>WNGL01003108.1_pt1 | contig 19984 bp, 24 predicted proteins | sample 5400591 | NCBI WGS metagenome assembly WNGL01 (sample SAMN13153377, study PRJNA577476) | soil metagenome | isolation source: 80 cm soil or saprolite under Garry oak tree replicate 1 | place: USA:California | collected 2016-06-15 | reverse complement strand
CGACCGTTTTGAGGACGCCGTCCTGCTCACCGGGTCACCCGTCGGCACACCCCAAGAAGCCCTCGACACCGCCTGCACCGTCCACCTCGCAGGCCTCGGGCACGAACCCCCGGCGAACTTACGGGGCCACCCACTTAAGTTAGGTCCCGCGGGGATGCATCGTGGAGGTCTTCGCCGTGCTCAAGCCAGGCAACAACTCGCAACGACTGTTCTAGCTCGTGGCGGTGGGCATCGGGCCGCCTGGTAGCCAGCTCCCGGCGGACGGCGACGGCTTCTTCGATCGCGGCCAGCGCATCCTCCCGCCGACCCCGGCCGGCCAGCAGGACCGCCAGGTTGTGCAGCGAGCCGGCCAGGTCGGGCCGGAATGCGTCCGGGCGGCCGCGGCCAGGTCCCTGTAGGTGTCGGTGGCTTCCTGGCTCGTGGCCAGCGCGTCCTCTCGCCGGTCCAGGGCTGAAAGCCGGACCGCCAGGTTGCTCAGCGTCCTGGTTAGGTCGGGCCGGAATGCGTCCGGGCGGGCCGCGGCCAGTTCCCTGTAGATGCCGACGGCTTCCGCGCTCGCGGCCAGCGCGTCCTCCCGCCGGTCCAGCTCGGCCAGGCTGCTCGACAGGTTGTGCAACGAGCCGGCCAGGTCAGGGTGGCGGGAGGGGGTGGTCCGGGTGCTGGCTGGCGTCAGCGGGACCGGTGGCGGGTGCTTGTCCTGGATGGGCGGGGCAGCGGTGCGGTGACCGGGGTTGCCTCTCGTTTAGGTGCCGGGCATGCCGGCGGTAGCGCGACGGGCGCGTGGCGGTGGCCTGGGACGGCATCATGGTCCCGCGGGAGGTGGCGGCAGCGCTGGAGCTGGCATCGCGATCAGGTCCTGCCCGGCGCGCCGCGCCGTTGGCGTTGCCCGGGTGCTCCTGGTGGCCTGGGGACCTGATTGAGCTGCGTGTCGTCGCCCCACAGAATCCCCACAAGTCCGGGTCTGCGGCGTGGTTCCCCACAGAATCCTGAAAAGCGGAAGGTCGGCAGTTCGACCCTGCCCTTACCACCAACCGGAGTACCGCACTTCTCCGGCTATCTCTTCTCGTGGCTTCGCTACTTCCCGCTGGTTCCTTACGGCGGCCAGTAGGACACGGAAGAATGATCACTTGCCAGACGGCGATGTGACGTACATCACATCGTCTAACAGGCCCGGACATGCCTAAGGGCGCGGCCCCGGTGCGGGCGGCATACTACGCATCGTGGCAAGGAGACGGGGTGCAGATGGTCGGCTAAGCGGACCACCACCCTCAGTGGCCGACCGTGCGTCGCGAGTACGGTTCAACGTCAATTGGCAGTGGCCTGCCATCGAGATGCAATACGAACGCCTGATAGAGCGATCCCGGCTGCCCCCGGAGCGCATGTTCGCTGAGCACATGCTGATGGTGGCCGACATGGATTTTCTGGTTACCTCGGTACGGCGCTTGCTGAGGACGGCGGCGGCTGCGCGGAAAGTAGCTTCTGAACAGCAGCCGCAACTGAAACTGGCCCTCGGCACCTTTAATTCAAGGTGGGGCAACCTTACGAAGGTCCGCGATGCGCTGGAGCACTCCGATACGGCGGCAGACTTTCCGCTGCCAGCGGTAGGGATTCCGGCGTCCGGGCAGGGCGACGGCGAGTTTACTTTCATGTGGTCCGGCGGCAATCTCGACCTGGGCAAGCTATATGCAGATGCCTGTTCGATAGTGCGGGCTATCGTCAGCGTCATTGATTCCGCAGAACTCGAGAGCGATGGGCCCGGCACTCTGAACGAGGTCGGCAGCAAGTCAGCGCCTGGGCCGGGATAGCAAGGGCTGGCAGGTGTCAGCGGGATCGGTGATGAGTGTTGTCGTGTCTCCTGCCTGGACGCGGGGGGGAAGGCAGCGGCTTGGTGACCGGTTGCCGCGGTCTAGATGCCGGGCGCATCGGGGCCCGGGCACGGCACGCAGGTGCCAGCGGACCTCAGACAGCATCAGTGGCCCGCAGGAACCGCGGCGGTGCTGAGGTTCTGACACGCTCACATGCCGATGAGCGGGCGATGAGGGCAGCGGACCATTATTAGATCGCAGCCGCTGATGGACAGTGCTAGTGGCCACCTTCGGAAGCTTCTTTAAGTATCTCTGAAGCCTGTGCGTCTCGGCCGAGTATCGACAGTATGTTTGCGTAAGTATGTAGCGTCTCCACGAAGGCTGAGCGGAATGCGTCAGGCCGTTCCCTGGCCAGTGGGCGGTAGATGTCCGTGGCCTGCTTAATGACATTAAATGCTTCTTCTTTCAGCTCTAGGTCTGCCAAGCGCTTGGATTTGTTATGTAGTGCTGCGGCATGCTGGGGTAGGAATTCGTCGGGATGAGATAGGGCCAGCTGCTCAAAGATGCGCGCGGCTTCCTCGATTGCGACTAGGGCTTCCTCTCGTTGGCCCGATTCAGCCAGGCCCATGGACTTGTTGTTCAGCGAGACTGCGATCTCTTTAAGGAATGTTCCAGGGCGGTTCTGGGCCAATCGAATGAATATGTCAGCGGCTTGTCGCGTGTCGGCCCTAGCTTCTCCCAGCCTTCCCAACCGCCCGAGGCGTCCGGCTCGATTGTTGAGCGCCCATGCATGGTCATATAGGAAGGGGTCGGGTTGGTTCCCGGCGAGGTCGCGGAGGATGCGCTCGGCTTCCTCGATCGTGGCGAGGGCTTCTTCTGGCTGCTGCAAGTCACCCAGTCGGTTACTCAGGTTTATGAGATATCTAGCGCGCTCGCCATCGTCGGTGGATCCGTCTGCTAGCTGGCGGAATACCGTAGCGGCTGGTGCGGCGAGCGCCGAGGACGGATAAGGGAGGGCCTCCCGTATCCGCAGGAGCGTCTGGCGGGAGACCGGCTGAGCGCTTATAGCGTCATTCAGCAGCCGTCCCATCACCGGGTTGGTTTCTACTGCAACCGAGAGTGCTGGAACGGCTAGGCTGTCAAGGTCGGCCTCAAGCGCAGAGCGGAGCAGGCCTACCGCGCGATCGTCAATCAGGGCCGCGCGCGCCAGCATGGTCAGGGCCCGTGTAGCTCGGGCGTCGTCTAGATCGCTGAACAGCGGCGAAATCAGTTCTGGGCGACTGGCCAGCTCGCCGGTCACCAGTTGCTCAGCCAGCCGGTTTGGGCGTAGCGGGCCAAGCCACTCCCGCTCTTCTTCGTTATGCTGGCCAGCTGCGGGATACAGATCATGCAGCAACCTGGCTACCCGGCCTCGGCGTTCGGCTGAGTCCAGGTCAGGAACGTAAGCCAGTAGTGCGGTCGCGGCGGTTTCACTGTCCGCGCCGATCATGCATCCCACCGCGACCGCTAGGCGTAGCACACTGATGTCCAGGTCTAGGCCCCGGCTCGCCGCGGTGCGTGCCCAGTACCGCGCCTCATGCTGCAACAGGGCTTGCATTACCTGCTGTCCCGATATGGCCTGGTCTGGTGGTTGCGCGCCGACGGAGTGATCGACCACGGCCAGCAATGCTGCCGCATGTACCGCGAGGATTACCGGATCTGTCTCGGTCAGTGTCAGCGTCGTATCCGGCCGTGATACCCCTATCTTTTGCGCGAACGCGGTGACGGCATCATCGAATATTTCTTGGGGACCGCCTGCGGCCGTCACCGGGCCTAGCGTCATCGGTGCCTGGGCCTCAAGCAGCGAGGTGGCACGCCTCTCAGCGCTGGCCAGTAGTTGCTGCCACCACTCTCCGGCGCTGCGCGCCAGAAGCAGTACCCGAAGATCGGGACCGTCTTGAGCAGCCTCCAGGTCGTTGAGCATTCCTGCGAGACCTTTGCGAGTCTCGGCATAATCCACGACGAGTACGCAGGGCTGCGCGATCGCTTTCACTGCCTCGATCGCATCGTTCTCGGTGCCCGGTGGTATCCATAGCGGCTGCCACCCGTTTGCGGCCAGTTGGTTAGTGAGCTGTCGCGCGATGCGCGTTTTACCAGTTCCCGCCTCGCCGGTCACGAGCCGCGCCGCCGCGTGATCTTCAGAGGCGCACCAGGCCATGAGGTCATCAAGTTCCGGGCGTCCGCGGAAAGGCACTACAGCCTCCTCTGGCCACAGATACTGGGCCACTGAAGGGGCGCCCGTTAGTTCCCGGGGGGCGAACCTGCCGAGAGCCTCTTGCCTCTTGTTCACCCGCGCTATGTGCCGCTGCCACTGATCCGTGGCAGCCCAAAAGACGGCCCCGGCCAGCAGTGACACCAGACCCGCCAGTGCACCAGAGGCTGCTCCAGACTTAGTGCCCTGTACGGCACCGAGCAAGAGAGCCACCACCACAGAGGCCACGGCTATGGCGATCGTCCGACCATCGAACCTCACTTGCAGTACTCCCAGGATCTTCGACCTGACCGTGAACAGGGCACGTAATCAGATGGCAGCCTACGGATCCGTGTCCCGGTAATCAGCAGAAGCAAACTATGACTCGCGCTCACATGCTGCCGATAGGGTCTTCCGGATCGCGGTGGCTCTGGCACCTCCGTCCACAGGTGCATGCCGCACGCACGGGTTCCGTCATCGTGCCGGCGAACCTGATCGCCGGTCGCGGAGCAGACGGCGAGCGGCGGGAACCAGGCCCAGGCGATCCGGGCGCCGTTGATGTTCTCGATATGGATCCCAGGCCGGAGATAGGCGCCTGCCCTGGATCATCCAGCGGGCCGGATCCGGCAAGCGGTCATGCCCGGAAACGCCGTGGCGAAGCCGGCCTCTGCAGCCCATGCCGCAAGGCCGCAGGAGGTGCGGCGGCTCGGAGTGTCCGTCTTCCTGTTCCGCATCACGCTGAGTGACGAGGGAGATCGGGGAGAACGCACACACTCCCGCCGATATGCTCGGCAACCAGGCTTCCGAGATGGCCGCCCGATGCCACGCCGAACCGGATGATCTGCTTCCGGCTACGCACCTGGCTTCGCCGCCGTCGACGCCCTTGACCACGGCAGCAAAGCGCGATCCCAGGTTCCGCGTTACGAACCTCCTGCTGACCTGAGCCACGCGATCGTCCGACCCCAGCCCTCGCCACCTACGGATGCAACGTCCGCTAGTAACTCCATATGCGCGTCGGTGCTGGATGTGGAGACGTCCTCCTGATGCGGTTGTCGGGTTCGGATCCCAGCGCATCATGGAGGACGTCATGAGTAACGGTAGTGGCTTGTCTCGCGGGGACCGTAATCGCAACGCGCGGCTGGCGAGGTTGCGGGAGCTGGTTCCGCTCAGCAATGCGATCGTGGGGATCGACCTGGCTGACGGCACCCAGGCCGCGGTGGTGACCGATCATGATTCGCGGGTGATCGCCCGGCGCCGGGTCAGCGCCCGGGCCTGGGAGCTGGGTGACCTGCTGGACTGGGCGGTGACCCAGGCGGCCGGGGCCGGGTTCGCGTCGGTGACGGTGGCCTGCGAGCCGACCGGGCACCGGTGGCGGGTGCTGGATCAGCTCGCGGCCGGGCGGGGGCTGGCGCTGGTGTGCGTGCAGCCGCTGCTGGTCTACCGGGCCCGCGAGGGTGAGGACCTGACCCGGGACAAGTCCGACCCGAAGGACGCGGTGCTGATCGCGCGGCTGGCCAGCGAGCTGCGCTGCTATGAGCCTGAGCGCGCGGATGAGGTATGGGCGCGGCTGCGTCACCTGGGAGCACGCCGCAGCCAGCTGACCACGGCCGCGACGGCGGCGGTGAACCAGATCCGGGACCTGCTGGAATGCGCCTGGCCCGCGGTGCTGGCCGCGGCGGGCAGCCCGTTCCGGTCGGTGACCTGGTGCGCGTCGCTGGCGGTGGTGCTGGACCGGTGCGCCGGGGACCTGAGCCGGGTCCGGCGGCTGGGCCTGGACCGGTTCACCGCGGCGGTGCGGCGGGAGCTGCCCCGGTGGGGCGGGATCCGGCCGCGCCTGCGGATCATTCCGGGCCGTGTTCGCCGCGCTGGCCGATCCCGCCGGGGTCGCCGCGCACCGCCCCGGCGCCCTGGAACGCGCGCACCTGACGCTGGGCGACTGGCGGGATACTCGCGCCCGGCTCGCCGATACCGAGACCCGGATGTGCGCGGTCCTGGAGGACCTCGGGCTGACCGGGCTCGTCACCACGATCGACGGGCTGACCGTCACCGGGGCCGCGGCGATCCTGGCCGAGACGGGCGACCCGGCCCGGTTCGCCACCCCCAGGGCGCTGGTCAAGCACGCCGGGCTGTGCCCGCGCGACAACTCCTCCGGAGCCGCCCAGGGCAGGACCTCGATCTCCGGCCGCGGCCGGCCCGGCCTGCGCGTGGCCGCCTGGCGGGCCGTCTGGGCCGCGATGCCGAACAACCCGGTCATGGCCGCCCGGTTCGTTCACCTGACCACCCGCCAGGACAACCGGCTGGCCCGCCAGCAGGCCAGCACGGCCTGCGCGGCCGCCCTGCTGCGCTGGATCCATGTCGTCGTCACCCGGCGGGTGACCTGGGATCCCGCCATCGCGGCCGGGGGCACACCGCTGCGGCAGGCCGCATGAACCACCCCAGCTGAGCGTTCTGCTCACCAGCCAGCGGCAGCCGGGCCGCGGCGGTCACAGACCCGGGCGGGGCGAGCCCGGATGTCCCTCGAGGAACCAACCTCGCGCATGAGCATGGGCAGCCCCGTCCGTCTTCTCACCAAGCTCGATTCACGCTGTCGGGAAGCAAACCCGCTTGAAAGCTAGGCAGAGCACGAGAAGGCGGCGGAGCACCCGCCCGACTTGACACAGACCGCGTTACGGTGCTCATGCCGCGGGCAGAACTCTCCGTCCTCGGGGAGTCGGGGGGCTGTCGTCGCAGAACGACGATCCACCGCAGAGGCCTAGCGCCACCCTCAAGCAATCGTCGCTATGCCGCGGTAGTTGCGAACTCCTTCACGTACAGGTCGGCAATGCGCCTCGCGAGGCGGTTGAGGTCCTCGACGGTGATCCGGCCCTCCCATCCGCGACTGCCCTTGATGGGTCTCCCGTTCTTTGTGGCCTGGGACCAGATGGTCAGCGACGTGATCGCTCGTTCGGGGCCGGTATTGAACTCGACGTTGAAGTGTGCCACCGCGTGGCGGAGATGGGTGACCAGATCGCGCACGGTCCTGGGCTCTTCACCAGCCGTGGTGGGGAACTGAGGCCAACCTTCGGTCCGAAGCTGCAACATCGAAGTTTCAGGAAGGCTGTTGACGTCCAGCTCGCGTGGCAGCACGACAAGCCCTAGGAGCGAGTTCCAGAGCTGGGTCACGGGATAGACGTCCTCGACGCCGCGATCTGCCTGCGCCTGCATGTAGTCCAGATTGAGCAGCGTCCGACGGGCGAAGTCGACGATGAAGTTCGTGTACTCCATACGCGAACCCTAGTTCCGATGCAGGACCTTGCGCGGGTCCATACGGCGCAAGACGACAGCGTCCGTCGAGGCGAGCACCACAGTAAGCTTGGCGTACGCGTGGGAATACGGCTTCGGCAGAACATCCGGTCATGCCGCGATGAGGGTGCGCCGTTCGGCGAGGAGGTCGCACAGAACCGGAGTGTCTGCGCGCAGCTGCCGTGCCGCGGCGATCCTGTCGTCAGCGGAAATAATCGGCGTTCGGCGCGTGCTGTCTGCCCGTGGCATTCCTGGCGTGGTCACTCGCTGGTGCAGGGAGCCGGGGCCGGCGGGAGGGGTGTTCCGGGTGCTGGCGGGCGTCAGCGGGATCGGTGGTGAGTGCTTCTCCTGGATGGGCGGGGGCAGCAGTGCGGTGACCGGGTTGCTGCTCATCTAGATGCCGGGCATGCCGGCGGTAACACGACGCGCACGTGCCAGTGGTCCCGGGACAGCATTATGGCCCTGCAGGACCTGGCGGCAGTGTTGAAGCTCGCGCCGCGATCAGGTCCTGCCCGCGCGCCGCGCTGCCGGCGTTGCCAGGTGCTTCTGGTGGCCGGGGAGCCTGGTTGAGCTGCGTGCCTGTCAACGGTCATTGGGTAATTTTTTCGTGGCCGCTTGCACGTGCCCTAGCCCCACAGAATCCCCACAAGTCCGGGTCCGCGGCGTAGTTCCCCACAGAATCCCCACGGACGAAACGGCATTCCCCGGCACACGGCGGCACGGGTGCTAAATGGCCTTACTAGCCCTGACAAGCCTTTATGCAGGCAGCGCGGGGCTAACGCCGGATACGGCTCTCGTGGTTCGGGCGACTACAGACCCTCTGAAAATCGGCAGCTCATGCTGCACGTATTGGCCGGTGTTAGTTCGCGGGTCGGCTGGCCGGGTCTTTTCGCCCATACGCGGACCAGTGTTGGCAACTTGTATGGGCCGGGCAGCAGTTGTGAGGCCCCTCTGTCTTCCTATGAGGCAGTGGTCCAGTCGTTCGCCAGCTCCGCGTTGAGCTTGCGGGCGAGCGCGTTCAGGCCCTCGTTGGACCCTTTGACCCCGTGGCTGCGCAGTGCCCGCCGCGACACAGGTTTCCCGGCTGCGGCCAACTCCCGGGCGATATGCAACGCCGGCACGTCCTGCTGGCGCGGGGGACCGGGAGTCAGATCCTTGGCGGGGCCGGGCGGTCCTGCCGAGCCGGACGGGCGCCGGGGCTCGCTGGTCCTCGCGGGGGGACTGGCCCGGCCCGTGGTCCTGGTCACGTGGTCTCGGTCCGGCTGGTCCTCGGGCTGGTCCTCTGCGGACCAGCCCGGGGACCGCTCGCCGGCTGGTCCGGCGGACCGGCTGTCCCGGTGGTCCCCGGTCGCGGCGTCGCCGCGCAGCAGGTGGGCCAGCGCGGTCCCCATGGCCAGGACCAGGACCGGCAGGCAGGAAACGACGGTGGTGATGCCCCACGGCGCGCGTGATTCACCCGCCTGGACCAGGAGGTGATAGGCGACCTGGCCGCCCATGCCTAGCAGGAAGGAGCAGATCGCGGACCACTTGGCGAACCGGCGGGTCCGGGGGCTGATCCAGGACTCAGACGCCAGCCAGGCCCGCAGCGCGTAGGCGGCGTACGCCTCGACGCCGATCGGCAGGGTGATGGTCGTGTCCAGGTGAAGCGAGGACCAGATGCCCGGCAGTAGGGAAACCCGCCCGAACCCGGTCTCCTGCGCGATCCCGACCCACCCGGACCACACCTCGGCGGCGGCCGGGAAGGCCAGCAGCACCAGGGGCCAGGACCGGACCGTCCTGGAACGGTCCCGGGGCGCCTCGGTCCGGTCCCCGTCAAGCACCGGACCAGGGACCGCGACCAGGCCAGCACCACGGTTTCCAGGTTCGCGGTAAGCACCCGCGGCGTACTGTGCCGCCGGGGACTCAGCTAGCGCTGTCATGCGGGTCTCCTTCCAGTTCCGCGAGGGGGTGGGGTTCGCCGGTTAGCGCGGCCAGGGCGGCGCAGACCTCGGCGAGCGTGGCGCGCACGTACGTCATCGTGACCGTGCCCGTGTCGCCGGCGCTGTCGGTGTGCCCGGCGTAGGCGTGGGCGACCGCCAGCCCGAAGTTGCGCTCCACCCAGGTCAAGGTGGTGTACCGAATCCAGTGGGTGCTGATCCCCTGGGTCCGCACCCAGGGGAGGTGCTGGCCGATGCGCTCCCACAGGCCGTCGTAGCGCCGGTAGGTGACCGGCCGCCCGTCTCGGTAGCGCAGCAGCCGTCCGTCCTTCGGGGCGTGCCGTTCCTCGGCGTGCCGGACCAGTCCGGCCATCAAGGTGGAGGAGACCGGCTGCCAGCGGACCGTCTCGCCCTTTTCCCGTAGGCAGACCAGGCACTGCTCGGGGTCCAGGTCCAGCGGGCGCAGCGCGAGCGCGCCGCCGCGACGGCAGGCGGTCTCGGTGTGGAGCCGCAGGATCAGTGCGTCGAGTTCGGGGTCATCGCCCGTGGCCGCCGCGACCTGGTTGATCTCCGCCAGCCGGGTGTCGGCGATGGCCCTGCGGGTAGACGGCAGGCGGCGGGGCTTTTCAACTTTGCTGGCCGGGTTGTCCTTCTTGTCAATCAGCCCGTCGTCCTCGGCCTGCCGGTACAGGCAGCGCAGCGCGCCGATGAAGTTCTCGGCGGCGCTGCGCCCGCCGCGCCCGTTGCGGCGGGACACGGCGTTCTCCTTGATGTCTTTCGCGAACTGCTTGACTTCCGACGGCGTCGGCTCGTCCAGGCGCCGGGAGCCCCACCTGTCGACGACCCTGTTCCAGTAGGAGCCGTACGCCCTGCGGGTGCCGTTGGTCACCTGGGCGGAGACGACCGGGACGTACTCGGCGAAGGTCGGCACGATCGGCCGCAGCCCGGGGGCGGTGGTCAGGTCCTCCAGGGACAGGCCCATCGACTTCAGGACCAGCAGCGCCGCGTCCACGGCGGCCTGCTGGGACGCGGCCGGGGAAGCCGGGGCGGCGGTCATGGCCTTCCTCCTTGCCCGTGCGGGAACGCGCCGCGGGCGCGGATGGCCTGGTCCACCACGGCGAACGAGTAGGCAGTGAGGGTGTCGTCGGCAGGGGCTGCGGCCAGCAGCACCCGGTCGCCCGGCCGCAGGCCGCAGCGGCGGCGCAGCGCGGTGGGAATCACGATGTAGGGCTTGGCTGTCATGGCAGCCATGCCGGCCGGGTCACGGCGGGCGGTCACCACGCCCGCCTCAGCGGTCAGGGTCAGCCGGTCCCCGCAGCACCAGCCCAGCGCCCTGATCACGGCGCGGTCAGCCACCCGGCCGGCCACGTCGATCCGGCCGAACCCATAGAGAACGTCATTCGGGACTGCCGGGGGCACCGGCACGGCGGCGACGGGCAGCCGCCTGCCCGAGCCCGCCGCGCGGCGCCCGGGGGCGGACGGCCGGGCAGACGAGGGGATGACGGGGGCGATGAGCGGGGCGGTCACGGCAGCCTCCCGGCGGGAAGCGGCACGGGAGGAGCCAGGGCAGCGGGGGCCGACGGCCTGGCTGCGTGTTCAAGCGGTGTCTGATTTAGGGGAAATTTCCCGCGTTTTGGTGTCCGAGGGGGGACTTGAACTCCCGGGACACCAGGTACACGAGGGTACACCGGGACGCACCCGCACCCATTCTCAGCTGGCGTAACGCCACGCAGTCACCGCCGCCGATGACACCGGGACGCTCCCGGATACACGGGCGGCAGCATCACCGGAAACATCACCGACGCCCTTGCCCGCCGGGCAAGGGGCGGGCCGCCGCATGCGCCACAACGCCGCGGCGGCCCTGAGTAACCGACCCCCAGGAGGTCAGCACCATGGAAGAAATCATCACACGACCCGCAGGCAGCGGCAGCGATGACGCGCCCGTCCCGCTCGGCCCCGGCCCCTGGTCGCCGCCCTGCCCGCTGCCCGGGCCGCACCCGAGCACTTACCTGCCCCCGGGGCGGCTGGCGCGGTTCTGGGCGGACATCGAGGAGCAGGCCGCGATCATGGGCCTGCCGCCGCGGAAGCCCCGCGACCGCGGGTGCCCGCTGTGCGAGGCGGCGCCGGGCCCGCCGTGCCAGCGCAAGCCGCCCGGCGACCACCTCGCCCGCTACCTCGACGCGGACACCACGGAGCAGCTGACCCGCGCCTACATGGCCGCCGTGCTCGGCGAGCTCGTCGTCGTCACCCGCTGGCGCATCGTCCCGGACGGCGCCCGGTGAGCGGCACCGGTGACTGGCACCCGGGCCCGCTCGAGGACAAGGCCGGATTGCTCGGCGTCCGGGTCGCAGCCTGGAATCACATGAAGTACCCGGAGGACGTCCCGGCCGCCGGGCAGCACGACGCCGGGGCGATCAGGGCCGGGCATGGCGCCATTGACGTCATTGACGAGATGATCCGCGACCTGCACGCCCTGCGCAATCACATGATCGGCGAGCTGCGCGCGGACCAGGACGCCCGCATGGCGCGGTCCGCGGAGTTGCTGCGCCGGATCCAGAAGGACGGCGGGCCGCCCGCCCGCGCATGACCAGACCCGCCGCCCGGGCGCGACTTCCCCAGTCCCCGGGCGGCGGGAACTCTCCAGCAAAAGGAGGAGATACCAGGATGCACCTGATGACCGATGGGCGGCCATGTGTGCGGCCAGACGGGCACCGAGGGCCGCACAGATCGCCAGAAGCGGCCGAGCACCGCAGGGAGCTAAACCGCCGCTACTCCTCCGGGAACGCGGCGCAGATTGCCGAACGCCAGCGGCGGTATTACCAGGCCAATCCGGACGCCGCCGCCCGGCACGCGGAAGCTAGGACGCGCTGGCGTCAAGCCAATCCGCAGCAGGAGACCGCGCGCCGCCGCCGCCGCAGGACCAAAGTCCGTGCGCGAGTCTTCGCGCACTACGGACAGCAGTGCGCCTGCTGCGGCCGGACGGACCAGCTGACGATCGACCACGTGACCGGCGGCGGCGCCGAGCACCGCGAAGAACTATGGCCCGGCTACGAGCCAAGCTCCCATCAGATGTACGCGTGGCTGGTCAGGAACAACTTCCCCGCCGGATTCCAGACGCTATGCGCACCATGCAACAACAGCAAGAAGGCTGGCGAGCGGTGCCGTCTCAACCACGCGAAGCAGGTGGCCTCATGAGCGAGATGCCAGACACGAACGACGACGGACGGCGGAACCTGCCCGCCGTGCCCGGTGGCCGCGAGGCCGCGCCGGTCATCCTCGAAGGCGAGGTGGTCGGCGGGGCCTCGCGGCCGGCGCCGCTGCGGGCGGTGCACGTCATCCGCGCCGTCGCGCGGCACGAGCGCGCCCGGGCGGCCGGGCGGAACGCCGCCTACGTCGGCATCGGCGCGGCGGTCATCACCCGGCGGCTGTGGGAGTCCCGCAGCATCGCGCGCTACGAGCGGTCGATCCGCTCGGCGGAGGCCGCCGGGGACCATGAGGCCGCCCTGGCGTGGGACGTGCAGCGGGTCAAGTTCATCAAGGACCGGCACGCCCGCCGCGCGGATCTCGTCGAGCTGCCGCTGAAGGTCGCGAAGGCGGCACCGGGGATCGCGGCGGGATTCCTCGCCGTCCTCATCGTGACCGGCGTGCTGATGGCCATCGCCAGCAAGAACGTCAAAGAGGTCGCCGCCCCGGTCAGGACGGTCGCGCAGGTCGTGGAGTGGACCGCGATCGCGTTCAGCGTGGCGTGGGGCCCGTTCCTGCTCGCCCTGCCGTGGATCCTGCTGCTCGTGCTGTACCTGGCCGGCCGGTCCTGCGCGAACGCGTCGCTGACGGCCTGGTCGGCGGCCGGGAAGGGCGACGAGCAGGATCCGGGGATCGTGGTCACGGCCGACACGATCGTCCTGGCGCTGCAGCACCTGCCGATACCGGACCTGCGGAAGGCGTTCAAAGACGGGTGGAAGCCGACATTCGACCTGCTGCCGGTGCGGGACGGCCGCGGCTACTCGGCGGTATTCCGGCTGCCGCTGGGCGTCACGCCGGAGATGATCGCCGACCGGCGGCCCGTGTTCGCCCGGAACGTGCACCGCGCTGAGGTCGAGGTGTGGCCGTCTGACGCGGGGAAGGCCGGGACCGGCCCGGCCGGGTCGGTCGCGGTGTGGATCGCGGACTCCGGCGTCCTGTCAAAGGCGGCGCCGGAGTACCCGCTGCTGCACGAGGGGGCGGCGGACGTGTTCGAGGGCGTCCCCGGCGGTGTCATCCCGCGCGGCGAGGGGACTGACATCCCGGTCGTGGGCAACAACTTCGTCGCGGGCGGCCAGCAGGGGCAGGGCAAGAGCAACGCATGCCGGGTGATCATGCTCGGCTGCGCGCTCGACCCGCTCGCCGAGCTCAACGTGTTCGTGTTCGCGAACAACGGCGACTTCGACGCCTACGCGCCGCGGCTGGCGATCTACGTCAAGGGCGCCGAGGACGACGCGATCGCCGCGGCGGTCGCCCGGCTGCATGAGCTGTACGCGGAAGTGGCCCGCCGCGAGGGGCGCCTCGCCGAGCTGGGCGCCAAGAAACTCACGCGCGGGCTGGCGCAGCAGCACCCGGACCTGCGGCCGGTCGTCGCGCTGTTCTCCGAGTGCCACGAGATGTTCGGCCACCCCGGGCACGGGGCGGTGGCGGCGGAACTGGCCGTCAAGACGGCCAAGCGGGCCCGCAAGACCGGCATCGCGCTGGGGTTCGACACCCAGTCCTCGCGGGCGGCGGCGATCCCTCCGGCGCTGGTCGAGCTGGTCAGCGTGAACATCTGCTTCTACGTCAAGACCTGGCGCAGCAACGACGGCTTCCTGGGCGATGGCAGCTTCGCCGCGGGGATCCGCGCGACCGAGCTGCGGCCAGGCCGCGACCGGGGCACGAGCCTGGTCACGGGTGTGTCCGACGCGCAGTTCGAGCTGCTGAAGTGGTATTTCGTCGAGGTCGACGACGACACGGGGTTCGACGCGGCGGCGGAGGTGATCGCCCGCGCGGTCGCTGCGGTCGTGCCGGGCACGCCCGCCGGGGGCGGCCGCCCGGTGCCCGCGATCGAGACCCGGGACCTGCTCGGGGACCTGGCCGAAGTCCTCGGCGGCGAGCGGATGAAACTGCGCGACCTGGTCGGCCTGCTGCGCGGCCTCGCCCCGGCGTGGGGCCCGTTCCAGAAGCTGACCGCGGCGCAGCTCCGCAAGCAGCTCACGGACGCAGGCGTGCGGACCATCAACGCCAGCAACACGCACTGGCTCGACCCGGCCGACCTGCGCCGCGCCATCGCCGGGCGCGCCGCCGCCGGCCTGGACGAGGAGGGCTGATGAGGATCACCAGGCGGCGGCGCTGGCGCCGGGAAGGCCGCCCCGTCCCGGGGGACGTGCGCATAAGTACCTGCGATCTGTGCAACCGGGGCATCTGGGCGAGCCAGATGCGGGCGTGGTGCGGGAGCGCCCGGTTCGAGTGGCCGCGCACAGGCGAGTGCCAGGAGTGCCAGGGCAAAGGACCGAGGTGAGTGATGACTTACTACTATCCCCGGAACCGCGTTCCCGGGCCCTCCCGGCGGCCGGAAATCACCGCCCCGGACGGCCTCACTTACATCACTTCCGCAGGCCAGCGCGCAAGTGATGCCGCGGCCGCGGCCGGTGGGAAAAACCACCGGGCACCTGGTGCCCTCACCGCCGGGAGACGCTGATGGCCCTGTGGCTCATCCTCGCCGCCGCCGCGGTCCTCGCCGCCGCCTTCGCCGTGTCGCTGCGGGTCCACCCGTGGCGGCCGTGCCGCTCCTGCGGCGGCAGCGGGAAGAGCCGCGACGCGGTGTGGAAGACGGCGTTCGGGACCTGCAAGAGCTGCGGCGGCAAGGGCCGCAGGCCGCGGCCCGGCGTCCGCGTCCTGCAGCCCGCCCGGGCCCGGCGGATGACCGGCGCCCAGCCTGGCCACAAGAGCGTCGACGAGAGGAAGAGCTGATGGCACGGGGAACCTGGCAGGGCGGCGGCACCTGGCAGACGTCAGGCGGCGGCGGTGGCGGCCTGGTCCTGGTCGTCATCGGCGCGGCGCTGGCGGTCGGCTCCGGCGCCGCCTCTGCGGCCGCCAGCGCGCTCGTCACGATCGTGGCGATCGTGGCCGGCTGCGTCACCGGCCTGGCCGTGCTCGGCGGCGTCGCCTGGCTCGTGCACCGGGCGCGCTCAGGACCGGCGCGCTCAGATCGCCCAGGACAAGCGATCAATGCCCCGGTGGTGTCTCCGGTAGGGCCTGCAGCGCGCCGCGAACTGTCGGAACCCTACAAGCCGGCCATCGGCCCGGCACGGGAGACGCATCTCCACTTCCACGTCAGCGCCGCCGAGCTCGCCGCCATCATGCGGCGCTACGACGGCGAGGACTAGCCGGGGTCAGCCCTGCCCGGCTTGCTGATGGCCGGGCGGCCGGCGGAGTCCGCCCGGGCGGCGGAGACAGTCCCGCCCGGCGCGGCACGGCGCCCGGCCATCAGCACACCCGCCCGGCGGGCGCGGGCCCGCCGGTCAGGCTTGCCCAGTCGCCGAGGGCGAGCTGCCCGGTGCTGACCACGCGGGCAAGCGGGTCGCGCGGGTGCTCGGTCAGGCTCACCTCGCTGAAATAGACCCATGCCGGGCCGCCGCCGGGTGGCGGATCCACGTACGCGGTGACGCTCAGGCCGCAGCGCCTGGACTCGGCGATATCCCACAAGACCGACGGCTCGGCGACCTCGAGCAGGACGACCACCCCGATGCCGCCGACTTCGGCGAACCTCCGTGCCGCGCCGACGCTGCCGTCAGCGAACCCGGACGTGATGATCCGCGTCGCCTCGTGGCCCACGTACAGCGGCAGCCCGATGTCATCCGGCGGCCGGAACACGTACTCGGCCTGCGGCCATTCCTGGTAGCTTGCCGCGATTCCGCAGGCCCAGCGCTCGGCGCCAAGGCTCGCGGCAGTGGCCGGGCCGCTGCGGGCCGGAGGCGGGATCCGCCAGGTCGTCATCCGGCAGCGCGCCGCGCCGCGCGGGCCAGGGCAGGATCATCGAAACACGCGGCCCCGAGCTCAGCGGCCAGCCGGGCGGCGCGGTCCTCCGCCGCGGCGAGCGTGGCCGCGGTGAACCCGGTGGCGCCCTCATTCAAACCCCGCGCCTCGGCCAGGAGCTCTCTTTCCGCCCGCTTCAGGGTGAGAGCCAGGCCCCGGACGTCATGCACGGCGACGCGGGTCCGGGACGCCTCGGCCGCGCGGCCGTCCTCGGCCCGGGCGAGTGCCCGGGTGACATTGACCCCTTCCGCTTCCAGGTATTCCACGCAGCGGCGATATGGGTCCGTGGACCGCCTGAACATGAGCAATCCTCCGGAGGTGTCGAGCTGCTGCTGCATCCACGCGCCGAGCGCGGCCTCATCCGGCTGTATCCCGTCCGCCATCCACGTGGCGGGAAGGCCCGCGAGCGCGGCGGCGACCATCGGCTGGACGTCGCCGCGCTGCCCGCCGCCGGCGGCCGGTTCCCGCTGCATCCGGCTAGCGAGCGCGCCCTGCCATGCGCTGAGGGGAAGGCCCGGCTGCCATGCGCTCATGATTCGCTCCTATCCGGGCGCGGGTCCCGTGGGACAATGGGGACGACGGCACGGCCCGCGCCGTCGTCCCCATTGTCCCACGGGACCCGCCGCCATCAGGGGATCCTCAGCGCCACGCGCCGGAACCTAGACTGGCCGGCATGGGCACCAGGATCCGCCGCCCTGTCTGGCGGCCGCCCGGCAGCACGAAGGCCAGGGGATACGACGCGGATCACAAGAAGCGCCGCGCCGCCGCGCTGGCCGCCATGCCCGAAGGCGCGCCCTGCGCCCGCTGCGGCCGTCCCATGTACTCGTGGATGAGGCTGCACCTCGACCACGCCGATGACCGCAGCTCCTACCTCGGGCTGAGTCACTCCTCCTGCAACGTCGCCGCGTCCAACAGGTCACCGCGCCGCAGGCTCAGCCGCGCCATAGCGGCCGCGCCCGCAGCGCCGCTGCGCACGTCGAGGCAATGGTGAGCCCGGGCCGCAGGCGCCAGCCGCTCGCCATGGCGTTCGCCGCCGCCTGCACCGGCTGCGCGGCCGAGGTGATCCCCGGCGCGCCCGAGTACGAACCCGGCCATCACCTGGCGCCCGTCCACCTCGCCCACGTCGGCCAGCTCGAGGCCGCCGGGTGGACCGTCGAGCACGATCTCTACGGCGACGAGGGCACGACCGACGTGATCTGCCCCCACATCCAGCCTGTGACCGGCTGACATATAGCCGGATGCCGGGGGGCGGGGCCGGCACGGCCAGCTGGCCGGCCGCGACGCGCCGGGTCGCCTTTGTGTGTCTCCCTGAAAATTCAGGGTCCCGGGACATGCGCAAAAGTTCGCGCAGGCCATGGCGCAAGCGGGCGGAATCGCGTTCCCGCAGGTCAGCGCTGTAAGTAAATCGAGGACGACCCGGCGCGTCGCCGCCCCGGCAACCCCGATGAGCGATACCCCCCCTACTTTCCGTTGTATTTGCTGGCCAGAGCGTCGCGGCTGGCCGCGGCCGGACGGCGATCCATCCATGCCATGTCGTCGCAGGTCACAGGCTTGCGGGTGGCCGGAGGGCCAGGGTGGTCACAAACCCGGTGCTTGTGACCGGGATGGGCACCGGTCACCGGGGGCGGGCTTACTTTCCGGCGGATCCGCCGGAATTTCTTCCGGGTGGTCGGAGGGCCGGGACTTATCGCATGCGATAGGTTGCCGCGCGGCCGGTCACCGTCGTTCCCACTTCGACGGCATGCGCCGCTTCGCCGCCTTGCCGTCCTCCGTGCTCGCCTGCCCTCCGTGCTCGCCTGGTACCGCCGTCATCATCGCGGCCGTGCGCGCGGCGGCGGCCGTCATGCCTGCACGCTAGCGCGCGGCCGCCGCCGCGTCCTGATTCAGGGGGGCCGTCAGGGCCCCGGGTTAACCAGCCGCCCTTGAAAGCACCGAACACGTGGGATACGGCCGAGCTGAAAACGGACATGCGGCATCACCTCCCCTCCGCGATCACGGCCGCTGGCCGCCCGGCCGGCAGCGGCACGCCGAAGCAGTCCTGCTCGCGCAGCGCCCACCAGATACCATCCTGCGCGGCATCGAGCTGGACGGCCAGCCACCATCCCTCGGCCGGCTTGCGGCGCCGCCGCGGCCTGCCCAGGGACGCGTCGTGAGCCTCGCGGGCGGCGTCGAGCAGGGGCACGCCCTCGGCGACGCGGTGCACCGTGTCGAGCAGCCAGATGAGCCGGGTGATCTCCGCCCCGCCCAGGCTGGCGCCAGGCCTGGGGCCGTACCTGGCCGTGAACGTCTCCCACGGGAGGCCGAACGCGTCGCGGACTCCTGCCGCGCTTGCCGACAGGCAGTTCGTCGGGGTGCCGGCCACCCGCTCGGGCCGGTGGAATTCCTTGCCCGTCATCGTCCTGGCCAGCTCGCGGAACACCTCGAACGCCGCGGCGCTGGCATCGGCGCGGGTCGCGCCCTCGGTCATCAGCCGCAGCATCTCGAACTGGGCGTAGGCGACGATGAGGCCCTCGGCGGCGACACGGCGGGTGACTTCGGTCATGGTCGTTTCCCTCCGGCGTCCTTGCTGGCCCATACGTCGGACTAGTAGCGGGTGCGGGTGTTGTCGGTGATCCAGTCGAATGGCATCGCGTCGCCGATCGTCGAGCTTCATGAGGCCGTTGACCAGCTCACGGGATGACGCGAACGAGGTAGCGAAGGTGCTGGCCACATCGCGGGTGTCGGCAAGCAATCGCTGGCCGAGCGACTCGGCAGCCTCGGCCTCAGCGGCGGCGGCGAGCTGGCCGGCGAGCCATGGCGGCGTGGGCCATTCCGGCGTGGCCGATGAGTGCGCGGCCTCGATGAATGCGGTCACGGCGCGGCGTTCGCCAGCTCGAGGAGCGTGTCGCCGTGGCAGGGCAGCTCTTCGTGGCAACCGCAGGCCAGATCATGCCCGGCCAGGTGAGGCAGCAGCTCAAGAACCCTGCTGCGATCAAAGAGGAACATGCCGTGAACCTCAATGATATTGGGGCCTTCACCGCCGAGCCATTCCCGATGCAGCCGGATCGCCTCGTCCCGGCCGAGCTCGGCGACCAGGAACGGGTTACCGAACCAGCTAGGACGAGTGACCAGGACGGTATGCCGAGGCAACCTCTGCCCCGCGTAACGGTTGAAGTGGATCCGGCGAGGTGAGATGAGAGCGTAGTCACTGTCCGCCCGTACAGAATGAGGCCAGTGCCGGGATAGGGGCACCTTCCGGCCGCGAGGCTTCCGTGCGACCACCTCGCCGAGGCCCAGAGCAGACCCGATCCGGTTACACCATGAGGTGAACTCCGGTCCATGGGTAGGCTCATCAAGCCGGTTCCGGCCGGGTAGATAGCGGGCGGCTATGTACTGGTGGATCATCTCATGCAGCAAAACGTCGGTGGTCTCCAGGCACATGCCGGGTTCCTCGAGCCGGTCCAGGAGCGACTCGCGGATCTCGATCTGGTAGCGGCCAGCGCGGAGGTCATACCCGGCGGTGCCCATGGTCTTCTTGGTCTTCTCCAGTCCCGCGACGATCGGGACGGGCTTCATCTCGCCGCCGAACCAGCGGACGTTCGCCTCTTCCCAGTAGTCGGCCAGCCGGTCTAGGGCTTGCTCGGTGGGGGTGGCGAATATGACGGATCGCAACTCCGCCTGAAAGTACTTGGTCTTGCTGGTCACGGTCGCGTCTTTCCGGTGGTGGCTCG
>WNGL01003106.1_pt1 | contig 19989 bp, 21 predicted proteins | sample 5400591 | NCBI WGS metagenome assembly WNGL01 (sample SAMN13153377, study PRJNA577476) | soil metagenome | isolation source: 80 cm soil or saprolite under Garry oak tree replicate 1 | place: USA:California | collected 2016-06-15 | reverse complement strand
TCGGCACCGCCGTCCTCGGCGCGGTGATGTCGGCCAAGATCAGCACCATGCTGCCGGCCAGCTGGCACGCCGCGCACCTGCCCCCGCTCAGCACCGCCCAGCTGGCCCAGGTGAAAAGCGCGGTCTCGGTCGGCGCAGCACCCGTAACCGGCAACACGCCGCCCCAGGTCGCCAGCCAGATCATCCGCATCAGCCACGCCACGTTCACCGCCGGAATGCACAACGCCTTCCTGGTCGCCGCCGCGGTTGCCCTGGCCGGAGCCGTCATCGCGCTGATCACCAGGCGCGGCACCGGCACCTCCGCAGCCCACGCCGGCATCTGACCGGCCCACCCGAGAGAGGAAACCCCATGAAATCGCAGCTCACCGCCACCTCACAGCTCCCCACCCGGAAGGAAAAACTCATGAAGTCGCTGATCCCTGCCCGCCCGGTCCTCTGGTTCCTGTTCCTGTTCAACGCCGCCGTCGCCATCGCCGTCGGCGCGGTCGGCAGCCATCTCCACGTTCACGGCCACAGCCTGGCCGCCTCCCAGCAGGTCGCGACCGCCGCCGGGATGGGCATCGTCGCGCTCGGGGCAGGCATCGGCCTCCTCCGGCGCCGCGCGGTCCAGGCCTGACACCCATCGGGTGACCGAACGGACCTGAGGTGGGCAGCCACCCAGGCCCGTTCGGTAGTTAAATTGCGGCGAGCCGGGGTGATGGCGGTCAGCTTGGACACCCTTGGGGTAGGTGAGGGTCGATGAAGATTACTGAGGGGCGGGTGCGGGTGTCGGCGAGCGACGTCGCCAACTTCCTGGCCTGCCAGCAGCTGACCCAGCTGGACCTGCAGGCGGCGCGGCGGACGCTGCGGCCGCCGTACGCGGTCGACCTGGGCTTCGAGGACCTGGTGCGGCGCGGCGAGGAGCACGAGCGGGCGGCGCTCGAGCGGTTCCGGGCGGACGGACACGAGGTGGCGGACCTCGGCGAGGCCGGGGACCCGGCCGGGGCGACGGCGGCCGCCATCCGGGACGGGGCCGACGTGGTCTACCAGGGGACGCTGACCGGCGCGGGCGGCGGGGTGACGCTGTTCGGGCGGCCGGATTTCCTGGTCCGGGCCGACCTGCTGCCGGCGCCGGACGGGGATCCGCGCCCGGCCGGGCGGCACTACGAGGTGGTCGACGCCAAGCTGGCCCGGACCGCGAAGGCCCGGGCCGTCCTGCAGACCGCGTTCTACTCGCACCTGCTCGCCGGGCTGCAGGGGACCGAACCGCGCTGGATGCACCTGGCCCTCGGCCAGGGTGACTTCGCCCGGTTCAAGGTGCGGGACTTCGCCGCGTACGAACGGCAGACGCGGCGGCGGCTGGAAGAAGCCCTCGGCACCGAACCCCCGCCCGGCCTGTACCCCGAGCCGGTCGAGCACTGCGCCATCTGCCGGTGGCGCGCGCACTGCGCCGAACGCCGCCGACGCGACGACGACCTGTCCCTCGTGGCCGGGATCACCACGGGCCAGCGGCGGGCGCTGAAGCAGGCCGGGATCGCCAGCCGGCGCGGGTTCGCCGGCCTGGCCGAACTCCCCCGGCTGGACCGGGTCAGCCCCGGTGCCCTGGCCCGCGCCCAGGCCCAGGCCCGGCTGCAGGTGGCCAGCGACGACGGGACCATCCGGTACCAGCTGCTGGACCCGGACCGGGACGCCAGCGGCGCGCTGATCCCGAACCGCGGGCTGCTCGCGCTGCCCGAACCAGCCGATGGGGACCTGTTCTTCGATATCGAGGGCGCCCGCCACTACTCCGAGGACGGCCGGGAGTTCGGGCTGCAGTACCTGTTCGGCGTCGTCGACACGGCCGAGGTCGACGAGGCGGGACTCCCCCGGTACACGCAGATCTGGGCCTTCGACCGGCCGGGCGAGAAGCGCGCGTTTGAGGAGCTGATCGACTTCATCACCGAACGCCGCGCGCGCCATCCCGGCCTGCACGTCTACCACTACAACCACTACGAGCCGACGTCGGTGGACCATCTCACCGAGCTGCACGGCACCCGCCAGGAGGCGGTGGGCGCTCTGATGGGCCGGTTCGCCACCCGTGAGGACGAGGTGGACGACCTGTTCCGGCTCGGGGTGTTCACCGACCTGTACCGGGTCGTGCGGCAGGGAGTCCGGGCCGGGGTGGAGAGCTACTCGATCAAGCGGCTGGAGCCGCTGTGCGGGTACGGCCGGCGGGTCGACCTGGCGGAAGCGACGGCCAGCCTGATCGCGCTGGAGGCGGCGCTCGAAGAGGGGACCGCGGCCGGGGAAGCGGCCGGGGAACTGGAACGGCGGCGGGTCGTGGCCGGGTACAACGAGGACGACTGCCGGGCCACGCTGGCGCTGCGTGACTGGCTGGAGGAACGGCGGGCCGAGCTGGCCGGGCTGGCCGGGCGGCTGGACGAGGAGCTGCCGCGGCCGGTCTTCGCGGACAAGCCCGGTGCCCCGGAGGACCCCGAGGTGGCCCGGATCTCCTCGGCGCTGCTGGCCGGCGTCTCCGCGGAAACGCCGGAGGGGCGGGCGCGGGCGCTGCTGGCCGACCTGATCGACTGGCACCGGCGCGAGGACAAGCCGGCCTGGTGGCGGTACTTCTACCTGCGCACGCTGAGCCCGGCCGAACTGACCGGCGAGCCGGACGCGCTGGGCGGGCTCAGCGGCGGCGACGTGGTCGGGCAGGTCAAGAAGTCGGTGGTGCTGCGGTTCCGCTTCCCGGCGCAGGAACACAAGTTCTCCGCCGGCGGCACGGCCTGTGATCCGGCCACGGACAAGCAGTGGCCAGTCTGCGACGTGGACGACGCGCGCGGGACGATCGACCTGAAGGCGGCCGGCACCTACGCCGGGCCGTGGCCCGCGGCCCTGATCGAGGCCGGGCCGCCCAGGACCCGGGAACAGCGGGATCGGCTGCGGGAACTCGGTGACCGGGTGGTGCGCGCCGGGTTCGGCGGCGGGGACATGGCGACCGCGCTTCTGCTGCGCCGCCGGCCAGATGACGGGGACGATGCGGTCGGCTCGCTGCGGGCGGAGGGCGAGACGGCCAGCGCCGCCGCGATCAGGCTCGCGACCTCGTTGCGTCATTCGTACCTGCCCATGCAGGGACCGCCGGGTACCGGGAAGACGTACACCGCGGCCGAACAGATCCTCGAGCTCATCACCCAAGGCCGCACGGTCGGCATCACCGGGCCCTCGCACGCCGTCATCTGCCACCTCATCGACACCGTGTACGAGCACGCGAGGTGGCGCGGAGCCGGCCCGCCGCGGATCGGCCAGCGGGCGGACCGCGACCACCCGCACCTGCACGCGGACGCCAGGTCGATGAGCAACGAGCAGCTGGAGAAGGCCCTGCGGGACGGCCAGCTTGACGTCGCCGCGGGCACGGCGTGGCTGTGGGCGCGTTCGGGGCTGGCGGGCAGCGTGGACACCTTGTTCGTGGACGAGGCGGGCCAGATGTCGCTGGCCAACGTGCTGGCGGTGGCCGGGGCGGCGCGGAACCTGATCCTGCTGGGCGACCCGCAGCAGCTCGCCCAGCCGAGTCACGCCACGCACCCGCCCGGGGCGGGCGCCTCCGCGCTGGAGCACATCCTGGACGACCGGGCGACGATGCCGGCCGCCGCCGGGCTGCTGCTCGACCAGACCTGGCGGATGCACCCGGACCTGTGCCGGTACACCTCGGCGGCGTTCTACGACGGCAAGCTGGGCGGCGTCGACGGGCTGGGCCGCCAGGAGATCCAGGGCTGGGGCTCGGGGCTGCGCCTGGTCGAGGTACCGCACCAGGGGAACACGAACGCCTCGCCGGAAGAGGCCCGCAAGGTAGCGCGGCTGGCGCGGCAGCTGACCGGCCGGAGGTGGCGCGACAGGAACGGGGCCGAACGGTCCATGGAACCCGTGGACATCCTGATCGTCACGCCCTACAACGCGCAGATCAGAGCCATCCAGCGGGCGCTGGCCGGGATCGGCCAGACCGGGTTCAGGGTCGGCACCGTGGACAAATTCCAGGGTCAGGAGGCGCCCGCGGTCATCTACTCGATGGCGACCTCGTCGGCGGACGAGGCGCCTCGCGGGCTCGACTTCCTCTACGACCCGCACCGGCTGAACGTCGCGACCTCACGGGCCAGGGCCCTGGCCATCATCGTGGCCAGCCCGGATCTCATCCGGGTGTCCTGCCGGACCCCGCACCAGATGGTCCTGGCGAACGCCCTGTGCCGGGCCTGGGAAACCGGCCTCGCGCTGAGCGGACGCCGGCTAGGCGTCGCGGCGCTCGAGTAGGTAGGCGGCGACGGCCAGGGCGAGCACGGTCCAGATGCACAGGACCCCGAAGCCCTGCCAGGGGGACAGCAGGTCGTCGGCGGTCTGGTGGGTGTGCGTGATCAGGGTTCCGGCCTGTTCGGGCAGGTAGGCGTTGATGTGCGCGCCCCAGCTGCTCGGCAGCAGCCCGGTCAGGATGGGCAGCACGAACACCACGCCGATGATGGTCGAGATGGACCCGGCGGTGTGCCTGATCATGGTGCCGATGGCCAGCGCGAGCAGCCCCAGCACGGTGAGGTACAGCCCGGCGCCGATCACGGCGCGGGTGACGCCCGGGTCGCCCAGCGCCACCGGCACGTGGGCGTGCAGGATGGCCGAACCGACGAAGAACGAGCAGAAGGCCACGATCTCGGTCACCACCAGCAGGAGAACGGCGAACACCACCGCCTTGGCGGCCAGCACCGGTAGCCGGCGCGGCACGGCCAGCAGCGAGGCGCGGATCACCCCGGTCGAGTACTCGCTGGTGATGATCAGCACGCCCAGGACGGCGATGGCCAGCTGCCCCAGGCCGATCCCGGTGCCCAGGATGAAGCCGACCGGGTCGGCCAGGACCCTGACGTCCCGTGCCGCGGCCCGCGGGCCGAACCAGTTCGATTCGGTCAGCCAGGCGATCAGCGCGGTGAAGCCGATGCACACCACCACGAAGATGACCAGCGTCCAGACGGTGGAGCGCACCGAGCGGATCTTGGTCCACTCGGCCCGCAGCAGGCCGGGGAACCCGGCGTGGCGGCCGGCGGCCGGGTCCGCGGGGCCGCGGGCCGGGGTGACCGGCGCGGTGGCCGTCATGAGGTCCTCCCCTCGCCGGCGTGGGCCGCCGCCGCGCTGGATGCGCCGAACTCGACGCTGCCGGACGTCAGCTCCATGAACGCCCCTTCCAGCGAGGCCAGCGGGGTCAGCTCGTGCAGCACGATGGACGCCGACGCGGCCAGCTCGCCGATCCGCGGTGCCTCCAGGCCGGTGACCGTGAGCAGCCCGGCGCCGTTCTCCGCACCGCTTTCCGCACCGCCCCGGACGACCTTCCCTCCCGCCGCCGCGATCATCTCGGCCATCCGGTCCGCGTCGGGGGTGCGCACCCGGACCGACTTGTCCGTGCTGCGGGCGATGACATCCTCGGTGCTGGCCTCGGTGATGAGCTTGCCCCGGCCGATGACGATCAGGTGGTCGGCGGTGACCGCCATCTCGTTCATCAGGTGGCTGGACACCAGGACGGTGCGGCCCTCGGCGGCCAGGCTCTTCATCAGGTTCCTGATCCACAGGACACCCTCGGGATCGAGCCCGTTGACCGGCTCGTCCAGCAGCAGGATCTCCGGGTTGCCGAGCATGGCCACGGCCACGCCGAGCCGCTGGCTCATGCCGAGCGAGAAACCGCCGGATCGCTTGTCCGCCACCTCCTGCAGGCCCACCAGGGCCAGCACCTCCTCGACCCGGCTCGCGGGAATGCCCTGGGTCTGGGCCAGGAAAAGCAGGTGGTTACGGGCCGAACGGCCCGGGTGCACGGACTTGGCCTCGAGCAGCGCGCCGACCGTGTGCAGCGGATCCTTCAGGTCACGGTAGCGCCGGCCGTTGATCAGGGCGAAGCCGCTCTGCGGTCGGTCCAGGCCCAGGATCAGCCGCATGGTGGTGGACTTGCCCGCGCCGTTCGGCCCGAGGAACCCTGTCACCCGGCCCGGTTCGACCGTGAAGGACAGGTGGTCCACGGCCGCCTTGCCGCCGTAGATCTTGGTCAGGTCCTGCGCTTCGATCATGCCGCTGCTCCTTGCCCCGAGCGTGCGTGCACCGTCGACCACCCACCGTACCCGGCCCGGCGCACCCGCCTGCCCGCGCATGGGCTACCCTGGTACCATGTTTTGGTAGAAAGGTAGATCATGAGCCTCAACATCAAGAACGACGAGACCCACCAGCTAGTCCGGGAACTGGCTGAGCTGACCGGCGAGACGCAGACAATGGCGGTGACCGTCGCGGTTCGTGAGCGCCTCGAGAGGGTGCGGCATCTGCACGAGGCTGGGCTGGCTGACCGGCTGCTAGCCATTGGCAGGGACACCGCACCCAGGCTTCGTGAACCCTTCCGTAGCGCAGATCACGGCGACCTCCTCTACGACGAGCGAGGGCTTCCCGCGTGATCATCGACACATCCGCCCTCATAGCGATTCTTCGCGCCGAAAATGATGCCAGTGAAATGGCTCTTGCCATCGAGAAAGCACCGACCCGGAGGATCTCCGCTGCTAACTACCTGGAGACCGCGGTCGTCATCGACGCGAGCCGCGACCCCATCGCCAGCCGACGCTTCGATGAGCTAGTCGATGTCGCGGAACTGCGTGTCGAACCGGTGACACACGACCAGGCTCGTATCGCCCGGGACGCCTATCGCGATTTCGGGAAGGGCAGCGGCCACAAGGCCGGCCTCAACTTCGGAGACTGCTTCGCATACGCCCTGGCGAAGTCCACCGGAGAAGCACTGCTGTTCAAGGGAAGCGACTTCGGCCATACCGACATCACACCCGCATTGCCCGCCGCGGCGGATTAATAGAGCGCGGCGGCGTAGGCCTCGGCCAGGCGTTCGCTGACGCTCGGACCGTCCCGTTCCGGCGCCGGCTCGCCGAGGTGGATGGTCCGAAGTTCGGCCATGAACTCATTCCACAGCTCCGGGCCGCCGGCGGCGAGCAGTTCGGCTCGCACCCGGAGCCGCTTCGTGGTCGGGCGGTGCTGCAGGCCCCACTTGCCCAGCTGGGCGAACACCGGCACCAGCTGGATCGACGCCTCGGTCAGGCTGTAGGCGGCCCGCCGTCCCGGCCCCGCGTCCTCACGGGTGAGCAGGCCGGCGCCGACCAGCCGCTTCAGCCGGTCGGCCAGGATGTTGGAGGCGATCCCTTCCTCGGAGCCGGCCAGCAGCTCCCGGAAGTAGCGCTTGTTGCCGAACATCACGTCCCGCAGCACCAGCAGGCTCCAGCTGTCGCCGAACGCCTCGACCGCGGCATTGATCGGGCACCCCGACCGGGCCGGCTCCGCCACCTCGCACCTCACCATCAAACTGGTTGCAATCTACCATCAGTTGGCTTAGCGTGGACCTACTGATTGCAAATCGCAAGCGGATTTCCGGGAGGCGACCTATGGACGGGCCCCGAATTGTCGATGTTCACGGCGTCGACCTGTGCGTGGACACCACCGGCGACGCGGCTGACCCCGCGATCCTGCTCATCGGCGGCATGGGCGCCTCGATGGACTGGTGGGAGGACGAGTTCTGCCAGCGGCTGGCGGCGGGCGGGCGGTTCGTCATCCGCTACGACCATCGCGACACCGGGCGGTCGGTCAGCTACCCGGCCGGGGCCCCAGGGTACACCGGCGCGGACCTGGCGGCCGATGCGGCCGGGGTGCTGGACGCGTTCGGGCGGCGGAGCGCTCACCTGGCCGGTGTCTCGATGGGCGGCGCCCTCGCGCAGCAGGTGGCCCTGGCTCATCCGGATCGCGTCGACTCGCTGGTGCTGATGTCGACCAGCCCAGCCGTCCCGGGCGGCCCGGACCGAGCGGAGCTTCCGCCGGCGTCGGAGGCACTACGGGCCTACTTCGCCGCGGAGGTCCCGTTGCCGGATTGGGCCGAACGGTCGGCGGTGATCGATTACCTCGTCGGCTACGAGCGGCAGCTCGAGGGCGAGGAGTACTTCGACGAAGCGCACGTACGCGCGCTCGTGGCGCGGATCGTGGACCGCACCAACGACATGGCCGCCAGCATGACGAACCACGCACTGGCCGAGGAGGGTGAGCTGGCCCGCGGGCGGCTGGACCAGATCGCCGCACCGACCCTGGTGATTCACGGCACGGCTGATCCGTTGTTTCCGTTTGGCCATGGCGAGGCGCTGGCCCGCGAGATTCCGCACGCCGAGCTGCTGCCGCTGAAGGGCGTCGGCCATCAGGTGCCGCCGCGAGCGTGCTGGACGTCCGTCATCCCCGCCATGCTGCGACAACTGTCACGGCGCCCGTGATCGCGGACCGGGGCGGTGAGGGAGGCCCGTTCGGTAGTCAAGGGGACGGATGCGGTGATGCCGCCGGCCTCTTTCGGCTGGCGTTAATCGGTGGCCGGGGGGAACGGGGATGTGCCACAGTCGCGTGGCATGGAGGCGGACGATGCGGCCCTGCGCGCGTACTACGAGCAGGGCATGGAGCGGGAGCGGTTGAGCGACGGGCGCGGGGAGCTGGAGTTCACGCGGACCACCGAGATCGTGCTGCGGCGGCTGCCGGCCGCGCCCGCCGTGGTCGCGGACATCGGCGGGGGGCCGGGACGGTACGCGCTGTGGCTGGCGTCGCTCGGGTACCAGGTCGAGCACCGGGACCTGATGCCGCTGCACGTAGAGCAGCTCACGGCGGAGGCGGCCGGGGTGGCGGGGATTCGCACCGCGGTCGGCGACGTGCGGGACACCGGCCTGCCCGGCGCCTCGGTGGACGCCGTCTTGCTGCTCGGGCCGCTCTACCATCTCACCGACCGGGCCGAACGGGTCCGGGCGATGCGCGAGTGCGCACGGATCGTCCGGCCGGGCGGGGCGGTGTTCGCCGCGGCGATCTCGCGGTGGGCGCCCCGGATCGACGGCATGCTCAGGGAACGGCTCTACCTCAAGCACCCGGCAGCGCTCGATGTCATCGACGAGATAGACCGCACCGGCATACTGCCGCCGCTGGGGGAAGGGGCGTTCAACGGCTTCTGCCACCGGCCCGGCGAGTTGCGCGATGAGATAGCCGAAGCCGGGCTGGAGGTCGCGGACCTGGTCAGCGTCGAGGGACCGGCGTTCATACTCGGCGACCTGGACGCGCGGATGGCGGATCCGGTCGACCGGTCCGTTGCGCTGACGGTGGCACGGGCCATCGAGCGGGTACCCGAACTGACCGGTTTCGGGCCGCATCTCATCGCCACCGGGATCCGCCCGTGAGCCTGCCCCGGACGGCTCGCTGAGGATCGGCGTGTCATGGTGGGCTCGAGCCCGCTGGCCCTGGTGGGTGCACTAGAGCTGCCCGGCGGCTAGTGCCTCGCGCAGGGACTGGCTCTGGATCCGGTCGGCCACGGCGACGCCGTTGCGGTCCACGTCGGCCAGGGTCGCGCCCGCGGCGAGCAGCATCCGGACGATCTCGAGCTGGAGCTTGCCGGAGCCGGCGGTCCCGCCCGCGCCGGTCGGTGCGACCGCGAGGTGCAGCGGTGTCGAGCCCGCCTTGCCGGTGACCGCGCGCGGATCGGCGCCGGCGGACAGCAGCGCGGCGACCGCGGCCGGGCTCCGGGCGCGGACCGCGCGGTGCAAGGGCGTCACCCCGCCGCGGTCCGGCTGGTCGACCGTTGCTCCGGCGGAGATCAGCAGCTCGATGATGCGCCGCTGGGCGTCCGGGTCCCAGGTTGGCGACAACGGCCGGGGATCGCAGGCGTAGTGCAACGCCGTCGCACCGCGCCGGTTGACCGCGTTGACGGGGGTGCCGGCGGCGAGCAGCGCCCGGGCGGCGTCGTACCGGAGCCCGGCCGCGGCCAGGTGCAGGGGCGTGTCACCCCGGTAGAGCCAGTGCAGCTCCGGGAGGAGGAGGTCCTCGTCCATGCGCTGGGCCGCCGCGGCCGGCGTGATCCGGGACGGGTCGTTCGCCAGTACCGCCTCGAAGATGGGTTCCACGCATCCAGCATGCACGACGGGGCTGACAATCCGTCCGCGTGGGTGAGTTCGATCCGGAAGGTACCGTTATAACACTTGTCCTTCCCGGGGAGGAATCGTGGCCGGGTTCCGCAGGATCCTCCGGCCGCCCGCGGGGAGGATCACCAACCAGACGCTCCTCGTCGCCCTGGTGCTGGTGTTCGGGACCGGCGTGGCCACGGTCGCGATCGGGTCGCCCAGCGGGCGGTGGGCGGCCATCGCCCATGGCATCGCCGGGCTGCTGATCCTGCTGCTCGCCCCGTGGAAGAGCCGGGTGGTCCGGGGCGGTCTGCGCCGCGGCCGCGGCACCCGGTGGGTGTCGCTGCTACTCGCGGCGCTGGTCGTCATCACGTTCGTGGCCGGTCTTGGTTACGCCACCGGGCTGGTGCGCTCGATCGCCGGCCGGCCGGGGTTGTGGGTCCATATCGCGGTCGCGCTCGTCCTGGTGCCCCTGGTCCTGTGGCATGTCGTCGCCCGGCGAATCCGGCCGCGCCGGTCGGACCTGTCCCGCCGGACCTTCCTGCGGGCCGGGCTGCTGGGGGCCGGGGCGGCCGGGCTCTACTTCGCCGCCGCCGGTTCGGTCCGAGTCGGCGGACTGCCCGGTGCCGGCCGGCGCTTCACCGGGTCTTACGAGACCGGGTCCTTCGATCCGGACGCCATGCCCACCACGAGCTGGCTCGTGGACCCGGTCCCGGCCGTCGATCCGGATCGCTGGCGGCTGACCGTCGTGGACGGCGTCGGCCGGTACGAGGTGGGGCTGGACGAGCTTTCGGCGTCCGGCGCCCGGATGCGGGCGACCCTGGACTGCACCTCCGGCTGGTACGCCCGGCAGGACTGGAGCGGCGTGCCCGTCAGTGCCCTGCTGCGCAGCACCGGGCAGGCCCGGAGCCTGCTCGTGCACTCCGTCACCGGGTACTGGATCCGCTTTCCGGTGAGCGACGTCGGCCGGCTGCTGCTGGCCACCAGCGTGGGCGGGGCTCCCCTGTCCAGCGGCCACGGATACCCGCTGCGCCTGGTCGCACCCGGCCGGCGAGGGTACTGGTGGGTGAAGTGGGTCGACCGGATCGAACTCCAGGCGACACCCTGGTGGTGGCAGCCGCCGTTCCCGGTGACCTGACCGCGCGTGACACCATGCCACTCATTTCCGGCGATCACGCCGCCCGGCACCATGGCCGCGCATTCCTGCCGCGTCATCACGGCCGGAGGAGGGAGGGGGAGTTGCTCCGGCAGAGCCGAGCGAGGGCGGACAGCATGCTCAGTCCCACCGGGAGGATGTCGCGCGGCTTCACGGCGCCGGCGCGGACCAGGTTCACCAGCGCGTCGCCCTCGACGTCGCCGATGCGCTGCAGCAGTTCGGCATCGCTGGGCTGGTCGGATTGGTAGTGCTTGGCGAAGGCGCCGTAGAGCGCGTCGACGGCCGCCTGGGCGTCCAGGCTGGGAACGGCTTCGCGCAGCGCGGGCAGCAGCACGCCTTGGATCTCGCCGAGCGAGTCCTCCCCCAGCACCGCCCAGAGAGCGTCCATCAGCGCGCACACGCCGAGCAGGAACACCGGGCCGTCCTGCTCCGGGAACTCCGGCACGTCCTTGTCCGTTCCGATCTGGAGCATCGCGGCGTCGGCGGCCTCGCCGTACGCCAGTTCGGCCTCGGCGATGGGGGCGAGCACCTCGAGCACCGTGCTCACCGCCGGGTGATCCGGTCCGAGGCCGTCGTAGACCACCGCGCGGACGAGGGCTTCGGTGGCGACGTTCCAGTGCGCGGGATGAGCGGCGATCGCCGCGGCGTCGGGGATGTCCGCGCTCGCCAGGCACGGCGCCTTCTGCGCCTCGCGCAGGAAATGGCCGCCGAAGAACCGGTCACCGAGCGAGTCCTCGGGCCACTGTGGTGCCACGGCCGGGATCGGTTCCGCGCCGCCGGACCATATCCAGCGGGCCGTGGCCTCGCGTTTCCGGCGCTCCTCATTCTCCTTGACCATCATGTGCAGGCCGGTTAGAACCTTGAGCAATGCCTCCTGCGTCGCGGCGTCCGCCCGAGGCTCCGGCCCGGCTTGACGCTGTGCCTTCTTGCGGTTACTGGCGCGGCCCATGGCCAACACAGTACCGAGCCGGCCGGGCGGGGCGCGGATACACCAGTCGTCAGATGTCGAGTTCGTCCAGGTGCTTGTGGATGTCGCCGGCGAAGCGGCAGATCAGGCGGGCGAAGTCGTCGCGTTCCTCGGGAGGCCAGTCGGCGAGCAGCGTGGTGAGCCACTGATGCCGCGCGACGAGGAACCGGCTGATCGCCGCCTCCCCCTGGTCGCTGAGCCGCAGCTGGCACACTCGCGCGTCCCCGGCGTCCCGGGCCCGGCTGACCAGGCCCAGGCGTTCGAGCCGCTGGGCCTTGCGGGTCACCGCGGGGGCGTCGATGCCGAGGCGTTCGGCCAGGTCGGTGACGCGCAGGCTGGCCTTCTCGGCGTGCAGCGCGTAGAGGATCGCCAGGCCGGCCTGGTCGATGTCGACGCCCGCCTGCTTGAGGACGAATTCGTGCAGCCGGGCTTGCTTCAGCCGTCTGGCCAGCGAGTGCAGGGCTGACTCGATCCCGGCGATCGTCTCGTCATCCACCGGTTTCCCCTTTCCTGAGGAGGCCGGCGCAGGCCTGACATGAGGCTTGAGCGTAGCATATTAGTTGTGTGCGGCAAGCAAGTGATCTCGGGGAAGGTACTTGCGTGCGGCAAGCAATATCCATTCGGGGGTCATCAAATCGGGGTGACGGAACATGCACGTGATAGGGGTGAGGCACGCCCGTAGCACGGGGCGACGGGGTGCGCCCGTGATACGGGCCGACGGGGACCGGTTCGTATCACATGCTGCCAGGTATTGGGCCGCCAGGCATGCGGCGGGCTGGCGGCGGGTGGCCAGGGAGCTCATGCTGGTCGCGGTCTTCCTCGCGGTCTACGAGGAGATCCGCTGGCACATGGTGCAGGCGGGCGGCGCGGCGGCGAGCCACGCGCTGTCGATCGTATCGGCCGAACGGGCCCTCGGCCTGTTCCACGAACGGGCCGTGCAGGCGGTGTTCACCCCGTGGGATACCGTCACGGACGCGTTCAACACGTACTACGGGGGCACGCACTTCCTGGTTCCGGCCGCCGTCCTGGCCTGGCTGCTGCTGAGGCATCCCGAACAGTACGCACGCGCGCGTACGGCCCTGGCGGTGACGACGGCGGTGGCGTTCGTCTGCTTCTGGCTCTACCCGGTGGCGCCGCCCCGGCTGCTGCCGGCCGGCTTCGGGTTCGTGGACACGCTGAGGGCCGGAGGATCCGGGCACTTGGAGAGCGGCCTGATCAACACGGCGGGCGACCAGTACGCGTCGATGCCCAGCCTGCACGTGGCCTGGGCGTTCTGGTGCGCGCTGGCGCTGTACCCGGCGGCCCGCCACTGGGCCCTGCGCGCGCTCGCGATCGCCTATCCGGTCTTGACCACGCTCGTGGTGGTGGCGACGGGCAACCACTTCTTCCTCGACGCCGTGGCGGGCGCAATGCTGGCCTGCCTGGTCTGGGCCGTTGTTTCACGGGCGGCCCGGACCGGCGGCGAGCAGGGACCGCATTCCGGCGATCAGGACGGCGACGCCGAAGCGGAACGAGAGGTCCTGGTCGTCGGGAGCGGCGCGTTCGGCCATGGCCCGGGACAGGATCGAAGGGCTGGCCCGTAACCTGGGGACATGCACGCAGACGTCGTGTTCCGGGTCGGCCGCGCGTACGGGATGACCGCCGACCGCGGGGTCTATCAGGCGGTCGCGGTCACGGACGGCCGGATCACGGCGGCCGAACGGGCCCGGGACGACCTCGACTCCCTCATCGGCCCGGGCACCACTGTGATCGACGATCCGGAGCCCGTGCTCTACCCCGCGGCCGGCGGGCGGCTGATGCGCGAAGATGACAGCGTGGGAATCCTGGCTCCCGGCGCGTTCGCGGACATCGTGGTGTTCCGCGGTGACCTGCTCGACGGCCCGGTCGACGACCTGCCGTCGCGGCAGCCCGCGCTGACCGTGGCCGGCGGGCGGCCGGTGCACGACCCTGACGGCTTGTTCGGCGCCGCATGAGCGGCTTCGCGGGAGAGATGCGCGCGGGCATTCCGCCCGGGACTTGCCGGCGGGGGCTGTGGCTGACGTTCCTGAGCCCGTTCGGCCTGGAGCTGGCGGGCGGCTGCGGCGCGGAATGGATCGGGATCGACGTCCAGCACGGCGGTCTTGACGATGCCGATGTCGCCCCGCTGGCGCGGGTCAGCCCGGTGCCCGTGCTCGTCCGGCTGGCGTCGCACGACGAGGCGCAGCTCGGCCGGGTGCTGGACACCGGGGTCGACGGCGTGATCGTGCCCGCCGTCGAGTCTGGTAGGCAGGCTGAGGATCTGGTGCGGGCGGCCTACTTCCCGCCGCGGGGACGGCGCAGTAAGGGGCTGGCGCGGGTTTCCCTGCTCGGCCGGCGCGACCAGCCGCTGCTGCTGCCGATGGTCGAAACTCGCGCGGGCCTGGACGCCCTCGACGACATCCTCGGGGTCGACGGCGTGGACGGCATCTTCGTCGGGCCCTACGACCTTTCCCTGTCGCTCGGCCAGAAGTCGGCGCTGGACGACGCGGTGGTGTCGGCGATCAGTTCTGTCATCGACCGGACCCGCGAGCGGGGCCGCGTCACCGGGATCTTCACCGGGAACCGCCAGCTCACCGGGGCGATCCCGGACGTGGACCTGCTCGGCGTCGACACCGACGCCGCCGCGCTGCGCGCCGGGCTGAAGGCGCTGTTCGGCTAGCCCAAGGTCGTGCTGATGCGGCGGGCGCCGCCGGAGGGCTTCGCGTCCAGGTAGCGCCGGGGTGGGCCAATCGAGCCGGGTGAACTCCTGGTTATCGCGGTGCGGACCGGCCCGGCCCGTTCGGCGGAAAGGAGCGCCACCACCCGATTCGCCGAAGCCGCCGCCGGTCATCCGGGCCCCCGCGGCGCCGGCCTCGATCGCGGCCTCGACGGCCGCGTCGGCCTGCGGCCAGGAAACTCCGGACTCGTCGCGGAGTGAGCGGTGCGAGGCGGTCAGGAGTTCGCCGATAGCCGCCTGGTCGCCGGCGCGCAGCCCGGCGCGCGCGGGCAGGTCGGGGCGGTCACCGCTCCCACATGTGGCGGCAGAGTCAGGTCGCTGCGGCAGCGCAGGGGTATCAGGAGTACAGCGAGGTGGCGGGCCAACGCCCGTTCGGCGTCATAACAGGCACGGTTGAGGCAGTGATCCGCCCTCCGCGCTCATTGGATAATTTCTGGGCGACGACGCCAGCCCGGCGGACGTGGCGCTCATGCTTGGCGCGGCGCTCGAGACAACCCGGGCGGACATCAACGCGGCGGCCCAGGCCCAGGAGGCCGGCGAGGAGCGCCTCATCTCGCTCAGCCGGACCGGGGTGCGGCTGAATGCGCGGCACCTGGCCGAGCTGCGGACGGCGATCGAGGAACTGATCGAGACGGCCCGGAAGCATCCCGACGACGACGGCGTATGGACGACAGTGCTCTGGACGGCCGTGGACCGGGAGGACCGGGCAGCGGGACAGGGCGATGCCACGGAGACGAGGCTACGGAAAAGGAGTAATGATGGGCTTCCTCAGGATCCTCGGGATCATCTACCTGGTGAAAAGGATCCGCCAGCGCCGCCGTGAGCGCCGCGGTCGCAGCGGCGGCGGCCGCGACCGCCGACCAGGAGCCTGATGACGATGATGGCGACGACCGGCAGCCACGCGAAGTGGAAGGGGTGACCGCTGGCCAGGGCGAGCACCACCACGACGGCGAGGATGGCGACCGGGGCGGCCGGCACGCGGGCGGGCCGGGATCGTCCGGGGGCGGAGGCGGCGGAGGCGGCGGCGCTGGTCACGGGGGCCTGGCGCCGCGGCAGGTCGGTGAACAGGGCGGCCAGGTCGGCGGCGGTGCGGGCCTGGAGGGCCCGGCCGGTGCGGTCCTCGAGTTCCTCGGTGGTCAGGCGGCCGGCCTGGTAGTGCTCGCTGAGCTCGGCGATGGCCCGGTCACGGTCGGCGTCGGACACGCGCAGGCGGCCGGACGGGTAGTCCCTGGTGGCGGTACTCATGTACGGAACGCTACGGGCCGGCGGGCGGCGCGGCATCGGCCTGGGAGTGGAGATCGGGAAATCCATCCCAGGGTGGAGACGGGTCGGCCATCAGCCGTTCGGCGCTATACCGGGCCCGGTTGAACCGGCTGATATCCGTGGCCGCGTTTAAAGGCACGCGTATACGGCGTCCACCAGGGCCCGGGTGCGGGGGTTCTGCCAGCGCGGGCCCATCTGGTTCATCACGTAGCCGAAGGCGACGCCGCTGCCGGGGTCGGCGAAGCCGAGCGAACCGCCCGCGCCGAAGTGGCCGAACGTTGCCGGGCCGGGGCCGATGGGCCGTTCGGGCTGGGTGAGCTGGAAGCCGAGGCCGAAGCGAGACGGCCGGTGCAGCACCAGGTCCTGGCCGTACACCTGCTCGGTGGTGGCTTCTTCCAGGGCGGCGGGATCGACGATGCCCTTGTTTGCGGGGTTGATCAGGGCCGCGTAGACGCGAGCGACGCCGGAGGCGGTGCCGTGCGCGTTGGTGGACGGGACCTCCGCGGACCGCCAGCCGGGTGTGTTGATCACGCCGGCGCCGGACAGGCCGCCCGGGTTGTAGTAGCTGTTGTGCTCCATCAGCTGGGCGGAGTCCAGGCCGTTCGGTTCCTCTTCGGCCGGAGGCGGGCCTTTCCAGATGAACGTGGCGACGCGTTGGTGCTCGGTGCTTGGCAGGCCGATGTGCACGTCGGCGCCGAGCGGGCCGGCGATCTCGTCGCGGAGCAGCGCTCCTGCCGTGGTGCCGGTGACGCGGCGGATCACCTCGCCGGCCAGGAAGCCGAACGTGTTGACGTGGTAGCCGTGGGCGGTGCCCGGCTGCCACCAGGGTTCCTGTCCGGCCAGCGCGGCGGTCATGGCCGGCCAGTCCAGCATGGCGCCCGGGGGCAGCCGGCGGCGGACGGCGGGCAGTCCGGCCTGGTGGGACAGCAGCTGGCGGACGGTGATCGCGTCCTTGCCCGCGGCGGCGAACTCGGGCCAGTAGCTGGCGACCGTTGCGTCGAGGTCGAGCCTGCCCTGCCCGGCCAGGCGGGCCGCGCACGCGGCGACCAGGCCCTTGCCGACCGAGAACATGTTGACCAGGGTGTCCGGTTGCCAGGGGCGGCCCTGGTCCTGGTCGGCCCAGCCGCCGTAGAGGTCGGCGACGACATGGTTGCCGACCATGACGCAGACGGCGGCGCCGAGCTCGCCGCGTTCGGCGAAGTTAGCGCGCAAGGCATCGCGCAGCGGCTCGAACCGCGGATCGCAGCGACCTTCTGACGCGGCTGGCATGAGCCCATTCTCACGCAAGGCTGTCCCCAGATCGTCGCGTTTCCTCCACGACCAAGCCGGCGCATCAGCCACTGCGGTACCACCCGTGCCAGGGCCTTACTGTACGGGCGGGACGGGCAGCGGGCGGGGCGCGAGGGGTGATGTAAGAGCATCAGGACCAGCATGTAGCCCATGGTGATCCCCATGGTGATCTTGCAGATGACGGCGCAGCGGGGGGCGAGATAGGGGCGCGCGGGCTCCGGGCCGGGACGGCCGAGACCCCCGGGACCGCCTGAACTGCGGGGATTGCCGCTGCCGCCGCCGGCCGGGGCGGCCGCGAGCGCGAAGGCGGGGGCGGGGGCGGGGGCGGGCAGGGTCACGCGGTCGCCGAGCCAGACGACGTAGCCGAACATGAACAGGGCCAGCGGCAGGGTCAGGAACGAGAAGCGGGACTCCGTCGCGGTCATGGCCGCGGTCATGCCGCCGGATGTGGCCCCGACGGCGGCGGCCGAGGCGGGCAGGATCAGGAACATGAAGACCATGGCGGCGCACTCGACCAGGTGCGGCAGGGGGTGGGCGGAGCGCCAGGGGCTCGGCTGGGCGCCGCGGCGGGCCTGAAGCATGCGGTAGCCGAACCAGGCCGCGGCCGCGGCGAAGACGACCTCCCAGATCACGCTGGGCAGGGTGCGCAGGCCGGAGACGAGCATCCCGGCCATGGCCACGCCCATGACGACGTGGGCGCCGTCGGTGTCGAGTTCGGTCGGACGGCGCCAGCGGCGGGAGGCGGCCAGGAGGCCGGCGCAGTAGACCGCGACGGCGAGGCTCGCGGCGGCGAAGACGGCGGTGAGCCAGGTGGGGCCGCCCATGTCAGGCCTCCTCGGCTGGTACGGCGGCACGGGTGACGGCGGGCCAGAAGGCCAGGGCCAGCAGGGCCAGCAGCGGGCCGGATTCGGGGTCGGTGGCCATGCCGGTGAAGAGCCCGCCCATGCCCTGGGCCAGCCACAGCGCGGCGGCCAGGACGATGGCCAGCACGATGGCGGCGCGGAGGGCGGGCGCGGGCAGGCAGACCGCGACGGCCACCAGGGCCAGCAGGACCGCGAGCACGATGGAGGCGGCCAGGCCGTGGTGGTTCAGCGCGCTGGCGGCGTGGGTGTCGATCCAGGCGAGCCAGGCGGGGGCGCCGTCGGCGCCGTCGGAGAGCGCGTGGCTGATGGCGCCGGGGGCGCGGGACGCGGGCAGCAGCGCGAACGCGGCCAGGCTGCCCCAGAGCACGAGCCAGACGGCCCGGGCCGGGCGGCGGCCGATGAAGCGTTCGGCCACCGAGGGCGCGCCGGGGTCGCGGTCGGCAGGCCACAGCAGGACGGCGAGGATCGCGTACAGGATGACCGGTCCCGGGGCGCCGTTGACCGGGCTGGCGGTTCCGGCCAGGATGCCGCCGAAGCCCTCGCCAAGCCACCAGACGGCCAGCGACCACGCGACCGACGCGGCGAGCGCGAGCCGCAGGGTGGGGCGCCAGGCGATACCGAGGCCGAGGGCCAGCTGGATGGTGGCGAAGAGGGTGTTCAGCACGACCACGTGGTGGTCGATCAGGTTCGCCGACCAGGTGATCGGGGTGGCGATCACGGCGGGATTGCCGTGCGCGCTCTCGGCCAGCATGTCCGGGAAGCTCTTGGTGAACATGGACGGCTGGTACTGCAGGATGCCGTCCAGCACCCAGATGACGCCGAGGGCCAGCTGGAGCTTGCGGCGCGGGTCGAGCGCGGCGATGCCGGCGGGGCAAGGCGCGGGCCGGGCGGCTGCGTGGCCGACCGCGAGGCTCTCGCTCATGTGGTGCCCCCTTTGCGGAATTAATACGACGGTAAAAGACGACTTGCGGATCGGGCAAGAGAATGGTCGAATTACAGGGCCGAATACCCCGTCTGGAAACCCGGGCCGGGTATTAAATAAACCCCGCATGGGTATTAAATAAACCCGGCCCGGGTATCTTCCGAATTTCGGTAACCGCACCATTCAGCTGGTGAACGTCGGGTCGCCGCCGCGGACCGGGGCGACCCGGCCCTTGGGCTCCTCCCAGTCCTCCTGGCGGCCGAGCGCCGTCATGTCCAGGTAGGTGTAGGCGTTCCCGATGTACTCGGTGCCGCGCGCGAAGGCCGAATAGGTGTGGAAGATCTCGTCGCCCTCGCGCAGGAAGCAGCTGTAACCGGGCATCTCGGCGGAGCGGTCGCCGCCGAGCAGGCCCGGCTCGGCCCGGTAGTTGTACTCGGCCTGGCCGCGATCGGCGTCCAGGCTGACCTGATAGTCGTAGTTGAAGTCGCTGCCGTCGGTGGAGTACCACGGGGCGATGGTCCAGCCGCGTTCGGCCGCCGTCGCGGCGATCTTGCCGTACGGGGCGCGGGCGGCCAGCACGAACGTGGTGTCCCGGGTGGCGACGTGCTCCAGCACGCCCGGGGATAGCTCGTCGATCACGGCCGAGCAGCCCGGGCAGGGCTTGTCCCAGTCCGGGCCGAACATCACGTGCTGCACGATCAGCTGCCGCTTTCCGCCGAACAGCTGGGCCAGCGTGACCGGCCCGTCCGGGCCCTCGAAGACGTACTCCTTGTCCACCTTGACCATGGGCAGCCTGCGCCGGTCGGCGTTGAGCGCGTCGTGGGAGCGGGTGAACTCCTTCTCGCGCGCCAGCAGGCGGCGC
>WNGL01004419.1_pt1 | contig 19992 bp, 17 predicted proteins | sample 5400591 | NCBI WGS metagenome assembly WNGL01 (sample SAMN13153377, study PRJNA577476) | soil metagenome | isolation source: 80 cm soil or saprolite under Garry oak tree replicate 1 | place: USA:California | collected 2016-06-15 | reverse complement strand
AGTGAAGTAGAACTTCTCGTAGAAGAGCGGGTCGTCGGGGATGTGCATCTTGCGGTAGAGACCGGCCACCGTCCCGTCCGCATCGAGGACGACCGCGCTGTTGTGGTAGAGGCCCGCCGCCCGCCGCTCGAAGATCGGCACCACCACCGCCACCCCGGCCTCCTTCGCCGCGCGGCCGAGGGCTTCCGTGCTCGGGCCGGGCACGGGCTCCGCCAAGTCGAAGAGCGCCGAGTCCTCGTTCTGGCAGAAGTAGGGCGAACGGTAGAGCTCGGGCAGGCAGACCACCTCGGCCCCCGCCCGGGCCGCCTCGCGCACGCGGGCTACGGCCTTCTCGAGGTTCTCCCCGGGTTCAGGTGACATGGCCATCTGCACGAGCCCCACCCGGAAGCTGGGCTTGGTCGCCATGGCCACCGCAGTCTAACCCGGATCATCAGGCCGCCGTCATCTCCGCGCACAGGCTCCACAGCGCCTCCTCGGCCTTCGGGTCGCGGAAGCGGCAGCGCCGCTCCTGCCGCTCGATCCAGAAGAGGCCGTGCTGGCCCTGCGCCTCGGGGGCGGCGGCCAGCCACACCGCGGTGTCCGCCCCCTGCTCGGGCTTGAGAGCGGCGAGCTTCGCGTACGCCGAAGCCACCGCGCCCATGAAGCCGCCCGCCTTGGAGAAGAGCTCGGTGCTCACGAAGCCGGGGTGGAGGGCGTTGACCGTGACCCTGGTCCCGTCCAGCCGCCGGGCCAGCGCCCAGGTGAACATGCGGTCCGCCTGCTTGCTCTGGGCATAGGCGACGCGCCCGCTGTAGGCCCGGCGCTTGAACTCGACGTCCGCAAGGTCGAGCTCGCCCGCGAGCCGCGAGGCCACGTTGACGATGCGGGCCGTGGGAGCCGCCTTGAGAGCGGGCAGCAGGAGGTCGGTCAGGAGGAAGTAGCCGAGGACGTTCGTGGCCCAGGTCATCTCGATGCCCTCGGCGCTCTCCTGGCGTCGCTCGAGCCAGACCCCGGCGTTGTTCACGAGAACGTGGAGGACGGGATGGCGCCGGGCGAAGGCCTCGACGACGGCGCGGACCTGCCGCCGGCTCGACAGATCGGCGGTCACGACCTCGAGCTCGCGGCTGCCCGTCGCGTCGGCGATGTCGCGGCGGGCCGCCTCGCCCTTTTCCGGGCTCCGGCAAGCCAGGACCACCGTCCCCCTCATGCGGGCCAGCTCGCGCGCCACGGCCTTGCCGATCCCCGCGCTGGCGCCGGTCACCAGGCAGACCTTGCCGGAGAGATCGGCCGTGATCGGTTCAGGCATGGGTGGTTCCCTTGAGACGATGATACCGGGGGAACCCGGACATCAGCGCCTCCGGGATCGACCGACCGTGAGCGGCATCACACGGCCGGCGGTGCGGGGGTCAGCCACGACGGCGCGACGGGGCTCTGCCCTCCACGAGAGCCGCCGCCAGGAGCGGCACCAGGAGCTCGTGGTGGCCGGTGAGGCTGTAGCCGCGGCCGACCCCGCGGGTCGGGCGCTCCACCACGTTCGTGCTCGGCCGGTAGGACTGGATGAAGTCCAGGTTGGCGGTGGCGAAGTCGCGGAGCGGGTGGCCCAGGTTGCGGGCGAGGGTGACCGCCTTCAGGAAGACCTCGGGCAGCAGCACCGCCGAGCCCACGTTCAGGTAGACGCCACCCCCGCCGAGGCGGGCCACCTCCGCCGCGAAAACGCGAAAGTCGAGGTGCGTGCCCCGGCCCAGGGCCGCGGGGTCGCACGCCGGATGCATGTGCACGATGTCCGTCCCCACCGCCACGTGGACGGTGGCGGGCAAACCGAGGCGCCAGGCCGCCGCGAGCAGGCTGAGACGCCGGTGGCGGACGCGCCCCTTCTCCAGGAACCGCCCGACCGCCGCGCCCAGGCCGAGGCCGTCGCGGTCGCCCTCCACGATGGCCCGGTTCACCTGTTCGCCGGTTTCCCGCGCCATCCCGAACGCGCCCTGCCCGAGCCCGGCAAGGACGTCCTCGGAGGTCTGCCCAGCCACGGCCAGCTCGAAGTCGTGGACGACCCCGGCCCCGTTCATGGCGATCCCTGTCACGAGGCCCCGCTCCATCAGGTCGAGCAGCACCGGCGAGAGCCCGACCTTGATCACATGGGCGCCGATCCCCCAGAGGATCGGCCGGCCGCGCGCGCGGGCCCGCAGGATGTCGGCGGTTAGGCGCCGCAGGGTGTCGCCCGCGAGCTGCCGAGGAAGGCCGTCGAGGAAGGCCCGCACCCGCGCGCCGCGCCGCGGCGGCCGGGCGAAGTCGTCGAGGGTTACCTTGCTTCGGCGGCTCGCGAGGGGATAGGTTCGGATCCCCGTGAGAGCGATCGGCTTCGTTGGGCGACGGAGACGGCCGGGGCGCCGCGTCATCAGCCGCCCGGCGCGCTCAGGGGGCCCGTCAGAAGAAGCGGATGTGGACGGTCAGGAGGATCGAGGGCACCGCCGGGTCGTCGGTCGTGACCTGGAAGACGTGGCCGTCGCGCACGCCGGGGGGGATCCGCACCGGCACCGGCAGGCGCCGGCCTACCTTGCCCTCGCCCTGACAGCGCTCGCAGTCGAAGAAGTAGCCCCCGGTGCCCTGGCAGGCCTGGCAGGTGGACGAGACCGGCACGTCCAGGGGAAGCACGCCGCCGGCCGTCGCCTCCTGCGGGCTCAGCAGGATCTCCCCCGAGAGGCTCCCCGGGTGGAAGGGGCGCCGGAGGTCGCCCACCGCGGGGCTTCGCACGAACGACCAAGCCAGCGGGTCGAGGCGCTCCCCCCCGAGCGTCTCGTCGTAGCGCCGGCGCTGCTCGGCGTCGGTGAGGGTCTCGTAGGCCGCCTGCAGCTCCTGGAAGGCCTCGACCGATACGTCGGTGGCCACGTCCGGGTGATACTTCTTGGCGAGCCGCCGGAACGCACGTCTGATGGCGGCGCTCGTCGCGTCCCGGGGCACCCCGAGGATCTGGTAGTAATCCCTGGGCCTTTCCATCCCGACTACACCATAGGTTGTAGCCGGAACGCGTGTCAAGTGTTCGGGTTATTCAGAACCCCTTCACCTTCGGAGCCCGTTTGTAGAGCTGCCAGACGACGTGCCAGGAGACGAGGATGAAGACGGGATAGACCAGGAACGCCGTGGAGTCGGTGATCCCGAAGTTGCCCCCCGCCAGGGCGGTCGTGTGGGAGTTGATCATCCCCCAGAGCAGCGGGGCCGACATGTAGGTGTTGTGGCGCGAGCGCACCCCCGCCAGGGCCACGAGCGCGGCGTCGGGGGCGGTGCCGTTCTTGACCGCGGTGAGGATCTTTTTCTGGGCGGGCCAGATCCGGAACCACACGTTGAAGGCCATGATGGTCCCGAACAGCGCGGCCAGGTGGATGTTGAAGGCCCGGTAGGTGAAGGCCGCCGGGGAGGCCATCAGCCAGACCACGACCGTGGACAGGACGAAGCACACCGTCCCGAAGACCTTGGGGTCTTTGCCCAGGGCGCTCTTGTGTAGCTGGTCGTAGAGGAAGACGGCCAGGAAAGTCACGAGCGCCATCCCCTGCGCGCGGAGGCCCCAGCCCCGGTTCGGCGGGAACATGATCCCGCCGTGGTAGAAGACGAGCAGGAGCAGCAGCACCCCGGTGACCCAGGTCCAGGCCGCTCCCCAGCGGAACCACCAGAGCGCGCGGGGCATGAGCTCGGGGTTCACCTTCTTCTTTGTGTCCCCGTCAATCACCCCCTGGAAGGGGCCGTTGACGAAGTTGAAGAAGTACAGCATGCCGATCCAGACGATCCCCGCGAGGATGTGGATCCAACGGAACAGGGCGCTCAGAATATCCACGGCTCTCCTCCTTCAGGTTGGATTGCGGAACCGTCGCGGATCGGAAGCCTAGCACAGTCCGCGCCGGATCCATCCCCTCCGCACCTCGAGCGCAGCCGCGGCCGCCAGCAGGACCAGGGCCAGCACGAGGAGGGGCGTGTTCAGGCTGGGCATCAAGGCGGGCGTGGGGGCGATCTCGATCACGCCGGTGGCGACAGTGGTCCGCTCGAGCGCCCCGTCGACGGTCGCCGCCACCACCAGGATGCCGTGGCGCGTCCCCCGGGCCGCCCCCGACCGCATCAGCGTGACCACGGGGGCGGCGGCCCGGCCGTGGGCCGGCACGTCCACTTCCAAGGGCGGCGTCTCGGCCCGGACACCCCGGGCGGTGAGCACCCGCAGGCGCACGCGGTGGGGCGCGCCGTCGGTGCTCTCGAGGCCCACCCGCAAGTCGCCGCGGGTGTCCAGCCGCAGCTCGGGAGCGTCGATCCGGACCGCAGGCTCCACAGCCCCGCCCAGGGCCAGGAGGAGGTAGGCGCGCTGGCTGGCCATGGGCGGGTTGCCCGCGGCGTCCCGCGGCCCTTCCTCCGGGTACTCCAGGAGCAGGGCCAGCGCGTGCACGCCCGGCCGCGGCACGGCGAGCGGGAAGAGCAGGTGCGTGCTGCCGGAAGCCCCGGGGAGGAGACCGGCCACGAAGCGGGCCTGCCGGCGCTCGCCGAAGAGCTCGCCCTCGACGCTCAAGGAGCTGGCCAGAGCGTCGCCCGTGTTCTTGATGTCCACCCGCACGTCGAGCGCCTCCTCCGTGACCGCCGCCGTTCCGGAGACCTCGAACCGCGGCGTGCCTCCGAGCCCGCCCGCCGAGAGCAGCAGGAGGAGGGAGGATAGCGGGAGGGCGAGGGGATGGCGCGGTCTCGCTGGACGCCCGCTACCTCGACTGGACGGCCACAAAGGTGACCCCCGTCTGCACGAAGGCGGAGTCCAGCTTGGAGCCCTGCTTGCGGTTGGTGGCGAACACCTTGATCGTGTTCGCCTTCTTGGCGTCTTTCTCCAGGGGCGGGAACTCGCACACCCCCTCGGGCTGCACTTTCATGTTGAAGGTGCTGGTGCGGGTGGGCTGGAACTGGTCGTCCACCGCCTGCATGTAGTACTCGATGACCTTCATCTTCCCCTCGCGGGGACCCGGGATGGTGCCGCAGTAACTGACCCCGGTGAAGGCCATGTCCACGAACTGGTAGAAGTCCTCGCCCGCCCGCCGGAAGTAGATGCGGGCCGTAGCCACCTGGTTGTCGTCGGAGATCGCCGCGCAGAGGGCGATCGCCTTCTCGGGGACGGTGCAGGGAGCCGGCTGGTGGTCGATCACCGGCGGGTCGTCCGCCCGCGCCGGCACGGGAAGGACGAGCAGGCCGAGGCACAGCACGATCCCGATCTTCATCGCGTTCGCCCCCCGCCTACTTCCAGCTCACGTTGTTTCGATACGTCTCGCCGCGCAGGGTGGTGACCGCCGCTTCCATCTGCCAGGTGCTCGTGTCCTCCTTCCAGATCTCCCCCGCGACCGTGAAGAGGGTCGCCTTCTGCTTGGGCGCGACGTTCGTGGTGGTCGGGGAGACCGGGGCCGCGAACTTGCGGCCGTTGATGGTGGTGGTGATGGTCAGGCCCCGGATCTCGATGGGGGCGTTCCCCTCGTTCATGAGCACGATGTTGACCGCGTACCTCTCCCCCGGCTTCACCGCCTCGGGGCTCACCTCGAAGCTCAGCTTGCCCGGCAGCTCGGCCGCCTGCGTCCCCTTCTTGACCGTGACCCCGGCGGAATCCTCGAAGCCGTCGGGGACGGCGCCCGCGCGGCTCTCGGGGCTGGTGGCCTGGGTCCTCCCAGCCACGAAGGAGCGGCTGGCGGGCCGTCCGGGGCCGGTCGACGCCGCTTCCGAGAGCGCCCTCGCGGTGATGGCCCCCATCTTGCCCTGGGTGGCCGTGGTGTTCCCCGCATCGAGCTTGAGCGCTTCGTCGTAGAGCTTGACCGCCAGGTCGTACTGCTTGTTGCCGAGGGCGGTGGTGGCCTGGTTGATGTAGTTGTTCACCTGGGCGGTCAACTGCTGCTGCTTCTGCTGCTGCTCGGCCTGGGCCTTCGCGGTCCGGTCCCGCTCCGCCTGGGCCTGCGCGTCACGGATCCGCACGACCATGTCCGTGGCCTGGGTGTCCCAGGGGGCCAGGGCGCGGGCGGCGGCCGCCTCGCTGGCGGCGGTCGTGTAGTCGCCCTGGCGCAGCGCGGCCCCCGCGGCGCGCAGCCGAGCTTCGGCCTTCTGGCCGTCGAGGGCGTTCTGGGCCATCCGCTTCGCGTCAGGGTTGCCCGGGTCGTCGCCAAGCGCCGCCCGGGCCGAGGCGAGCGCACGGTCGTAGTCGCCCCGGTCGAAGGCCGACTTGGCCGCCTTCATCGCAGCCGCGCCCTTGCCCTTCGTCTCCGCGAACGTGGGCGGCGGGGCGGCGGTGGGCGGAGGCGGCGTGGGAGTCGCGGCGGCGGTCGGCGGCGGAGCCGTGGAGGGAGGCTGCACCGCCACCGTGGCGGAGGGAGTCAGCGGCTGGTGGTTGCTGATGTAGATATAGCCGCCCGCCGCCACCAGGGCGACGAACATGCCGCCGAGCACGACGTAGAGAACCGGGCTGCCTTCTCGCGCCGGCTCCGCCCGCGGGGCCCGCAGGACCGTGGGGGCCGTGGCCCCGCCGAGGCGCGTGGTGCCCGGCCGGAAGCCGGCCGTGGTCGGTCCTCCGACCACGGCCGCGGCGGCGCCGCGCTGGGTGGGGGCCATGCTGGGCGGGCGGGTCCCGGCTCGCAGGGAGCCCGCGGAGGAGCGGCGGCCGGAGAGGTCGACCGTGCCTCCGATCTCGCCCGGCCCGGCGGGGACCACGGTCGGCCCCGCCACGTCGGTCATCGGCTGGGGGGGGGAGCTCGGGGCCTCCATCTCGACCATCGACTCGAGGACGTTGCCGGCGGCGGCGGTGGCGTGGACCTTCAGCCACTCGCGCAGGTCCATCGCGAAGTCGTAGGCCGTCTGGTAGCGGTCAGGGAGCTCCTTGGCCAAGGACTTCTTGAGGACGGGCAGGAGGGCGTCGTACTCGGCCCCTGCGGGGATCAGGTCGAAGTTCGCCTCCTCGTGGGTGATCTTGTAGAAGATCGCCATCAGGTTGTCGGAGTGGAACGGCCTCCGGCCCGCCACCAGCTCGTAGAGCATGCAGCCGACGCTGAAGACGTCGCTGCGGCCGTCGACCTTGATGCCCTTCACCTGCTCGGGCGACATGTAGTCGGCGGTGCCCACGATGTTGCCGGTGCCGGTCATGGAGGCGGTGGTGAGCCGCGCCACCCCGAAGTCCATGATCTTCACCGAGCCGTCCGTCTGGATGAAGATGTTCGCGGGCTTGACGTCGCGGTGGACGATCCCCGCGTGGTGGGCGTGGGCGAGCCCCGCGAGCACCTGCACGATGACCGCGACCTTGCGGTCCGCGGCCATGGGCGGGTGCTGCCGCACTGCTTTCTGGAGGTCCATCCCCTTCAGGAGCTCCATGGCGATGACCGGCGAGCCGTCCGTGTGGTCGAACAGGTCGAAGACCGTCACCACGTTCGGGTGGGTCATCTTGGCGACCGCCCGTGCCTCGCGCGCGAAGCGCTGCTTCAGCTCGGGGTCGTCGGCGATGCTCGCGACCATGACCTTGAGGGCCACGTCGCGGTCGAGGATCGTGTCGTGGGCGACGTAGACCTGGCCCATGGCACCCTTGCCCAGCGGCCGCACGATCTCGTATTTCCCGATCCGGCCCGAGAGCTCCCGGACGACCGGTTTGGATTCGCTCTGGTCACTCATGGGCGGGCGGGGAAGAGCACGGGCACCCGCCCTCTCAGCGGGCGGTCTTGCCCGTGACCGTGAACTTGGCCCGGCGGTTGCGCTGCCAGCAGCCCTCGTTCGCTTCGTTGCAGACCTGGATCTCCTTGCCGTAGGAGACCGTCTTCAGCCGGTCGGCGGGCACCCCGAGGGACACGACGTAGTCGTAGGCGCCCTTGGCGCGCCGCTCCCCGAGCGCGAGGTTGTACTCGACGGTCCCGCGCTCGTCGCAGTGCCCTTCGATCGTGACCCTGAGGAAGTCGAATCTCTTGAGCACTTCCGCGTTCTTGCCGAGGACCGCCCGGTCGCCCTCGCGGATGTCGGACTTGTTGAAGTCGAAGTGGATCTCGGCGAGGAGGCCCATGCGGTCGATCTCATCCGTGGGCATGGCCTTGAGCCGGGCGTACTCGTCCGCCACCGGGGGCACGGCATGCGGGGTGGAGGGCGGGGGAGCGGGCGGCGGAGTGGCGGGGGCGGCGGGGGGAGGCGGAGGGGGCGGAGCGACGGTCTTCTTGCCGCAGCCGGTGAAGGTGAACGCAGCCAGGAGGGCGACGATGGCAACGGTCTGTCTCATTCCTACACCCCTTCTCTTCACTGAGCGGCGTCGCCCCTCCGGCGGGGGGGGAGCGCGCCGGTGGCCGAAAAACGGCTCCCGCGGAGAGCGGGCCGTCCCTAGGTCTTCTTCTTCTCCTCTTCCTCGTCGTCCCGCAGGGACTTCTTGAAGTTCCGGATGCCCTCGCCGATGCCACGGCCGAGCTCGGGCAGGCGGCTGGTCCCGAAGATGAGGATGACGATGACGAACAGAAGAACCATCTCGGGGAAGCCGAGGTTGAACATGACATTCCCTCCCGGGAATCTGGCCGCCCGACTAGGAGAGCGGCTCCTGGATCATACCTCTAAGCTGGGGGGTGCTGCGCCGCACCCCCCGGCTCTCATCGCACTTCCGCCACCCGCAAGGCCTCGTTCAGGCGGCCGCGGCGATAGCCCTGGGGGTCGATCACCACCCCGGCATACCCTGCGGTTCGGATCGCCTCCTCGACCGACGCGCCCAGACCGGCCTCCCCGAGGCGGCCCATCTCGCCGGGCGCGATCTCGACCCGCGCGGTTTCCCCGAGGTGCCGAACCCGGAACTCCCGGAAGCCGAGGGCCCGCACGCCGGCCTCCGCCCGTTCGATCCGTCGGAGCGCCTCGGGGGTGACCGGGGTGCCGTAGGGGACCCGGGAGGAGAGGCACGGGGAGGACGGCCGGTCCCAGGTCGGCAGGCCGAGGGCCCGGGAGAGCGCGCGCACGTCGTCCTTGGTCATCCCCGCTTCCGCGAGGGGACTGCGCACCCCGGCCTCCGCCGCGGCCCGATGCCCGGGGCGGAAGTCCGAGAGGTCGTCGACGATCACGCCGTAGGCCACGTGCGCGTAACCCTCGGTCGCGGCCAGGGGGAGCAGGTGGCGGAAGAGCTCCGTCTTGCAGTGGTAGCAGCGGTCGGCTGCGTTGCGCAGGTAGAGCGGATTGTCGAACTCCGCGGTTTGGATCACCCGGTGCGGGAAGCCGAAGCGGCGGGCCAGGTCGAGGGCCTGGGCGCGCTGCTCCTCGGCCAGCGACTCCGAGTCCGCGGTGGCGGCCAGGCTGCGCGCACCGAGCACGCGGTGGGCGACCACCGCCAGGTAGGCGCTGTCCACCCCTCCGCTGAAGGCCACCACGACCGAGCCCAGGCCTTCGAGGATGCGCGCGAGGGCGGCCTCCCTGGCCGCGGCCTCCGCCGGTACTCCGGTCTGCGGCGTCACTCTTCCCATTCGTCCTCTTCCTGCGGCGCCAGGTCCAGCTCGAGGGGCGAGAGGCCGACCACTTCCAGCTCCACCCCGCACTCCGGGCAGCTGATGATCTCGCCCTTGTCTACATCGTACTCGTCCAGCTCGATGTCGGCCTCACATTCCGGACAGACCGCCATGCCCCCCCTCCGAGTCGTGGATGATACCTCGGGGCGGGCCTCAGCGCCCCCAGTCCGGCGAGTGGTTGATGAAGCGGCCCGAGCGCTCGAGGATCGCCACCGGCCGGCCCCGTTGGTCGAGCAGCCGCACCTCCTCCGTCTGGCGCCTCTTGAGGGCGTCCGCCGGGTGGAAGGCCAGGTCGTACGTGAAGGTGACCGCGAAATAGCGCCCGTCCGGCGAAGGCGCGATCGTCCGGTAGTAGATCGAGCCCTGCCAGAGGGTCTCCCGGTTCTTGCCGTCCGCGTCGAGCACGTCGATCCCGTGCTGCTTGCCCTCGCTCCAGAGGCAGACCAGCCGGCCCGAGGGGAGGAAGCGCGGCGCGCGGGACTTGCGGAAGCCGCCGGTGAGGCGGACCGTGCGCCCGTCGGCCAGGCTCACCCGCCACAAGTGGTCTTCCCGCACGAAGACGACGAAGCTCCCGATGGGGCTGACCACCGGGCTCGTATCGTCGAGACCGCGGGTCTGGGTGAGGGGGTGGCGGCCCACCGCTCCGTCCCCTTCCAGTTCCAGCAGATGCAGGCTCGCGGTCTCGCCGCTGCTCCGTCGGCTCGAGACCACGAGGCCCTTGCCGTCGGGCACCCACGCGGGCATGGCGTCGCGGAAGTCCACCCCCAGGGTCACCATGCGAACGTCGCCCGCCGGCAAGGTCACGATCCCGATGCGCCCGCCCATCGCGAAGGCTACCCGCGCTCCGTCGGGGGCGATCGCGGGATCGCGCAGCGGCTGGCTCGCCTGGGTGAGCCGGCGCGGGGGGTCCTTCGGCAGCCGCCGCCAGTAGAGGGCCTCCGTCCCGTCACGGTCGCTCACGAAGGCCAGGGCGCCGGCCAGGTTCGCCGGCAGCGAGTGCCCGGCGCGGAAGAGCACGGCCAGCAGGGCGGCGGCGAGCACGGCCCCGAGGGTAAGAACGTCGACCCTCCTCTTGCTCATCACAGCCGGGGCGGCGGGTTCCGCTCGCCTTCGCGGCTTCTCGTCATCCGCCCACCGTATTCGAGCCCCGTTCGCCGGTCAATTCCTGGGACGACGCGACCGAGGAGGGTATGCGGTTGCCCGAGAAAAAAACGGCCCCGGGGCCGAAGCCCCGGGGCGGAACGGCTCGGCGGCTAGAAGCTCCAGCGGGCTCCCAGGGTCACCTGGCGCGGGTTGATGATCGCGGTCGGAGCACCGAACAGGACCTTCGCGGTCTTGCCGGGCGCCGTCGAGATGTCGACGCTCGGCACGCGGTTCTGGACGTTGATGAGCGTCCCCTTGTTGAAGAGGTTCGTGAAGTCGGCGTAGACCGAGATCTTGTGGCGGTCGATCGGGAAGACCTTCTCCAGTCGCAGGTCGAGGTAGTTCTCCGTCGGCATCCGCTCGCTTCCGCGGGGCTCGAGGAACGGCTGGCGCCCGCCGCTGGCGGAAAAGTAGGTGCTGCTGAAGTTGACCACGCTGGAGCCGAAGCGCTGGAACGCGGCGTAGGTGCGGCCGCTGAGAGTGCGCCAGTAGGCATTGACGGCCACCTCGATCCTGGGGATCTGGTAGCCGCCCATGATCTTGAGCTCGTGCGGCCGGTCGTTCTGGAGGCGCCCCTGGACGTTGACCAGGGCCAGGGTCGGCGTCTCGTAGAAGCGCGTGAACGGGTTGAAGAGAGCGGTCGAGCTGTTGTTGATCGTGCCGTCCGATTTCGACCAGACGTACGACAGCCGGCCCTGCCAACGGTTGCTGAGGGCCTTGTCGATGACCACCATCAGGGAGCGGTACTTCCGGCTGGCGTCGATCGTGCCCAGCACGTTCCCGCTGGGGTCGAGGAACTGGAACCCGTCGGGGTTCCTGAGCAGCAGGGAGTTGATCGAGTCTGCGCGGTTGGCCCAGTTGTAGACCCCGATCGTCCGGCTGGGGAAGCCGGGGGTGGCGGTGCTGGTGACGTTCTTCGGTGTCCAGCGCGCGAGAGGCTGGACCGTCCCCACGAAGTTCTTGTTCTGGCGGTAGACGCCGGTGACGGCCACGCGCACATGACGCCCCAGGGCGCGCTCCAGGCCCAATTGGAACTCGTCCGTGCGTGGGTGTTTCGTGTTGGGGTCCACCGTCGTCGTGGGAGGCGCCGTGCGGCCTGTCTCGACGCGATCCGAAAGCGGGCAACGGTAGCTTGCCGTCGGTCCCGAAGGCCCGTAGGCCGGGCAACCGCTCATGTCCCATGCGATCTTGGTGAAGTATCCGGGCGTGGCCTTGATGTAGAGGTCCTGGAACATGCCTTCGTAGTATTGGCCGTAGCTGCCCTTCAGCACCGTGTTGGTGTCGCCGGTCAGGTCGAGGGCGAAGCCCAGACGCGGCGCAAAGACGGTGTTGCGGTAGACCGCATCCGCCCCGGGGGCGCCCCCGCCCAGGTGGTCCATGCGCACGCCGAGGTTCAGGGTCAGACGGTCGTTGACCTTCCAGGAATCCTGGGCGAAGACGCTCTCGCGGCGGTTGCGGCCGGAAACGTCATATCCGTAGTTGTAGGCGAGGTACGGCTGACCGCCGTAGTCGTAATAGTAGGTGTTGTTGGTGTAGCCGTAGCGGCTGCGGACCCGGCTCCGCTCGATCTCGACGCCGAACTTCAGGTCGTGCTTGCCCCAGCCCTGGGCGAAGTGCGAAACGGAGGCGTTCACCTGGTGGCGACCCCGATCGGCGTAGTAGTAGTGGCCATAGGAGACGGAGTAGAGCGAGTTTCCTCCGTCGAAGTGATTGGGCGCGTCCACCTCGGGGTTCAGGTCATAGAAGCCCCACCATCCGGTGTACTTGACCTCGCTGAACGTGTTGGAGCCGAACAGATGGCGCCACTGCCCCATCCAGACCCACTCCGGCGCGTCTTCGCGACTGGTCAGCTCGTCCGTGCTCACCGCCGCCCCGAGGTCGGGACGACCGATGACGTTGTACGAGTCGAACTGGACGAGGGTGTTGACGGAGTCCTTGGGGCTGGGCTGCCAGGTGAGCTTGAGGTCGAAGCGGGGGCTGACCTCGTCGCGACGGGTGACGGGGCCCGAGGGGTCCAGGTCCTGGTGGAAGCGCTCGGCGCTCGCGAAGAAGAACAGCTTGTCCGGAACGATGGGGCCCCCGAGCTGGGTGGTGATGTCGGTCAGGTTGCGGGTCTTCGCGGGGTCGCCCAAGGCAGGGTTTTCCTGCCTGACCGCGTCCGAGATGTTCTTCCCGGCCAGGCCCTTGTTCGTGTAGATGACGTTGAACAGCCCGGAGTAGCGGTTCCCTCCCGACTTCGTGATCGTGTTGAGGACGGCGCCGCTAAAGGCCCCGAACTCCGCGGGGGCACCGATGCCGATGGCCTGGACCTGGTCGACCAGGTTGTAGTCGTAGAACGTCCAGGGCGTGCCCCCCTCCGGGTCACGGGTGTCGACGCCGTCGATCAGGAGGCCGTTGCCCGAGCCCGCGTCCCCGCCGTAGGCGGAGGAGTTGTTGATACCGGGGAGGAAGTTCAGGATATTGAGCCCCGCGTTGCTGCCCTGGCGGATGGGCAGGTTGAAGATCACGTCCTGGGAGAGGCTGTTATCGGTGGAGCTGCTGGTCACGTCCACCACCGGCGCCTCGCCGAGGACCTCGAGGGTCTCCGTCCTCTCCCCCACCTTCATCTTGAAGGGGATGTTCGCGCTCTTGCCTATGGTCACGACGACGCTCTCACGCTTCGTGGCACGGAAGCCCGGCATGTCGGCCTGGACGTCGTAGGCGCCGGGATCGACGGCCACGAAGCGATACGTCCCTTCGGTATCGGTGCTCGTGGTCCTGGACCCGGTCTTGCCGAACAGGGTGACGGTGGCGCCGGGCAGGGCGCCGCCCTGCTCGTCCGCGACCGTCCCCGTGACGGAGCCGGTGTAGGTCTGCGCCCGGGCCGTGGCCGCGACCAGGACGAGGAGCACCAGCGCGAGGGATCGTGTGAATGTTCTCATGGCTTCACCTCGCATCAGCGGATGGGGGAGTGGACGGGATTGTTGTCATGGAACGCGGAGTAGACCATGAAGCCCGTTCCTGCCGTCATCAGAACCACCGCGACGACCCCCGCCGGGCTCTTCAGGAAGCCCCTTCCCTCCTTCTTGGGGGCGCTCGGGGGGGCGCCGACCTGGGCCAGCGCGCGCGGCGGCACTTTCATCGCTGCGACCTTCGCGCGCGCGCTCGCGGCCAAGGTGGGCTTCGCGGGAGCCGCTTGCTTCTCGGCGCCGGCGACCGCCGGGGCGGCGACGACTGTCAGTCCCAGCAAAAGGACCAGGGCGCCCGCCAAGGGCCTGGCCCATGAGGTTCGTCTCATGCCTTCCTCCTGCCCGGTCCGGGCCCGCGGCCTCGCCGAGCGATGCTTCGCTGAATCGGCAACGTCAGGTCGGCCTGTCCAACGGAATGAGTTTCCGCACCACGATGCAGACCTTGTGCCAGCGATCAACGGAACCTAACCCACAGCAATCGATGGAGTTGTCGTTGGGGCGTACTCTACTCCTTCGGAGTGTTGGATTCAAGTCGCTGGATATCGGCGGTTGACGGGATGACCGCCATGGGACTAGCGTCCCTCAATGCGTCGCAAGGGGCCGCTGGTTCTCGGCAGCGCCGTCTTGATCCTGATCGCAGCCGCCGGCGTGTTCCGCCTCGTGCGGCGCCCCCCGCGAACGGAGGCCGAGGCGCGGCAGCGGCTGCTCGCGCTCTCCCCTGCACCGCGCGACCTCAACCTCGTGGTCGTGACCCTGGACACGACCCGCGCCGACCGGTTGGGCTGCTACGGCTTTGCGGGGGTCGAGACCCCGAACATCGACGGCCTGGCCGCGGAGGGAGTCCTCTTCGAGCACGCCACCGCCACCGTGCCCCTGACCTTCCCTTCCCACTCCTCGATCTTCACCGGCCTCGTCCCACCCCACCACGGCGTGCGCGACAACGGCGGCTTCTTCCTGGACGACGCGAGGGTGACGCTGGCCGAGCGGCTGCGCCAGGCGGGATACGCGACCGGGGCTTTCGTGGGGGCCTGGGTGCTCGAGGCGAAATGGGGGCTCGCCCAGGGCTTCGACGAGTACTCCGACCGGTTCGACCTCAGCAAGTACAAGGTCGTCTCCCTGGGCACCGTCCAGAAGCCCGGCGACGAGGTGATGGACGGCGCCCTGGCCTGGTTGGAGAAGGTCGGATCGCGGAAGTTCTTCGCCTGGGTCCACCTCTACGACCCGCACTCGCCCTACGATCCGCCCGAGCCCTTCGCCTCCCGCTACCGGAATCAGCCCTACCTCGGTGAGATCGCCTACACCGACAAGGTGGTGGGGCGCCTCGTGACCTGGCTGCGCGACCGCCGGCTCCTGGAACGCACGCTGGTCGTGCTCACGGGTGACCACGGGGAGAGCCTGGGCGACCACGGAGAATCCACCCACGCCTACTTCATCTACGACGCCACCACTCACGTGCCCTTGATCGTGCGCACGCCCTGGGGGCTGCGCGGGCATCGCTCCCAGCAAGCGTCGGGGGTCGACATCATGCCCACGGTGCTCGACCTGCTGGGCCTGCCCCCGCAGGACGGGCTGGACGGCCGCTCGCTGGCCCTCGCCCTTCTCGACCCAGGGACGCCGGCCGACACTCTCGCCTACTCGGAGACGTACTTCCCGCGCTATCACTTCGGTTGGCAGCACCTGCGCGGAGTGCGGAGCCTCCGCTACAAGTACATCGACGCTCCCCAGCCGGAGCTCTACGACCTCCAGCAGGACCCCGGCGAGACCAACAACATCTACAAGGCCTTCAGCCGTCGGGCCGAGGAGCTGCGCCTCCGGATGGACGCCCTGACGAAGGAAGGGGCCGCGGCTGCTCCCGAGCGGCGCAGCCTCGATCCGGACACCCTCCAGCGACTGGCCGCCCTCGGCTACGTGGGCAACGTCATCGACCTCGACCCGAAAGCGGTCCTGCCCGACCCCAAGGAGAAGCTCCCGCTCTTCGCGCTCATGAACACGGCCAAGCGGCTGGCCCAGGAGGAGGACCGGCTGGAGGACGGGGTCGCGAAGATGCGCGAGGTCATCGCGCGGGATCCGAAGATCATGGACGCCCAGCTGACCCTCGGGAACTGGCTGGTGCGCCTCCACCGCGGCGACGAAGCCGCCGTGGCCTTCAAGGCGGCGCTGGCCCTGAAGCCCGACGACGACATCGCCCTCGGCAACCTGGCGCGGATCCTTCGGGCCCGGGGCCGGACCCGGGACGCGCTCGAGGCGCTCGAGGTCTTCCGCGCCGCCCTCCGGGTCAATCCCAGGAATCCCCAGGCCTGGTACCAGCTCGCCACCCTCTACCTGGACCTCGGGCGCATGGGGGACGCGGAAACCAGCTTCAAGGAGGCCCTCCTCGCCAACCCGAGGATGGGGGCGGCCTGGAGCGGCCTGGGCGCCATCGCCTTCGAGCGCGGCCAGATCGAGACCGCCGAGGAGCAGGTGCGCAAGGGCCTGGAGCTGGAGCCACGGCTGCGCACGGGCCTCTACAACCTGGCGCGCATCCGCGAGGCGCGTGGTGACGTGGCGGGCGCGGAGCGCCTCTACCGCGAGGAGCTCCAGACCTACGCCGACAACGGTCGGGCTCGCTTCAACCTGGCCCAGATCCATCGCTCGACCGGGGACCGCGGCCGCTATCTGGCCGAGCTCCGGGACTGCGTCCTGAAGGCGCCCGAGTTCGGGGCCTGCTACCTCTACCTCGCGCGCGAGGAGCTGGGGGCGGGGCGGCTCGACCAGGCCGCCGATCTCGCCAAGCGCGGCCTCGAGGTCCAGCCAGGCTCGGACGTGGCCCCGCTCGGCCACTACGTGCTGGCCGACGTCTACAACCGCCGCGGCCAGGGCGCGCAGGCGCAGGAGGAGGTGGCCAAGGCCCAGCGGTTGGAGGCGGCGCTTCGGAAGAGCCCGGCGCCCCGGCTCTAGCGTGGGCGGCGGTAGTCGCCGCTCTTGCCGCCGGTCTTGCGGACGAGCACGATGTCGCCGATCGCCATGCCCTTGTCCGCGGCCTTGACCATGTCGTAGATGGTGAGGGCCGCCACCGCCACCGCGTGCAGTGCCTCCATCTCGGCCCCCGTCCTGGCGTCGGTGCGCACCCGGGCCTCGATCAGGAACCCGTCCCGCCGGGGCCATAGCTCCACGTCCACTTCCCCGACCGGACCCGGCGCATGGCGGCGGCGGAGATGCGGATCCGCCCGCGGGCCACCGCTTCGCGCGCGGTGACCGCCTTTCCCGATACGTCCACCATGCGCGCGCGCCCCTGGCGGTCGAGGTGGCTCAGCGCGGGGGGCTCAGCCCTCGATGGGGGCGCCATCCCGCTCGAGGAAATTGCCGAGGAGGACCGCGGGCACCTTCTCGCCGGCCTCGGCCGAGGTGCGCTCGGCATCGAGGACGACCAGCGCGTTGGCCCGCGCGTGCGCCACGAGATCGGCGGAGCCCATGGAGCGCAGGGGCCGCGCCACCAGGCGCCCCGCCTCGAAGCGCACGCGGGCGGGAACGTGGGCCTTGCGGCCGGAGCGGTTCTTGAGCGGCTCGAGCAGCTCGACCTCGATCGCGGGCCGGGAGACCGTCTTCGCCCCTTGCATGCGGAGCAGGGCCGCGCGCACGAACAGGTCGAAGGTGACCTGGGCCGAGACCGGGTTGCCGGGGAGGCCGAAGACTAGCTTGTCGCCCCGGCGGCCGAAGACCAGGGGGGCCCCCGGCTTGATCGCGACCTTAGTGAAGAGCAGACCCACGTCGAAGCGGGCGAGCACGGGCTCCACGAGGTCGTAGGCGCCCTCGGAGACGCCGCCCGAGATCACGAGCACGTCGGACTCGAAGCCCCAGCGCACGGCTTCCGCGATCTTGTCGGCGTGGTCGGGGACCACCCCCAGCTCGTGGACTTCGGCCCCCGCCCAACGCGCCTGGGCCACCACCGCGTAGCCGTTGCTGTTGCGGATGCGGCCCGGGCTGGGCCGATCCCAGACGTCGACCAGCTCGTCGCCGGTCACGAGCACCGCCACCCGCGGGCGACCGCCCACCCGCAGCCGGCCCTTCCCGACCGCCGCGAGGACGCCGATCGAAGCGGGGTCGAGGGTGTGCCCCCGCTCCAGCACGAGGTCGCCGGCGCGGACCTCGGTCCCCTGCCGTGAGATGTGCGCCCCGGGCTCCGCCGGCTCCAGGATCTCGACCCGCCGTCCGCCGTCCACCGGCCGCGTTTTCTCCACCGGTTGGACCGCGGTGGCCCCCGGCGGCACCGGGGCGCCCGTCATGACCTGGATCGCCTTGCCCGGCTCGATGCCGTGCTCGGGATATTGCCCGGCCCGCACCTGCCCGATCACCTCGAGAACGACCGGCGCCCCGCTCGTATCTCCAGCCCGGAGGGCGTAGCCGTCCATGGCGGAGCGGTCGAAGGGCGGCATGTCCACGTCCGACGGCACGTCCTCGGCCAGGACCCGGCCAAGGGCCTGGGTGAGCAGCACCTCTTCGCTCGGCAACGACGGCGTGTGGGCGAGCACGATCTCCAGGGCCCTCTCGACAGGGATCACCGCGTCACCCTCCTGCTCCATTCTAACGGGTCGCGCCAGTGCCGGTTTCCGGCGGACGTGCCCTCCGGCGACTTTTGATGCAAATGCCGTACCCGGCCCTCGCGCGACTGGGATACGATCGGTCGTTCGGGAGGCTCGATTGGTTCCGACCGTGGCCTGGGACGACGGCGCCGTGGTGATGATCGACCAGCGCCGCCTGCCCGGCGAGCAGGTGTTCCTGCGGTGCCGGCAGCCCGGCGAAGTGGCGGAGGCCATCCGCAGCATGGCCATCCGGGGGGCTCCCGCGATCGGGGTGGCGGCTGCGCTCGGCCTCGCCCTCGCCGCCCGGGGTTCGCAGGCCGAGGGAGCGGCCCTGGCCGCGGAGTTCGAGCGGACCTGCGCCGAGCTTGCCGGCACCCGGCCCACCGCGGTCAACCTGTTCTGGGCGATCGACCGGATGCGGCGGCGCTTCCAGGTCTCGGCGGGTATGGACGCAAAGGCACTGCGCCAGGCGCTCCTCGACGAGGCCCTGGCCATCCAGGCCGAAGACCTCGCGGCCTGCCGGCGCATGGGAGACTTGGGAGCGGCGCTGCTGCCCCAGGAGGCCCGCATCCTGACCCACTGCAACGCGGGTGCTTTGGCCACCGCCGGCTACGGCACGGCCCTCGGGGTGGTGCGATCGGCCGCGCGGCTCGGCAAGGTCAAGAACGTCTTCGCCGACGAGACCCGCCCCTACCTCCAGGGGGCGCGCCTCACCGCCTGGGAGCTGATGCAGGACGGGATCCCCACCACCCTGATCGCCGACAGCATGGCCGGTCACATGATGGCGCGGGGCGAAGTGAACGCGGTCGTGGTGGGGGCGGACCGCATCGCCGGGAACGGCGACGTGGCGAACAAGATCGGCACCTACTCCGTGGCCATCCTGGCCAAGGAGCACGGCATCCCGTTCTACGTCGCCGCCCCCGTGTCGACCTTCGACCTCGCGACCCCCGACGGCTCCCGCATCCCGATCGAGGAGCGCTCCCCCGACGAGGTGACCCACCACGGCGGGCGCCGCCTCGCTCCCGAGGGCGTGGCCGTGCGCAACCCCGGCTTCGACGTGACTCCGCACCGCTACGTCACCGCGATCGTCTGCGAGCGCGGGGTGGCCCGCCCACCGTACGCGGACAGCCTGCGGGCGCTGGTGGAAGGAAGGTGAGCCGTGCGCCTGCTCGCCATCGAGACCTCGTGCGACGAGACGGCCGCGGCGGTGGTGGAGGACGGCCGGCGCATCCTATCGAACGTCGTCTCGACCCAGGCCGAGGTCCATGCTCCGTACGGCGGGGTGGTGCCGGAGCTGGCCTCGCGGCACCACATCGAGAACATTGTTCCGGTGATCCGGGGGGCGATGACGGAGGCGGGGATCGCCTTCGGTGAGCTGGACGCGGTGGCGGTGACCCAGGGCCCGGGCCTCGTGGGCTCGCTGCTGGTCGGCCTCCAGGCCGCCAAGGCCATCGCCTGGGTGCACGGGAAGCCCCTCGTGCCGGTCCACCACGTCGCCGGCCACATCCAGGCCCCGTTCCTCGCCCACGGCGACATCCCCTTGCCCGCCCTCGCTCTGGTGGTCTCGGGGGGCCATACGAGCCTGGTCGAGGTGCCGGAGGAAGGGACCTACCGCGTGCTCGGCCGCACGCGCGACGACGCGGCCGGCGAGGCCTTCGACAAGGTGTCCAAGCTGCTCGGCCTCGGCTACCCGGGCGGGCCGGTCATCGACCGGCTCTCCCAGGGAGCGAACGACCACGCGGTGGAATTCAAGGTCGCCCGGATCAAGGACGGGCGGGCCGACTTCTCGTTCAGCGGGATCAAGACCGCGGTGCTGTATCACGTGCGCCGGGAGGGGATCCCGCCCGTGGCGGACCCCGCCCAGGT
>WNGL01003105.1_pt1 | contig 19992 bp, 27 predicted proteins | sample 5400591 | NCBI WGS metagenome assembly WNGL01 (sample SAMN13153377, study PRJNA577476) | soil metagenome | isolation source: 80 cm soil or saprolite under Garry oak tree replicate 1 | place: USA:California | collected 2016-06-15 | reverse complement strand
ATAAACTTTTGAAATATGGTCCATATTTTGTCATTATCGGCGGATGAGATGTGATTGGTATCATATCTATCCACCTTACGCTCTTTTGTTAAAAACGATATTAAAATTTAGTCGCAAAAGTGCAAAACTTTAGTTATTAGATAAATTTAGATAAATTTGGTTGCGAAAATGTATATGATAATATAGAATAATGTGAAGGAATATATGAATAAAAATAATCTTGATAATATTATCAGTATCAACCCGTACGTGCGGGATGGTAAACCATGTTTTAAAAATACCCGAATTCCCGTCGACTATGTCCTCGAACATTTCACTAAAGGATGGAATATTGATGAAATTAGCGAATTTTTTCCTGAATTGAAAAAAAAAGATATAAATAAAGTTCTACGTTATTTATCAAAAAATATTAACAGTACAATAAATGAAAAAGAAAACCACACGTGGACTTCTAGTAGCAGATAGAGGTGTTTATCCAATTTTAAAAACAACAGCTTCCCAATGCGGGTGGAGTGTAAAAACATTGCCTTTAAGTATCAAAGATACTTTGCAAGATTCTACGATAGCAAGGATGTATGGTAAAGGCAGAAGCATCTTATTAACATATGATAAATTGGCATATACTCATAACACAAAAAATGGTTTTATTGGATATATAGAATACGATTCAATACCGACTAAAGTAGAATTTGATGATTTTATTTTATATTTCAAAGAAGTTATTTCTTCTTTTAAGCGGAAGGATATTGATGGCTACAGATTAATTATTCACAAGGATTCTTATGAAAAAATACTTTTAGAATAATGCCTTTAATTTATTACCTCATCCTTACTCCTTTAGAGATGACATTGAGCGTAAAAGATGGTATAAAAGTTTATATTGATGATCAATATACTCCTGACATTACTTCTCTATATCGTTTTTTTCTCAGTACTTTTTATCTGTTTGTTGCTCGTTTTTAACGCATTGGTACGCATGCTCCATAGAAGACACCAGACATTTTCCCGTAGATTGTACCTCAAGGAAATACCGATAACGCTTAATTATAAAACCATCAAACACGCACGAATTGTTGGACAATTCTTTGGAATTGTTCTATTTACTGCGATAATTACTTTTACTGTTTTGAATAACATCACCCCTTTTGGAATCACTGTGCAATATGATATGGGAGCAAATACCAAAAGCATGTCGCAGCTAGGTCCCAAAAACCGTGTGACAGCGGGTACGTATAATGGTGTGCAAGTGAGTAAAATAACAGATAACTTGGTCTACTTTACAACTGATATGCCATTTGATTTTGATACCGCGACAGTTAAAGTATATTTTCAGAATCCGAGTCCGGATCAGACATTTTCAGTAGGATTTCAAGATCAACTCGACTGGCATTATAATCTTAAACCGTATGACGCGCCTTTTCTCAATGGACTTAATTGGACTAGCAACGGATATGATCCGGTGTTGTATCAAAAACAGCAAAATTATCCATCCGCAGATGCATTTCTAAGAAATTCTCCTCATAATGCAATCATCGGCACTTTTGATTACGATAATGACATCGGTGATCCGACAGTCAATCTGCCAAATTACAAACCACAAAAACAAGAGACAGTGATAAATACACCTCTACGCGGCAAGCAAATAATTTATGCTTATCTTGATCACGAACCCTTCCATATGATAATTCAAAAGCAAGAACTCAACTGGTATCCAAATCCTGATACGATGACTGTTAGTGTCTTTAAAAATAATCAATTAGTATATAAAACGACTTCAGATGATGATGGAATAACTGATGGATCTCGAAAAGTTTTGCCGCCAACTGATGTGAGGATTGATAATCCAGGTACACCTGAAAGCGGTGTTTATAAAATAGTTATTGATGCTAATGGTGATACTCTTATAAAGAGCATATCGACTAATTTGCATAAAATAGTTTTTGCAAATGCACTGTACCCTGTGGCAAATAGTTCTGTTTATGGCAGTGTGGTTGCTAGCACCTCGGCAACGACAGTTTATACGAATGCTCTTTCTCTTTCTGCTGTTACGTACCACAATAATGGTGAGCAAACGCTAACTGTCGGCTCAGAATCAGCCATACTTAATATGCTTCAGATTCCACTTCAAATAATACCTCCAGATCGTTTAACAAAAATTGTAGCTCCACAAAATGACGTCATCTTAAATGGTTTTCAGGGATATTTTTCATTTTCTCCTGATCAATTCTTTACTCCAAGTAATTATTATGTCATGCCTGTGAACACGCAAGAAGATCTCAATATGATAGATTATCTTGTTACGGATTATCATCCGTCTCATCAGGAAAATGGCTGGCAAGTCAATGAGCAGACGTTTGATATGAGTACGGCCAATGTCGTTAATAATAAACTCAGCTGGGTAATTCAATCGCCTAAATTGAAGCAAAATGGCGGATCGCTTATTATAAAAGACATCCAGGTGACCTTTCATAAGAAAGGCTGGTTGAGATTATGAATATTCTCATCACAATTGTTGCTGCCATTTTTGTTCTCTTTCTTCCCGGCTTTGTGTTGTCCTTCGCTTTCTTTAGTAAAAAGACAATTGATAGTATCGAGCGGTTGGCTCTGTCATTTGCACTCTCAATCGCTGTAGTGCCGCTTGTGGTCTTCTACACCAATCTTATTGGGATAAGAATAACGATGCTCACGGTTATTATACAGATTATTCTTGTCATTCTGGTAGCAACACTTATTATAGTTGGAAAGAAATTGAGGAAAAAGTTATGAAAATCTGGAAAGTAAGAATTCATTTCATTGCCAAAGAAATGTTTCAATACTCGTTAATTACGTATCTTCTTTTACTTCTTGCTGAAACGCTTAAACAAGGCCTGGTGAGCTTTTTCTTTAATTTAAATATACTGTTGGTAGTCGTTCTTTTCAGTGGCATTATCATGGTGCTAACGCAAAATGAGAAGCTGGATGAAGCGTTAAAAACGCAGGAGCATCATAAACTCAAGACATCTGATGTGGAATATATAATAATATTAGCTGCCGGAGGAGCTCTTCTGGTATGGTTTAAGACAAAGGATCTGGGAGTATTAGCAATTATTATTTCAATCCTGACTGTTATTATAATTATTTTATTATCTCTCCTCGTGCTGATAGATAAAGAGTAAGACTAGGCTAGTAAAGATGTTAACTTTCTATACAGAGCTTTCGGTTTTGTTTTAACTAATAATGCGGTTAGTTTCAAATCAATTTAATGAGTTGAGATGTTGGTTGAAACGCCTATTACGCCACTATCAGGATGCTTTATTGCAAGTCTGGTAAAATCCTTTACGTTAAAAGTTATAATAAGTCTTTTTTGTTTAACCGCAATCGTATGAACTTGAATGTCTGATATACCACTTTTGTTAAGATCGTCACGAATATGTTTGACATCAAACAAACCGTTTAGACGAGGGAATTTAGATCTATCTGACATATTTTCGTCGAGAAGAAGTTTGTATTTATGAAAGCGGGGTGCCATGATGAGTGGTAATTACACTTGTTGCTATTTCATCCAAAACTCCTTCAAGCGTTTTTTTATCAACATGCGGATATTCAGCCTGAATAGCATCAATGTTATAACCATCCTTAATAAGGAAAATAATTCTTTGAATCGGGATACGTGTACCACTAATTACGGGCGCGCCTCCCATAATTTTTTTATCAACTGTTATCAGTTTGCTCATATTTCAAATTAAGCGTAACAAACAGGTTCATAAATGTCAATAAAGCTTGATATTTGATTTGTACTTTTCACTTTTGACATTTGAGTTCAAAGGTATATTTAATATTTAATTCGGCTTTTGATAGATAAGCATATTTATCCCGTTTTTCCCCTGCAGATCCATACTTATATTCCAATAGCGCATATTGCTAAGGCCTGATGCGCAGTGCATCAGTGGTAGTGCAAGCTGTTTTTTGTTCATAGGTGTAATTTGGTTATACGGCCATTGTCTCATATCAGGTACGTATGACACTAAGTAGTCTACAGCTTTATAGATACTTCTTCTATCAGGTGTTTGATAGTCCCAGAGATCCAAATCAACATTTTTTGCCAGATCTGCCAGATTGCAGAGCGCTTGTAGATTGAATGTACTATAATCCCAGGATCTTGTCCGGACAAGTTCTTGCGGTTGTTCACCTTCCTGGTCAATTTCTTCCGGCAGGAGTTGTTTCATGTCGGTTGTAACAATTTGTTTGGCAAGATCGGTTTTATTGAGATAAAGCGTCAGAGAGATAAGCTGTCCATCATACCACGTCCGTTGATTACTTTTTGCTTGTGCAATATATTTCCCCGAATCACTTGTCTGAAGCCATTTTAGATACTCGGTAAACCACTTTTGTAACGCTGAATTATCAGAAGCAGAGAAAACTCCATCGCTGTTTAGAATACCAAGTGCATCAATGACTTGTGGCATATTGGCAGTGTCAATGATGCCGCCCGTCATTCCAGTATTGTTATTTTTTCCTTTTATAAATTGCGCATAGGTGAGATTTGGATTCATTTTTGTTGCAGGATTGATAAACCATGTCTTGATAAAAAGAGCTGCCTGGTCTGCATATCTTTTGTCATTTGAATAATAATAAGCCAGTGCAAGCGTATTTACTGACGAAATCATCATATGTAAATTTTTTGCATCAGGAATGGTATTTATTTCAGGATTAATTTTTCCATCAGACTGAACATACGGAAGACCACTCTGTGTTTTGGGATTGGGCCATGCATACGTCGCAAGAGACATATAATCATGTTTGTCACCGGATGTCGGCGTTTGGGATTTATCCGTGACAGAGACTGGTTTTATCGTCATAAATTTATCTGTGCGTTTGATGAGATTGTTGTACGCAGGCATAAGAGTAGGATCTTTGGTTTGGATTTTTGCTTTGTTAGCTGCGAGAGTCGCTGGATTGAGAAGAAAAATTCTTGGTTGGGATGGGGTTTGGGCGGATGCTATTGGGATAATATTTTTTTGTGTGAAAGCCGAGAACCCAGCTACGAGAAGAAAAAAACACACGCCAACTTTGAGCAGACTATTATTTACCACAGAAGAATCATTGTATACTGACTGTCTTTTAAAATGCAAACACAACTCTAACTTTATCTATCGCGAAGTCCTGCTTGTCCCTCCTGAGTTATGCTGATGCCGTTTCCGAAGTGTATAGGCAGTACCGGCTGCTGTAGCAACGAGGGCAATAGAAGCTAGCGCCGCTTTATTGCGACTTGTAAATACCAAGATCTGATGTGGCCTCCTTAAGTCAGGTTTGCTATGGATATCTTTTTTCAAGAGGTCAGCCACAAATTCGCGGAATTCGCTGCCTTGCACTACTTTCAGGAATCCCTCATCACTCTTGACCCCGGAGGCTGGAACAATCCTGGAACCTACGATATTATTGATGCCGGCCGGGTATTCACCCACCGGGCCATCCATGTCCTCTGGCAAGTCCGTTGCACCAAAAGTTTCTTTACCCATAGTATTTTTATTGTAACTGAGTACTATCATGCCGTCAATAAGCCCCAATGAATTGCTTCACTGAGGCTTATTTATGTATACATTTTACTCTAACTATTTTGTTCCCTGGTAAAAATTGTTATGTACACAGTACGTTGCTCCGGGAACGAGATAAAATCCCCATTGTGGATAGGCATTTGGTACAGTCACCCATGTATTTGGACATGTGTCACCGTGTGCCAAATTCCAGACACTATGAATTGCGACATAATTTCCATTGGGGTCTGTTCCTTCAAACCATTGCTGGAATTGACCACTATTGCCCCGACGCATAACTAAATCACGGCCATAAAATTGGTCACTGCTAAATCCTGGGATTGCATGTCTGCCGCTTGGGTAGTAAGCAACAAATTTATCATTGGGTGTCACTTGATTACCTGCGGGAACCCATGGTGCTGCGAAAGCAAGACCTGTGCTAGCTAACAGCATTGCAGATACTGCAAAAGAAGTAATTATTTTTTTCATATGATTCACCTCCTCTCAGGACAGGAAATATCAATTGAACTATCTTTTTGAGAACAGAAAATTTAGAGCAGAAGCTACTCCTGAGTTATACCACTCTTTACAGAAAATTTCAAGGTATCAGGTAGCTTTATCAGGTAGCTTTAAGCTGTTACATTTAATCAAGTCGTGCTCAAGTGCCGGCACTTGTAACTACACGTTTTCCTTTATCGTAAACCTTCAGTGATCAACCGAAGTGGATAAAGAAACTGTGAAAGGCCTGTTGTAACTGTGCGAAAAAGTTACGAAAATTTTGTGAAGATATGTTGTTATCATGATCATTTCCTTGACCATCGTTGTCATTATCTCCATCGCCAGGTCTCACTGACTGTCCCGGTGGGCCGGTATGATGATGATTGTCATCACCAAATCCATTTCCCGGACGCGTGTTATTTGTTGTGTTGGTAGTATTGGTGGTTTGAGCTGAAGCAGCTGAAACTCCTACAGAACCAACGACAACCAAAGCTATGACAAGCGCCATTAAAAGTTGTTTTTTCTTCAAAATAGTATCACCTCCTTTCTTTAAAAATTTCTCTCATAGATATTTTTTACTGTGTGTGATTGTCGACCCAATGAATACTGAGCCGACAATCACAAGGCTTCAGTTATTCACTATGGATGTACTGATTGGCCAGGTGGGCCGGTATGGACATGGTTCTTGTCTCCAAATCCCCAACCGGGTTTGGTTGTACCGGAATTGCCAGCAGCCATAGCTGTTGTAGCAACTGTTACTGCTGCTACTACAACGACTGCAAGGGCAACAATTGCTCGAAAATTAACTGTCATAAACCAAAATCACCTCCTTTCTTTAAATATTCTCTATTTTTACAGTTCAAGTACAAGAAGATTAATGGAAGATGGTATGAATTATGTTGGAATTATCTGAATGTGGCAGGGATTCATAGAGTATCCTTATTTATAAAAAAGATCAGTGGAGATGTCAAACTCAACGGTAAATAAAGTGAGCTTAGAACTATGGGCGTTTTATATTCTTATGTAATTCATACAAAAAGCCCCACTCGGTGAGAGCAGGGCTTTATTGATAAATACACTAAACCTCTTTTAGTGGATTAGCGTATTGGATGAACCGGTAACATTTACTGTTACGTTAGACGATGCGCCTCCCGTAGTAATGTTGGTCGTACTTCCTGTATTGAAACTGGAAGTATTGTGTCCGGTTTTCCCAACTGATGTAATAGCTGTTACAATATTAGACCAGTTTTTCTGGACGACTTTGAACCAGCTCGTATTGGTTACTCCGACAATATTTGTCGAACCAACACCGTTATCTGAAACGGTTACATTTGTGGTTGTTGTGCCTGTTGGTGAAATAATAGCTGCGTTACTCGAGCCACCAACTCCGACGTTGACGGTGCTATTTGCGTCCCCTGTATGGATGGACGTATCACCATCTGTATTAAAACTTGCTGTATTACCGCCGGTACTAGCTTTTGAATCTACAACAGTCGTGATATTCGAACTGTTTGATTGGATAACCTTAGTACCGCTGGTATTATTAACGTCAACTGCATTATTTGAACCAACGCCGTTTCCCGATACATCTACCGAGGTATTTGCAAATGCAGCAGGGGCGACTGACCCCATAATAACTGCTACAGTTGCGATTGCGGTTACGATTCTTGTATTAAATTTGATCAATATTCTCACCTCCCTTCCTTAAGAGTTGCATGTGTGATAGTTTCTATACGATACGTTTTAAGAAATACAATGAAGACAGGGATCTCCCGCCTTGATCCTTCGAAGTGCAAAAAATATAAAGATGACACGCAGAAAAATTTTGGAGCTGAGTTCCGCACTTCTAGGATCCCAGCCCCAAGACATAAAAAAACCTTTTGAACTCCCCCAAAAACAGAATTCAAAAGGTTCGATAAATTCGAGATATTCTCTTTGTTTGGACAGTCATTTCGTTATTGTTAGGATAAAATAATTGCTCTGCTTTGTCAATTGATGTAAAAAGAATCCTACTGTATCAAAATAAATGAGCAACAACAAAATCCTTACTAATCGTTAACCTCAAGTATACAATGCAAGCCGATATGATCGGAAAGATAGCTTTTTTTGTTATTAGAAAGCGTTTCATCTTTCACAAATTCGTATCCACTGGAACGAACAGCAATTCTTTTTTGCCTTGTTTTGTAAAAGATATAATCACATCGATCAGCAGGCGCACGATAAAAATAGCTTACCCGATCGGGGAAGTACGTTGGCTTTTCATCGTTAGCGAATACATCATTTGCCTGAGCTTTATGAAGAAATTCCTGGTAAAGCGCCGATTTTTTGGCTATATTAAAATCCCCCGCAAGAATCAGTGATTGCTCTTGTGCATAACGATTTATAACCGTTGCAACTTCTTGGGATTGGCTTTTAATAAGATAATAGAGTTTGTTTTTGGGAGTTAGATTATGTATCGTATCAGAGCTTAGATGCGTTGTTGCAATCCGTATTGAAAAATCTTCAATCTGAGCTGAAAGTATGCCTTGTTGCGCGAGTCGTGTGTAAATCGGGATAAAAGTTTTGGGAGGATAAGAAAAAGAGACAAATTCAAGATTGGAAAGCGGCAGTTTTGAAAATATTACTAATCCTCCACGCGGTCCAAAAGGATTTTTCTGATAAATTGCGTATGGGTAGTTGGTCAATTTTTTCTTAAAAAGATAAAAATGATAATAAGTAAAAATTTCCTGCAGGCAAATAATATCAAAATTACCTGAATTGATGAGCTGGGCTGTTTTCCTATAGCGTTTTGTTATATAAGGTGCAAAAAAAGGTGTTCCCAGCGTATTAAATGACAATAGTGAAAGTTTGTTTTGTTTTCTTTTATTACCCATAGGAGTATTGAGGTTGTCAAATCATTCATAAAATTATACCATAGAATCTCCTATGAAATTCTTGTCGTATCTTGTGTCTATTGTTGCGCTTACTCTGCTTCTGACTGATGGGCTCTGGTATCTTTATGGCGCAAATTTTGTCCGGAATTATCATCTTAATTCCCCTCTCCCGGATTTTCTTATGCTGAGTAATAATAACCAGGTGCAATTGCTTGATTTTTGGTCACCTGTCATGCAGCAGGTTCATGGGGATACCGGTGACCTTACTGATCTGACAGCACAATCTGTTCTTGTGTATGATCTGAGTGAAAGTAAAATACTCTACGAAAAAGATCCTGATATCAAACATCCCATGGCATCGCTAACCAAAATAATGACAGCAATAATTGCATTAGATAATCAAAAACCTGATAATAAATATATTGTTACTAAAGACGATATTGTCGGGGAAGATAGTATGGGAGTAACTGCTGGTGAAGCCTATGGCTTTGCGGATTTGTTGTATGGTCTCCTGCTGCCATCAGGAAATGATGCCGCAGAAGTTTTTGCTCATAACTATCCCAAAGGCCGTATAGGCTTTGTAGACGCTATGAATAATAAAGCAAAGGCACTAGGGCTTCTTAATACCCATTATACAAATCCTTCAGGCTTGCAAGGAGACGGTGATCAATATACTACAGCGTATGATTTATTGGTACTCACCCGTTACGCGCTTTCGCAATATCCTCTTTTTACGCAAGTTGTTGCCACAGATACCTATGACGTTCAAGCAACAAGTACTCATAAAGAAATAGATCTTGCCAATGAAACCAATCTGCTCACCACCTACCCCGGCGTGAAAGGTGTAAAAACGGGCTATACTCCTGAGGCTGGGCTTTGTCTTGTTACTTATTTAGATTATGATGGTCATAAAATTATCGGTATCATACTCAATAGTCAAAATCGCCGTGGAGAGATGAAAGAACTTCTTGATTATTCCCTCAAAACTGTCGGCGTCACTCCTCCAGCTTACGAAGCCGACCAGTAAGCTTATCTGCCCTTTTGAGACTTCCAATATTACTTCCGGCTTTCACCACTTAATCAATAGCAGAGAATGGTGTAACCAATATGTTAAATCCTTCAGATGGTCCATTTAACGTGACATCGAAACAACCTGCCTGCTAGCGGGTTGTTTCTTTTGATGAGCTATAATATTTGAATCAATGCTATAATAGTTGTGTATGGATATTTTTAGCTCATTTGATCAATTTCAAGATTTCATAGTTGGTTTTTTGGTTAACCAAATATATCTCGCCCCAATTCTTTTATTAGTGCTCGAAGAGATGGGTATTCCACTTCCTTTTGCGGATATTGTCATCATGTATACGGGTTATCAGGTAGCAGTTGGACGGATTCCTTATCTTGCTGCATTTATTATATTACTTGTCGCAGATATTGCCGGAGCAACGTTTCTCTACTTCCTCGCAAAACGCTACGGGAAATTTATCGTTGGTAAATTCGGAAAGTATATCGATTTAGATATGGGTAAGTTGGATTCCTTTGAAGGATTTTTTCGGAAATACGGACCAATTGCAATTATTATCGGCAGACATGTGTATGGATTTAAAGTTCCGATCACTATATTTTCGGGAATTTCCAAAATGCGTTATCTTACGTTTCTTTTTAGCGTAATTATTTCAGATAGCTTTTGGATACCTTTTTATCTTCAGATCGGCAGGAAGCTTGGACCAAAAACAGTCAGGTTATTCCACGTTTATCATGTCAATCATTGGTACTATTTACTCTTGTTGGTGCCGCTTCTTCTAGCTCTTCTCCCCTTCTTCTTAATGAGAAAAGGGAAAGTAAAAAATGCTGTATAATTCCGTATGGTAAAAAGGAAATTAAAAAAACATTCACACTTTTTTCTTGGCGCACTTACGGGAATCGTTTTTATCTGTTTAGGCGTATTAACCTTCTTTGTTTTTCAAAAGATCTCACAACAACGCTATATTACACAGCACCAAGTCCTTGATACAAAAAAAACAATAGTAAAAGAGCTTCCGCCTGAAATTAAAAAACAATTAAAGCTTGCAAGTCCTTCAGCGACATTTCGCGTGCCGATATTACTTTATCATTACGTTGAATTTGTGCAGGATAAAAAAGACAAACTAAGAAGTGAACTAAATATTACTCCAAATGTTTTTGAACAACAGGTAAAGACACTCAAAGATGCCGGTTATACCTTTATGACCGCAAAGGATCTGGGTGATGTGTTGGATGGCAAAACAGACATGCCGTCACAACCTATTCTTCTCACCTTTGATGATGGACACTGGGATTTTGCGACGGGTATTCTGCCTATTTTAGAAAAATATAATGCAAAAGCAACAGTGTATGTCATTCCTGGATTTACCGGTGGATCTGACTTTATGACTCATGATCAGATTCAAACCGTCATTAAGAGCGGATTGGTCGATATAGGCGCACATACCGTGCATCACGTATCACTGAAAGGACGGCCATATAGTCTTGTTCAGAAAGAAATAGATGAGAGTAAGTCTCTGCTTGAAGATACGTATCATATTCATGTTGTGTCATTTGCTTATCCCAATGGTTCTTTTGACCTACAGGCGGAAGATTTGGTGAAAGAAGATGGATTTACGACAGCTGTTTCAACTGTTCCGGGCATTGAACAAAACCAGGCAAACCGTTTCTTTATGTATCGGCTGCGTCCTGGTTATCGAACAGGGCAAGTATTACTAGATTACCTTACTCAAATTTCCTTTAGAGCATTCTAGTAGTAGCCATCTAGACAATCCCCAACTTTTTTTTCAGCGTCATCATTTTTGTATACAATTGACTCGAAAACATGACATCAGATAAAGATAAATCCCATTCCTTCTTTGTAAGAATAAAGGGAGTCATTTGCTCTCCTCCCAGGGCGCTATGACTGCCTACTTGGTTTTCAAAGGTAACTTGGACATTATTTTTGTACGTACCAAAAAAGATAATATCCCCTGCTGTTTTATTACTATTCAGTCTATGAAGTTGATGCTTAATAATATCGGGGTCTCCAAATATGGCGAGAAATTTTTTAAGATAAACACCATTATTTTTTTTATTTAGTTTCATTATTCTTTCATTGGTAATAATCAAATCATTGCTGCCGTCTTTTATCATAATAAATGCTATTTCAGGAGTGTGGAGCAAGAAAGATAATAATTTTGGATATAATATCTTTAACTTTTTGTATGATAAGCGGCCGGAAACATTTTTAATATAGACATTTGCCAACTGACCCGAAAATACAAAAAGAATATGCCCATCAATATTTTTAACTGGTTCGATCTTTTTGCCTGGTATTTCTTCAATGATGTAGCGTGGTAGAATTCTTGATAATTTATCTGCCAAATGTTCATTGGCAAGCGATTCATAAGGAATTGTACTTATATTTCCATGATCAGAAAGAATAACAAATTCGTATTCAATATTTTTATACTTCTTGTGTCTTGTGATGTATTTAATTGATCGATCAATTTGTGAGAGCGTTTTATAACTGAGAGAGTCATGCGGACCAAAAGCATGAGCTATTTCATCGTAGGAGTAAAAACCTGCAAAAATGACAGGGAATTCTCTTGCCATAGCAGTCCGGACGGCAAAACGTGTTATATGATGGATAAATAGCTCATTTAAGATATCTTTTAAAAAATATCCCATAGACATTTGTGCATTATTTACATACGTACGAATTAGCTTATAAAAAGATTCTAAAAGATAGACTATACTCGTAAACAGCCAGTCGATAAGGCGAATTGGATTTTTTATCCAACGGAGGAGTAATGCAGCTCTGATATGAAAAAGACTATATGACATATTTTCTTTATAAGCCAGAGTAAATGCTTCACTTGCTCCTGCTGAATAACAAGCTGCGATACACGCACCATTGGCAACCAAAGGCGGATGTTTTTTAAAATATTTATGGGAAACTTTTTGAAACGTTGTGTCCGAACCAAACGTTATGAGCATACCTATTTTTTTATCCCACCAGCGAAAACCTGGAATATTTCTGTTGTCTCCATATAACAAACCTGCCTGACAATAAGGAGTAGTGCTAGGCAATCCACACCAATATTTATCTATTCTGTAGTGTTTTTCTTTGATAAATTTTGCAAGATACGGCAAATAACCTTTTTTCAAAGATCTTAAAAGCATCGAGTAGCTTACTCCGTCAATATGAAGGATAACGAGCCCTTTTTTCATAGTGTGGATTGTACTATGGAAGGGTTATATTAGCAAATACTGGTATATGATCAGAACCGGGTATGTCCAAGCTCCATGAGGTGTAATTAAGTTTTGTCCGTTGTGGTTTATGACGAATAAAGATTGCGTCGAGTTTGTGTCTTGCGAAAAAACTCTTAGAAAAACGATAGTCAAAAAAAGTCCATTCAATTTCTGTCGTTAAATCTATAAAACCTGCTTTTTCTGTTGATTCTTTTAAACTCGTCCAATTAGGTAAATTAAAATATTTAAAAGTATTGATATCTCCTGCAATTATTTCTATATCAACTTTTCTTCGATAATTTGTATCTTCAAGAATAAACGACATCTGTCTTTTTTTACTCGCAAATCCGACAATGTCAAAATGGACAACATAAATTCGAAAAGTCTTTTCATATATTTCCCCTTCAAGTAGCAGACTTATTCTTTTTTGCAACACATTTTTAATAAATATTGCTAATTTATGTTCTTTGTCAAAAATTTTTTTATACGGAATTTGCAGTCTTGATCCCGGGTGTAAGGGTGGCAATTCCAAAATATCGAATTTTTCAATTGCAATTTTTCTTTTATTCCAAATAAGCGCGTTTGCCTGAGGAATTCCTTTTAATTTTTGGGCAGTAGCTTGAAAGTAGGTGTATTGTTTGCCAAGTAAATCCGCAATGACATTTGCATCATCTTTCCCGTCATGAATTGACGCTTCCTGAATCATGAGAAAATCTATCTTTGCAAAACTATTATTTTTCCGAATGCTTGAAAGAATTTTTTTTAATTCAATGCCATAATGAAGATTCCAAGTGGCAATACTGATAGATTTTTTCATGCTGGCTTGATTATAGTTATCGCTTCTTTATTGGTCAAATAAGTGAGATAAAGATGTAGGATTATTCTAATGCACATTTATTACTCTATATGTACTTTAGTTCTTATGATGGTATACTAAAAATTATCGATGGAATTATTAAGAAAGCATTGGGTTGATTTAGGAGGAACATTAGTAGTAGTTATAGTACTCTTTTTAATAATAAATCATAATAACGTTTCAGTTCTCAAAACTATTTTATTGATAAGTTTTGTCTCTCTATTATTGCACCAGTTGGAGGAATACCGCTTCCCTGGGAACTTCCCAAGTAACTTTAATAAATTTTTTTTCAATAGTAATATACCTGATAGATATCCTCTTAATACGCAAAGTATTTTTATTATCAATGTCTGTTTTGGCTGGACAATTTATACGCTTGCGATCTTATTTGCAGACAAAGCTATATGGCTTGCAATAGCTTCTTTTATGACTTCTATAGGAAATATCGTTATACATACTTTTATATTAAATTTTAAAGCAAAAACATTTTATAATCCTGGCATGCTGACTTCTTTAGCGCTTTTTCTTCCTATTAGTATTTGGTTTTTTTTCTTTATCCAAAATCATGGTTTAGCAAGTCCAATGGATTATTTAGTAGGAATTCTTTTGGGTTTGCTTGTAAATTACCTTGGAATAGTAAAGGTAGCTGACTACTTTAAAGATAAAGAAACTAAGTTTCTCATTTCTAAATGATTTATAAAGGAGAACTAACCATAAAAAATAGAGAAGAGAATTTGAATCCCTTTAGCCACGAAAAATAAGAAGAAAATTTATTCTTGAGGCTGTGTCGAGAAGAAGCGACAAATCTTGAACTTTTTGAGCTTCTTTTAGGGTCAATACGAATAAACTGGAATTATAATGAGAATAATTTATTTTTGACGAAACGAAGTGGAAAGAGTGAGTTAAAATTTCTACTTTAAGTAGAAGGATTCTCTAGATGAATATCTTTCATTGGAAAGTGTCTTATATTTAATGTTACCAAAGTTAGGTTATTTACATTTGCAGTTGCTGCAATTAAACAATCTGTCAGATTAAGATTTTTTAGTTCCTTTGAGAATTGTTGCCAGTAACGACCACCCTGTTTCGCAATTGGTTCTGTAACATCCCAATTTTGCAATTCTTGCAGTACGCTTTCAGTCTTCATTATTTCTGATGGATAAATATTTTTATATATTTCAGCAATTGTTACAGTCGAAATAGAAAGGGGTCCTTTATTTTTGAGTACTTGAAGGTAGGCTTCGTATTTTTTATTTCCTCGCAAGACCCATATAAGAACATCTGTATCAATTAAATACATATTAGAAACTGCGATCAGAAGATTTTCTTCCTTCTTCTACCCACTTCATTACATCTTCTTTGGTTTTCCATTCGGGATGATTGTCGGCTGTAAAAATACCTGACGCAGAAGTAAGTGCTTTTCCAAATGTTTCAGGATTAAATGTTTTTCTCCCTACAAGATGAATTATCTCTTGTCCTTTTTTTTCGTCTTGTAAAATCACCGTATTGCCTGACCTGGCCTTTTCAATATAATCCGCAATATGTTGACGAAACTGGCTTATTGATACAACTATTGTCATGTATAAATATTAGTACATAATGTACATTTTGTCAAGTGTCGGGGCTGGTCTACGTACTTCGGAACTTCTATCTTGAGAATCCAAATGATGTTCCTCTACTCTATTTAATTGATAACCTTCATTAGTAGGCTAAATTAACACTATGCAACTAATACAGTTTATGATTTAAAATATAAGAATATGACTGTGCTATCCAAATAAAAAACAAAATTATTAAGTAGAGTAAGAAAAGAGTAACTAATAGATAATAAATTTTCAATAACGCAATTAATAGTGAGAGGATACTTAACCTTTTAGTTTCAGCGTTATTACCAGAATCAGGATTAGTTGTTTTGATAATGGAAGTGTTTTGAAAAGCTTTCTCAAGCGTATTGATAATAATTGCAAGGTTTTCTCGGTTTTTGCCAAAAAAATCAAAAAATTCATTAAGTTTACCAAATTTATAAAAATACAATAGTAAAGCTAATTTATTTTGAGTTGCGATATATCGGGATTCTATATCTAATTGTAAATTGTTATTTTTTGGAATTAGAGTATATTCAATTATTTGAAAGTTAGATAGTGAAATTTGGCCTAGAACTGTCGTTTGATAACTAAAGACTTTTTCTCCGTTTTTCCTTTTAATTTCTTTATAAGACCAGTGATTATCTTCCGCAATTGCATCCAGTAGTGATTCAATATCATCAGAAGTGATGTTTGGTATGAGAATTGTTACGTTTTTATGCGCAGGTTTTGCAAATTCTTCAATTATTGAAGCCCATGAAGCCATATATAAATCTTAGCAGAAAAATATAACAAAAACGATTAGGTAATCAAAATTTTAAACTCAAAAGATTGTAAAGGCTATTTAAAAGAAAGAGCCTAAGAGGACTCGAACCTCTTTTAAGCGCGAAAAATTGGAGTAAAATATAATTTTGAGGCTGTGTCGGGGATAGTGTACGTTATTCGGAACTTCTATCTTGAAAATCCGAATGATATTCCCCCGCTCGATTTAATTAGTCATTAGATTTATTTAATAGTATTATAAAATATTTCATAGCTGATTTAGCCTAGAAACATAGCTTTGACTAAAGGAATAGAATATTATTAGTAGGATTTATCTAAAATTACACTTTTATTGCTGTAATTGTAGGATTATGATCTGAAGGGCCGGCAGGGAGAACTTTTGAACGTGTCGCTTCTAATTGTGATGATAGATATGTTTGATCATATTCTCTACGAATATATCTTCCAAAACGTCCAAGCCTACCTTCCCATCGTTTACTTGTTGTCGTAGGTATACCAGTTTCTTTATTTGGAATAAGGAATTCTGATAGTTTTCTTGCTGCATAAGATTTTTCTCCTGAGTTACGATCTCCCGCAAGAACAAATGGTTTATCTTTTCTATCTTCTATTATTTCATATAATTCATTAGCTTCAGCCTTACGACTAGAACTTTTTGCATAACGAGATGGTAATGAATGAAAATTACCAACTTTTAAATTTTTACCTCCGGGCAGCTTTAAATCAACTTCAAGATAATTTTCTCCCGGTTCTATTTCACTAAAAAATCGCCACCCGTCTTCGGTTAAGGACAGTCTTAATGGATCATTCTCAAAGGGGAATTTAGAAAATGTGATAAGACTATCTTTTTTTCCATGTGGCTTCCCTCGGAGTTCTAAATGTCTTGCTGTTGACGTTGCGTAATATGGCATATCTAATACCTCAGCAAAATGTTCAGCTTGCGTTTCGTCAAATTCTTGAAGACATACAACATTAACACTTTCTTTGCCGCAGATCTCTTGAAGATGTAATAATACTGTTTTAGGATCAGCTTCATTCCAAATATTCCATTGCAATAAGTTTATTGTTGCTCTTTCAGGAGATTCATATTCAATTCTGGAAAGTTCTAAGCCATTATTTGTTTCAATCATACAAATACTTTATATCGATTTCAGTTCAGTTACAAGGAGAAGTTTTCTTATTTTTATAAAGTAGATTTTTAAAAAGATTTTAGTTTAGATTGTTTTATTAATCAAATAAAAATTTTATTGATCTAGAGATTCGTTAGAAACCAAAGAGGACTCGAACCTCCTTTAGTCACAAAATAATAGAAGAAAAGTTAATTTTGAGGCTGTGTCGGGGATAGTGTACGTTATTCGGAACTTCTATCTTGAAAATCCGAATGATATTCCCCCACTCTATCTTATTCAATAACTTTGATTTTAATCAATGATAATCAAAGTTTGCCAGTAGCAACTTTAGTTTAGGAGATCATCAGGAGTTATAAGGAAATCTGGTCTTGACGCTACTCCTTGCAAGGCTTGCTTTACAAAATCTTTTCTTTCTTCAAAACCATTTTGTAATATCTCTTTTCCATAACTTGTCCGTAAGCCTGTCTTTTTTAGTTCGTCTACTATCTGAAGACGAGATTCTAAGAAATTTTTGAGCTGATACTTACTTTTATTTCCATTCGGGAACTGCTTATATTCATATAACGAGACAAAGAAATAATACATACTACCATAACCTGCTTGATTAAGAACATCTGCATCATAAAGAATATCAGCTTCAATACTTTTATTAGGAATTTTATAATCAACAATGGCTTCAATTATCTTTGCAATTTCTTCATCTGTAAATTGAGATTCACGCAACAATTTTTTTGACATTTCAGTACCAGCCTCTTCATGTCCTTCTTTTTTCGGAACAATGCTATAGCCAATATCATGCAAGGTACAAGCAGGAATTAAAATTGAGGGATTGAAATTTGAATTATCATTTTCTGCAATTAGTAAGGCACGATAAAGAACTTGCGCAATGTGAGTAAAACTATGATTCGGAAGATTTTTACTATCGTAAATTTCTTTAGCTGAGTAATAAAGCTTTTCTATCCTTTTATCTTTATCGAAATACTTTTTCAGAGATACTTTCTGCACAAATGTATTATACATGCTGAGTATAAAAAGTTACAACTTTGCCAGAGCTTGCCGAAAAGTAATGACCCAAAGAGGACTAGAACCTCATTTAGCCACGAAAAATATGGTGAAAATATAACTTTGAGGCTATGTCGGGGATACAGTACCAAGTCAGGAACTACTATTTGGAGAATCCAAATGATATTCCGCCACTCTATTTAGTCTGTAAATAACCTTAATATATAATTTGTTGAAATGCATTTTTCTATATCTTAAATGCTTAGTTCTCTTTTTTCTTCTGCAAAATCATGCAGTAATGCCCCTAATAATGTTTGATAAGGAATATTTTTTCGTTTAGCTTTAGCTTTAATCTTAATGAGATCAAGCTGATTAATTCTGAGTGTGACAGGTTTAGACTTATGAAGTTCCAAATATTGAGCTGCTGCTTCCTGCAACATTTTTTTTGTTTCTTCTAAATTCGGATCGCTCTCAAATTCACCTTTTTCAAGTGCTTCTTCAAGAAGTTTCTCTTCTTCATCTAAAACCAAATTAGCAAATGGATCATTATTTTTGTGTTTTCTCATTTTTACCTCCTTTCATATATTTTTTTGTCAAAACTCTGCTCGGGTAAATAGTCTTTAAGAATATTTCTTTCTTTTCCGTATTAATGACGTAAGGTACGGCGTATATATATCCTTTTATTTCTACAATGTATATTTGTTGTCGAGCGTATTTTTTATTAGGATGAGCAATATTATCTAATAATTTCTTCTCTTTAATAAAAATCAAGACATCCTCAAAGCTTATCTTTCTCGTAGCCTTTAACAATTCATTTTTTTCCTCGTTAAACTTAATTGTAAAAGCCATAAAAAGATGGTAGCAGATATGTACATTTATTGTCAATACATATATTGGGATAGTGTACAAATTTCGGAACTTCTATCTCGGAAATCCTAATAAATACCTTACTTAGATCCGCGGGTTGAGCCGCAGCGAAACCCGGGGATGGAGTCAGTCCAAGAACTTGTTTTGGTGGGATTGGTATAATGGTGAGGTGAGAATAAAGGTACAAGCGCATGTAGCGTATCAAACACAGTACCACGTAGTCTGGATACCGAAGTACAGACATAAAATATTGGTAGAGGGAGTAAAACAGTATCTTGAGAAGGTCTTCTATGCGATACTCGAGGAGAGGTATCCAGACGTCTACATCAGTGAACAAAATATCCAACTGGATCATGTACATATGCTCATCGAGATCCCACCAAAATATGCAGTAAGTGCGGTGATCGGAGTGTTGAAAGGTACGAGAAGTCGAAAGATGCGAAAACAGTTTGCGTATCTCCAAACAAGACGCGAGATGTGGTCAGTTGGCTATTTTGTTAGTTCCGTTGGAGCGAACGAGTCAGTCATCAGACGATATATTCAGTATCAGGAGAAACAAGATCTTGGTCAAGCGCACTTGTAGAAGAAAAGAGGCCACGGGCAAAGCCGCAGCGGCGCCCGTGGAGCGTCACT
>WNGL01003103.1_pt1 | contig 19999 bp, 18 predicted proteins | sample 5400591 | NCBI WGS metagenome assembly WNGL01 (sample SAMN13153377, study PRJNA577476) | soil metagenome | isolation source: 80 cm soil or saprolite under Garry oak tree replicate 1 | place: USA:California | collected 2016-06-15 | reverse complement strand
GCGAGGATTGCCAAATACAAAGCGGCTGGTATCAATCACAAGTGACCATACACTGAGGAGCCGTGTGATCGGAAACGATCATGCACGGTTCTGGATTGGCGGTGGAGGGAGCAATCCCTTCGCCGACCATTCTGGTGTCCTTCTCTCAGCTAACAATTTTTTGCAAGGGATGCTATCAATATGTGTCAAGCATCCTTTAGGTCGGTTTCACATGGCTCTCATGGGTGAGGGAAAAGCCCGATTGTGGGAACGTGAACGAGTCATAGCGGCCCTTGCCGTCGTCGCTGGCCTGATTGCTGATCTATTGGTTTGGCGACTCAAGCCCTCCCTGGCAATTCCTGTTGCATTTCGCGTTTTTGCCTTTGTCGTACCCCTGGTATACTATGCTTTGTACTTTCTTGTCTTGCTCGTGACGAAGGGTGTGGGTTGGTCGATGAACCTTTGGATGGGCTCGATTGTCATGGCGGGTATAGTTGGCCTGTTGGTCAGTTACCTGTTGGTCCCGCCTTTGACCCATGAAATTATGTAACAGTTGAAATGTAACATAAGAAGCGCCAGCACATCAGCGGCGCCTCTTATGTTACATTTCAACTGTTACTATTTCACTGTTTCAATTGTTTGGTGCACAATCTCCACGAAATCTTGCTTGATGCTAGCCCCGCCAACCAGCGCCCCATCTATGTCGGGATGAGCCATAAACTCACTGATATTGGCTGAGGTTACGCTGCCGCCGTAGAGAATGCGTAGGGTTGAAGCGGTCTCGCTGCCGTACATATCGCCGTACAGTTGACGTATGAGCGCAATCACCTTGCCCGCGCCGTCGGCTGTAGCCGCTTTGCCTGTGCCGATGGCCCAGATCGGTTCATAGGCGATGACGACAGCGCTAGCGTGCTCGGCGGAAAAATTTGCCAGGCTGTAATGTACCTGGGTACGAATAACCTGCTCGGTCTGGCCTGCCTCGTACTGTTCCAGGTATTCACCGATGCAAACAATTGGGCGCAGGTCGTGGCGGAGCGCAGCCTGTGCTTTTTTGTTCACCATCTCGTCCGTTTCACCAAAGTACGTGCGCCGCTCCGAGTGGCCTAGAATAACAGTACTGCAAAGTTCACTGACCATCATTGGCGATATCTCACCAGTGAAGGCGCCCTTCTCTTCGTAGTACATATTCTGTGCGCCCAACTCCAGGCGTGTCACCGGTTGTTCATCCAGAACCTGGCGGACAGCCGCTAGCGAGATAGCTGGTGGACACAGAATGCACATGATGCGCTCGTACAGGGATAGTTGTTTTCCAAGCTCAGGAACAACTTCCCTGGCGAAGTTCGCGGCCAACTGTGGACCATAGTTCATCTTCCAATTTCCCGCGATGATCGCGGTACGTTTTGGTGTTGTCATGGCTATTTATCCTGTAATGCTGCTACACCTGGCAGAACGCGCCCTTCCAGGAACTCGAGCGAGGCGCCGCCGCCTGTTGAGACATGGCTCATCTTATCTGCAGCCCCAGCCTGGTCGACCGCTGCCGCCGAATCGCCGCCGCCGATAATGGTGGTAGCACCAGCCCCGGTGCGCTCGGCTAGAATCTCAATAATCGCGTCGGATCCTTTGGCAAAGGGTGGCATTTCAGCAACGCCGAGTGTGCCATTCCAGACGATGGTCTGTGCACCTTCGAGAGCCTGGCGAAAAGCAGCGATACTCTCGGGTCCGATGTCCATGATACGCCATCCCGGGGAGACCTCGGTGCTGGCAACGACTTTGTGGGTTGCATCGGCGGCAAAGCGATCAGCGATGGTCACGTCGGTTGGCAGCAAGAGCTTCAGGCCACGCTGACGGGCTTTCGTAATCAGCTCTTTGGCGACATCGACTTTGCCCTCTTCAAAAAGGGAATCGCCGATCTCGTAGCCTTCAGCTTTAAGGAAGGTATTGGCCATGCCACCGCCGATCAGCAGAATATCAACCATGCTGATCAGGCGCTCCAACACCGCTATCTTGTCTGAGACTTTGGCACCGCCGATAATTGCCGCGAATGGCCGGCGAGGATTCTCCAATGCACCTCCCAGGTAATTGATTTCCTTCTCCATCAGGAACCCGGCCACGCCCGGCATGTAATGGGTGACCCCCTCGGTCGATGCGTGTGCGCGGTGCGCCGTACCGAAAGCGTCGTTGACATAAAGTTCACCCAGGGAGGCAAGCTGGCGAGCAAATTCTGCGTCGTTCTGCTCTTCTTCGTTATGGAAGCGCAGATTTTCTAGCAACAACACGTGACCAGGCTGTAAGTTTTTGGCGAGGGCCTCAACTGCTGGTCCAATACAATCTGACGCCATCTGCACAGGTTTATCCAGCAATGCACTCAAGTGTTGCGCCACCGGCGTCAGGCGCATAGTATCGACGGCTTTCCCCTTTGGACGACCCAGGTGGGACATAAGAATGACCGCTGCTCTGTGATCGAGCAAGTACTGGATGGTTGGCAATGCTGCTGTGATACGTGTATCATCGGTTATGTGCTGCTGTGCATCAAGCGGCACATTGAAGTCAACGCGCACAAGGACTCGTTTGCCCGCGACATCTATATCGCGGATAGTTTTCTTATTCATATTATTCACCTCAGGCTAGAAGCCTTTTTGTGCGATGAAGTATGCGAGATCAGCGATGCGGCAGGAATAACCCCACTCGTTGTCATACCAGGCAAGAACTTTGACCATTTTGCCACCGGTGACCAATGTCGAGAGGCCATCGATAATCGAAGAGCGATCATCGCCACGGTAGTCCATGGAGACGAGCGGTTCATCCGAGTATCCGAGAATGCCTTTGAGTGAACCCTCAGACGCCTCCTTAAAGGCGGCGTTCACAGACTCCTTTGTTGCCTCTTTGCGCACATCGGCCACGAAGTCAACCATCGAGACGGTCACCGTTGGCACGCGCAGAGACATACCATCAAAACGTCCCTTGAGTTCAGGAATAACTAGCGCTAGCGCGCGGGCAGCACCGGTTGAGGTAGGAATAATGTTGGCCCCGGCGGTACGGGCGCGGCGTAGATCTTTATGCACCTGGTCCAGGATACGCTGGTCGTTGGTATATGAGTGGATCGTATTCATCAAACCTCGTTCGATACCAAAGGCGTCGTTGAGGACTTTGGCTGCTGGAGCAAGACAGTTGGTGGTACAAGAAGCGTTTGAAATGATGTGGTGTTTGGCCGGATCATACATTTCGTCGTTGACGCCCGCTACAATCGTCAAATCTTCGCCTTTAGCGGGGGCAGAAATAATCACTTTTTTAGCACCACCGCGCAGATGTGCCGACGCTTTTTCGGCTTCGGTAAAGAGGCCAGTCGACTCAATCACCAGTTCTACCCCGAGATCGCTCCAGGGAATCTGCGCCGGGTCGCGTTGAGAGAGAACCTTGACGGTATGCCCGTTCACGATCAGCGTGTCAGCCGTCGCTTCAACTTCTCCGGGGAAGTGGCCATAGGTGGAGTCATATTTCAAAAGATGAGCGTTTGTTTTTGTATCGGTCAGATCATTAACTGCGATGACTTCAAGGTCACGTCCGTGTCTCTCAAGGATAGCCTTGAGAGATTGGCGCCCAATGCGCCCAAAGCCGTTAATACCGATGCGAGTTGTCATGCGAATTGTTCTCCTTCTGCTCTAAATAGAGCTCTTTCAGTTGGATGTTTACTGCGTATACACTCGAAAAAATCGTTGCTTCCGCTCTCCAGAACTCTACGCCTTTGTGAAAAGTGCTGTGGAGTGGAGCTTTCTCCCTTGTTAAGTATCACCAATGTACCTCACAAAATAATCACAAAAGGCGTGAAGCGACTCACGAAAGACTAACGGAACCTCTGATTGCAAATACTCTTGAGACACAAAAAAACAGGAGAATGTTTCACGTGAAACTTTCTTCTGTTTCACAGTATAGTTTCTCTATTAAAGAGTATCACCTGTAAAGGGTATCACCTGCGTTAAGAAATGGTCAAGGAGCCTCTGGGACGGGGATCACGCCAATAGAGAAACGCACATAATCGTCGGTATAGCCAAAACCAGAACCGGGCACGCCGGCAATACCGGTCTTCTCAAAGAGAGAGAAAGCATCTTCTCCGGGGCGCAATTTGCTCCAGTTGTAGACTGTGGCGTCATCGTCGATGAAAATGCGCTCGAACACGTGCTGCTCTTCATTGATGCGTTGTAGTTGGGCGATGAAGCGTTGCCGTCGTAGGCGATAGAAGGCTCGTAACTTTTCGCCGAGCCATGGACGTATGCGTACCAGGCGCACGTATGCCATAAAGCGTAACTGCCAATCCGCCGGAAGCGTTGCCATGCTATTTGACCAGCCGGGCGCAATGGCGGACGCAATAGCAGGATTGCCGAAAGTCACCCAACCAAAACGTTCTCCTGTTAATGTGTGCGTCTTTGAGAAGCTGCTCACAAAGATGCAGTGCTGCAAGACACCAGGAGTGGTAAAAGTCGCCATGCGCGCGCGATCTTCCTCTGGCTTGCCAGTGCCGATATAGGCAAGATCAGCAAGGATAAGAACCTCCCTGCCTGTTTCGTTATACTTTGCAAGTACGGCATGGAGAGCATTAAGTTCATCAGGCGTATAAGCGAGGGTGGTAGGATTATTGGTGATGGTCAGGTAGATGATGCGAATATGGGGATCGTCTTCGAGTATCTGGTCAAGCTTCTCTGCGGTAAGCTTAAATTGATCTTCCTCGCGGGTCTGATATGTGTGCAAGCGGTATCCGTAAGATCTTGCCTGCCATTCGGGAACACCAAAGCCGGGTTCGGGGAACAGGATGGCTGTTTCTGTAAAGCCTTGCTCCCGGTACATCTGACCTAACCCGCACAATACTTTGTTGAGGCAGTCCATTGCGCCGAGGCCAAGGTAGACCTGTTCCTTTGTGGCTGAAAGGCCCCAAACTTGCATTTCTTCTGCGAGCCAACTGCGTAAAATGGGATTTCCTATAGCGTGAATATCGTAGATGCGCAGGTCTACGTGTTCCGCTAGAAGTAATCGTTCACACTCCATCATCTGATGTCGTAGCCAGAGATACGTTTCGCCCGTCGCGATATATCCGTGTAATTGCTCGTTTGGTAGCGCGATCCCTAACTCTTCCGCCAGCATGCGATAGTCGCCGGAACCGCCCGGTTCTCCCTCGCACTCGGTAATCAAACGTACATTTACGTCGCCGATGGTGCGATTCACTATCTCTGTTTGCATAACCTCTTCAGCAATGTTCAATTCCCGGCACTGTCTTTCCAATTCTGCAACCATCTGTGCCATGACGCGAATGGGGCCGGCACCTTGCTGAAGTATAGGACGATAATGGGGAAGCAATTGATGGCGTAGCTGCTGGAGCATAGTATGCTGTTCGGAAATCGAGGGTAATGTTATGGAAGAGTTGGGCGAAGCCACAGGAATTTTGTGGGTAATCACCATGTTACTCCCTTCGTTGCGGCCTTCATGGCGCATTCTCACTAGAGAAGAGCCGGGTCTACGTTGACCGGCTGTACATAAAAGTGTAGCATATTGTGAGGTGCAAAAACAAGCTGATGATTATTCTTACTATCTTGTAGTGTGATAAAATGTTTCACGTGAAACATTTTATCACACTACAAGATAGTAAACGCCCCTGCTTTAACCGCTCGGCTCATGGTCGCAATGTCAGGCGAGAGAACGCGGTCGTGTTCAAGCATAGAGACATACGAGCGCACTAATTCATAGGCTTGCTGAACACCCACTCCTGGTTTCAATGGCTTGCGGAACTCGAGCATTTGCGCGGCACAAAGCAATTCAATGGCGACGACCTGTTGTGTTTGCTCTATGATACGCAGCAGCTTGTTGGCACTGGTTACGCCCATACTGACAAAATCTTCCATGCCGGCGGATGTTGGAATGGAATCAATGCTGGCGGGATGTGCCATTATTTTTATCTCGTTAACAAGGGCCGCGGCGACATATTGCGCGATCATAAAGCCAGAATTAAGCCCTGGATTGGGTGTCAGAAAAAGAGGTGCGCCGCTTTCATCCCAGTCGTTGGGGCCCATCAAGCTGTAGATACGTCGCTCGGCGAAACTCGCCAGCTGCGTCAGCGCGATTGCCAGCATGTCCAGGGCCAGCGCCAGTGGTTGCCCGTGAAAATTTCCGCCGCTGAGCACACCGCCGTCCTCCGGGAAAACGAGGGGATTGTCGGTTACGGCTCCGAGTTCGCGCTCAAAAACGTTTGCGCAAAAGTCAATGGCGTCGCGGATAGCGCCAAATACCTGGGGAGCGCAACGCAGGGTATAAGGGTCCTGTACCCTGGCACAGTTTTGATGACTGGCATTGATCTCGCTATTGCTAACCAGGCTGCGTAAATGCGCCGCACTGATTTGCTGTCCGTGTTGTCCCCTGCGCAGGTGAATACGCGCATCCAGGGGGATATGGCTGCCCAAAAGGGCCTCGAGGCTCATCGCACAGGCAACTTCGGCAGTTTGCAGGAGGGTTTGAGCATCAGCCAGCGACAGTATCGCTACCGCCTCCATTACATGGGTGCCGTTGATCAGTGCAAGGCCCTCTTTCGCATGTAATTGTAAGGGAGTTAGTCCAGCCTGGCGCAGGGCCTCGGCTCCACTCGAGCGCTGACCGTCATACATAACCTCGCCTTCGCCGATGAGAACCAGGCCGAGATGCGCCAGCGGGGCCAGGTCTCCACTGGCTCCTACCGAGCCTCTGGATGGAATGATTGGATGGATGTTATGATTGAGCATTCCCAGCAACGTTTCGACGATCTCTACGCGCACGCCCGAATTGCCGCGTCCAAGACTGGCCGCTAAAAGCAACATCACCGAACGCGTGACCTCTTCAGAGAGTGGTTCACCAACGCCCGCGGAATGACTGCGCAGTAAATTATGTTGAAGCTCAACGAGTTGATCGTGCTTAATGCGCACCTTACTCAGATGACCAAAACCCGTAGTTACGCCGTACACTTTTTGCTCTTCAGCAGCAAGTTTGTCGATCACGGCACGAGCGGCCTGAATACGTGAAATTGCTTCGTCGCCTAAGGTTACAGGTGCAAAGTGTCTAGCAACAGCGATCACCTCTGCACTGGTTAACGCTTGCCCGTTAATAATCAATTTTGTCGGTAGTTGGCTCATATTGTCCGTCCTCATCGTTGAAGTCTCCCTTTCCGGCTGCACTGCTCATAATCGGCATTGTAGCAGATAAAAGACGCCGTCGTAAATGTCAAGCAGAGGCGATAGATGCGCGCGAATAACCTTATCTTCTGCCCGTCCGCACATTCTCCAAAATCTGTGCCAATGGAGCCACAATCAACAGGATCAATGTAGCAGCGAGTAAGGGAAGATGAATCGCCTGGACAACCGGTGCAAATTGAGTAGGGGTCAGCAAAACAAGGAAATAAAGGCACTGTGCCAGCCCGGCATACTTACCCCAGATGGTTGAACCAAAACGTACCTGGTGGGCAAAAACAAAGTAGCTCGTCAGGACCGCTACGAATGGAACACAGAAGCGCAGCAGCATGATCAATCCCAGCCATAGTGGTAGCACATTGTTTTGTATCAGAATGATGGTCAGAGCCAGGTATAAGCAAAAATCTGTCTCACCATCACCAATCTTCCCCAATTTGCTTTGCGTCATGGTGATTCTCGCAACCTGTCCATCAAGTATATCTGTTGCCACGCCCACGAGAAAGGCGGTCAATGCCAGCCAGGAGGGGGTGCCGGCGCCGCCGATAATCCTGGCCAGAAGATACGAAGCAGCTAAACCGCGTAACCATGTTAGTGTGTTAGCAATACCCACGGCAGGCAACAATCTACCCGACTGCGCCTGTTTGTTTAGTCCAAGATGCCAGAACAGGTTGCTCTGCTGCCATGCCACACAGAATAGAAATGCGGGGAGCAGGCGTAATGTCGTGCCAGGTCCCTCGAACAAGAAATTGGCAAGAAGAATGGCGAGAGCAAGCATGCCTACGAGTAAGGTTACCATCGCCCAGGAGCGCTTTAACGACGGATTTCCATGCGCTGTCTTGCACGACATCTCCCACGAGCGTCCGAGAAAACGCCACCAGCCAATGGGACTGAATTTGTCCTGGCGCAGTGTTGTCAGTAGATCAACAACAAACCGGTTTTCTTTCTCTATTACCTGGCTCATACGTAATATCTTCTAGCCAGAGGTGAGAAATGTTTCACGTGAAACATTTCTCATCAAGCAGTCATTTCTTGTAGAAATAAGCACAGCTTCTCATAAAGAAGCACGATCCCACACAAAAAGAGACGAGCGGTGTTTGCCCTTGCCTAACGTTGAACAAGTACCGACTTGACTAAATTGACGCCAAAATGATAGCCAATTTCATGATAATCATTGCTGGACCAGAAGGCCAGTTCACATTTCTTGCCCACTTCAATGCTGCCGATTTGATCCTCCAATGCCAGGGCGCGCGCGCCGTTGATCGTCGTGGCCGTCAGCGCCTCTTCAAGCGACATGCCCATCAAGGACATTGCCAGCCCCAGGATCATCTGCATATTTTCACAGTAGGATGTACCCGGATTAAAGTCCGTGGCCAGGGCAACGTGGAGACCATGATCCAGGAAACGTCGCGCCTGTGGGTAAGGACTACGCAATGTGTATGAGCAACCGGGCAGCAGCGTTGCCACTACACCGGCTTCGCATAACGCATCCAGGTCGGCGTCGCTGGCGTGATCGAGGTGATCGGCTGAGACTGCACCCAGTTCGGCTGCGAGTGCAGCTCCGCCAGACGGGCTAAGCTGGTCAGCATGTATCTTGAGTTGATAACCCAGTGCTTTGGCCCTGCTGAGAATGCGTCGACACTCTTCAAGAGTAAAGGCTTCCCGTTCGCAGAACACATCACAGAATCGTGCCAGTCCCACAAAAGAGGGCAGCATCTCCTCAATAACCAGGTTGACAAAGTCTTCGCGGCGGTCGCGATATTCGGGCGGAACAACATGCGCGCCCAGAAAAGTCGGTATGACACGCACCTGGCTATTCTGGTATTTAGAGCTCTCCTCGAGCGCATTGAGGTTGTTGATGATACGCAGGCAGGCCTCTTCAGTAACCTTATCTAATCCATAGCCCGTTTTTATCTCTACGGTTGTTGTGCCATATGTGCGCAGTTTATCTATTCTGGCTTTGGCCAGCTCCAATAATTGATTGGTATCTGTCTTGCGGGTGGCATTCATGGTGGTGAGAATGCCGCGTCCCTGTGCAAGTAGCTCTCCGTAACCAACGCCGGAGCGGCGCAGGTGAAATTCTTCCGCGCGGTCTCCCGCGAAGACCAGGTGGGTATGTGAATCGACCAGGCCAGGAGTGACTACTGCTCCCTGAGCATCGACGATGGTGATACCGTCTTGTGAATCGTCCGCACTATGTTGGAACAAAGGTTCGAGTTCGTCATCAGGACCAATCCAGGCGATGTTCCCGTCATGTACAGCCATAGAAGCGTGTGATATGACCTGTAAGGGTCCGCTCGCCCCTCGGATGGGTTGTTGCGCAACAGTAACCAGTTGACCAATATTGTGTATGACCATGTTTGCCTGAATCTGTGGTTGTGCTGGATCTGGCATAGCCGGTCTGCCCTCCTTCACACTCGTTCTCTTAACACGTTGTGACAACTCCCCTGTTCTCTCGTCGGATACAGTCTGCATTCAAACCTTCTCATGACTCTAGTTATCACAGATGAGACGGCATCTGTCAAGCGGTGCCGTCTGTGGTCAGGCGGCGTTTCACCTCCATGGCTCAAGCCAGGGGTACCCATACCGCCTTTTTGATAGTCGAGTGGCACCGCTTTATACAAGATATTTGAGATATTCTGTGAGCTCGCACATTTACTTGCTCAAAGACCCTGGATTTGTTACACTGTGAGCAGGCAGCAAGGCCTATTTCGAGGTTGAGAGTGTAGAAGGAATATTGTGACTATGCGAGCGATCGATGATGCCAGCGTAAAGTACGCGGCCGTGTTGCGCCTCTTACAGGCCTGGAAACAGTTGCCAGAAAGCGACTTCTCACGGATGCTGCGACAATACTTTCTTGTAACCGACGATTTTCGCGAGATGGAAGACCAGGGCTTGCTCACCATGACGTTTGTTGGCGATGAATATGTCATAACTGGCACCCTGCTGGGACGACTGTGGTTAGAGCAGTATAGCAATGAGGAGAAGAAGAATAATGCCATATAATGAAGAAGAGGAAGAGGCGTTTCCCTATACCACAATTGGCACCGATGATGCGAAGAGGTTGGTCGAGGCTGGTGCATATGTCATTGATGTACGACAGCCAGATGAGTGGTTTCGTGGCCATATTCCTGAGGCTCAGTTAGTACCGCTCAATGGAATCTATTCCTTTGGCAAGGCGCTCAAAGATTTGGGGTTGCCTGAGGAGGAAGACGTGATATTTGTCTGCGCTACCGGGCAGCGCAGTGCATCGGCTTCGGAGATAGCCCTGGTTGCTGGCCTGAAAAAAGTATATAATTTGGCAAACGGCATGAATGGATGGGTTGCTCGACGTTACCCCATCGAACGGTAAGTGAACGCCATCCCCGTCTGGCGCCAGGAATGTGCGCCGGTCAAATTGAGAGGAGTTTCCCAATGCCCCTACTAGATGGAAAAAAGGCCCTTATCTTTGGTATTGCCAACCACCGGTCAATTGGCTGGGCCATTGCGCAATCACTTGCCGCCGAGGGCGCTCAGCTTGCATTCTCATACCAGGAACGTATGGAAAAGTATGTACGCGATCTGGCTGCGAAGATTCCTGGTACCGAAGTGATGGAATGTGACGTACAGAGTGATGAGCAACTCGATTCGGCTTTCGCACGAGCAGGCGAAATCTTTCATGGTGAGCTTGATATCCTGATCCATTCGGTCGCCTATGCCCCTCCACGCGAGCTGGAGAACCCGTTCTATGAGACGAGCCGCGAAGGCTTTCACACAGCTCTGGATATCAGTGCCTACTCACTTATTCCGATGGCAAAGCGTGCCATGCCGATGATGCAGGCTCGCGGCGGTGGCAGTATACTCACACTGACCTACATGGCAAGTGAGCGCGTAGTGCCCAAATATAATGTCATGGCCGTTGCCAAAGCCGCCCTGGAGTGCAGTGTGCGTTTCCTGGCCTACGAAATGGGAGAGCACAATATTCGCGTCAACGCGATTTCTGCGGGTCCACTCAACACTCTGGCCGCCCGCGGTGTCTCTGGCTTAACCCATTTTCGCGAGCAGATGAATCATATAGCCCCGCTGCGCCGTAACATTGAGCAGAGCGAGGTGGGCGACGCAGCTCTCTTCCTCTGCAGCCCCCTGGCCCGCGCGATCACCGGTGAGATTATGTTTGTCGATGCCGGTTACAACATCATGGGATTTGGAGATACGAAATAGCATAACAGAGAAGAAAACGGGCACCAGTGGTGCTCGTTTTCTTCTCTGTTATGCTATAATATTTTTATTGCTCTACACGGCGACCGGTGGGTGGCGGGGGAGCAGGCTCTCCACAGATGCTACAGTAACGTGCGTTCGAGCGGTTCATGTGTCCACAGGGCCATGGCCGCAGCGTTCCAGAGACGACCGTCTGTATTGATGACGATGATGGCTGGACGGGTTGAGGTGTTTTAGGCGGCGCACCAAAGGCCACCATGGCATCATCCAGTGACGAAGCTTGCTTCTGCTGCATAGAACCCCCCGCGGGACTCGGCCCCTTCTGGGCAATAGCAGCCGGGCGTGGTTCCTGTGAGTCTAGTCCAGCTTTTCCTGTGCTGGAAGTGGCTGATTTCTTGCTACGGCGGCGGAAAAACACCATAAAGAGCAGCGCCAGCAGGAGAATTAGCAGAGCTATGCCGCCAATCGTCAATACATAGGCTGCGATTGTATTTGTTGGGGCCGTATTCGCTGTTGGCGTAGGCTGTGGCGATACATTCTCGGTTCTGGCCTGTTGCTGCGCATATGTCAGATAGGGTGTGACTCCTTTGAACAGGGGATATTTTGCGGCGATCTGCGCAAATTCCTGTTGGGCCCTATGCCAGTGGCCGGTAGAATTGGACGCATAATCGTTTAAGGCCTGACTCCATGCTTTCTGAAAGGGTCCGGCAGAGGTATTCAGGTTGAGCGCTTGTACCAGTTCCCGGGCGCTGTTACTCGCCTGTAAGAAACTGGTGCCGCCTGGGGAGCCGGAGTTAACCAGGCCAAAGCTCACAATACCCACAACGGCTCCATTGCTGTCCAGTGCAGGCCCACCGCTATCGCCATGCTCGACGTTGCCGCCGACTTGAATTACCTGCGCCCCCGAGTCCGTTGTTTTGATGGAACTGACGTTGATAGTATTGACCGAAGCTGTCAGAATATCTGTCGGCCTGTTGCTGACATCCCCGTTGCCTGGGAAACCAATAATCGTCAGTTGATCTTGCTGCTGAACATTCCCCGAATCTCCAAGTTGTACACTTGGCATATCATTCAAGCCAACGTGGATAATAGCCACGTCTTTTTCGTTAAAAGAGCTCTCTTTTTCAATGCGGTCAACCGCGGCGTGAATCTGAAACGGCAGACTTGAAAAATCTAGTGCGCTCAGTGGACCGGTATAGCTTGTATTAAGAAAGACTTCACTCGAGGCCGGGTCATAACTTGGCGTCGCGACCAGTTGCCCGCTCTTGAGTTCCTGGTCTACTTGATCCGCAGTGACCTGAGAACCGGGCTTGGCATTTAAATTCATATATGCGGTCACGTCTTTTGCCGCTGTGTCATCAAGATACTGGCTTAATGACTGGTCGTGCGGCGGATTAATTACATGATCCGCGGTCAGAATGTCACCGTGTCCAGAAATGAACGTACCACTGCCCGATAATTGTAGTGGATAACTGTTGCCTGTGCCTTGAGGGAAAGTCACGTTGCTTGTCTGAGAAAAATGCACCGTCAGGTGACCGCCAAGAGTCGTGATAATGCGTACTACCGCGGGCTCGGCGATATCTACCGCACGCACAACGGGATCAGCGACATTACCGCCTGGCTTGCCACTGGCGAAGGCAGTCGTTGTCGTAGTTTGTACTGTTCCTATTATAAAAAGACACGCCAATCCGCATACCAGCAGTAAACGGGATGACCAGCGCGCTAGATGTGAAAGTGTGCCTGTATATCCTGATCTATACATATGTAGCATCTTGCCTTTGGTTACAAGTGAAAAGCTTTGTTAGTATTTACATCATATCATATACATACGAAAATACGTACCTCAAATCAAGTGGGCTGTACCACCAGAAAGGTCCTGGGGTCCTGGGTTCCGGGCATACCATACATAAATGCCATCTCAATGGTCTCGTAATTCGGTGAATGATGAAGGCAGCGCCGCCCTGGCTGGGGTGACGCCTACAATTTTGATTCACCTATAGTGCCGACTTAACTCAGAAGCATAGACCTTTCCAACTGTCGCGGCATTTTGCTCTAACCACTGACTCAAGTGCTTATGTCCTGTTGGAGCGTTCTGTGAAACCAACAGATTTGCCATCAACCCCTTTATTTCATCCTGTGTGATTAGCACATCCCCAAGCGTTGGTTCAATGAGCTTCGCCAGATAAAAGGCGAGGCCAGGATTGACATGTGGAAACAACACGTTGCTACGACCAAGTTTAGCGGCTATCAGCCGTACCAGTTCCTCGAATGTGAAGATGTCCGGTCCAACAGCGTCGATAATACCGTTTTCTTTCGACTGCCCAACCTGTACCACCAGGTCCGCCATGTCCTCAACATACATTGGCTGGAGCTGGTAGGTGCCAGACCCAAAGATAGGAAAGGCCGGGAAGTGCCTGAGTAGCCAGGCGATATTATTGATGAGGATATCTTCCGTGCCAAAGATGACCGTTGGCCGGATGATCGAGTACGATAAACCAGAATTGATGAGAGCCTGCTCCAGTACGGCTTTGCCCTTGAAATAGGGCAGCCGTGACGTTTCAGCTGGGTTGGTTATACTGATATGCACTACGCGCCCGATGCCCGCCTCTTTAGCCGCTTCAAACAGAATTTTCGTGTTTGCCACTGCCTTCTCAAAGGTGACAGAGCCGCGCGCGAAGCGAATCCAGTAGGTATTATAGAGCGTTGTTGCCCCTTCCAGGCTCTTGACCAGTGCCGCGGGATTATCAAAATGAAAAGGATAAACACAGACCTGCTCTCCAAATGGGTTTGGGTTGTCGGGATGCCCGGTGAGCGTGCGAACCTGTTTCCCCATCGCCAGGAGACGGCGCGTAATGTATTTACCAGTATAGCTGAAAGCCCCGGTAATGACGTTTACTTCGTTTGTTGCCATAATCAATGCTGCCTCTCTCTAATATGTAATTTCTGATAGAAGCATACTGAAGCAATCTGGCAGCGACAAGGGTGTTGGCACGTCAAGTGACCCCATGCCAGAAGGCAGGGGCTTGTAACTAACCCTTGCGGGTCGCTACCATAGGCTGCTTGACGGCAACCCGCGCAATGTTTATCGCCGCATTGTAGTCGGCATTGCAGCAGAAACCGCACTGCTTACAGCGGAAGGAGGCCTGGTTTTGACGATTGGCTTTTTCACAATGTCCACACTGAGAACAGGTTCGACTCGTGTTTCTTGGGTCAACCAACCTGACAGGAATGCCAGCCCATGCTGCTTTGTAGGCAATGTACGTTCTCAGTTGAGAGAAAGCCCAGGACTGTCGTTCGTAGCGGTGTTTTCGCTGAACCATTTTCGTGCGCTCCCGAATACCCGTGAGGTCTTCAAGCGCAAGTGCCTTGCGAGTACGAACAGCTTTCTGTACCAGGGCCGTACTGATCTTGTGGTTGGTGTCTGTTTGAAAACGCTTCTCACGTCCACTCATTTTCTTGAGACGACGTTTGGCAGAGCGGGTACCGACCCTCTGCACGCTTTGGCGACGACGATGGTAGCGCAAACGCACCTCACGGACTTTCGCGCCACTGAAAGTCTCGCCGGTACTATCAGTGGCAAGGCTGACGATGCCAAGGTCAACCCCAAGGGTCTCCGGGGTCTCTGTCTGGTGAGGGGCTTCTCTGCCCTGGGTGACATGCAAATAGTAGGTGCCACGTTTCCATACCAGATCAGCCCCGCCGATGGTCCATGCAGGATCAATGAGCATGGCATGTTGACGTTTGCCCAACACCATTTGGCAGATCACGCGCCCTTGCAATGTACTGAGGGAGACACGAGCAAGACTCAGCAAGCGGTACGTGCGAGCATCATAGCGGATAGAACCACGCGACCCGAACTGAGGACACTCTGCTGGTTTCTGGTCGGGTTGACGTTGCTTCTGCTGGACTCGTACCGTCTTGATGGCTTCCACGGCTTTGGCACGCGCACAACAGGCCAATTGCGCTCCAAGCCCAAAGCGGGTACGGGTTTCCCCATAGACACGATGGTGAGCAGTAGTGGTGTTGGTGATGTGCTCATGCCAGCAAAGAGAAGCAATCCACGAAGCGGCTTCATTGAACTGCTGTTGCGTCTCTTGCAAAGCGGCCTCGTGTCCGTCTATATCCAGTTTGATACAGATTGTTCTGGTGAGTGTTTTGCTCATGAAGAAGAGTATAGCAGCAAGTAGAACAAAAGTCAAAAAAGGGGGCGCGTGCTTCCTTCCCATGTCTAGAAGGACAGGGGTCTCCGCACGCGACGTTTGATGAATCTGATTTTTTAATGCTCTTTGCCACACATCTCCGAAAATCCCCACCCCAAGAATCGTGTAACGTATTATTGGATATAATAGTGATAGACCCAAAACGCTTTACATACAAGAAACACCGCCATGAAGACAGCTACGAAAAAACAACAATTTACTACCGGCTTTCTTGCTGGCCTGGTGGCAGGAATAGTCGCTACGGGCTTTATGCTGATCCTCAATCAAGCTTTGGGTGGCATCTCGTTACCGGAGGTGTTTGGATCATTTCTCACCGCGCTCATGCCCGCCTCCATGTTTGATTATTTACATCAATTAATCGGTGGTGACGCCAAACACTACCTGTTCTATGGCATTATCGTGGGGCAGTGTCTTGTTTTTGCGTTGAGCGGGGGACTGTATAATCTCTACCTGGCGAGAGTGGTACATGTTGCTGCGGTTAAAGCATTTTATAAGAGTGAAAAGCAGCAAGCGGATATGGAGGTAGCGCCGGCTGGACGACAACTTCAACTTTACCAGGGGTTGATATTGGCCTTTATACTCTGGCTGCTGGTCGGTTTTGTGCTGCTTCCGCTGACGAACGCTGGGATCTTTGGGGTAGATCTCGCTATTGGTTTGAACAACACGCTTGTAAGTCTCGCGGCAGTAGGCATGGTGTATGGCCTGCTTTTTGTGTCTATTCAGAACTGGCTTGCGACCCGCGGCCATAAGAGGAAGGCAGCCCAGGATGGCGAAGAGGCAGAGAACGGACTGACGCGGCGCACGGTGATCACACGCGGCCTGATTATAGCTGGTGTCGGGCTGCTGGGCTTTGGAGCATGGCGGTTTATTACTCAGGGCGTGAGCAGTGCCACCGCTCCTGTATCTAAACTGATCCAGAGTTATAAAAGTAAGATCGTGCCGCCGGTGCCGAACTATGGCGAAATTCATCCCACACGGTTTCTCTCGCCGGAGGTTACCTCGAACGACCAGTATTACGTGGTCTCCAAAAACCTCTTCTCTGACCCTACGGTCAACAGTAGTGGCTGGCACCTGACGGTTGATGGATACGTTGACAAACCTTTCACGCTGAGCTATCAGGAGTTGCTTGCTCTGCCGATGCAGCAGCAATACGAGTCCATGATGTGCATCAGCAATGAGGTTGGCGGCCAATACATGAGCAATGCCCTCTGGGAAGGTGTGCGTCTGAAAGATTTGCTTGAGCGAGCTGGGGTCAAAACGGGCACTGTCAAAGTCGTTTTCTACGCGGTGGACGATTATAGTGATAGTATTCACCTGGACAAGGCGCTCGAGCCTACCACGCTGCTGGCTGTGCGTATGAATGGTGCGACGCTACCGCAGGGTCATGGCTTTCCCGTGCGCATGCTTGTGCCCGGCATCTACGGTATGAAGCACTGCAAATGGCTGACGCGTATCCAGGTTGTGTCGCAAGATTACCAGGGCTACTGGCAAGAGCGCGGCTGGAGCGATCCCGCGCCCATTCGCTTGACCTCGCGTATCGATACTCCCCTGGTTGGCTCGAGTATTCCCGCCAAACAGTTGACATATGTTGGTGGTGTCGCCTTCTCAGGCAATAAAGGTATCTCCGAAGTGGATATCAGCCTCGATGGGGGCAACAGCTGGCAGCTCGCAACCCTCAAACGACCTCTCTCTACCCTCACATGGGTGCTCTGGGAGTATCCATGGCTACCGACTTCGCGTGGCTTCTATACCCTCATTGTTCGTGCCGTCGATATGGAAGGGAATGTGCAGGACCCCAACGTTGAACCGCCCGCGCCAAATGGGTCATCTGGATATCATACCATTGCTGTATCCGTTGTATAATCAGGCAATTTGTTAATCTTTGCTAATTTCGGGTAAAAAGTGTCCGTTTCGGCCTTTGCTATTGATTGTAGTAGTAGAGGCATCTCAAAGCTATAGAGAAAACGGACGAGAAAGACCTTGTTTGAGCGGATAAGGCCAAAATGGTGATGGATGTCCAGGCGGTTGAGAGTCTACGAGCGAAGGATGCTCGGGCCTTCTGTTCACTAATCGAACGGCTTCAGCAACCCATTACCGCATATTTGCACCGCCTCGTAGGCAACCGTGAAGTGGCTCTTGACCTTGCGCAAGATACCTTTTTACAGGTGTATAAAGAGATTGAGAAGACATCTCCAGACCTCTTACTAGACGCCTGGATCTATCGTATTGCCACAAATTATGGTCTCCGCTATCTGAACCGGAGACGTTTGCGCCTCTTTGTAGGGCTGGATGATCCCTCCTGCCCTGAAGACTTTAATCACCATTTGATGGTGCCTGGTCCAGAAAGTCAGGCGGAAACGCGTATTCTTGTGCATGAAACGCTCTTGAAAATGAAGCCGCAGGACGCGGCGTGTTTGCATCTCCATTATGGGAACGGTTTTACCTACGAAGAGATCAGTCATGTGTTAGGCATGACGCCAGAAGCAGTTCGTAAACGCGTTGCTCGTAGCGTGGAAAAATTTCGTGCTCTGTATGAGGCATCTACTCAGACGAGCAAGGAAGCAAACAGTAATTGCAGGTGAGGTAGTTGATCTATGTCAGGACAAAAGCGGGTGTCAGAGGATGTGGATGAAATAGTGCATCCAGATGATAGCACACTGCTTACCTATATTGGTCAGCCATTCCCTGATAAAGCCAGGTCGAATGTGCGCCAGCACCTCGCACTGTGTGAGCCGTGCCAACTTCGTTATGGTGAGCTGAAAAGCACCGCCGATCTGCTTACTGAAACGCTGGCACACTTTGAAAATGCGCAATATTATCCGCCGTTGACGGTGAAAGTGCGTGAGTCTATACAAAATCCTGCCGCTGCCCGCCTTGTTCGCCTGAAACGTCGGAAGGAGCGACTACGGGAAGACCTAGCACTATACCCCCTTTTTCCAGTTCTTTTCTTGTTGAGATCAAGACAACTAAAACCGAGAAACATGGCAATGGCATCAGTACCAGTCGCTGCTATTCCTGCCGTGCTGTTCCTGGTATTGCTGGCGGTGTTCGTGGTATTGGCTTCCAATAGCGAGAAACTCAAGCAGTTTCAGCCTTCTGATGTGACGAGCACCGGTGTGGCACAGTCCACACCAAACATTATACCCCACTCGGTTGCGACACCCATCACACCCACCACGCCCACCGCGAAACCAGTGAAAGCGCTTCCAGCTTTTCCGGAGACTACAGTCACAGCGACGCCCGGTCCGCCCAAACCAATAATCAGCCTCTGTTCGACGACGAATGACAAGACACAATCGCGCTTACGTTTCTGTGGCAGTAATTTTTCAGCGGGTGGTCAAGTCCAGCTTGTCGTAACTTTCGCTTTTAGTCGAACCAGGTATAAATTCCTGGCACCTGTAAGTGCACAGGGCATATTCCAGATCTCGTGGATTGCCTCTAATTGTAAATGGGTGCCTCTATCCATCTATGCGCAGGATGTGACCCCGGGACACACCGCCGAAATTTCACAGATATTGCAAAATATTCAGTTTTTGAATTGTAATTCTCCGGCACCGACGGCGGTGGGGGGATAGCATTCCACGCATTGAAGATGGGAGCGGCGCATTCCCATCGCCTTCAGGCATGGGTTAGCCGCTCTTGACATCTATGGTATACCATGCTACAATAAATAGCATGAGAGAACAACATACCAAGCATGTCACCTATAAGATAGCGTATCATTTCGTCTGGTGTCCTACATACAGGAAGAGTATCCTGGTAGGAAAGGTTGCTAGTTTTGTGGAGGCTGAGTTGAGGCGGTTATGCGATGCGAATCAATGGGAGATTGGAGCCTTAAACGTACAGGAAGATCACATCCACATCTTTCTCTCGGCACTTCCATCAGTTGCTCCGTCTCTCATTGCCAATACCCTCAAAGGGATTACTGCTCGGCAGGTATTTAAGCAGTATCCAGAGGTGAAGAAGCAAGTATGGGGAGGCTCCTTCTGGTCTCGCTCCTATTATGTGGGAACGGTCGGAGACATGACCGAAGAAACCGTCAAGAAGTACATCGAACTCGGGCAAGGCTAATGCGTAAGACGTTTAAATATCGCTTGTATCCAAACAAGACGACTGAGAAGAAACTATACTTCGTGCTCAACAGATGCAGGGAACTCTATAATGCTGCACTCTCGGAACGCAAAGACGCTTACCGCATGGCTGGCAAGTCCATCACCTATTTTGACCAGCAGAATGATTTGCCTGAGATCAAGCATGAGATACGTCCGGAGTATGAGGACATCGCAGCGCATGTCTTACAAGACGTGCTAAACCGCTTGCACAAAGCCTTTCAAAACTTCTTCCGACGCTGTAAGAATGGAGAGAACCCTGGCTATCCCAGATTTCAGGGTAGGAATCGCTACAACA
>WNGL01005127.1_pt1 | contig 20007 bp, 19 predicted proteins | sample 5400591 | NCBI WGS metagenome assembly WNGL01 (sample SAMN13153377, study PRJNA577476) | soil metagenome | isolation source: 80 cm soil or saprolite under Garry oak tree replicate 1 | place: USA:California | collected 2016-06-15 | reverse complement strand
AGAGGCTGTCGAACCCGGCAGTCTTGGCGATGCGCGCGATCTCGACGCCGCGAACGAGCCGCACCGTCATTGAGGCGACCACTTCGCCGCGGCGAAGCTTCTCCTTGACATGATTGCGCAACACTTCGTTGAGTAAGACTTCGTTGATTTGGCTAGGCATCTCGATCCATTACTTGAAGTAGTTTCTCAGACTAAGCCTGGTCCGGTTAGTCCAATCTATAGGCCTTGCTTATCGGTCTTGCTGACTGACAGCGCAGCGCCGGAACGCTATGCTGAAAGAGAGAGGATAAACCGTGAATTACTCGACCGACTTCAAGTCAATCCGCAACGAAGTGTCAGCGCAAGAGTGGCAGACCCGGCTCGACCTGGCGGCCTGCTACCGGCTGGTCGACGCCTATGAGATGACCGATCTGATTTACAACCACATCACGGCGCGGATTCCCGGCACCGAACACCTCCTGATTAATCTCTACGGTCTGCTTTATAAGGAAATCACGGCATCGAGCCTGGTTAAGATCGATGTCGAAGGCAATATCGTCGGCAAGCCCGACACCGATTACGGCATCAATGTCTCCGGCTATGTGATCCACGGCGCCATTCACAAAGCGCGGCCGGACGTTGCTTGCGTGCTGCACACGCATACGCGTGCCGGCATGGCGGTGGCGGCGATGAAATGTGGGCTCCTTCCCCTGTCGCAGACCTCGATCCGCTTCGTCGGCCATATCGGCTATCACGACTATGAAGGCCCGGCGATCGAGGTCGATGAGCGCGAGCGGCTGGTGCGCGACCTTGGGACGCACGACGCCATGATCATGCGCAACCACGGCCTCCTGACCTGCGGCGCGACCATCCAGCAGGCCTTCAACACGATGTATCAGCTGGAAATGTCCTGCCGCTCGCAAGTCGACGCGATGGCCGCACGCGCCGAACTGACCATGCCGGGCGAGAATGTGCTCGGGCACACCGCGCATCTTTACCAGCCCGGCACGCGGCGGCCTTACGGCGTGCTGGAATGGCCGGCCATGCTGCGGCTCCTCGCCGCGCAAGAGAAGACTTCCGGCTATCCGCCATACTGGCAGTAGGCGGCTGACGGCTGCCCGCTGGAAAGCGAATATCAGCGCGCGGGCGATGGACGTTTACAAGTGACTGGCCGAAAAAAACCGAGGTCGTTACGCTCTAGCTGATGTCCGTTCTGCTGCGCATTGCCGACCTAAGTCAGACATAGCGCCTTCCAAGAAGAGCCAACACCAAACATAGCCAGCGTTGTGCAATTCCGCTGTATTTGATGAATTATTTGTTTGATGAGGTTATGTGAGCCGAAAGTCACGGTCGCGTTCAATAACGCTGGCTGTTAATAAGAACGCTGGCCGTTAATAAGACTTGGCTTTGCCACAAAAAAGAACCCCAAGCCAAACACGCTCAGGGCTCGCTCAGTGTTGCCTCGAAGTAGGCTTCTCTGGCCGAGGCGGTTGGGGTGTCGGGGGATGGGGAAACCGCCTCGGTTCAGCCTAACAAATTTTAGATAGGCGGATTGCTCGGCATCCGCAAGCGTCTCACGCTTTAGTGTTGCCCGCTTGATAGAGGCGAATTCTTCATACGAACCGATCCATTAACCACTATTTCCTAAAGCTACCTAGTAGACATTGTGATTTGGATCACAGCACGCAGCCTGTTCACCCGATAGGCTCATAATTAAATGCGACGGGGGAGATCTATGGGGCAGTCCTTTTTTAACTTGGGAAGCTGCCATGATCGCGTACAAATTTGCGGCCGTCTTCGCGACTACGATACTGGGTATCGCGGTCGCCGTCGCAGTGGCTCATCCTTCCGCCGTGACGCAAGACGGAAGGTTTCTCAAAGCTGCAAAATTCGATGTTTCGGGTGGCCAACCTGACGCGCAATGCCCGAAGATCGCGTGGCCATATGGCTGCGAGTGGCATCCACCGCTGCGCTCACCAAACAAGCACTTTTTAGCGCGACAACGGAGTCATCACCGTCGCGTCACGTTGCTGTCATCTCACCTTTGATCCGCTGCACAGTGCGATTGCGAATGTCGCGTTTGGTCAAGGGCGGACGAAATTCGACGCCCGCGTCACTTCCGCTTAGCGCACAATAACGGCCTCGTAACGGACACCCGCGTCAGGTCCGTGAGGTGCCAAGGCGTGTTTTCCAAAACAAAAGGCCCCCAGCGTCCCCGAGGCTTCCATGCTTGCAGGGGGGCAGCAGCACGGCCCTTAGCCTATTACCGCCGAAACCGAGTCAAGCGCCTTGGCACCGGGGTTGCTGCTAATATAAAGTTTCAGCGTCTATCTAGGGAGGAAGAAACCATGCTGAAGATTTTCGCTATAGCCTTGCTTGCAACTACCATGTCCGTTGGCTTGGCCGAGGCGAAGGGGCACAAGCAGAATGCGCGACCCAACGCTCTTCCCGATTGGAGACTCTTCCGCGACCGGCCAATCGAAAACAGGCGATGACATAACTCGCATCCTGATTGCCTGCACCGTCTCTAATGCCTACTTTGTTGGTGTGCATAACTTTTGCGGATATTCCCGAGAATTCATTTTGAATCAGACTCAGAGGGCGTAAGCGAAACGGTCCAAAATTGTGGAGTCTAGAGTTGTCCAAATCGACGCCCTAATTCCCTCGATTTCTGCCGGACATTGAAGGTCGCGAGTTCTATTGCCTTTAGCGGAGCTCTCCCACAAGGACCTTATCGTGTCAGTCACCCAAACCGGAGAACCGGTTACACTGGCGACACTCATTTCGGAACGATGTCACGACCTTGGATTGAGTCAGGCGGAATTTGTCAGCCGCATAGGATGCCGAGATATTCAGAAAGGAATCCGGCAACTGCATGAACTCTTTGGCGGGGGATCTTACAAAAACAAAAGCACTGATCGAAATCATTTCCGCCGCCCTTGATCTTTCCAATAGTGTCGTTTGTCGCGCCGCTCAAGTCAACCAACAGCTATTAGATGACCGCAAGCGCCGACACTTCGAAGTAAAAGAAATGAGCTTTCCGGTCCTTATGCGAGGCCCGACGACCAATGAGCAGAGAAAAAGTGCAGGTTCCTAACCCCATATTTGCGCCTCATATCCGGCTGACAAATTAGTTGGTCGATTCGCTTTGGTGATCTAAGTCGAACCGGAGATCGATTTATGGGGCGCCTCCAACGATCTGACCGCCATCGCGCTCAAGCATTGCCGAAACGCAAGGTTATAACTCGGAACGAAATTGAGGAATTACGCAAAGAAAACAGACGGCTACGTGAACTCGTAACTCATCTGTCCAAGCTCGCGCTGGGTCGAATTATTGAGGCAGCCGAACCTGAAGAGCAGTCGGCTAGTGCCAAAAGTTAGTCTGCGCGCACAGTTCCCATCGCTTCGCCACGTTGGCCGCAATGCGCCACGCCTCATTTCGGGTGAACGACCCAGCCGTCGGTTACAAATCTTTTATCGACGATATCGATGCTGCCCCCAGCAGTGGCGGCGGAAGTCGCCGTCGATCCAGCACGCTCCATGACTGATCGGCGGACCCCAGAACGGCTCGCCGAAAACAGCGCCGACGACCCCTCCGGCGACCGCGCCAACAGGGCCAGCGACCACAAGGCCCGTACCTGCTCCCGCAGCGGCGCCAACCATGTCGGCGCGGGCCATGGGCAAAATCGTCGCGACTGCGATTATGGTCGTTATTGCAAGTAAAAATCGACGCACGTTTTCTCCCCCTTTATTCCTCGAATTACCCACATACGCTGCCTAAGCGCCAAAAAAGTATGACCAAAAACTCTCGCGCGTAAGCCGCTTGGCCAATCATTTTGTATTGAACACAAAAAAATGCTTCCGCTAACGATCATGGCGACTAAAAACAGCACGCAGAGATTCCCCTTCCACGTCGGTTTTAATCCGACGTAATTGGGACTTCGCGTATCGCTAATCATGGATGTGCCGAGAGCGCCCCCGACAACCCGGACCCTCGTCGGGTGGTCGCCCATCCCCCTGTCCCCAAGGCCCTTATCGAAACCTAGCGTCGCGGCCGAATTGGGTGGGACAGATGTTTAAATGCGGGCAGATGACATTCGACAAATTCGCACAGCTATTGCGACGTTGGCCGCAATATGGCGCGCTCGCTCTCGATGGAAATAATCATCCACTGTAGCAGAAATGTCATAGGTCACCCTGGCGACGGGCCGGCCCTCACTCCATTTGTTGGCGCAAGTTTCCAACTGTTGAATGGCACGCGCGAGAAGACCGGCACAAGTTGGGCCATGAGTGACCTCGTCGCTTCGCGTTGGGACGGTTTGCCCATTACGAAGCACCGCAAAATAGGCAGTAGTTCAATTGGAGACTATGATGAATCGACGGACATTGATCGGGGCCGCCGCCGCTGTGGCCGCTTTTCCCGCGCTTAATCGGGGCGACGTCGAAAGCAAGGATCTCTTCCTCAGCCTTCAAGGCGATATCCACAATGGCATTGAACCTTCCAATTTATCTCGGTAGGGACCCGCGCCGCCGTCCGAACCCTCGAAAAACCAAGTAGGCCCAGAGGACAGCCATCAACCTATCGACGAACCAACTTCCCAAAACATAGCGATGAGAATGCACAGACATTCAAGTTACTCCGCAGTGAGTAGGTATCCCGCGGCGTTTGTTCCAGCGCCTTGCGGTGCGGATGACTACTGACATCAACCTCTCCTGCGAGGACTCTCAATCGGTCTGCAAGAAGAGCCACTTGAAGTGGGTCGTCGAGGCGGTCCCCCCTTGGTGTGACCGATTTGGCAGATCAGGCATGAAGGCATTGCGGCAGTTCCTTGAACAGTAGCGCCGCTTGCTGAACCATCGCCGATGAGCGATTAGGCCGATACCGCGATTGCAATTGGGATTGGAGCATTTCATGACACTCTCCTCGCGCGACTGCACTGTCTACAAGAGCAAATGGCACTTGTTATCCGACGCTCAGGAGACTGAATTACATTGCCGCAAATTCCATCACGTATGCTTGAGCATTTAACTTGACGTCGCTTAAGCGGGCGAATCGAGTTCAAAAAATTCATTTTCACTCTAAAGAAAAAGGCCCGACCGGAGGGGCGAGGCTTTAAGTTAGGTGGACAGTCCTCTAAGGGCGGACGCCACCTAGCATGTGTCCGTGGCAGATTGGCAATGAATTAGCTTCACCCTGATGCAGTTCGAGGTACTTAGCTGCACAGCCAGCTACGTCGTCGGCGCGATCGCTAAATAGTGACCGCCATTGTCGTAACAAGTCACTCGCGCAGTCGTGACACACCTGACGGAATAAATCGCACTCTCCTTCGATACGCTGATCGGTGGGGTAGCACGAGGCTGCAGTCCGCCATGCCCCAAATTGAGGGCAACAGTCGTCAGGAGAATGAACATGAAGAAGCTTCTCACCTTAGTTGCCCTTGCTGTAGCAGCCTTCTCTCTTATCGGCACTCAGGCATTCGCTCAATCAGGCGCGACTAGGAATGTTCGACCCGTAGTCCATGCGCAAAAGAACAAAAAAGCTTATAGCGCGTACGCGCGGATTCCCAATAACTACTACACTGCGTCGTCCAGTTTTGTTCCTGCAGACCGCTTCGGCGAGGCCTCGCAACGATAAGAACCTTTTGCCTGTCAGCACAGGTGCGGTGTTTGTGTCCAGAGTTCGATAACGAGCGTAGCCGGCTTCGGAGTACCTCGTTCACACACGAAGCTAAGTCAGAAATCGACCTGGAGGCGTTGGGCATCTTCACCGCACCCAACGGCAGTCGCGAAGTCGCAACATAGCCTTTCGCAAACTAACGCTCCCGTCTTCGTAGTCTTCAGACAGAATCATCGTTTGATAAAAAGACCCGGCATGTGTCGCCGGGTCTTAGTTGGTCATTCCGTCCGGTAGGGTGCTTTAATATTTCCGTTACGCCGCACAGCTTCGGAAGCCGGCGAATACGTCATTTCGATCGGGCGGAAAGAAATTCCGGAATGTCGGCCGGGCCAGCCGCGCGCTGGTCGCCCAGGCGCCGCCGCGCAACACCTTTCGCGCGCCGAACCAGGGCTGCGAATAGTCGCTGTAGGGATCCGGAGAAAATCCTGGAAATGGCGTGAAGTCCGAGGCGGTCCATTCCCAGACATTGCCAACCATCTGCCGGCAACCAAAGGCGCTGTCGCCGCGCGAGCAGGCCGCGACATCCGCGGGGCCGTCGAGGGCTAAATCCAGATTCGCATGATGGCGGCTCGGTGTGGCATCGCCCCAGGGCCATTGCCGTTTCACATCGGAAAGACGGCTGCCGTTCGCATTCGGCTCGCCGATCGCCGCCGCTTCCCATTCAGCCTCGGTGGGCAGCCGACGCTTGGCCCAGCGGCACCAAGCCTCCGCTTCGTACCAGTTGACGAAAACAACGGGAGCGTCCGGCGGCAGAACCTCAGCGCGGTCGTAACGCCGCCAAGTCCACACCCCGTCCGATTTCGGCTGCCAATAAACCGGGCGCTCGGCACGCTCGCGCCACGCCCAGCCGGCGGCGCTCCAGAATTCCCGCGCGCGATAACCGCCTGCCTCGACGAACGCCGCATATTCGCGATTGGTGACCGGCGCACGCGCGATGCGGAAGGCGTTCAGCTCGATCGGGTGCGCCCACTTCTCGTTGTCGAAGATGAATCCTTCGGCGCTGGTAGCGCCGAGCAGCCATGTTCCGCCGGGCACGTAAGCGTCGTCACCCGCCAATCCGCCGGCGGGTAGCGGTTGGTCGCCGTGGCCGCGGGGTGGCGGATAAGCCAGCGTCTCGCGCATATAGGTCAAGGCTTCGACGTGCATATCCTCGTGGCGAATTGCCAGCTCGTAGAAATAGCGGGCGTGCTCCGGAAAATCGCTGCGTGCGAGATGATCGCATTGCCGTTCCAAAACACCCGCCAGATAGGCGAAGGTGGCGTTGCGATCGGGCAGATCGAGACTCCAGCGCGTGTCGTGCGCGACGGTTGAGGAATTCCACAGGTCGTCGGCGCGCTCGATCAGCGGACGCTGTCCGAGGCTGTGGCGCAGCGTCCAATATTCATGGAACCAGCCGACGTGGCCGATCTCCCACAGCACTGGATTGACGATGTCGAGCTTCAGGCCCATCAACTGCTCAGATGACAGGTCGTCAGTCAGGCGATGAGTTCGCGCGCGAACTTCATGCAGCTGTGCTGCCAGTTCGGCGGTGCTCGCGCCACTCGTCGGCCGCTCTGACACTATTTGATCCATGAAGATCGTCCTTATCACGCCACCAGGACCGAGTACACGCACCGGCAACAGCGTTGCAGCAATGCGCTGGGCCCGCATTCTGCGACAGCTCGGCCACCGCGTGACGGTCGCCGCCGCCTATGCCGATCAGCCGGCCGATGCGATGGTTGCTATTCATGCCTGGCGCAGCGCCGCAGCGATCCATCGCTTCAAGACGCGCTATCCAGCGCGCCCGCTCATCCTTCAGCTCAGCGGCACGGATATCTATCAGTACATAACCGAAGATCCGAAGCCGACACTTTGCTCGTTGCAACTTGCCGATCGCCTTGTGGCATTGAACAGCCTCGCCTGGCGGGTTGTTCCCAATAAGTTTCGCAAAAAATTGCGCGTGATCTTCCAGTCCGTGCCCAAACTGAAGGGATCATATCGGCCTAACCGCCGGCGCGTTGATGTCTCGGTGATTGGGCATTTGCGCGATGTGAAAGATCCGCTGCGAGCGGCGGCCGCGGCGCGGCTGCTCCCGGCCTCGTCGCGCATTCGCGTCGTACACATTGGCGCCGCCTACACCCCGCAATGGGCGGACAAAGCAAAAGCCGAGATGGCGGCCAACCCGCGTTATACATGGCTCGACGACGTACCGCGTGCTGTCGTGCAGAATGTATTGCGGCGAAGCCACGCGATGGTCTTGTCATCGCGGAGCGAAGGCGGCGCCAATGTGATTTCCGAAGCAATCGTCGCCGGCGTGCCCATCCTGGCGTCGCGCATGGACGGCAATGTCGGTCTGCTTGGCGCCGATTATCCTGGTTATTTCCCGGTCGGCGACACTGAGATGCTGGCTCGTCTGCTATGGCGGATCGAAGCCGATGCACGGTTCGTGGCGCGGCTTCGTCGCGCGATCGCCCGCCGCGCGCCACTGTTCAAGCCCGAACGCGAGATCGCGGCATGGCGGAAACTGCTTGCTGAGCTTCCGCGACAATCGGGTGCTTAATCACGCGACGACGACGCGCGGCTCGCCATTCTTCACATCGCCGATAATGCGTGCTGCGGGATAACCGTCGGCAACAATCGTCTTAAGTATTGAGTCGGCGCGCTGCGGCGCACAGGCAATCAGCAATCCGCCTGAGGTCTGCGGATCGCAATAGAGTTGCCGCTGCCATTCCGGCGTGCCGTTGGGAAGCGCGACGCTCGCATCGTAGCTTTTCCAATTTCGTTCCGACGCTCCGGTGACGAAACCTTTTTGCGCCAGCGCCACGGCCTCCTTCAGGAACGGCAATTCTGAGGATTTGATCGTTACCGCTTTTTGCGCACCGCGCGCCATTTCCAGCGCATGTCCAAGTAGACCGAAGCCAGTGACGTCGGTCATGGCGTGAACGGCGGAATCACTCGCGAGCTTGGTGCCGACACGATTGAGCAAGGTCGTGGTCGCCATGAATTCATCATAGGCGTGACGGCTTAGCGCGCCTTTCTTGAAAGCCGCAGAATAAATGCCGACGCCCAACGCCTTAGTGAGAATGAGCTTGTCGCCATCCTGCGCGTCGGCGTTACGGCGAATATTAGCCTTCTTGCCGATACCGATGACGGCAAGACCATAGATCGGTTCGGGCGAGTCAATGGAATGGCCACCAGCGACCGGAATGCCCGCGGCCTCACAAACCGACGCGCCGCCTTCCAGAATTTTGCGCACCATCTCGGGCCGGACTTTGTCGATCGGCATGCCGAGTATTGCCAAAGCCATGATCGGCGTACCGCCCATCGCGTAAACGTCCGCAATTGCATTGGTCGCGGCGATGCGGCCGAAATCGTGTGGATCGTCCACCATCGGCATGAAGAAATCGGTCGTAGCGATGATGCAGGTGCCGTCATCGAGTTCCCAGACCGCGGCATCATCGCCGGTCTCGACGCCAACCAGCAAACGCTTGTAGGGAGACACGGTCGGATGGCTCAACAACAATTGCTGCAGCACAGACGGCGCTAGTTTGCAGCCGCAACCACCGCCGTGGGACAGCTGGCTCAAACGAATTGGCTGAATGGCATCCATAATGATTGCTCCTAAACGTCGCTAAGTGGCGATTCATAACGGCTGCGGCGCTTACCGCAAGCGGCCATGCTGCCGTCCCATGCCGCCGCTGCCATGCCGCCGCTGCCATGCCGCCGTGCCATGACGTTGTGGCCCGCGCCTGGCGAATAGGCGATCATACTATTTTTCAGATCGACGGTGAGGGTTTCGCCGATAATCTTGGAACCGAACGAGAATTTGTCGACGCCCGCCGGAACTTTTCGGGAAGCGGTTGATTTGCCTCGATCGGACATCCCAGGCAGTCATCCCAGGAAGTGAAACGCGATGATAACACCCACCGCCGCCCGCGCGCCGGTGCCACGGCTCTCGATGTGGATGGCGATAGCGCTCTTTTTCGCGTTGGCGATCGGAGGGCTGTTCTATGTGAAGTGGTCGCCGTATTACGCAAAGGCATTCGTCGCCGCACGGGACCACACGCTTGGCGCGTCAATCGTAAGCGGTAACCTGCCGGTGCCGCCGGACGTTGGTTGGCAGGCGGGTCTTGCGTATTCGCTCGCCTATCTCAAGGCAATCTGGCAGGCGTTGGTGCTCGGACTCGTTATCGGTTCCGGCATCGAGGCTTTGTTACCCCGCATGATGTTTGCCCGGCTTTTTACCGGGTCGATGGGTTCGCTACGCGCGAGCGTCTTTGCCGTGCCCTCGATGATGTGTACGTGTTGCAGCGCGCCGATTGCGGTCGGCATGCTTGAGAGCGGCGCCGGGACTGCCTCCGCTCTTGTCTATTGGCTTGCCAATCCGGTCCTCAATCCGGCCGCCTTGGTATTCATCGGATTTGTGCTCGGCTGGCAGTGGGCGGCCCTCCGACTAGTGGTCGGCGTGGCGCTGGTATTATCGTCGCCGATCTTGCTGCCCGCTTTGTTTCGCCAAATTGGCGTCCAGCGCATGCGCTGAGCCGAACCGCCGACGCAAATCGACATTTCCTTCTCGCCTGGGGCAGCGCTTTCACTCGCCTTGCGGTCCGACTGATCCCGGAATACGCCGTACTGGTTTTTGCCCTTGGTATGGTTCGAGCGTGGTTCTTCCCGGCGATGACGCCGGACATCGGTCACGCGCTGTGGCTCACTCCACTGCTTGCTGCGGCCGGAACGCTCTTCGTCATTCCCACCGCCGGCGAGGTGCCAATCATCCAGGTCTTGCAGCAATTCGGGCTTGGCGGGGCCGGCGCCGCCGCATTGCTCATTACCTTGCCGACGGTGAGCCTGCCGTCGCTCGCAATGTTGGCTCGGGCGTTGCCGTTGCGCGCGATTGTCGTGCTCGCCTTGGGGACGTTCGCCTTCGGTCTGCTCGCTGCGGCAGCGGCAGTAGCTTTCGGAATATCGTAGCCGGGGATGGGCCGTGCTCGGAATGCGCCGGTGGTGGTGCCCCGAGCGCCTTTTCACTCGATCATTGCAACGGCTTGAGGTCACCCAGCATGGTCGGAATAAACTCCGACACGGTGGGATGAATGTGCATCGCGCGTTGCATCACCGTATAGGGCGCGTTGGCATACATAATGTCGAGGACGCAGTGGATGACCTCGTCACCTGAGAGGCCCAGGAACGAGGCGCCCAGTATTTGTTTGCTATCTCGATCCACGAGGATTTTCATGAAGCCCTTGGTCTCGCCTTTCTCATTTGCCCGACTGATGTCTTCCATGGCCAGGGTCGAGATCAGCGCGGGCTTGCCGGTCTTGCGAACTTCCGCTTCCGTCATCCCGGCGCGGCCGAGCGGCGGGTCGGTGTAGAGCGCGTAGGCGGTAATGCGGTCGCTCACGCGCCTCTGATCGTGGTCGAGAAGGTTGGCCGCCACGATCTCGAAATCGTTCCATGACGTGTGTGTGAACGCGCCCCGGCCGTTGCAGTCGCCCATCGCCCAGATATCGGAGACGTTAGTGCGCAGTTGATCGTCCACCTGGATATAACCGCGCGCATCGGTGGCGATGCCGGCCTTGTCGAGGCCAAGATCGTCCGTGTTCGGCCGCCGGCCGATCGCAACGAGCACATGCGTGCCAGCGGCCTGTGAAATCTTGCCCGCGGATTCGACGTTCACGCCGATCGCGTTTCCCTGCTTCTCTACGCCGATCACCTTGCTGTCGACGCGCACGTCGATACCTTCGTCCTTAAGGAAATCGGCGATAGCTTGCGAGACGTCTTCGTCCTCGCGCGCGATCAGGCGCGGCCCGAGTTCGATCACGGTAACTTCGCTTCCGAAACGGCGATAGGCCTGCGCGAATTCAAGACCGATGTAACTGCCGCCCAGGATGACGAGATGCGGCGGCAGAAAATCGATGTCCATCATCGAGCTGTTGGTGAGATACGGAACCCGGTCGAGGCCGGGGATCGGGGGAATTGCCGCGCGCGCGCCGACATTTATGAAAATGCGGTTGGCTGTGAGCTCCGAATCGTTCACTACTACTTTCTTTTCGGCGACAAAGCGGCCATGGCCCTCGTAAACGGTGCATCCTGTTAGCGTCTTGAGCGATCGCTCGACCCCGTTGTGCGACGGAGCGACAACGGCGTCCTTGCGCGCCTTAACGGCCCTCATGTCGACCTTGACCGCACCCGCAATCGTCACGCCATAATCGGCGGCGCGGCGCGCAATATATGCGGCGTATGCGCTCGCTATTAACGTTTTAGTCGGGGTGCAGCCGGTATTCACGCATGTGCCGCCGAACAGCTTGCGTTCGATGATCGCGACCTTCGAGCCGGCGGCGACCAGTCGCCGCGCCAAGGCCGGCCCGGCCTGCCCAGTACCAATAATAATCGCGTCGTAATTGGGCATAACTGACCTCCAATTTCCGCGCTGTTCGGGGCTAGCTTCCTGCACAAAATTCGGCCCGTCTAGGTCATTAAAGCATGATCCCGAAAAGTGGGAACCGGTTTTCGGAAAAGATCATGCTCCATCAAAATGCTAGAGCGCCAACCGATTCAATCTGAAGCGATCGCGCTCTAGTATCGCTGCGAGAGGCCATCGGGGATGCCGGCTTTCGCTCGAGCAGACCAAAAGGTCGTAGCCGGCTATCCGCCGCGAAGCGCTGCCAGAGCGATTTTCCGAAAGCCGGTCAATAATCGATCAACGCGAGCGCGGATCGAGCGCGTCGCGCAGGCCATCGCCGAGCAGGTTGAAGGAAAGAACGGTGAGAAAAATTGCCAGTCCTGGCCAGACTGCCATCCACGGCGCATTGACCAGAAAGCGTTGCGCGGCATTAAGCATGCTGCCCCAAGAGGGCGCGGGCGGCTGCTGGCCAAGACCGAGGAAAGACAGCGTCGCCTCGGCTATGATCGCGGCGGCGATCGAAAGCGTCGCCTGCACCAATAACGCGGGCAGAATATTCGGCAGGATGTGAATGAGCGCAATGCGCCAGTGCGGATTGCCGACGCAGCGCGCGGCCTCGACATAGTCCTCGACTTTTACCGCCATCACCTGAGCCCGGGTCAGCCGCACGAAGATCGGCGTCGTCGTAATGCCGATTGCGATCATGGCATTGCCGAGGCTTGGTCCCAGAAAAGCGGCGAGCGCGATGGCAAGAATGAGAAAGGGACAGGCCAACATCGCATCGGTGATGCGGCTGAAGAGTGCGTCAATGAAGCCGCCCAGATAACCGGAGATCAGCCCGATGGGCAAGCCGACGAGGATCGCGATAGCGACCGAAATAACTCCAGCCAATAGCGAGGCGCGTGCTCCATAGATCACGCGTGCGAGCACATCGCGGCCGACATCGTCGGTGCCGAACCAGTGCAACGCAGATGGCGCCTTGCGCACGGCGCTCCACGTCTGCTGTTCCGGATCATAAGGGGAGATCAACGGCGCAAGCAGAGCGATGGCAACAAAAATCGCGATAATGGCGAGACCCAACATCGCTCCCTTGCGGCGCAACAGCCGGCGTGTTGCGCGCGAGGCAGGGGTCTCGACGACTTCATCTTGCGTCGCGCCGCCAATCGTCGTGAGCGTCGCTTCCGCCATCGCTTAGCTGCGCAATCGCGGGTTGACCAGGATGTAGGCCATATCCGCCAGGAGATTGAGGCCCATATACGTGGTTGCCGTCACCAGCACTACGCCCTGGACCACCGCGTAATCGCGATTGAACACGGCGTCGACGATCAGCTTACCAAATCCAGGAATCGTGAAAATCTGTTCGGTGAGAACGGCGCCCGAAAGCAAAGTGCCGAATTCGAGCGCTCCCAACGTAATGACCGGCGTCAATGCGTTACGCAGCGCATGCTTGAGAATGACGCTTCGTTCGAGCAGTCCTTTGGCGCGAGCGGTGCGGATATAGTCGCTCTCCAGAACGTGCAACATGGCGCTGCGGGTGTGCCGCATCAGAACCGCGGCAATCGCGTTGCCGAGCACAAAAGCCGGCATGATCATCGAGGCGAGACTTGTCCGCCAGTTTTCCGATAGAGGCACATAGCCCGAGGCCGGCAGCCAGCCCAGTTTTACCGAGAACAGAAAAATCAGCATAATGCCGAGCCAGAAATTAGGCGTCGAAATACCCCACAGCGCGAAGCCGTTTGCCACATAATCCCAGATGCTGTCCTTCTTAACTGCCGAGATGATGCCCGCACCTACGCCGATGATCACAGCGATGATGATGGCCATTGAGGCGAGCGTGATGGTGACCGGCAGCTTTTGCAGGATCAGCGAAAGAACGGGCGCTTTGATCCGTATCGATTCGCCGAGATCGCCGGACAGCACGCCCTTAACCCAATAGACGTATTGAACTGGGATCGGTCGATCGAGGTGGTATTGCCGCCGAATCTGCTCGATGGTTGCGGGATCGCGCTCTTCCCCCGCCATGACGAGTGCCGGGTCGCCCGGCAGAAGATGTTGCAGTGAAAAAATCATCACCGACACGAAGAACAAAGTCGGGATGAGCTGCAACAGCCGTCTGCCGATGAATGTCAGCATAGCGCGCCTTTGCGCATGATCCCGAAAAGTGGGAACCGGTTTTCGGATAAGATCATGCGCGAACAAAATGCTCGAAGATGCATAGGAATCCAACTTAATCGGATCGCGCTTTAAGGCCCTTATTTCAGCGTCAAACCGACTACCCGCACGAGGCCGTCAGATAATTGCCGATAACCTTCCAGCCGGGTCGTGTGGGCGATCAGCACGCGCGGATGATAGAGGTACAGGATCGCTTCATTGTCGAGAATGAGCTTGGTCAATTTTTCATAGATCGCCTTGCGCTGCCCCGTGTCGGAAGGAATGCGCGATTGATCGAGCAGCTTATCGATCTCCGGATTGCAAGAGCCTGGATAATTCAGCGGCGCTTTGCATTTGTGGAAACTGTAGAGGTTGCCGTCAGGATCGCTGCGGCCGCTCCAGGCCAATAGATAAGCCTCATACTCGCCGGCTTCGGCTTGCTTGAGCGATGTGGCGAATTCGGTGACGCGGATTTTCATGTTGATGCCAACTTCGGCCGCCATCGCCTGAATAACCTCAGCGACCGCCTGCGGCTCCGCCCCTTTGGGGACCATAAAATCAACGTCAAAAGGCGCGGTAACGCCGCCCTCTTTGAGGAGCGCCTTGGCTTTGGCAAGGTCGCGTTTAGGGACCGGGAAGGCCTGCTGGTAATAGGAATTTTCCGGACTGACCCACTGGTTGCCGGGAAAAAATTCGCCGTTAAAGACAACTTGATTGAGCGCCTCACGATCGATCGCGGCGTCGAGCGCCTGACGCACTTTGGCAGAACTGCCGAGCGAATTTTTCGCGCGCTCGCCATTGCCGACATTGACGTCGAGGCCCCAATAGCCGATCCCGAGTGCGGTCGCGAGCCTGAGCTTCGGATCCGAGCGGATATCCTTGATATCTGTCGCAAGCACCCGTTCGATTAGATCGAGTCCTCCGCTCCGCAGATTGGCGAGACGCACTGTGTCCTCGGTGATCGGCAAATAAACAACGCGATCGATGTGGACGTTGTCTTTGTTCCAGTAGTCGGCGAATTTCTCGCCAATGATCCGATCCTGCGGCACGCGTTCGATAAACTTGTACGGTCCGGCGCAGACCGGATGCAGTCCGAACTTGTCGCCCGCCGCCGTTGCGGCTTTCGGCGACACCATCATACCGGCTCGGTCGGTGAGCTGCGCGAGCAGCGGAGCAAACGGTGCTTTGAGAGCGATTTTGATGGCGAGCGGATTGACGACCTCGATGTGGTCGACCGCGGCGAGTTCCGGCTTACGAAACGAGCCGGCCATAGTCATGTGCCGCTCCAGCGAGTATTTTGCCGTTTCGGCGTCGAATTTCTCGCCATCGTGAAATTTGACATTCGGGCGCAGGTTGATCGTCATCGCCAGCCCGTCGGGCGCAATTTCATAGCCGAGCGCAAGCTGCGGAACGACGTTGAGCTTTTCGTCGATGTCAAACAGCTTGTCGCAAAACGAAGCAAAAACGATGCGGCCGACATAGGTCCGCGCCAGACTTGGGTCGAGAATATCGGGGTCCTCGGCAAGCCCGATGCGCAGTGTGGTCTGTGCGAACGCAATCCCCGTGGACGCAATCAGAAGCGCGGCAGCAGCCGCCACTCGGAGCGTCTTCATCGTTTCCCCCCTCGCTATTGCGGTTTCTCGGCGGTTTTTTCGGCGGTATTTTCGAGTGTATCAACACCGGCACCGTCCTGCCCATCCGGCCGGCGGCGAAAAGCATTCACAAGCTGCTCTAAAATCGGCGACCCACCCTCGTGACGGGAAACGATGTCAGCCGGCGGCAGTTCGTCGGCGCGGTGACACGCAGTTGCGTGCATGTCTCCCTCGCGCATGGCCCCTGTGCGCACGGCTCCTGCGAGTTCCGGCCGCTCAATCCGGCAGCGCGCAACCGCCACGGGACAGCGCGTATGGAAGGCGCAGCCGTCGGGCGGATGCAGAGCGCTCGGCATCTCGCCGCGCAGGATGATCCGTTCGCGCTTGGCGCCCGGGGCGGGCACCGGAATGGCCGAAAGAAGGGCCCAGGTATAGGGATGCCGAGGATTTCCGAATACCGCTTCGCGTTTTCCGATCTCGACAATTCGGCCGAGATGCATCACAGCAACGCGGTCGGCAACGTGCCGCACCACGGCGAGGTCATGCGAAATGAAAATGTAGGCAAGGCCAAATCGCCGCTGCAAGTCGCGCAACAGATTGAGCACCTGTGCGCGGATCGAAACGTCAAGCGCGGACACCGGCTCATCGCAAACGATGAGCTTCGGCTTGACCGCAAGCGCGCGCGCAATCGCAATACGCTGGCGCTGACCGCCCGAGAATTCATGCGGATAAAGCCGCGCCGCGCGCGGCTCAAGCCCGACGAGCCGCAAAAGCTCGCGCACGCGCTCGGCGCGATATGACCGCGGCACGACATCGTGCAACCCTAAGGGCTCGGCGAGAATCTGGCCTATGGTCATGCGCGGGTTGAGCGAAGCATAGGGGTCCTGGAATACCAGCTGGGCGTTTCGACGTAGCGGCGTGAGTTCGCTCTGCTTGAGAGTCGTGACATCCTGGCCGTCAAAACAAATCCGCCCTGCCGTCGGATCGATCAGCCGCAGCAACAGCCGGCCGAGCGTCGTCTTACCGCATCCGGACTCGCCGACCAGCGCGAGCGTTGTGCCGGCGTCCAGCGAAAAGCTCACCGCATCCACCGCCGTCACGGTGGCGGTTGGACGGCCAAAGGCCGAGCGGCGAGCAACGAATTGCCGGCCAAGGTTCTCGACCTCGAGCAATGGCGAATTCATGACAGGATCTGCTCGAGCGGTGCGCGCATGCAACGCGATACATGATCGGCGCCGACTGGCGACATTTTCGGTGAAGCGTGCGTGCAGAATTCGCGCACGAATGGGCAACGCGGAGCAAACCGGCATCCCGGCGGCAGTGCAGCCAGATTCGGCACGATACCATCGATAGTGGTGAGCTCGCTGTCTCTCTGATCGAGCCGCGGAATGGAGCCGAGCAACCCTATCGTATAAGGATGCTGCGGAGCCGCAAACAACACGTCGACGGGCGCGCATTCAACGATCTCGCCCGCATACATCACGGCAACCTTATCGCAAAGGTCGGCTACCACGCCAAGGTCGTGGGAAATGAGAATTATTGTGATGCCGGTGGAAGCCTTCAGATCGCGTATGAGATCGAGGATCTGCGCCTGAATAGTGACGTCGAGCGCCGTCGTTGGCTCATCTGCGATCAACAGCGTCGGATCGCAGGCAAGCGCGAGAGCAATCATCGCCCGTTGCCGCATCCCGCCGGAAAGCCGATGTGGATACTCGTCGACGCGTTCCTCTGGCGATGGAATTTTAACAATTCGCAGCAGTTCGATGGTACGGGCACGGGCGTCATGTCGAGACAGTCCGCGGTGGCGGATCAAGCTCTCCGCAATCTGTTCGCCGATCGAGTAAACCGGGTTGAGCGAGGTCATCGGTTCCTGGAAAATCATCGCCAGCCGGTCGCCGCGCATGTTGCGCATCTCGCGATCCGATAAGGAAAGTAAATCGACGCCGCCAAAATCAATTCGGCCCGACACCTCGGCCGCGCCCTTTGCCAGCAATCCCATGATCGAGAGCGCGGTGACGGTCTTGCCGCAGCCGGATTCACCGACAAGCCCCAAAGTCTGTCCGCGCCCGACGGTCAGATCGACGCAATCGACTGCGTGGGTCGTTCTTCCCCGGTCGCCACGAAAAATGACTTTGAGATTCTCGATGTGAAGAAGCGAGTCGGCGCTACTCACGATGAGCCTTCCGCAGCGCGCGCTTCGGCGATCTTACTTTCGATAAGCTGGCGATCGGTCACGCCGACGCGGTTGCTTCGGTTCGGCAGCATTCGCATGAAGTGCACGAAACGCTCGCGGCTTACGTTTTCAAGGCGCTCAAGCTCGGCAAGCGGATCGGCGTGATCGTCGACCCGGAGGTTGAGATCCGACCAATCCTCCTCGCCACAAATGATCAGCGCGGCCGATTGTTTGCCGCGCTTGTCGCCTCCAGCCGCCTCGCCGGCGCGCATCGCGGCGATGAGTCGGCGCGGAAAACGCAGCGATGCATTTCTTATATAGGCGGACGCTGTGTCCTCAATGACGCTCGCTCCCGCGAGCATGTTGCCGGCAACCGAAAAATTGTCATTCTCAATGTGCCCGCACCAACCTACGCAGCTTTTCCCAGTATGGGCAGCGGTGCGGCCTTGCGAATCGATGATGTGGACCTGACGATGGTCGCGCCCAGGATCGGCGGCGATTATCTTGCGCACGACTTCTGGCGCAGTTGCGCCTTGCTCCAGCAGACGTAAACCGTCCGTGCCGTAAAACGGATTGACCAACGCCTGGGTTGCTATCGCGCCGACGCGCGATTTGACATGGGGAACGAGTGCACCGGCAGCAAAGAAAAAAGTTGCAACGGCAATTCCGAATTGCCCTGTATTGCGATCGCGAGCGATGATCGACCACGTCATGCGAACCACGTCATGCGAACCACGTCATGCGAGCCACGTCATGCAAGCCATCTCCGGCCACGCGATCGAAATTCCCAAACTAGCACTACTTTGGCAGATTTGAGCAAATAGTAGGCGGGATGGGATTCCCAAATCAGTTTTTCGATGATTCATGGGTGGTCGGCTTTTGGAGGGCCGACCATGAGGAGCACACCTTCGAATTGGCAAGACGCGCTTAGTCTCTGGCTCAAGCCGTTCCTGGATCGTTTGGGTCACAAGGCCCGTCGGCAGATGTGTCCCCTTTACGTGACGGGGCTGATCGGCCCCGGCGATCGCAAGAGCATTCAGCCAATGGCAGAGCGGCTTGCGCCGGGCGACTATGATCAGTTGCATCATTTTGTTGCTGCTGGCGTCTGGGATGCGGCGCCATTGGAGACAGAACTGCTCGTTCAAGCGGACCGGCTGGTCGGCGGCAGCGATGCGGTGTTGGTGATCGACGACACCGCGATGCCGAAGAAGGGCAAGCACTCGGTCGGTGTTGGTGCGCAATATGCTTCAGCGCTGGGCAAGACCGCCAATTGCCAGACGCTGGTGTCACTGACGCTCGCACGAGGCGAAGTGCCGGTGATGTTGGCCTTGCGCCTTTTCCTTCCCGAGAGCTGGACGAACGACCGGGTGCGGTTGAGGCGAGCGGGCGTTCCGGTCGAATGCCGAACTGCACGGACCAAGCCAGAGATTGCCCTGGCTGAGATCGATCGCGTGATCGCGGCCGGTGTGCGCTTCGGCTGTGTGCTGGCGGATGCCGGTTACGGGCTGAGCGCGCCGTTTCGCCAGGGGCTTACAGCCCGCAATCTTGCCTGGGCGGTCGGCATCCCTCGTCACCTCAAGGTGTACCCTGTCGGCGTGCAGCTGATCTGGCCCGTTGCCAAACGGGGTCGCCCGCGACGGCGGCATGTGCCAGATATTCTATCGATACCGGCCGAAGACATGCTGGCCGATGCCAAATGGCAAACTGTGAGCTGGCGAACCGGGACGAAAGGCAAGCTCAAAGCCCGCTTTGCTGCGGTCCGCGTCCGCACCGCCGACGGACCACCGCAGCGAATCGGGGACAAGGGCCAGCAACATCTGCCGGGCGACGAAGCCTGGCTTATCGGCGAACACCGCGGCTCAGGCGAGAAGAAATACTACCTCGCCAATCTGCCTGCCGCGACCGACCTTCGCAGCTTGGCCGCCACCATCAAGGCGCGATGGATTTGCGAACAGGGTCATCAGCAGTTGAAAGAGGAACTCGGCCTCGACCACTTCGAGGGGCGATCCTGGCAAGGCCTTCACCGTCATGCACTCATGACAATGATCGCCTT
>WNGL01003102.1_pt1 | contig 20008 bp, 14 predicted proteins | sample 5400591 | NCBI WGS metagenome assembly WNGL01 (sample SAMN13153377, study PRJNA577476) | soil metagenome | isolation source: 80 cm soil or saprolite under Garry oak tree replicate 1 | place: USA:California | collected 2016-06-15 | reverse complement strand
GCTCAACCAAGTCGAAATCTACTTCTCGGTAATCCAGAGGAAGGTCCTCACCCCCAATGATTTTACCTCTCTGCAGAAGGTCAGCCAGCGGCTGTTGGAATTCCAAGAACTGTATATGCAAGCAGCCAAACCCTTCGAACGGAAATTCACTCGCGCTGACTTGCAAGAGTTGCTCAGCAGGCTGAAACAAAGGCCGTCGCTGGCTTTGGCAGCCTAATTGTGAATACGTCACCGAACTTACGCCCCAGAGCACTAAGCGACGTGGCCAGGATGAGCAGTTCGTCATCGGGCAATTCGTTGGTTTGATCCTCGGTCGCCGCCAGGATGTCCACCCCCCGTTCCCGGAGTTGGAAGATGACGGGGCCTGGCACATGCACGTCGGCATAAAGCCCAACTGGCATCAACTCTGCATTTGCGCCTTGAGGCGAACCAGGAGCGGAGGTGTAGGATGGGCCTTTTTCCATTCCTCAACCTCGCGATATTCAGTGACCAGTTCATCCTCGATCTCCTGCCGATGATCGAAATAGTAAGTCATGGCTGCGTGGACCTCGGCGAGGGTGAGGTAAGAGTACTGCCGGGCGATTTCTTCCGCCGACCAACCGCGCCACAAATAATCCGCCACGATCATGGCGACCCGCGTGCGGGCGTGGTGCTCCAGCCGCGCCGGTTTGCCCGGCTCTTTCACGATGTGCGGATATATCAGTTCGACAGGCACGGATTAACAGTCGCAGGTCGAGCCGTCGCCGTCAACAGCGCGCTCCCTTACTGCAAGAGGCGCGAACACGCTCTTGATGTCGCGGCGGAAGGGCGTGCCTTCGAAATGGCGGTTCTGCCCGGCGGCACGGGTGGCGCGGTCATGACTGTAATTGCCGGGACAAGTTCGCGGAAAATCGCCTGCGCTCACAATGATTTTCGGCCTGCCCGAGGTGATTTCTGCGCTGTCCGGCTCAGGTAATCCCCTGCCCCACGCCTCCATTAAGTCGCTCCATGAACCTTCGGCACGATTTGTTTGATTCAGAACTGCGGACAAGTTGGTGAGTGTGGGGTTGTTCTTTTCAAGTGATAACTCATGCTCTTCGGCCCGCAGAAGAATTGTTCAGGTCACTCGGCTTAGCCAAGACTCACGCTTCGGCTTGGCCCAGGCACCGAGCCCGCAGGGCTATTCCTTAAGGCGTAATGTCGAAGCTGTCGGTGGGAAAGCTGCCGCTTAGCAGCGCAAACCATTGCCTTCCCATAGAGTCGTTCAGCTCGCCGGCGGGAGATGGCCTGATGCTGAGTGAGATCAAAGGAACGTGCGTCGTCGCTAGCCAGCATCGCCCGCATATTGCACTCGAACCAGCAACCGCAGATTTTGAGCAGCGTCGTGTGCTCTTCGAGCCAACGGCAGTATTCGAGGCGCCGGGCCGATTCACGCTCACGCCAGCACGCCCGGCGTGGCACGCGGGGAATGGGCCTCAGGACGCCAGTGACAGGCAGTCTCGAACCTTGAGGTCGCGGCCATTATGCCCCGGCTCGCGGCATCCTCGTTCGGGACGACAATCGTTCGCGTCGTGTCGTTGCCCTTTCTGAGTGCGCTGTCCCGGCAGGTGTGCCTGGTCTGGAATCGCAAGGTGGCCGAGGTCCGGCCGGCGATTGCCAAGTATTCCCGCCTGTTGCCTCCTATGTTCCGAATGCAGGAACGGTAAGAGCGCCCGGCGAAGGAGTGCGGTTCAACTCCCCTGACTGCGGCTCCATCCAGTTGAGCTACTCCAGCCGCAATGCGTTGCGACCGGAGGGCGAAATCGAACCGCCAAGCAACAGTTCCGAGAACCCACAACCTACGGCCCGCTTAAGTCAACTTGCGGTGTTCACCGAAAACGCGCCCGCAAAGCGCCAACAAAAACAGAATCAACTTTTGGTGACAACATCTCCAAAGGAGAAAATCCGCGCCGCCGAGCCAGCGCGACGGCAATTGCAATAAGAGCAGCAGTGATAACAAAGTTCTGCCACGCATTGAGGGCCCATTGGCCGGACCACGTCAGTTGCCATTGCTTTGAAAACGGGAGCAAATATGGAATGGGCCACTGATCGCCGTCTGGCCCACGCGCGCCAATTACGTCTGCAAGCAAATGCAAATGAAAGCTGAACAAAACCAAGAGCGTCGATTTGATTTTCTGCCTCGCGAAAATGGCGGCAACAGTCCAGACAACCAACGCAAAGCCGAGGTTGTGGCCTAGCACATGATGGTAATTGCTCCACCAGTTCAACGGATGGGCGGAATTCTGGGTCAGTCGTTCAGCCACAATGCCCAAGCCATCAACGTCAGGCACAACACTCGCCCAAGTCACCATCGCGCGTTCGCGTTTCGTAAGCGATGGCGCAGAGTTTGCGACCGCCCAGCCCATCAAAAAATGCGTGATTGGGCTCATTCGTTGGATAGCACCGTACGACACCGGCAAACGCAACTCAATCCAACGGATAAGAATCGGACTGGGAATACGTGCTTACCACTGAGCCGCCCCGGCATCTGCTGCCGGATGCGGGATTCGAACCTGCGACTACGCGCGTTAGAGCACCCAGAGCGCGAAAAGCACCAGCAGAAGCCGGGAAGGATTACGACGACCTGCCCAGAGCATCAAACCGAGCGAGCCCACGGCTCCGACCGGCACCGCGACCCAGGCCGATGCGCGTAGGAGGCCAAGGCACCCACGCTCGCCCGCTACATTGGCCGAGCGGCCCAGCCTTGTGCGAGATTCTGTGTTCATGTCGGCGATGGTTGAACTTAACTTTGTATCACAAAGTAAACTCTGTCAAAGCCAATATCGGTCGATGCGTCGGCTCGCTTACGGACAGCAACCACCGTTTTTGTTCGGAGCGATAACCTGTAACCTTCGCCCCGTCGAGAATTGGGGTGATGATCAGCCGGATTCGCACCGGCGCAAACGCCGCCACGGGGTGTGATGCTTCTGTGACATCATGATCACCATTCTAAACTGCAGAATTGAGAGTGAAGAATGCAGAGTGAGCGGATACGGGAAAAAATGCAGGGTTCCCATTCTGGACTCTACGTTCTGCATTCTTCACTTGAAGTAGTGGTGCCGGTGGTGGGACTCGAACCCACACGGCTTTTTACAGCCCCAGGATTTTAAGTCCTGTATGTCTGCCATTTCATCACACCGGCAACCCTTGTTTCTATGGACGATGCTGTTAGGTCGAATGGGTTAAGCTGGAGCACACTTCCACCGTGCCACGGGCAGTCGAAGGGATGCAAGCCCTCAAATGGCCGAATCCCTGAAGGCTCAGCATAAAAGCTGAGATGCACACACCCACCTTCTAAAACTGCTGGACGTGGAGAGCGCAGCAGACTAGGTTGCGTTCACTACAGCAACCGTCTACATGAATTGCGCATCGTCAGTTCGTCCAGCCATTATGCCGCAGCAAACTCCCTCAAAGGAACGTCAACCGCCGCGTTGAAGTGCATAAACACGGAACCAAATAACGGATATGAGACAAGAACTTCCACATCTGCCAATCGTTGCATTGCTCACAGTCCTGGTGATGGGGATCGCACCGGCTGGGTCGGCTCAGACTCTGACTCACAGGTATAGTTTTAGTGATCCTGTTGGCAGCACCAGTTTTGCCGACTCGGTAGGTGGTGCTAGTTGGAATGGCACCCTCCAGGGGACCGCGTCGCTCGATGGTTCCAGCCTCCAGTTGGACGGGGCAGGCGGCTTCGCAACGTTGCCTTCCGGCATCATTAGCGGTTCTGCGCAGGTCTCGATCGAGTTCTGGGCCAGTTTTAGCGCCAACAACCCGGTGTGGACACGCGTGTTCGCTTTCGGCGAGCAAAACGGCAGTGGCGGCGAGCTGACGGGCCTGGACTACTGCCACTATGCAGGCGGCGATTGGCAGAACCTGAATCTGACGAGCACCAACAACGCCAACGCGTATGCAAACAACCCTGGCGGTCTCAACGGAGCAACGAATGTCCACGTGTGCATCATTGTGGATCCGGTCAACAACCAGATGTACTACTACAATGGGACGGCAGTGGCCTCAAACCCGGGCTTCCACGCCGCCAGTGTCCCTGCGCTGAGCGGGCTGAACGATACGGTGTGTCTGCTCGGAAAATCATTGTACGATGTTGACGCATTGTTGGATGGTGCAATTGACGAATTCCGGGTTTACCAATCGGCGCTTAGCCCGGCCGCGGTGGCGCTCAACGACGCTGCGGGCCCTGACAGCTAGGTGACCAGTCCAGGGGCGCTCCAGGCGGTGCATCTGGTTAGCCCGGCCAACCCGTTGCTAGTCAACCAGAATTCCCAGCAGCTATTCACGGGCGACTTCGCCAATGTTAGCGCAGTCAACCTCGGCCTTTACGGAGGCGCGACGTTCACCTCTGGAAACACTGCCGTGCTCACAGTCAACCTGACCAATGGCCTGGTCAAAGCCGTATCCCCGGGCACCGCCACCTTGGTCGCCTCCTATGGAGGGTCGAGCGCCACCAACTCGCTGACGGTGGTGTCGGTGCCGGCGGTGCTGGCCCATCGCTACAGCTTCACAACCGATGCCACTGACGCGATCGGCGGCGCCAACGGCACGCTGATGGGCAACGCAACCGTTTCCGGGGGCAAAGTTGTGTTGGATGGTTCGAGCGGGACATACGTGGATTTGCCCGGCAACCTCATCAACCTCGCCACAAACCAGTCTGTGACCATCGAGGCCTGGGTTGATTTCGGGGACGTGCCGAATTGGAGCCGGTTGTTTGATTTCGGCGCCGATGGCGGCTCGAGCGAGATTTATTTGGTGCCGAAAGGGCCGGGCAACGGCGGTGAACATCGGAGCATCAGCGAGAATCTCGCGGGCGGCCAAACGATCGATTGGAAGGGCGCCTGGTCGAATCTCAGCGCGCACGTCGCCTGTGTAATCGATCCGCCCACCTCCACGCTGGCGGTCTATAAGGACGGCGTCCTGGAATACGCCCGCTATGACGCCAATGCCGGCCTCGCGCTGGTTTCCACCAACCTGGCCGTCCTCGGGCGCTCGCTCGTGGGGGTGGATCCCTACATGCCCTGCGCGATTGACGAGTTCCGAATTTACAGCGGCGCTCTCACGCCCCAGGCAATTGCGTTGAGCCACCAGAACGGAGTCAGCTCGACCAGCCGTGATCCGGGCGCGCTGGTGTCGGTCAAGGTCCAGCCAAGGGCGTATCCGGCGTTCGCCGGCATCGTGCCGCCTGTGGTCTTGGCGAACTACGCCAATCTGACCAACTTCAACCTGTTGCCCAATAACAGCGCCTCGGTCAACGGGTTGGTGATCGCGTCGAGCGACAACAACATCGTCCAGGTCCTGGGCAACAACATGCTCCGGACATTCCGTCCCGGCCTGGTGACCTTATCGGCCACCTATCTTGGTAAAACGGACTCTGCCACCATCACCGTTGAGAATGTTGGCGCACTGGCTCACCGCTACAGCTTCACCAGTGACGCCGGGGATTCCGTGGGCGGCGCCAACGGCACACTTCAGGGCAATGCCAGTGTGTCGGGCGGCAGCCTCGTGTTGGATGGCAGCGACGGGGGCTACTTGGAATTGCCGGCTGGTTTGATTGATGGTTACGACGCTGTGACCGTGGACACCTGGGTGAGCTTCAACGCCGCCGCGACCTGGGCTCGGGTGTGGTATTTCGGCGATGACCGGGCAGATGAGTTCTATGTTGCCCCGTCGGTCAACGGTGACATCAACGGCGGAACCGAACACCGGTTCAGCACTGGCTTTCCGATTGGCGGCGATACGATGGACATCACCCCGCGTTGGGAAGCTCAAACGTTGCATGTCACCTGTATCTATGGCGATGGCTCGATGGAGATGTACACCAACGGAGTGCTTCACGGGTCAAATAACGCGGAGCTGGGCCGTTTGAGCCAGGTCGGCAACTGGTTTAGCTGGATTGGCCGCTCGCCCTACCCTCCCGATCCTTATATGAACTGTTCGGTGGATGAGTTCCGTATCTACCGAGGGCGCCTGGCCGCAGATGAGATCCTGGCGTCGGATGTTCTGGGCCCCAATCAATTGCTGAGCAACAGTGCGACACTGAGCGCGGCGAAAAGCTCCGGCAACCTCCTTCTAAGTTGGCCCGTGGCGGCCGCCGGTTTCTCGGTTCAGGCGCGCTCCAGCCTGGCCAGCGGCAGTTGGGTCACGTTGACCAATGCGGCAACGTTGGCCGGCAGCAATTGGCAGGTGAGCCTTCCGGCATCAAGCGCAGCGCAGTTCTTCCGCCTGTGGAGGTAAATGGGAAGTCTCACATACACTCGCCGCTCCTTGCTGATTTTCAGACACGCTCCGACATGCGCACCAAGGGTTGCAAGGCCTTCACGCTGATTGAGCTGTTGGTGGTGATCGCGATTATCGCCATACTCGCCGCCTTGTTGCTCCCCGTTCTGACACGCGCTAAGGAGCGGGCCAAACGGGCTAATTGCAAAAGCAACCTGCACCAACTGGGTCTGGCCACGTTGATGTATGCAAATGACAACGGTGACAAGTTACCGGACTTGCAAAACTATGGGGTGTGGTTTTGGGATATGTGGCGGCCAGCAGCGAGCAACTTGCTGGAAAATGTTAAGCGCACAGATATTTTCTACTGCCCGAACGAATTCTACCTCTACAAAGAGAATGGCCCGCCTGACGCCTGGAGTGCCTTTAACGATTACGTCGTGACGGGATACATCTGGCTTTTTCCCAACGCTCCCGGTCTGAACCAAAGCCCGGTCCTGGGCGGCACAAACATGGTGACCAAGATTACCCGAGGTAGAAGGGATTTGTCTGTGGTGGACACCGAAATGATTGTTGACGCGACAATTTCAGTGCTTACTGCCTCGGGTGGCCGGCGTTACAGCGGCATTTCCGGAGCAGGTGGAACTACAGTGCGGACCGCCCATCTCAACCCGAATAATGGTCCCGCCGGGGGCAACGTGTGCTTCCTGGACAATCACGTCCAGTGGAGACAGTACAGCGCGATGACCAACAAGGTTGCGCCGCGCGGTTTGCCTGAGTTTGACTTTTGAATGGGCACCGAGCGGCGGGCGCGGGCACTGGGAGCCTGCTTCGTGCAGAAGCATCAATAGGTTCGTGATCTGCATGGCGGAAACCCAGGCGCCGTGGCCCGAACAGAGTGCCAAGCGCGGGCTGAGATGAATCGTTCAGGGCAAGAAAACTCCAGCCTAACCATCACCCGAACCAAGCGCGGCGACGCCCGAGAAGCGTGCGCCCGCCAAGAGCGGCCAGCCCCAGGCCCGCCAGCGCGCAGACGCCAGGTTCGGGCGCCGATGCTGCTACGGGGTCGCTGTAGGCGCCGAGTTGTTGCCAAGTCAGCGTGCCGTCGTAATTTTTGGGAACGCCGTTGAGGTCTTCGTTAAGGGAGTTGGCTTGCGTTGAGGTTCCCTCGACGTAATGCAGAATGGTGTTGGTGTTGATGGAAATGCCGGCCAGGCGGCTCAATTCCGAAACAATATCTGCGAACGGCAACGAGAAGCTGACAAACCGATCGGTCGCGCCGTCCGCATTCAAGTCGAGGTTCGTCGCGCCCGGATCCAGGGTGAGACTGACCGCGCTGAAATCGAAGTTGGCGCTGCCTCCGGCGTAAGTTTTCTGGTTCGCAGGCGCGTTGATGGTCGTGGTGTTGGGGGAGATGTTCAAGCCGGGGCCGGTGGCCCAAATTTTTATCTGTGGAGAGCCGCCGCTATTGTCGGCTCCGACAAAGAGGTCGAGTTTACCGTCAGAATTGCCGTCAATGCCGACAAACAGGACCGAGTCGAATGTGCCGGCTTGCGGCAAGTCTGAGCCGACGCGAGCCCGAAAGGCCAGCGTGCCGTTGCTTGAAGCAGGTGAGCCGTTATACTGCACGTAGAGCGCGGGCTGGCGGAATGTGCCCACAAGGTCCGATTCCGCGCGGCCAGTCTGTTCGTCATTGGAGTAGTCGTACTGGTTTGTGGTGCTATACCTTATCGGGGTCCAGACCGTGGTGGGGCTGTTGATGATCAACTGGCCGAACGCCGGGTGCGTGGTCAGGAGCACCGTCCAGGTAAACAAACAGCCTCCCTGCATGAGTAGAGAGAGGTATTTGGACTGCGAACGAGTTGTGGCTGGGGGCGTAGGCGCATTCATAAGCAGTTGATTTGAGGTTGCGCGGGCAAGCGAGAATTTGTTGGTGGTCGCGCTCATCGGGCGGCAATATAGGGGGCTGGCCAAGTGCGTCAAGAGGAAATGTGCGCAAAAAAAAACGGCAGGAAAAACAGGGAAAACAGGTCTTTTTTGTGGATTTTGGAGCCTTTTGTAGTCAGAGTATGGCTGCTTTATCACTGAAATGAGTGCTTTAAGCAGGCCTTCGACCATACGTGCCGCCCTGGTAGCCAGCAGCCTGCTGGCAGCCTCCCTCGGGCCAGTTTCTGTGGCGGCGCCAACTGCTACCCTCGGCATGGTTGCCTCGGTACAGCCGCTGGCGACCCAAGCGGGGTTGAACGTCCTCAGGCAAGGCGGCAATGCCGTTGATGCGGCGGTGGCAGTGGCGCTGACGCTGGGCGTCGTGGACACTGAAAATTCCGGGCTCGGCGGCGGTTGCTTCATGCTGATTCGCCGAGCGAACGGTACAACAATAGTGGCAATTGATGGACGCGAGGTTGCACCAGGGGCGGCCACACCAGAACTGTTCGTCCGCACGGGGCGGGCGGACACTGAACTTAGCCAAATTGGCGCGCTGGCCAGCGGGGTGCCTGGCGCGCTGGCGGCCTATGAATTCGCCGTCAAGCACTACGGACGCAAGAAACTCAAAGACCTCATCCTGCCCGCAGCCGAAATTGCCGAGCAAGGCTTCCGGTTGGATGGGACTTACGCCGGCAGCCTCAGATCGGTCGTCCAGGACCTGAGGCGCTTTGAGTCATCGCGGGCAGTCTTTTTTCGACCTGACGGCAAACCATTTGGAACAGGGGACCTGCTCAAACGGACGGATCTGGCTGCGAGTTATCGAAAAATTGCCGAGCAGGGAAGCAAATGGTTTTATCGCGGCGCGTTTGCGGAGGCAGTGGAAGAATGGATGAAACACAACGGCGGGATTCTGACGGCAGAAGACTTCAGGCGTTACAAGGTCAGGTTGCGGGAGTCGCTGGTCTGCTCGTACCGCGGATACACCATCGTCGGGTTTCCCCCGCCCAGTTCCGGCGGCGTGCATGTGGCGCAGATACTGAACATCCTGGAGAATTTCGATTTGAAGTCGTTCGACGAGGCTACGCGGCTGCACGTCATCGCCGAAGCGATGAAGCTGGCCTTTGCCGACCGCGGCTATTGGCTGGGTGATCCCGATTTCGCGAAGGTCCCGCGCGGGTTGGTGGACAAGAAATATGGCGCGACGCTTGCGGCCAGGATCAACCTGGAGCGCGTGACGGCGGTGGCGTCGCATGGCACTCCGCCGGGTTGGCAAGACAATGTGTTCAACAAACACACAACGCATTTCTCGGTTGCTGATCGGGACGGCAACTGGGTGGCGTGCACGGCGACGGTGAACACCAGCTTTGGCTCGAAGGTCGTGGTTCCGGGTACGGGTGTGGTGCTGAACAACCAGATGGACGATTTCTCGATCCAACCCGGCGTCACGAATTTCTTCGGTTTGGTTGGCGCCGAGGCCAATGCGGTGGCGGCCGGCAAGCGACCACTCTCCAGCATGAGCCCGACCATTGTGCTCAAAGAGGGCAAACCAATGCTGGCTCTTGGCGCAGCGGGGGGACCGAAGATTATTTCTCAAGTGGTGCTTGAGCTGGTGGCTATGCTCGATTTGGGCCTGAGTCCGGAAGAGGCGCTGGCGCGGCCACGGATTCATCACCAATGGTTTCCGGACGAACTGCTGGTTGAAGAAAGCCTTTCACCCAGCCTGCAAGCGGACCTGGAGAGACGCGGGCACAAGCTGAGGAAGTCTGCCGCCTCGGGCGTTTCGCAGATCGTCGCCAGGAGCGCCGACGGCAGTGGTTTTGTGGGCGCTGCCGATCCACGCGCGGGCGGTAACGCGGCGGGATGGTGACTCAAACGGGACTACGGGACTACAGGACTACAGAAGGCCACTGACGGAGTGAAGAACCAGATTCTCTAGGTGCCCTCCAGGCCGTTGAGGTAGGCAAAGATCAATTCCGGCAAATCGTGGCTGTAACCGCCTTCCAACAGACTGAAAACGGGCACGCCCAGCTCGCGAAATGATCGGCCCAACCAGTGGTAATCCTCCACCTCCAATGTCTCCTGCGCCAGCGGGTCGCGCGCATAAGCATCGAACCCGGCCGAAACGGCGACCATGTCGGGTTTGAAGGTTTGCAAATGCTTGAACGCCGTGTTGAGGACGCGCCGGTAATCTGCGCGGGGCGTTTGCGGTGCAACCGGATAATTGAAGCAGTTATTGCCTGCGTTCTGCGCGCCGGTCCCCGGATAGCACGGAAACTGGTGAATGGAAAAGAACGCAGTCCCGGCTTGGTTCAACAGAATTGCCTCGGTCCCGTTGCCGTGATGCACGTCGAAATCATAGACTGCAACCCGATTGCCGCCACTGGCCAGGGCCTCGAGCACCGCAATGGCGACGTTGTTCAGGTAACAAAAGCCCATCGCTCGATTGCGGGTGGCATGGTGTCCTGGCGGGCGCATCAAACTGAAGGCGCTCTGGCCTGCGCGAGCGGACTTCAAGGCTTCCAGCGCCGCCCCCGCTGAGGCGCGGGCGTAATCGGCGATCTTCGGCAAGAACGGTGTGTCGCCGTCGAAATCACTCGGCGCTTCCAACCGCCTCAGATGTTCGGTGGCGTGGGCGCGGAGCAGAACGGAATCCTCAACCCTGGCAGGCTGGCCCCAACGGATCGGCAGCTCGGTCTGGCCGCGAAGCTTTTCCAGAGTCTTGGCGATGCGCTCAGGCCGTTCGGGATGACCGGGAGACGAATAGCCGGTGCAATGGTCGTCCGTGATGATGGTCATGGTTCTTTCAGCGTGGATGCATTTTGGAGATTGAGTTAGGCGGCAACCGTTCTGTCAATGCTGGACTGATGTGCACGATTTGGCGCTCCCGCTGCGACGGCGCGGCAGCGCGGCGAGCGCGGAATGGCAAGTCGCGATTAACCATCCGAATCTGTCCACCCCCCGCACTACTGCTACGGAGGACGGGTCGGTCGCCTAATCAAGCGGCCAGAACGGGAACCCGGAGCCTTGTATCCAATTATCTTGTGGCGGGAGTCCCGAAACAGGAAAAAAGTTGTTTGTTTTGCGCGAAGGACTATCTTTGTCCTCAAATCAATTCGCGCATAGGGACAACCAGCCCGAATCTGGCCGGCGGAAGCCGGCAGGCCACCTAAGCATACGCGCGCGTGGCTAGGCAGCAAGTGGTGATGAAATCGGAACGTCAATCGCAGCGTGACAACACGCGGGGAGACGCCCACCAATCCCGCGAGTTACCCATTGCCGGTGCGCCGAGAGTGGGCTACGAGGCACTCACCAAATTCCTGGAGTCAGAAAACCGCCAACTGCGCGAGGCGCGTCAACAGCTTGAAGCTGCCGGGGCGCGCCAGGCGAAACTCGACGATTTGGCCCCGGTCGGCCTGGTGACGCTGGGCGCGGACGGGAAAATACTGGACATCAATCGCATTGCCGCCGCGCTGGTGGGCCGGGAAAAGCCGGAACTTCTCAACCGGCCCTTCGGGTCGCTGGTGGTGGCCGAGGACATCCCGAAATTCAAGGCACATCTACGCCGATGCCGGGCGGAGAGCGCGGAACCGATTGGGCAGCGGGGTGGTGGCGCCGTGCGTGGGCGCAGTCAATTGCAAGGAGTCCCGATTCCATCGGGATTGGCTTCACCCACCGTGATTTCGAGCGAGCTAAGTCTGCGCGGAAGCGGCGGCGGGCCGCTGGTGGTGCAGGTTGCCAGCGTGCCGGTGCTCGATGGAGAATCGCGGCTGCCTCAGTTGGAGACGACCCTCATAGACATTACGCAACGGAAGCGGGCGGAGGCGGCCTTGCTGGTCAGCGAACAAAACCTGCGGGCGCTGATGGAAGCTTCCCCACACCCGATCATATTTAAGGACGCGGCCGGCCGCTGGCTGCTGGCCAATCCCGCAGCACTTGAGCTGTTTGAGTTGACCGGTGTTGATTACCGAAATCAACGCGAATCCGAACTGGCGGCTCATTCGCCTGTTTACCGGGCAGTGCTCCAACGGTGGGAGCAGGCTGACCGCGCGGCGATGAATGCGGGAGGCATAAATCGGGGCGATGAGATCATCGCCAAACCCGACGGCTCGGCGCGGGTCATTGACGTGATCCGGGCGCCGCTGCGCTACGCCGATGGCCGGACCAAGGGGCTGGTGGCGTTGGGCTACGATATCACCGAGAGCAAGCAGAAGGAGCAGGCGCTGCGGCAGGCGCAGGAGCAATTGGAACTGCGCGTGTGTGAGCGGACAGCCGAACTGCTGCAAGCCAACGCTGCCCTGCAATCGGAGATGGCGCGCCGACAGCGAGCCGAGCTGGCGCGCGCCCGGCTGGCGGCCATCGTGGAGTCGTCGTCGGACGCCATTTTGAGCGAGGATCTGGAAGGCAAAATCACCAGTTGGAATCACGCCGCCAGGCGGGTTTTTGGCTACACCGCCGGCCAAATGACAGGCCGATCATCTCTGGTGTTGGTTCCGTCAGACCGCCGCAGGGAATACCGGCAGATTCGTGAACGGATCCGGCGGGGCGAACTGGTGGAGCCCTTCGAGACGATGCGCCTGCGCAAGCAGGGCGGCCCGGTCGAAATCTCACTGACCGTTTCACCGGTGATGGACGCCCAAGGCCGGGTGACGGGCATCTCGGCAATTCACCGGGACATTAGCCGACGCAAGCGGGCCGAGGAAGCGTTGCGGGCCAGTGAAGCCCGGCTGCAGGCGATCCTGGATCACAGCCCGGCGATGATGTTTCTAAAGGACACCCAAGGCCGTTACCTGCATGTGAGCCGCCACTTTGAGCAGGCGTTCCATTTGCCGCGGGGACGGGCCTTGGGGAAAACCGACGCGGAGCTTTTCCCCCATGATCAGGCGGCGGTCTTTCGGACCAACGATAAGAAGGTGATCGAGGGTGGTGTGCCCATCCAGTTTGACGAAGTGGCCATTCATAAGGACGGCCCGCACACCAGCATCGTTACGAAGTTCCCGCTCTATGATCGGGAGGGGCAAATTTATGCGGTCGGCGGCGTTGTGACGGACATTACCGAGCGCAAGCGGCTGGAGGAGGAAGTGCTCCGCATCAGCGAGCGGGAGCAGCGCCGCATTGCCCAGGACCTGCACGACGGGTTGGGCCAGCAATTGGCTGGCATCTCCTGCCTAAGCAACGCCTTGAGTCAGATGCTGGCTGAGCAGGGATCGCCGGAGGCCCAGAAGGCCGCCAGAATCTCCAAGCTGCTTGATGGCGCGGTAAACGTCACCCACAGCTTAGCCCACGGGTTGCATCCGGTTGAAGCGGAACCCGCCGGACTGATGTCGGCCCTGGAGAACCTGGCGGCGAGCGTGCGCGACCTGTTCAGGGTGTCCTGCTGCTTCAAGTGCGGGCGCCCGGTGCTGTTGACCGAAAATATCGTCGCCACCCACCTCTACCGGATTGCCCAGGAAGCAGTCACCAACGCCCTCAAACATGGCCGCTCAAAGCGGATTGACATTGTGCTCTCGGCAACGCCGGAGCAAACGTTGTTGGTCGTGCGCGACGACGGTGTCGGATTTGAGAAGGAGGCGCTGTCGCGAAAGGGCCTGGGGTTGCGGACTATGTCGCACCGCGCCGGCAAGATCGGGGGGACCCTCGTCATTAGAAAGGCAGACACGGGCGGAACCGAGGTGGTTTGCACCGTGCCACGAATCAGGGGTTCAAACAGGGCAGATTCAATCATTTCCAGGTTACCAATCGGGCAGAAAAATCGGTTGTGACAGTGAAGTGGGAGTGGGGTCGGAGTGGCAGCGGCCCAGGCGCATCGTCAGTAATGGCGACGAGGCTGGTGTGAGCGCAGGTTGGGAGGCATGATTACACCCGACAACCCCTCCCGAAGTGGTTGGCTTGGAAGGCCATCCACGTTGATCAAGGCGGTCCCAACCTCCGTTTTTGGTCCTTAGCAACCCTAAAGCCCGACTTGGCCGCGTAAGTTTTGGCGGCCTCGTTCTTTTTTTAATCAGGATGATGACTAAAAAAGAGTCAAAGCAGAAGGAAGGCAAGAAAATCTTTATCGTGGATGATCATCCGGTGTTCCGGGAAGGGCTGGCCGGACTGATCCGAGGGGAGGCAGATCTGGCGGTTTGCGGTGAAGCCAACAGCGCGGCGCAGGCACTGACTGCCATCGAGCGATTAGAACCCGACTTAGTCCTGGTGGACATCGGCCTGCCCGGGCGCAGCGGGCTGGAGTTGATTAAGGACATCCGAGCCGTGCGCTCCGAAACGGCGGTGCTGGTCATTTCGATGCACGGCGAGACCCTTTACGCCGAGCGAGTGTTGCGCGCCGGCGGTCGGGGCTACATCATGAAACAAGAAGGCCCCGAAAAGATGCTGCAGGCCATCCGTCAGGTGTTGGGCGGCCAGCTTTATCTGAGTGGGAACATGTCCTCGCGGATCCTGGACGCCTTTTCCGGCAACCGGGTGGAGAGCGGCTCGGCTATCACCCGGCTCACCGACCGGGAACTGGAAATTCTGCAGTTGGTCGGCCAAGGCAAAGACAGCCATGCCATCGCCAGACAACTTAATTTGAGTTTCAAGACCGTGGACGCCCACCGGGGCCACATCAAGGAGAAACTGAATTTGAAGAATCACACGGAGTTGATCAGTTACGCCGCCCGCTGGGTGGAAACACAGGGGTCTGCCGAGCCGTGATGCGGCGTGGCACTCTGACAGGTGGACCGCGCGTCTCGCCCGGCGCCGTGGACCGGTTTGTCGAGTAGTGACGCGGCGTGGCACCCTCGCAGGGTTACATTGTTACCTAAGTTACATGGTTACGAAGATCGCTGGCGCGGCACACTATGTAACTCATGTAACAATGTAACCATGTAACGGTGTACAGACTTGGCCAGTGAGGAGCGGCCAAGGCTGCCAGAAAATCCCCTAGCCCGAACCTAAGAAAGTTCCTTAGCCCGAAGCATCCCGGTTCTTAAAGCGAAAGCGAGACTCTCCCAATTGTTTTTGCAGTGCCGATCAGCTTACCTTGACTCTATCAGGCTGCATGCGCGTTGAGAGGATATAACACACGTGTGCCCTGCGAACCAAACAAGATTTGTAAAAGCCAAGTTTCGTTATTGAGAAGGGAGTAAGGGATTATGTTTTCCAATGAACGGATACAGACGGGCGAAGCTGGTATCGGTGTCAGCAGCAAGAGCGACGACCGGTTTTGGCAAACGGCAGCGGAGCGGCAGCAGCGCACGATTCCTGCCAGTGAGGCGCTGGGGACCGCGCAGCGCTTCGGGGTCCTCCACGGACTTTTCGAGGCGCAGGCCGACGCGCGGCCGGACGCGGTGGCGGTGGTGTGCGACCGGGAGGAGACGACGTACGCCGAGCTGGAATGGCGGGCAAACCGTCTGGCGCGCTACCTGCGCGCGAGGGAGGTGGGCCGCGGGTCGCTGGTGGCGCTGCTCCTGGCGCGGTCGGCAGATACCTATGCGGCTCTGCTGGGCATCCTCAAGGCCGGGGCGGCTTACGTGCCGATTGACCCGGAGTACCCGGCCGAACGCATCGCCTATATACTGGAGAACTCCAACGCCGCTGCGCTGGTGACAACTTCGGCTCTGGCGCAGCGCGTGGCGGGGTTCGGCGGCACGCTGATCCGCGTGGACGCTGACGGCGCTGCGATTGAGGCCGAGAGCCCCGCGCGGCTGGCGCGGAACGCGAGTGGCGTGGGGCCGAGCGACCTGTGCTATGTCATCTACACGTCTGGTTCGACGGGCCGGCCCAAGGGCGTGATGATCGAGCATCGAAGCGCCTGCCATCTTGTCTGCGCCGAGGGCAGGATTTTCCAGGTGCGGCCTGAGGACCGGGTCTATCAGGGTTTTTCGCTGGCCTTCGACGCGTCGGTCGAAGAGGTGTGGCTGGCGTTTCACGCGGGTGCACGGCTGGTCGCCGCCACGGCACAGATGGCGCACGCCGGCCCGGATCTGGCGCGGATGCTCTCCGAGGCAGGTGTGACGGTGCTTTCCTGCGTGCCGACGCTGTTAGCGATGGTGGCTGAGGACGTGCCGACACTGCGTCTCTTGATCTTCGGCGGTGAGAAATGCCCCGACCAACTGGCCGAACGTTGGGCGAGGCCTGGCCGGCGGCTGGTGAACACTTATGGCCCCACCGAGGCCACAGTCATCGCGACCTATACGGATTTATTGCCGGGAAAACCAGTCACCATCGGACGCGCCGTGCCGGGCTACCGGATTTATTTGCTTGACGACGCACTTCGACCAGTTCCGAGCGGTGAAAGGGGCGAGATCTGGATTGGGGGCATCGGAGTGGCGCGCGGCTATGTCGGACTGCCCGGCAGCACCGAGGCGCGGTTCCTGCCGGACCCGTTCGCGGCGCCGGAGCAAGTGGGGACTCGCATCTATCGCACAGGCGACTTTGGCCGCCTTGACGGTGAGGGGAATATCGAGTTCCTGGGCCGGGCCGATTCGCAGGTGAAGCTCCGTGGCTTCCGCGTAGAGTTGGCCGAGATCGAGTCGCTGCTGTTGCAGGCAGACGGTCTGCTGGCGGCGGCGTGCAGTGTGCGCGAGGACGCGCCTGGCGTACAGCAACTGGTGGCATACGTGGTACCCCGCAGCGGTGGCCAGGTGGATGAAGGCCACCTGCGTTCGTATCTGCGGAAGCGACTTCCGTCATACATGGTGCCGGCGTTGATCGAGACGCTCACAGATCTGCCGCGACTGCCCAGCGGCAAGCTCGACCGGGCTTCGCTGCCGGCGCCGCAGGCGCGAGCAGCCGCGCCCCGCGTGGCGGTGAAGCCACCGCGGACGAAGACAGAACGCCGGATCGCGGGAGTCTGGGAGGAGCTCTTCCGCCCGCAGCCGATCTCCATTGATGATGATTTTTTCCTCGACCTCGGCGGCCATTCCTTGCTGGCGGCCCGGATGGTATCGGAGTTGAGGAAGGACCCGCAGTTCGCGAGCGTCTCGATGGCCGAGGTCTATGATCACCCGACGGTTGCTTTGCTGGCGGCGGCGCTCGATGCAGCCGCCCTGGATTCGCAATCCCCCCGCCGGGCCCAATCACCAAGGGTGGTGCGGGAAGAAAACCCCGCCGGCGCCTGGGCTCGGCACTTCCTTGCTGGTCTGCTTCAGTCGGGCTGTCTCTACTTCGTCTTCAGCTTCCGAGCGCTGCAGTGGGTGACGCCCTATCTGATTTATTTCATGCTGCTCGAAACCGGGCACTCGGCGCTGGTGTCCGCGGCTTGGGCGTCGATGGGCGCAGTGGCGGTTTTGCCGGCGCTCATTCTGGGGACAGTGGCGGCAAAGTGGGTTGTGCTGGGGCGCATCAAGCCTGGCCGGCACCGGCTTTGGGGCGGTTATTACTTGCGCTGGTGGTTCGTGCAGAACCTGGTCTCGGCGCTGCACCTGGACGATCTGTGCGGAACACCTTTGCTCCCGTTCGTCTATCGGTTGTTGGGCGCGCGGATCGGTAGGAACGTCCACCTCGAAACCGACGATTTCGCCGCTTTCGACCTGATCCGGATTGGCGACGGCAGCAGCGTGGACGACACGGCGTCGCTGTTCGGTTATGTGATTGAGGGCGGAGAACTTGTCATTGGTCCGGTGGAGGTTGGCCGCGGGTGTTTCGTTGGCTCGCGCTCGGTTGTGCGCGAGCACACCGTGATGGAGGACGGCGCACGGCTGGAAGACCTTTCGCTGCTGCCGAGCGGCGCACGGATTCCCCGGGGCGAAACCTGGGCCGGTTCGCCTGGGCGGCGCGTGAGCATTTCGAATGCGGCGACCCCGCCGCCGCCCGCGCATAGTCCCCTTCGGAGGGCGGCAACCGCTGCTCTGTACGCTATGCTGGTGGCCGTCATCCAGGTCCTCCCGTTGTGCGCATTCGTGCCGGGAGTAGCGATCCTCACCCACATGGATCCGCTGGCCGAGCCGCTGAAGTACTTGGCGGCGGCGCCGCTGGTCGGGGCGTCGTTCGTCATTCTGCTGACGACCGGGGTGGTTATCTTGAAGTGGCTCCTCCTCGGGCGGGTGCGTCCGGGAACCTACCCGGTGCACGGCGGGTTCTATGTGAGAAAATGGATCATCGATCAATTGCTCGCGCTGAGCCTGGACGTAGCGGGTTCCATTCACGCGACGCTTTACCTGTCGCCGTGGTATCGAGCGCTCGGGGCGAAACTCGGGCGTTCGGTCGAGCTTTCAACAGCCACCTCGATGACGCCGGACCTGCTTGAAATCGGCGACGGTGGCACCGTCGCCGACGAGGTGTCGCTGTGCGCGGCGCGGGTGGAGGGCGGCTGGATGACTCTGGCGCCGACGCGGTTGGGTCGGCGTTCGTTCGTCGGCAACGGCGCGGTGGTGCCGCCGGGTACGGAGCTGGGCGACGGGTCGCTGGTCGGGGTGCTGTCTGTGCCTCCTGCGGCCCCTGGCGAAGCCGCGCGAGCCAATACGTCGTGGATGGGTTCGCCGGCCATCCTGCTGCCACGCCGTCAGGCGAGCGCGCCATTCCCCGACCAGAGAACATTTTGCCCAACCCGAAAGCGGCGGTTGACTCGCGGGCTGATAGAAATCCTGCGCGTGACGCTGCCGCCGGCTGGTTTCATTCTGGTCACGACCACAGTGCTGACGGCGGCACTGGCGCTGTGGAACCGTGTCGGGCTGGGCGCGACGTTGTTGCTGTTGCCGCTGGTCTATGCGGCGTGCTGCGTCGCGGCGGCGCTGGCAGTGGTGACGGCCAAGTGGCTGGTCATGGGGCGCTACCGGCCCTTCGAGCATCCACTCTGGAGCGTGTTCGTCTGGCGCTTGGAATTCGTCAACGGGCTTTACGAATTCCTGACGACGCCGTTGTTGCTGGAGGCGCTGCAGGGGACGCCGCTGCTGCCGTGGTATCTCCGGCTGCTCGGCGCGCGGATTGGCCGGCGCACCTACATCCATACGACCGGTTTCCTGGAGTGGGACCTGGTCGAGATCGGCGATGAGGCGGTCGTCAACGAGGACTGCGTGTTGCAGACGCATTTGTTCGAGGACCGGGTGTTGAAAGCCGCCAGGTTGCGCGTTGGGCGCCGCTGCGAGATCGGAGCGGCGTCGGTGGTGCTTTATGATTCGGTGATGGAGGACGGTTCGCGGCTCGATGCTCTTTCGCTGCTGATGAAAGGGGAGACCTTGCCCGCGGGCACGATCTGGGCTGGCAGCCCGGCGCGCCGCGCCAGTGACTAAGATGAACCCGTTGCAGGAAACAGAATCAAGCCGTTGGCCAGAGGCAGCGATTCTCACTGGTTCGCTTTGGCTCCCAGGTAGCTCTGATCGTTCCGCTCTCTGCCCGGTTCGACTTCGACACAGTCCCCCAGATAGGTGATCACGTGAAGGCAGGCATCGATCCAATCATCAAGATGATGGAAAAAATGGACCTACGGTGAGAAAGGAAACCACATGAAAACCGCATACGAAACCACACCTACGACAACTCTGACGCCTGTCGAGACAAGTTGTAAGATGCGCGAACATCGCCGGCCGCAGCTGACACCGGATTTTCCTTGGGAGAATCCGACCCAAATCGAGCTCCCGGCGTTTCTCCGCTACTCCGCAAAAGGACGAGGGAAACATCTCGATCAGATCCCGGCCTCGCGTCTCACCACGCGTTTGGAACTGCTCCGAAATACCCTACGACCCACGCCACATGTGCAGTTGGCAATAAAGGGAATGAATCTGTTTGCCAAACTCGAGTATGTCAACCCGGTTGGAAGCATCAAGGACCGCGCCGCCTACTGGATCCTCACGCGGGCGGCCGAGCGAGGTGAGATCTGCGAAGAGACAACCGTGATCGAGTCCTCCTCCGGCAACTT
>WNGL01003101.1_pt1 | contig 20012 bp, 25 predicted proteins | sample 5400591 | NCBI WGS metagenome assembly WNGL01 (sample SAMN13153377, study PRJNA577476) | soil metagenome | isolation source: 80 cm soil or saprolite under Garry oak tree replicate 1 | place: USA:California | collected 2016-06-15 | reverse complement strand
GACGCGACATCTTCTTGACGGCCTCCACGCCGGCTTCATCGCGTCCGAGCACGATGCCGGCCTGCGGCCCACCGAGGAGCTTGTCCCCCGAGAACGTGATCACGTCGGACTGCGCCAGAGACTCGGCGACGGTGGGCTCGTCGCCGACCGAATCCGCCGCGCCGCTGCCAATGTCGTCGATCAGGAGCAGGCCATGCCCGCGCGAAATGGCGGAGAGGTCCGCGAGCGTCGCCGATTCGGTGAAGCCGGTCACGCGAAAGTTCGAAGTGTGCACACGCAGCAATGCGGCGGTGCGCGGCGTGATCGCCTTCTCGTAGTCGGACGCTCGCGTCCGGTTGGTCGTCCCGACCTCGACCATGCGCGCCCCGGACAGTCGCATCACGTCCGGCATGCGGAACGAGCCGCCGATCTCCACCAGCTGGCCGCGCGAGACGATCACCTCCTTGCCCTTGGCCAGCGCCGTCAGGGCCAGCAGCACCGCGGCGGCGTTGTTGTTCACGACGAGAGCTGCGTCGGATCCGAAGAGCGCGGTCAGAAGGTCGGAGACCAGTGCAGCCCGTTCGCCTCGCTTTCCGGTCTCGAGATCGAGCTCGATGTTGCTGTAGCCGCCGGCCACCGCCAGCGCGTCGAGTGCGGCCCGGGCCAGGGGGGCGCGACCCAGGTTGGTGTGGAGGATGACGCCTGTGGCGTTGATGACCCGGCGCAGCCTTGGCGCGACGAGGGCGCGCAGCCTGGCCGCGACAGCGTCCTCCCTTGCGCCCTCAGCTGCGTCGCCTTCGCGCTCGGCCGCGATCTGCTTGCGGATCGCCTCCACCACCCGCTCCCGCCCGTATACCTTCACGAGCTCGGCGTATGCCGGCTCGTTGACGAGCGTCCCTACAGCAGGCAGGGAAACAGGCCGGCCAGACCGGGAATCCTGTAACCGTCGCATTCGCCCAATGAGATTAGGCTTGCCGGCTCGTAGAAAGGCGTCATCACCACAGACAGCAGGTTGATGCCAAGGAGGAATTGGAACACCACCAGGGCGATCGCGCACCCGGCCCAGATCTCGCGGCGGCGCACGGTGACATTGAAGAAGAAGCGCGCATTGCGGCTCTTGAGGATGGCCTCGATGACGTTCCAGCCGTCGAGGCCGGGAATCGGAAGGAGGTTGAAGGCGAAAAGCGACAGGTTCAGAAAAACGATCACGAACACCGCCGCGAGGAGAAGTCCCGGGCCTGGGTCGAACGAGTACGGCATACCGACGCGGCGCAGGACCTGGAGGATCAGGCCGAGCACGAGGGCGACCGCGAGGTTGGCCGCCGGGCCGCCCAGCTCGTAGAGCACCTTCTGGCCGGTCGTGCTGATTCGGTTCGGCTGAATGGGAACGCGACGGCCCCAACCGACCAGCGCGACCCCGACCGTGATAACTCCGACCGGCTCCAGGAACCGGCGTGGGTCAGGCTTGAAGTAACCGAAGTAACGCACCGAGCGGTCACCCAGGAAGTAGGCAGCGGCCGCGTGGCCCATCTCGTGTACGGGAATCGCGATGAGCACCGCCGGCACCAGGAGCAAAGCCCTGATGACGAACTGCTCCAAGTTGCTCAATCGACGCGGATTTTGCTGTCGCGCCTGGTGGTTCGCCGCGAGGCCCGCGCGCGCCGAACGCGCTTGGTCGAAGCCTCGGGAGCGACGCGGTTCTCGTAGATCAGCATCAAAGCCGTGATCAGCTCGCGCTGGGCGTTCAGCAGGTGGACCTGCGCGGCGGGCGGCACCATCTCGGAGAGCACGTTGCCGACCCGCGAGCCGAGCTCGTTGATCAGCTCGACGACGCGCTCGCCGTCGCGAGTCACGCTTTCGGCCCCTTGGCGGCGGTTGGACGCTGCGCGAACCGGACTCGCAGCTCGCCGCCCTCGATCGAGGCGCCTGCTGTCTCGCGACGGGCCAGCACGCGAGGAAGACTGATCTCGCGCCGGTAGTTGCCCACGGTCACATAGAGCTCGCCGTTGTGTCGGCTCAGGTCCACCGCGGACTTGTCGACGAAGGGAACCTTCAATGCAAGCACGTAGTCGCTGCCCTGCTTGTCGATTCGCTGAGCGTTGGAGGTCGCGAAGCGACGCGCCGGGTCGTCTTCCCCGTAGATGGCCTGCGCCATGCGCGCCAGCATCGTCTCCCCCACCACCTCGCTGTCAAACAGCGGCACGTTGAAGATGGGAATTCCCGCGAAAGACTGCTCGACCTCGAGCTGATAACGCTGATGGATGCGCTGCCATTTCTGGAACAGCTCGTCGTGGAGATCGCCTGGAAGCAGCCTGTTCACGATCACAGCGTCGGTGACATATCCGAACAGGCTGAGATACGTGTACGCGCGCTTGGCCTCTTTGACGACCATCTTCTCCAGGTTCAGCACGATCCGAACCGTCGTGATCTCCGGGTCGGTGAGCACCTTGCGCATGCCGTCGAGGTCCATGAGCAGGTCTTTCAGCGACGCGTAGACCTCGTCCGATGGCAGCGGCATCCCCATCATCGGCTGCAGCACCGGGCGGGCCACCCGCATGGCGCGGCGGGACCACGGATAGATCTTATCCAGCCACCATTTGGCGGCGTCCGGGAACGTGAGCAGCTGCAGCGTCTCGCCGGTCGGGGCGCAGTCGACGATCAAGACGTCGTGCTCCGCGCGCTGAGCGTAGTGCTTGATCCACATCAGGGACGCGACCTCATCCATGCCGGGAGGATTGGCCACCTCATCGGCCAGGACTTCGTCGAGTCCCTGGGTCGAGAAGACCTCCACCGCGTATTCGTGCAGCTTGGCCCAGTGGCGCTGCATCTCGTGGAGCGAGGAAACCTCGTGGGCCCACAGGTTGTTCGCGACCTTGGTGGCCTCGGAGCCCAGCTCGATGTCGAAAGAGTCCCCAAGCGAGTGCGCGGGGTCGGTGCTCATCACGACGGTGCGGTAGCCGGCGGCGGCGCAGCGCACGGCGGTCGCCGCGGCGACCGAAGTTTTGCCCACGCCCCCTTTCCCGGTGAAAAGGACGACCCTCACGCGGAGAGTCTACGTGCGGTTAGTTTCCCCTGGCGGCGCGGCTCCGCCGGAGATGTGGCCCTCGACCAGCGATTCGACGTGGCGAAGGATCTGAATCGTCACCTCCGTGTTCCTCTCGATGGCGCGGAGGATCTGGACGTTCTGCCGGTCCGCCTTGTCGGCCTCGTGCGCGGCGTGCTCGAGGGTCAGGCGGTCTTTCTGGGACTGGCGGTTGCCGGCGAGCAGGAGCACCGGGCCGGTGTAAGCGGCCTGGATCGAGAACAGCAGGTTCAGGAGAATGAAAGGCTTGGGATCGAAGTGAAAGAAGAGGATCGCGTTGCCAACCATCCAGGCGGCGACCGCGGCGGTCTGCACGATCAGGAACGGCCAGGAACCGATCCCGGATGAGATCTTGTCCGCCAGCCGCTCGCCAAACGTCGCCTCTTCGTGGTGAACGACATTGACCGGATGCTTGTGTTCGCCGGAGACGAGCTTGTGCCGGCGCAGCGTCTCTTTGAGCGCGGCATGACCGGTGTCGTTTGTGCGAACAGACATGGAGCGGCTGAAACTCTAGGGTTTGGGCCGGGCCGTGTCTACGAAATTACTTGACGATCAGCGGAACGAGAACCGATCCGATTCCAAGCAACACAACCATCGACAAACCGACGACGAGCAGCCTGACCAGATCCTTCGTGAAGTACGGCACGCGGTCGAGAGGGATCGATGGGTCGGTGGACTCGACGGTGAACCGGCCTCCGCGGCCCTTGATGATCTGGTTGCGCGCGCCCAGTGACAGCTCCACGGCTCGGACCAGGGCCTGGTCGCCGCCGACGCGGGCCTGGGAGACGCTGCGAGTACCTGGCTGGGTGGCGACCGCCGAGCTCGATCCGGTCGCGACCGGGGTCAGCGGCCCGGGCGGCCGCATCGGCTGGCGAAATTTGCCTTTGGATCGCTTCTTGCCCTTGCGACTCATAGATCTGCAAGTCTAGAGGGCCATGAAAACGAGCCCCGGGGAGGTGAAGGCAGGCAGGCGGTTGGGGGAGCTGGTGCTGGGTCGTGGGATGCGACTCGGGAAGGGTTCCGCCTGCCTGTCGTTGGGCCGTGGGACTCAACCTGCTGGGACGTTGGCTACGATATGTTGTGTCCCACGCGAAGTTATAACCCCGAATGTAGTTGTTGTCAAGAGATTTGAGCAAATATCTTGAGACCGTCACCACCGCCCAGCCCACCCACCTCCGGATCCGTGCGATGGCTGCCTTTCCTGTTTGCGGCCGGGGCGGTGTTCTGGCTGGTACAGCTCACGCAGGCGGCGGCCATGGTGGCGGCTCCGGTCGGCCGGGACCGGCTGGAGCAGACGCTGGTCAATGCCGGCATCACCCATGACGTGAGCGCCGTCCTCACCGCCTACCTGGTGTTGATCTTCGTCTTCGAGGCCGTTGCCGCCGGCCTGCACGGCACCGCCTTCTACGGCCTGAGGCGGCGGCGGCCCTGGGGGTGGATCGTGGCAGTGCTCATAGCCGGCGCGTGGTCGCTGGTCATCGTTGGTATCCCTGTCTTCGTCTTCTTGCTGCAGCGCAAGACCCGAGAGGCCTACGGCATCCTCTGAAGGTTCAGCGTCCGATGCGGAAGAAGATGACGTCGCCGTCCTTGACCCGGTAGTCGCGGCCTTCCACGCGCAGCTTTCCCGCTGCGCGCAAGGCCTCCATCGAGCCTGCCGCGACTAGCTCATCAACCGACGTCACCTCGGCGCGGATGAAGTGCTTCTCGAAGTCGGTGTGAATCTTCGACGCCGCCACCGGTGCCGGAGCATCGCGTTCACAGGGCCATGCCCTCACCTCGGGTTCACCCGCCGTGAAGTACGTGATGAGGCCGCCCGCCTCCCACACCGCGCGGGCGATGCGTCCCAGGCCTGACTCGTCGATGCCGTATCCGGCGCGCATCTCCGCCTGCTCGCTCGGGTCGAGCTCGGCCAGCTCAGCCTCGAGCCGCGCCGACAGCACGATCGACGGAGCGCCTTCGGCATCGGCCAGCTTCTTCACCTTCGCGGCCGGCTCTCCCCCGTTCGGCAGTAGTTCTTCCGCAGCGTTTGCAACATAGACCGCGGGCTTGAGGGTCACCGGAAAGATGTCGAGCAGAAGGTTGCGCTGGTCTGGCTCGAGCTGCAGCGTGCGCAGCTGCCGGCCGGCGTCGAGGTGCGCCTTGGCGTCCGCCAGCACCTCGGTCTCCGCAGCCGCATCCTTCTTTCCGGCGCGCGCCTCCTTGCCGACCACCTCGAGCCGCCTTTCAACCGACGCCAGGTCGGCCAGCACCAGGTCCAGGGCAAACTCCTCCAGCTCCGCTGCGGGGTCGGGGTCAGGCCCGAAGCATCGGGCGACCTTGAGCAGCACGTCGGCCTGGCGAGCGAACGCCACGCGCTGGGCGCGGCTGCCGAGCGGCGTGTCCTCGACTCGCACCTGCGCCGGGGTCACCTTGACGGGCTTGACCGCCTCGGCAAGTCGCGTCAGGCGTCCGTCGGGGATGTCCACCATCCCGACGCCATCTGCCCCGCGACCTGCTGTTAGTGCGTTGAACAGCGTGGTCTTGCCTGCCCCGGTCGGGCCGACGATCGCAACGTTTACCGGCACGGGCTACGCCAGTTCCTGATCCAGCTCAAACGCTTTGTGCAAGATCCGGACGCCTTTGTCGACCTGGTCGCGGGAGACCATGCAAGTGATTCGGATCTCCGACGTGCTGATCATCTCGATGTTCACTCCCGCGTCGGCCAGGGCGCGAAACATCCGCGCCGCGATGCCCGGCGTGCCGAGCATGCCGGTGCCGACGATGGAGAGCTTGGCAATTCCTCCGGCCGACAGGACGCGCGTCGCGCCGACGCTCTTGGCCGCCGCCTTGACGAGCTTCTCGGCCGCCTTCAGGTCCGACTCGGCGACCGAGAAGGTGAGGTCCGTGTGGCCGGATCGTCCGATGTTCTGCACGATGACGTCGACGGAGATTCCAGCCGCGCCAAGCGGTTCGAAGATCGCGGCGGCGACGCCCGGGCGGTCGCGCACGCCGATCACCGTTATCTTCGCGACGTTTGTCTCTTGCGCGATTCCGCGCACGCGCTGGCGATCTTCCATCGGTACGTGAGCGACGATCATCGTACCGACGCCATCGTGAAAGCTCGAGCGCACGTGGATCGGGACGCTGTAGAGCTCGGCTATCTCGACGGCGCGCGGATGCATGACCCGCGCTCCGACCGCAGCCAGCTCGAGCATCTCGTCGTACTGGACGTGGGTGAGCTTGCGCGCCGACTTCACGACGCGCGGGTCCGCCGTGAAGATGCCATCGACGTCCGTGTAGATCTCACACGACTCGGCTCGTAACGCCGCGGCAAGCGCGACCGCCGTCGTGTCCGAACCACCTCGGCCGAGTGTCGTGATCTCGAGCTCCTCGGTAACGCCCTGAAAGCCGGCCACGACCGGAACCTGCTTGTTCTGCAGAGCTTCCAGGATGCGGTCGGGCTTGATGTCGCGGATGCGGGCTCTCGAGTGATGCTCGCTCGTGCGCACGCCTGCCTGCGCTCCAGATAGAGAAATCGCCGGCACGCCCATGCCCTGGAGGCACATGGCGACCAGCGGGGCGGTGATGGTCTCGCCGTTGGCAACGAGCATGTCGAGCTCACGCGCCGGCGGTTCGGGGTTGACGCTCTCCGCCAGCGCTATCAGACGATCCGTCGTGTGGCCCATGGCCGAAACGACCGCGACGACCTGGTGACCCCGTTTGACCGTGTCGGCGATGCGGCGGCTGACGCGGCGGATGCGGGCGGCCGAGCCGACCGAAGTACCGCCGTACTTCTGGACGATCACAACGTACGAAACATTCCTTTGTCGGTGATCTTCGTGACCAGCGCGCGACCGCGAAGGGGATGCGACTCTTCCATCGCATTTGCGATCCGGTTGGCCTGCGACGGAGCACAGAAAGCAAAAACGCTCGGGCCGGCGCCGCATATGGCCGCGCCGTATGCGCCCGCCGCCTCTGCTACGTGGATGACCTCTTCCACCCACGGATAAAGGTGGAGGCGATGCGGTTGGTGCAGGCGATCGCGCAGCGCCTCACCGAGCAGCCCGGGACGCTTGGACACGATCGATCGCGCGAGCAACGCGGTCCGCGCGGCGTTGAAGGTCGCATCCCCCAGCGATACCGAGTCCGGCAGCACAGAGCGCGCCTTCTCCGTCGGCAGCGGCTGATGCGCGATGAAGAGCGCCAGGCCCCAACCTGGATTCGGCAGCTTCTCGTCGACCTTCTCCGAGACGATCCGAATGCCGCCCGCCGCAGCGGCCGCGACGTTGTCGTAGTGGCTCTCGTCCGCGCCCGCGTCCACGACGTGGCTCTTCACGTCCCATGGGCTGCTCAGCGCTGAAGCGGCCAGCCGGGCCGCCGCGCTGCTGCCCAGGCCGACGCCCAACGGTATCTCGCTGCGGACGCGGCCCTTCATGTTCAGGCGGGTGAACGGGTTCTCGTGGGCGTAGAGGTAGTCGGCGCCCTCGCCTTCGTAGTCCCACGCCGGGCGCTCCGACTCGCTGGCCTCGACCTCGAGCCACAGGTCGATCGCCATCGCCATGCAGTCGAAACCTGGACCGATGTTGGCGATCGAAGCGGGAACTTTGATTCTCACTTACAGCTTCAAGACCTTAGCGAGTGTGCGCGCGTCGCCGTCGACCTCGATGGGCGGTTCGACGTTTTTCAGCGCCGCGTCAGGGTCCTTGAGCCCCGAGCCGGTCAGAACGACCACGGTGATGGCGTCTTTCTCGACCTTGCCGTCGCGGACCAGCCGGAAGAGCAGCGCCAGAGGAGCCGCCGACGCGGGCTCGGCGAACAGGCCCTCGCTGTTGGCCAGGCGGATCTGGGCGGAAAGGATCTCGGTGTCCGTGACGGCGGCGATCGTGCCGCCCGACTCGTCGCGCGCTGAGGTGGCGCCCTCCCACGAGGCCGGGTTGCCGATCCGGATCGCTGACGCCACTGTTCTCGGATCGGGAACAGGAGAACCGTTCACGATCGGCGCCGCACCCTCCGCCTGAGCGCCCACCATGCGCGGCAATCGCGTCGCGCGCCCCGCCGCGTGGTACTCCCGAAATCCCTTCCAGTAAGCCGTTATGTTCCCCGCGTTGCCGACGGGAAGGAATAGGTAGTCCGGCGCGTCGCCCAGCTCGTCCACGATCTCGAACGCGGCGGTCTTCTGACCCTCGATGCGATGTGGGTTGACCGAGTTCATCAGCGCGACAGGGTAGTGGCTGGTGACGTCGCGCACGGTCTCCAGCGCCTGGTCGAAATTGCCCTTCAGGGCGACGACCTTGGCCCCGTACATCAGGGCCTGAGAAAGCTTGTTCATGGCAATTTCGCCGGAGGGTACGACCACGATCGCGCGGGCACCGGTCCGCGCCGCGTAGGCGGCCATCGAGGCCGACGTGTTGCCGGTGGAGGCGCACATGAAGACGCGGCTGCCCGCCTCGAGCGCCTTCGCCACGGCAACGACCATGCCGCGGTCCTTGAACGAACCGGTCGGGTTGAGCCCCTCGTACTTGAAGTAGAGATGCCGCAAGCCGAGGGCGCGGCCGATGTTGCGGCTCGGCACGAGCGGGGTCGAGCCTTCGTTGAGATCGACCTCGGGGGTTGCCGGCCCGACGGGCAGGTGCTCGCGATAGCGAGCGATGACACCCATCGGGTATTCCTTAAAAGACGCGCAGGAAAGAGGAGACCGCGTGCACCGGCTCGAGCTGCGCCATCCGCTCGCGAGCCTTCTGCAGGCTCGCGTCCAGGGAGGGGTGCGTCGTCACGACCAGCTCGGCCGTGTGGTCATGCGACCACGCGTCCTTCTGTATGAAGCTCGAGATGCTGACGCCTTCCTCGGCGAAGACCTGCCCGATCGCGGCCAGCACGCCTGCACGGTCGTCGACTCGAATGCGGTAGTAGGCGCGGGTCTTCACATCGCCGATCGGAATCACTCCGATGCGGTCGTCGAAGCTGAACGATGGCCGGCTCTGCACGCCGCGCCGGATCGATCGCGCGAGGTCGATAAGGTCGCCCACGACGGCCGATGCGGTAGGCCTGCCCCCCGCACCCTGCCCGACGAGCAGCACCTGCCCCACCAGGTCGCCCTCGACAAACACGGCATTCTCCGCACCTTCGACGCGGGCGAGGGGATGATCGAGCGGGATCATCGCCGGGTGCACCCGAGCTTCGACCCGTCCGGGATGGCGCTGAGTGTGCGCGATGAGCTTGATCGCGTAGCCGAGCTCGCGCGCGTATCGGAAGTCGACCGGCTCGATGCCGTCGATCCCCTCGCGATAGATCTCGCCCGGCCGCACCTTGATCTCGTAAGCGATGGACGCGAGGATGGCCAGCTTGTACGTGGCGTCGTAGCCGCCGATGTCATCGGTGGGATCGGCCTCGGCGTAGCCCGCCTCCTGGGCCTCGCGCACCGCGTCGGACATCGGCAGGCCGGTCGATGCCATGCGGCCGAGCACGTAATTCGTGGTGCCGTTGATGACCGCGGAAACCCGCTCGATCCGGTTGGCCTGGAGGTCGGTCCGAAACGCGCTGATGAGCGGAATGCCGCCGCCCACCGCCGCCTCGAAGTACACGTCGACGTTTCTCTCCGCCGCCACATCCAGCAGCTCCGGGCCGTGCTTTGCCATCACGACCTTGTTGGCGGTGATCACGTGCTTGCCGGACTGGATCGCCTGCTCGATGTAGGACCGCATCGGCTCGTCCCCACCCGCCACCTCGATCACCACCTCGACCGACGGGTCGTCGAGGAGCTGTGATGCAGAGGTGGTCAGGAGGTCCGGTGAGATCTCGATGGAACGCCGCTTGGCCAGGTCGCGCACGAGCACACGCTTGAGGCAGAGCTCGACGCCGGCACGCCGCGAGAGCTGCGGACCCCAGGACAGCATGCGATCGGCGACCTGGGAGCCGACGGTGCCGAGGCCGATCAGGCCGACGTTCAGGGGGCGGGTCGCCATAGGCGGCTATTCTCCCTGCGATGGCCCTGATCCTGCGCGAGAGCGACGTTCAAGACCTGATCGAGATGGACGATGTCATCCCCGCGGTCGAGTCGGCGATGCGGGAGCTGGGCGAGGGCGAGGCGCAGAACGAACCGCGCCGGCGGGCCTTTGCCCCAGGTGGGCTGCTGAACGTCATGTTCGCGTCCTACCCGGGCGGCAAGTGCACCGGCCTCAAGGCCTACACGGTCTCCAATGGGCGCGTCCGCTTCATGGTCGTCATGTTCGGCCTCGACGGAGCGCTCGAGGCGCTGATCGAGTCCGATTTCATGGGCGCCTACCGCACCGGCGCGGCGACCGCGGTGATGGTCAAGGCTTTGGGCCTGCCCGGTGCGGCGACCGTCGCTTTGATCGGCACTGGATGGCAGGCCGCCACCCAGTCCCTCGCCCTGTCGCGCGTGCTCGAGCTGAAGGAGCTGCGCGTGTACAGCCGCAACGCCGAGAGGCGGGCGGCGTTCGCTGCAGAGCAGCGAGAGCAGCTCGGTGTGCCAACAGTGGATGCGCCGAACGCCGAAGCCGCGGTGCGGGGCGCGGACGTCGTCGTCACGGTGACCACCAGCCACACCCCGGTGATCGAGGCGGACTGGGTCGAACCCCACGCCGTGGTGGCGGCCATCGGCTCCAACTTCCGCAACCGCGCCGAGGTGACGCCCGAGCTGGTCGAGCGAGCCCAGACGGTCGTGGTCGACCAGCTGGGCGCGGCCCAGCTCGAGAGCGGCGACCTCATCCAGGCACATGAAGCGGGCAAGTTCGACTGGAGCCAGGCCGTCGAGCTCGGAGCAGTGGTCGCCGGGGGTTGGGAGAGGCCCGACCGGCCGGGAATCACGTTGTTCGAGTCTCACGGCCTGGCTTTGTGGGACCTCGCCGCCGGCTCGGTAGTCGTGGCGGCGGCCCGCAAGCGAGGCGGCTACGAGGAGATCGAGCTTTTCTCTTAATGCAGGTGGCTGTTGATCGGCTGGGCAAACGCCCCGATCTGCAGCCACGAACCGACCAGGTAAGCGGTGAAGAGAATCACCACGAGCGCCGCGCTGGCGGTGGTGTAGATGACCCACGGCGACGGCCCGGCGGCGGCAAGACGGATCATCAGGTCCGACCAGTCCGGGCCACGCCGGGATTTCCAGGTTTCGACCTCGGCCCGGATCATCCGGCTTACGTCTGTTTCGGAGGGCGTGCTCTGCCCCCCCCGAGTGGCTTTATCTTCCACGTAGGGCACCTTCACTACTCGAACGCTCCGTCTCACGTTGCTGGTCGCTGCCCATGTTTTTTCTCATGATCGCCACCGCCTTGGCGATCCTCGAGGCCACTGTACCGGCCGGCACACCAAGCACCTCGGCGATCTCCTCCCGCGTCAAACCTTCGTAGTAATGAAGGACGACGGCGGCCCTCAGCTTGGGGCTGAGCACGGTCAGCGCCTTCCCCACCACGTCACGGGCCTCCGCCCGGTCGTAGTCGCGCCGATCTGGGGCGACGTAGAGCCGCGCGGGGAGAAACCGGGCGAGCTTCTGGCGCCGGAGGTGCGAGATCGCGAGGTTGATGCCGATCCTGCGCAGCCACGCGCCCGGAGGCGCGGTGGGCGTGTAACGGTGGCGAGCCCGATAGGCGCGGACGAAAGTTTCCTGGGTCAGGTCTTCCGCCGCGGCGGAATCGAGGACGACAGCCCGGATCGACCGGAAGACGGAGTGGAACTCCTGGTCGTAGAGCTGGCGGAACTGGGTCTTGGGATCGAGGGGTTCTCCGTCGGGCACGCGCTTAGTTTGACGGGAGGGACCGACCGTTATTAGGACAAAAGGCCGATTGCGCCGTCGGTCGGGCAGCGTTAGAGTAGCCGGCGCTCTGTAGGGAAGCCAGAGCATCTGTATCCACGTCTTCCCGGAGGGTGCCCATGATTTGAATCCTTCGTCTTTTGCTGCCCGCGGCTCTTCTCGTCATTGCGATGGCGAGCTCCACAACCACGGCGTCCGCATATGGCACGAGCGATCAGCCGCTGGCTCAGGTCGAGGTCTCGGCGAACTGCGACAACCCGAGCATCGCGATCTGCCAGCCGCAGCCAGCCGGCTTCGGTCTGGGCGGAATCTGGGTCTGGGTGGAGATCGACGGCGATGGAAGCGCCGAAATCCGCGGCGCCGGGTGCGGTCACGGCAGCGCGGGCAGCGGTGGTGGTCCGATTCACTTCACCGGCTCGTGGTTCCCGTTCTACGGCACGGCGGCCCAGCTTCAAGCCGCGATGGGGCCTCCGCCGCAATTCTTCATAGCCGCAGTCGACCCGAACAACAAGTATTACGTCCTGCCGCAACTCGGTCTCGCGGTCCCTCAGACGCAAGGCCACTACGGACTTCGTCTCGCACCGGGAGCTCAGGTGCAGGTCACGATCGCGCCGTAGCTTTCCAACCAAGAGAGAGAGGGGCGGCCAGCAGCGCCGCCTCTCTCACTCGACCGCCTGCCTTGGGGTTGCTGTGCCTAGCCGCCCTTGCCGCCGCCGCACGCGGCAGAAAGGATCCCGGACCCTGCCACGTTCAGGACATTCGTGTTCACAGATACGGTGCCGAATGCGTTAGGGGCGCCCGAACCGGAAAACGTGCCGATGCCGGAGATAGAGGTAGTCTCGAAGGCAGAAAGCGCGGACAGGTTGTGGTCGTGGGTTGTCGCAACGAAGTTGCCACACCTGAAGCTGCCGTCATCGTCCGAGGTTCCGAGGGCGCCGGTGCCCGTCCATGAGGCGGTCACGGTCAGCGGAAGTGTGAAGCCGGTTCCGCCACCTCCCCCGCCACTCTTCGCGTCGGGCACTGCGCCCGTAATCGGGACGATGAACCCGGGACACAGGGTGCTCTCATTGACTGCGTTGAGCGTCGCCGTCTGCAGGTCGCTGCTGATCACGAAGTCCGAATCCGGGATGACCAGGCAGATGTTGTCCGACACCAGGGGAGGTTGGGTCGGATCTGTCGGGTTTGGAACGAAGTACGACACCGACAACAGCGTCATGAAGCTGGTTTGGATCGCTCCGCCGGCCCTCGGGCGAAACATGAACAGCGAGCGGTCGACAGAAACGTTGATGCTCGCGTCGTTAGACGGGTCGAAGAAATTTGTGAAGCCGCTGGTATCGGTGAAGGTGAACTTCCCCCCCGCTTGGCCGAAGCCACCCGATGCGCCGACCGACGCGACGGTCAGCGTGGCGGCGACACTGACGGCGACACCGACTGAAAGCGTTAATCGCCGGATCAATCCCATGCCATCTCTCCCCACTCCTGCGCAAACCGCGGTGGCCGAGCTTTGGCCGAGATTATGCGTCCGAAACGCCGTCCGTTGAGCAACGACTTTTCGCCAGTGGCTCGGGCGCGAAGCAAGGATTCGTGGTGGGCCGTAGTTTCCGTAACGCCAACCAGATCGAGGTTCGTGGATGTGTGATCCACCGTCCGTGAGCCAACCTCGAGCGCTGCACGCCAGCCTCCCCCATGTTGTCTACTACGGGAGTGCAGCTCACCAAGACCTTCCCCGCTGCGGCCTTCCGGGAGGCGCTCGAATCCTGGTCGTGGCTACCTCTGGCCGGCAAGGTGCCCATACTCGCTACGGCCTTCGGCGATGTCATCCTCCAAGATCCTGAAGGCTATTGGTTCTTGGATGCAGCCGGGGGCAAGCTTGAAAAGATCGCCTCGAACCGTGACGAGCTCAGGGCTGCGTTTTCAAGCCCCGAAGGTCAAGACCAGTACTTGTTGGCAGGCTTGGCTCACGCGGCCGAAACTCAGGGTTTGATGTTGGCTGAGTCCGAGGTCTTCGACTTTACCCAGCCCCCGGTTCTCGGAGGGCAGTTCGGCGTCGAGAACCTGCAGCCCAAGGATTTCGTGGTTTCGCTGAACATTTCAGGCCAGATCCACAACCAGGTTCGCAACCTGCCTCCCGGGACAAGGATCTCGAACGTCAAAATCAGTTGACCGCGGCGAGGTGAGCCTTGCACGTGGGTGCTATCAGTGGCCGTCCAGGAGGCACTCCTCCATCATGGCCGGACAGACACTTAGCGGGAGTTAACGAATGGCTGCGTTATTGAATGCCCGGTTTGATGGCGACATCAACGACTTGACGCAGGCGTACGACCGAGCACACGCGCTGATCATGAGCCGCGGAGTGGCAACTTCGTTCGGCGAACTGCGGCACCACTGCGCAGTCGGGAATGGCGCTCTTTTCATAGTTGGCGTCTGGGAATCCGCTGAGCAAATCCGAAGTCGCTGGTCGAGCGATGAGTTCGAAGAGGCGATGGTTTCGGTTGGTTTTCCGGCGCCAAAGAGCGCCAATATCACGATTCTCGACCTGCATGCGGTAGAGCCGCCGCTCTGAATCGACTCACTGACCATTAGTCGTTGGTGGGCCAGGGGTTCCATAACGCGAACCGAGTCGCGGTCATCGGACCGCCCATATCCATCTGGAGCCCTCTGCCGGGCGGTCGTCACCCTATGTTCGGAGGCAGCATGAATCGCGCCCCAGGGTACGCGCTCGATATTTCAGGAGGCTCGCCGCTTGAGTTGGGAGTCGTTGGCGCGAGCATGTTTCTAATCAAGCCCGCCCAGACAGCCTGTGCGGGCATGACGCGTAGGGTTGGAGGCGCCATCGTTCCGAAACGATCTGCTTGACTGCGATTCACCACTGTCGGGGCTTTGGACAGTCCGTGCCGACCTAGGACATCAGACCGCGGACCGTCTCTGGACAATCGCGTCGGTGAAGCTCAATCTGTCGAGCATGATGGCTCAGGCATCAGGGGCATCCGACGAATCAGTATGGGAGTGTCAGTTAGATGACACCGCTCTTTCCTTCTCTCTTTGAGGCGGTCGTTTTCTGGGGTGTGCTCGTTCTTTGGGTGCTTGCCTTCCTGATTTGGGCTGTCAGACATTCGGAAAAAAAGGGGAAGAGGAGGCAAGACCTCTTGCCCTTAAACGCGCTTGCAATCGTAGTAGGGATCGCAATCGCATACGCTCGCATCGGCGCGCTTCCGAACTGGCTGTTTTACCCGGGAGAATTGCTATTTGTCGTAGGAACGGCTTTCGCGCTCTGGTCGATGTCGCTTTTGGGCCGCTATGAATCCGCGTACGTGCAGGTTTTGCCTGATCACAACGTGATTGAAAACGGTCCCTATCGGCATATCAGACATCCCGGGTACCTGGGTCAGATTGTCGCCTTTATCGGGCTCGGATTGGCCTTACAGTCATGGGTTGGCCTACTCGTGATTCTCATAGTTCCGGGCAGTTTGTTTGCCTACCGACTCCGCATCGAAGAACAATTGCTGGTCGCCGAGCTGGGAGACAATTACGTCAACTACATGAAAAGGACCAAACGCCTCCTTCCTTTCATCTGGTAAGAGGAAAAGAGCGAGATTCTCAAAACTGCTCGACGACCGTTCCGGATTCGCGCTGGATTCGGTTGCCTTTCTCAGCGACAACGGCGCCGTCTTCGGCGGCGAGCTAGAGAAAGCGCTACGGACTCAGAAATCTGGTGGGCCGCCGTGGACTCGAACCACGTACCTCCGCGGTACCCCCTGGGCTGAGCGGTGTGCAGATGGCCCAGGGGACTTCAATCGGCCGCAGCGCAATGTCCGGTGTTATCAGGCGTGTTTGGCGCTCATGATTCGAGGAGACGCCACGGCCGGCGCCCCTTGACCCATTGAGAACTTGGACGGGCGCTCGAATAGGCCCAAAACGCGCGAGTAGACTCGCCATCACCACCGGCTCGACCTCGTAAGAGACGTACTTGCGGCCGGCCATTGATGATGAGGAATCTGCTGCGGCGTAGCTACCAAGTCGTTGCCTGGCTGGTGGTGGCGGCGATCATTACACAGTTCCTGCTGGCAGGACTTGGGGTATTCGCGACGGTCCAGGTCGGTGGGTTTGGCCCCCACCGCTTGTATGGGGCCACCGCGGTCCTGTTCGGCATCCTGCTCTTGATCGTCTTCTCATTCGTGTCCCGAGCTCCCTGGCGCTACACCGGCCTGGCCGGGCTGCTCCTCCTCCAGTTCTTCCTGCAATACGTATTCCTTCAGTTCTACTGGAATGCCGGCAGCACCATCCCCGGTACTTCCTGGTACGTCTCACCGGACCTGCGGCCCATCGCGGCCCTCCACGTCCTCAACGGATTGGTAATCCTTTGGGTGGCGCTCCATATCGCGGACCGGTCGACAGCCGCACAACCAACACCTGGCTAGACCCAGCCGGCGTCGCAACCGGCGGGGCGAAAGTCTCTTGGCTTAGAGCACACTCTCGGCGACTGATTCGGCCGTCTCCCATGCCGCCTGAGCATGGCAATGCCCCTTCCTCCGGCAAGTGTTCGCATTGTGGGGACGTTGGTGGCCGCGGTGGACTCAAACCACCTACCTCCGCGGCAATTCGCCCTGAGCGCTGTGCTTCAAGATCAGAGAGGCCGGGCGTGAGGCGGGGTGGTTATGTGGCCTGACTCGCCCTATTCACAGATTCCGAAGACGCCGATCGCGGAGTCTGTTCGTACGACCTGAGCACACGCATGGCCCGGAGGGTATTCCACCGGCTCGGTCTGCCCTCGCCATCGTCCAAGGCGAAATGCATGCGGCCGGGATGGGGGTTCTCGAGGGACCAGCGGCCCTCCGCATCGCGCTTGGACTCGACCAGGTGGATCGCCTCCGCCATCCGCTCGTCGGGAGCGGCGCCGGCGGCGCGCATGTAGTCGAGACCTCGGAGCACGTCGTAGTGCCAATAGGTCGGGTAGGAGAACCGCGTGAAGGCCGGGTCGATCACATCACCTGTCGACAGCCTGCGCAGCATCCGCCGTTCGAGCAGGTACTCCTGACCGCGGAGGCGGGCGGCGCTCACAAGGGGTGTGCCGCCCGTGGCTCGCTCGTACTCGAGCAGGCCATCAAGCACGTCGATGGTCGAGTGGAAGGACCCACGGGTCGACCCGTTCTCCTGCTCGCAGTTCCACCCGCCGTCACTCATCTGCTCACCGAGGAGCCGTTCGACGATGCCGTGGACGTGCTCGCCGAAGTAGGCTCCGAGCGCGACGACTTTGCCGTTGATGCAAGGCTCCACCTCGCCCGCAAAGAAGGGCTCGCCATCGTGCTCCCACGCAACGTGCTCGCGGACCCGGCGGACGGCCTGCCGCGCTTCCACTCCGGCGGGATCGAGTCCGAATGCCCGCAACAGCATCAGGCTCCACGCGGTGGAGGTCCATTCCGGAAAGAGCGTGCCTTGCCTCTCGGGTGGCAGGGACTCCCACCAATTGATCGCCTCAGCCGACGTAAGTCTGGCGGGAGTGCTTTTGTCCCAGTGGCCATCCTGCCTCTGCAGGGCCAGCAACCGTGCGCCCCAGCCCTCGGTAGCGACTCGAGCACGCTCCGCTGCAACATCGTCCTCGGGTATATCCGCCAGGTCGCGCATAACCTGCCAGCGGATCGCCGGGTCCGAGTCCAGCAACCAGTCGACGACGTCCATTCGCTTCAACCTCTGCCAGGAGAATAGGTCTCCCGGTGTGGCTAAAACCGCAGCGCCGGCGAACTCTGGTGGGCTGTGGGTCCCGTAACGCGAACCATCCAATGGCTGTCGGCCGTTGTATTAGCCTCCGCGACCCCGACGGTAAACGTCGGCGCGATGGGCGATCGCCCTCACGGTGATCGTCTCAGCCGAATCGTCGATTGAATAGATGATCCGGTACGGACCGCGTCGGACCGACCATTGACCTTTCAATTCAAGGTGCAGAGGCTTGCCCATGCGGCGAGGATCCGTTGCGATCGAATGAATCGCCTCCAGTGCGGCGGCGGCGGCTTTCATCGGTAGGCGGTCGATGTCGCGGGCGGCAGGCGAGGCGATGACTACTTGCCATCGCCGCGAGCTCATCGCGCCTTCAGACGCGTTTCGACGTTTTTGATCGGGATCGTGTCGCCGCCCCTGGCGGCAGCAATGCCAGCCCGGATTTTCCTCATCAGCCGTTTGTCCGACAGAATCGCCAGCGTTTCCTCGAGCCCCTCGATGTCGTCCAGGCTGACGATCATCGCCACGGGCCGGCCGTTGCGCGTGATTGTCACGCGATCCTGTTCACGCTCTACGCGATCGACCACCTCTGAAAGCTTGGCCTTTACCGAGGCGAGAGGGATGGTCTCCATAGACCAGAATTATAGTCCAGCCAAGTGGTGGGCGACCCGGGACTCGAACCCGGATGGGTTACCCCACACGCCCCTCAAACGTGCGCGTCTACCAGTTCCGCCAGCCGCCCTGCTGCGGCGGTTGATTTTAGCGGGCGTTTGAGTCGTCCGCCATGGCGAGCAGGGTCGTGACCGTCGTCCAGTTTCGAGAAGTCGCCGCGATCCCAAGTGATTTCGACGCCAGCCTCTCCCCCAGTGGTGTCCGTCCGATCCCTTCGGGGTACCACGAGTAGACCTCCCGGCCGATGATCTCGAAAGCCTCCTGGGTCGCCACCGCACGGAGGTCGTCGGCGAAACGTGGCGGCAGCTCGGTCGACAAGAAGGTGACGATGTAGCCCTTTGGGTTCACCGCGACTGTCGCGAGCGGGTTTCGGCGCACGACCGTCGCCAGCTCGGCGTGCGATCGTACCAACACGGTGATGTCAAACCCAAACCGTTTTTTAATGAGAGCGTTAACCCGTTTTGCGACCCGCTCGGGTGACGCCCGGCTCGAAAGCACGACGTTGCCGCTCTGGACGTAGGTCTGGACGTCGCCGAATCCATCGCTCTCGAGCGCTTCGCGGAGCTCAGCCATCGCGATGCGATTGCGCTTCACCAGGTTGATGCCTCGCAGCAGGACGACGTGTCGCGCCATTCAGGCGTTAGGCGCGCCTTACTGACGCGCGGTCAGGGCGACGGTGTACCGCGAAGGGTCCCGGCAAGCATCGCCCCACAGGCACCGAGGACGATGAAGGCAAGGATCCACACAACAATGCTCGCAATAGCCGCGCCCCAGAACCCGAAGAAGCCGATCTTGAAGGCGGTGCCGGCTGAGACAACCACCTGCTGCTGCCGTGGCGCGTTCACCGGTGGCACAGGTAGCCAGTTGGCACCGTCCCACCTGTAACGGCCATCAGGGGACAGATTGCCAATCCCAAGCGGAGCCAATTGGCTCGGTGGCTGGCTCACCGCCCGGTAACGATTAGTGACTTGTTCATTCGGCGGGCTAAGAGTAGTTGCTTTGAATGCAATTCACGCGCGCGTGACCGCACCAAGATGGTGATCTCGAAACCGAAGCTTCGCTTTATCACGGCGTTCAGTTTGAGACCAAATTCGAGACCGTTTGAGATCGCCTTTGATACGGCACGCGCGAGACAGTTGCCGCCATGAGCACAACCGCGATCCGCTCCGCCAGGCTCGAGCGTCCGACCACGGGAATGAGCCTCGGACGCCTGACCGCAACCAACGCCATGTGGCTGGGCCAGGGGTCCCACTGGCCGCCGATCACCTTTTCCCTTCTGCCCGCCGCCGCGCTCATGATCACCGGCTCGACCGCGGCCGCCGCGCTGTTGATCGGCCACGTTTCGGCCGCGGGCAATCTCTTTGCGCTGCTGGCTCCCATCCTCGCAGGCTGGCTGAGCGACCGGACTCGCACTCGATGGGGTCGACGAAGGCCATGGCTGGTGGCGGGTACCGCGGTGAACGTGGTCGGTCTCGCTGTCCTCGCGATGGCTGGGACGCCGCTGATCCTCGCGGTCGCCTATATGGTCGTCCAGCTCAGCTTCAACCTCGCCGGGGGTGCATATGCCGCCATCATCCCCGACGTCGTCCCGGCGGCAGACCGCGGCCGCGCCTCGGGAATGCTCGGGATGATGAACGTCGTCGGGTCGGTGGTCGGACTCGCGGGCGTCATCGCCGCTCTCAAGGTTCTCGGTGAAAACCGCATCGGGATCGGGGTCGGGTATGGGTTCTTGATCGCGATCCTGCTCGTGACGACCGCCGTCACCGTGGTCGCGGTGAAGGAACCGCCCGCGCCCGCGACTCGTCCTAAGCCGCTCGCGCTTTC
>WNGL01003511.1_pt1 | contig 20022 bp, 21 predicted proteins | sample 5400591 | NCBI WGS metagenome assembly WNGL01 (sample SAMN13153377, study PRJNA577476) | soil metagenome | isolation source: 80 cm soil or saprolite under Garry oak tree replicate 1 | place: USA:California | collected 2016-06-15 | reverse complement strand
CGGCTCTACTGACGCTTCCGTGGGTCCGTTCAGCGCGGCTGGGTAGCGAACACGCCGCTCCCGCTTAGGTTCCTGGCTTGTCTAGGGTCAGCAACCGGTGAGCGGAGAACGGCGTGCGCAACGCCAGGGTATGGCGCGCCCTTGTGGGCGTCGACGAGGCGGTCGTTGAGAAGGTCGAGTTCGACGAGTGCAGTCGGGCGGTGGTTGGCCACGTTCGCCCGGTGCGTGCGGCGCGTGGTCGCTGCGGGGTTTGTCAACGGCGCTGCGGCCGCTACGACGCCGGCGAGGGACGGCGGCGATGGCGAGCGCTCGACCTGGGTTCGGTGCAGTCGTTCATCGAGGCCGACGCTCCGCGGGTGTCCTGCCCCGAGCATGGCGTCGTGGTCGCGCACGTGCCCTGGGCGCGGCACGGCGCCGGGCACACAATCGCCTTCGATGAGACGGTGGCGTGGCTGGCTACGCAATGCTCGAAGACTGCCGTCACCGCGTTGATGCGGATTGCATGGCGCACTGTGGGGGCGATCGTCGCCCGCGTCTGGGCCGATATCGACCGCCTGGACGGGCTGACCAGGATCGGGATCGATGAGATCTCTTACAAGCGTGGCCGTAACTACCTCACCGTGGTGGTCGATCACGACACCGGCCGGCTGGTGTGGGCCGCGCCCGGCCGAGATCGCGCCACCATGCGCGGGTTCTTCGACCAGCTCGGGCCAGAGCGCAGCGCCGCGATCACGCACGTCTCGGCTGATCAGGCCGACTGGATCGCCGAGGTCGTCGCCGAACGGTGCCCGCATGCAGTCCAGTGCGCCGATGCGTTCCACATCGTCAAGTGGGCCACCGACGCTCTCGACGAGGTCCGGCGTCAGGCCTGGAACGACGCCCGCCGAGCCGGGCAGACCAAGGGCAAGGGCTACGGCAACCGCGTGGCCACCGGCGACGCGCGCCGATTCAAATACGCCCGTTACGCGCTGTGGAAGAACCCCGAGAACCTGACCGATCGGCAACGGGACAAGCTGGCCTGGATCGCCAAGACCGACCCGCGACTGCACCGCGCCTACCTGCTCAAAGAAGGCCTGCGCTACGTGTTCGCAGTCAAGGGCGAAGCCGGCAAGCAGGCGTTGGACCGGTGGCTGTCCTGGGCACGCCGCTGCCGCATTCAAGCCTTCGTCCACCTCGCCAAACGGATCACCGCGGTCCCAAGATCCGACTGATCACCCGCATCGCCTTCGGATTCCGCTCCGCCACGGCCCTGATCGCCCTCGTCATGCTCAGCCTCGGCGGGCACCGACCCGTCCTACCCGGGCGCATCGACCCACGGATGGGTCAGTAGAGCCGATCAGGGCTGGGCCGCCTACTACCGGAGCGTGGTCTCCAAAGAGGTGTTCTCCGCGATCGACAACTACCTGTGGGGACGCCTCTACCGGTGGGCGCTGCGCGCTCACTCGAACAAGACGAGGCACTGGGTCGTGGACCGGTACTTCGGCGTGTTCAACGCGTCCAGGCACGACCGGTGGGTGTTCGGTGACCGCGACAGCGGCATCTATCTGCGCCAGTTCGCCTGGACAAAGATCGTTCGCCACAAGATGGTCATGGGCACCGCGTCTCCCGAGGACCCCGCCCTTGACTGGTACTGGGCTTCTCGGCGGCGTAACGCGTACTCGCAACTCGGTGGGCGCACGGCCTCGCTGCTGCTTCGGCAACGCGGGCTGTGCTCCGCCTGCGGCACGCCCTTATTGCACGCCGATCACGGTCCACAGTCTCCGCAGGAGTGGGAACAGTGGACCCGAACCTTGACGAAGGCACTACGCAAGACCGCCCTCGTTCTTGGCGAAGCCCCCGGCGACGATCCGACCACTCGCCTCTTGCACACCCAATGCCGACAACACGAACAACGATGGCGGCAGCGGGTCCAGCAACGATAAGAACGACGCCCTTGAGACTTGCTTGAGCCGGATGCGGTGAAAGTCGCACGTCCGGTTCTGAGGGGGCCCGGGCCCAGCAATGGGCTCGGGCTACCCGACCAACTATCGCATGTCGATCCGGTGAGGTCGGCGCGCTTCGACGACCCGAGTCTCGTGTCGTGTGCGGGGCTGGTTCCCGTGTTGGCGCTGGCGGTTCGCGCAGGACTGACCGATCTGGCCGATGGCCATCTCACGGTTCCCGGTGGGGCCGGCGTGGCAGCTGGCGCGAAGGCCAGCGCGCTGGTTGCGGGCATGGTCGCCGGGGCAGATTCGATCGCCGATACGGACCTGCTGCGCCACGGCGCGATGCCGCGTCTGTTCAGCGGGGTGCTGGCGCCCTCGACGTTGGGGACGTTCCTGCGCGGGTTCCGGTTCGGTCACGTGCGTCAGCTCGACGCGGTCGCCGCCCGGTTCCTGGCTGGGCTGGCGCAGCACAGCCCGATCATCAACGCGAGCGAGCCGGTCACCTACCTCGACATGGACGACACGGTGCGCTCCACATTCGGCTATGCCAAGCAGGGCGCCGGTTACGGCTACTCCGGCGTCAACGGATTGAACGCGCTGCTCGCGACGGTCTCGACCCCGTCCTCGGCGCCGGTGATCGTCGCGACCCGGCTGCGCAAGGGCTCGGCCAACTCTGCCGGCGGCGCCGCCCGGCTGGCCGCCGACGCGATCCGCACTACCCGCCGATGCGGGTCGGCAGGGTTGCTCGTGCTGCGCGCGGACTCGGCCTACTACGGCGCCGATGTGATCGCCGCCGCGCGACGGCACCACGCGTGCTTCTCCATCACGGCCCGCAAGGATCGGGCCGTGACCGCCGCCATCGCCGCGATCCCCGACGATGCATGGACCCCGACGATGCATGGACCCCGATCCACTACCCCCGCGCCTATCACGACGAACAGTTGCAACAGATGGTCTCCGACGCCGAGGTCGCCGAGGTCCCGTTCACCGCGTTCACCTCGCGACCGAGGACCCAGCACGTCGCGGCTCGGCTGATTGTGAGAAGAGTCCGCGACGCCAACCCCGACCACGTTGCGGTGAACGCCCAAGGCGAACTGTTCCGGGTCTGGCGCCACCACGCCGTGTTCACCGACTCACCGCTACCGATGCTTGAGGCCGAGGCCGACCACCGGCGCCACGCCATCATCGAACAGGTCATCGCTGACAGTCGCCTGGCCCGCCCCGGATGCAGGACGGGAAGTGGACGGGTTGGGCGGCCTTTCCAGCGCGACAGCCACAGCGCCCCGCCCACCGTGATGGTGGCGCGGCGCTGGTCTATGTTTCAGCCCATGGTCGACCGTGAGCGGATCATCGCCGCGCAGGACGCCTGGGGGGGCGCCGAGAAGGCCTACCAGGACGAAGCTGCCAAGTACGTCGACGCGTGGTGGCTGGATGGCGGACCTCTGCCCGAACACGACCCGGAGCCGCTGACCCCCGAAGCATTGGTCGAGCTGGCCCGGCTGCGCGAGGTCGCACAGTCGGCGCTGGCGGCGTACCGCGACGTTCTCGGCGAGAGCTAATCCGACGACGGCACAGACGGGCCATGCTGATCTGCCTCACCGTCTTGGCGCATGAGCGACTACACGACAGCCGCTCCCAATAACCTTCGGATACGTTGGACACGGACATCGTGGCGCACCGACGGGGAGGCTCCGGCCGGGCGTACGCCGACGAGACCCTGCTGCAGCCGGGCAGCACGTCGACCTGCTGCCGCCGTTCGCCGGCGGCTGAGCGCCGGTACGGCCGACCCCGGCGCGGCTTGCCGGGAAGCCAACCCAGGTGAGCCGCGCCAACCACCCTCACCACCGATAGTCAGCCGACCAAGAATCTGCGCTCACCCGTCACGACGACGCAGGGTTTTCCCGTCGAAGTAGCTAGCGATGGCTGACCCTCCGCACATTGGCTGTCGGACGTGTATCGGTGGCCAGCCCACAGTTCGAGGCTTAGCTCGGCGGCAATGCCGACGAGGATGATCCGATCATTGGAAGTCACCATCCGGTCATCGCGGTTCTCCCAAGGTTCAAGACCCCGACCGGCTGCCGCGGCGAATGGTCAATCATCGTCCATCGACAGACCCGGACTACCGATGTGCGGCGCGAGCGGGCGTTGCGTGAACCCTGCCGTCGCCGCGGCAATGCGGTCAAGCACGAATTATCAGTCGCGGCGGATGATCTGGGCGAAGCGTTTGATCATGCGTGTGGCCAGGAACACCTCGAGTATCGGTGGCCCGCCGATCACAGGACCGCGCCACGCGGGGCTACCTCCAGGGCGGCAACCCCACGGCCATAGAGCACGACGAGCCGATTCCCGTGACTGGTCCGAAGCACACCGGACTGCTCGGCAAGCGTAGAGATAGCGTGCTCAATGACCTCCGTCTCCTCCAAGATCTCCGGCTCGTCGTATGTCACATCGAGGTGATCGCCGCCGATAAGGCGAACGCGCAGCACGATCTCTGCCATGGCCAATCAGCCTAGGCGGAGCCGCCGGGCAGCATCAGACACCGGCGATGTCACACGAGCGGCCCCATTTGCCGACCGTGCCCGCAGCGGCATTTGCGGACGGATCGTGGCCGCCTCGCACGCGCGGCGCCTCGCGCTCGGTCGAGCCGCGCGGATGGACGACTTGTAGAAGACGTCAGCCGGAGCTGGTGCTGGTGGTGGTGGGGCCGACAACCGTCGCGGAGGGTGTTGAGCCTGCGGCCGTTCGGGCCGGCTGGCGGCGCTACACGCTCTTGAACAGAGAGTTCTTCGTCGATGAGGCCGGCACGATCTCGAGTCGCTGCAGTTCAGCACCGACCCGGGTGACGTCACCGTCTGCCTGGTCGAGCATTTGCAGGCCTACCTCGACAGCACGCCAGTCAGCTGACGGGTCGAAGAACCCCAGCACGTCAACGACCGCAGCCACCCACTGTTTCGCGCCGCGCTTGTCACGTCGCAGCTCGGTGCAGTACCTCGCCATTGCGTCGCTCACCGACTTCTTGCGCTGGCCCCACTTCTCGCCCTGCCGGGCCGCATCACAAGCCGCTCGCCACAGCTGCGCAACGTCGACGTGCCGATCCAGCACAGGTTCCCCCACGCGGGGCAGAGTAGCGCTCCAACAGGACCCGTCATAACGGCTCGGTTTGCGTTCGGCGATCGCTCTCGGCGGCAGTTGCGTGCGTTTCTTTCGACATCGCATCCTGAATGAACTCATTCCCTCACGCGCCAGCCGTGGCGATCAGTCGTGCTTGATGCCGCTGCCTTCCGGCAGCGGCCGGATCGACCCTCGTAGGCGCTCATGAAGGCGCGACCACACAGCCGTGCGTTTCCACCAGCCGGCGGGATACGAGCGACTCGCTAGCTGGACGCAGCGGTCGTCGGAAGGAGTCGGTGCCATGACGTATAGCCCACCACCACCGCAACCGCCGAGCCTCTTGGAGAGGTGCAGCTCTAGATCGCGTCGTGGGTGCACCCCCTGCGTTTCACCGGTCTGCGGCGATCGTCGGCGCCCGGTGTTCCGGCGGAGGCCTGCTCAATCTGGTCGACGCGCCGCGCCCTGGTGTGGACAATCGATTAGGTGTCATCGGTGCCACGGCCATTGCGGGCGTCGCAGGGGAGGCGATGATGCAAGGAGTGACGAACGGGCGCTGGCTGGGACTGGCGTGGTGCTGCACGGTCGATGGACACGGTATCGAGCGCGATGTCGCCTTCGGCTGGACACGCCAGCAGGCGCAGCGACGCTGCCTGCGCAAGCTGCACCGTCGCACCAGCACAGCGACGCCGGGGGTAGTCAGCGAGTAGCCGCGCCGCGGCAACCAGCCGAGACAGCCAACGAACAGCGTTGTTGGTCGTTCCCGTGGCCGACGCCGGGGTGGGCGTACGCGTCAGCACAGGCAGGGAAGAACGTAACGGCCCGGGACCGCGATCGGGTCCGGTATCGGCCGGTCATGGATCGATCCCGACGCGTCAATCCTTCGTGACCCGGCTTCGTCTCCATGAGGGAGCTCGACACCGTGAATAAGGACGCCGGAGATGCTGGCCGTCGTGCTGATCATCGCTGCCATGCGTATCAGCCCAGTGCGAGCGTTCATGGACAGATCCGTGGACCGTCCACAGTGGACAGCCGGACGCTGCGTCAACGTATCCTCTGGGCCGCGCTCGTGACCCATGTATTGCGAACGCTGGCACATCGGCTCGTCGGTGGTCACCCCGTCCATCTCGGCGCGTCTGCACCGCCACGTAGGAACGCCATGCACACCGAGCGCTCTAGATATCCCCCTCCCCCGGGTGACTGGACCCGCCCGAGTTGAGCGGACGACCCGGTCAGCTGGCCCAGGCGCTGTTGAGCATGTCGTACAGATCGCGCGCCGCGCGTCTTGACCTGCGCTGGCTGGTGATCGCGGGTCATACTCGAGGGATCGTGACTGAACTGCGCCGACGCGCCACCGACGTACTGGCGGCTCGCCTCGACGTGGCGGTCACTGCGCTCAGGCAGCGCCCGGGCGGCGTGGCGCGGGGCGTCGTCGCCTTCCTGGTGCGCTGGTCGTTGCGTATCGCGCTCCCGCTCGGCGGCGCCGCGGCGATGCTGACCTTGTTCCCGTATCACGCCTCGGCCGGCGGTGCCCACTTCCGGGTCCAGGGCAGCATCCTGACCCATCGCTGGCTCAGCGCGGACACCACGTTCGGCAGCTGGGTGTTCTCCGATGTCGACGGCCTGCCGGTGGGCGTGCACGTCAGCCCGGTCAACGTCGATCTGGTGCAGATGGCGTCCGCGGCCTCGGCGGACCCGCACCGCTACGCCGAACAGTTGCGCGCCGATCTGGTACGCCAGCTGCCGGCGATCACCACGTGGATCGTCGCCGAGACGCTGACCGGCGTGCTGCTCGGCCTCGCCGTCGCGGCCGCCGTCAACCTCGCCATCCGGCAGCTGCGCGGCCTGCCCCGGCGCGAGCGCGAGGCGATGCACCGGCTTCGTCAGCTCGCCGCGGCCGGCGCCGTCCTGGTCCTGGTCGCGATCCTCGGCGCGATCACCTACGAACCGGGCTGGGCGCGTCACTCCCGTGTCAGCGGCACCCTCGCCGCGCTGCAGCTGTTCCCGAACCAGCTGCAGAGCTACTACAGCGAGCACTCCAAAGCGCTCGACGTCCTCAGCGCGGTGGCCGCCGTCCAGTCCAGCCTGCAACAGCACATCGAGCAGACAAACGTCCCAGCCGCCGAATTCAACATCATGTTCATCTCGGACATGCACCTCGCGAGCACCTACCCGCTCGTCGCGCAGTACGCGAGGAACTTCGACGTCAAGCTCATCGTCAACACCGGCGACGAGTCCGAGTTCGGCAGCCGCCCCGAGATGACCCGCACCTACCTTGACCAACTGCGCGCCACAACCAAGATCGCCCCGATGATCTGGCTGGCCGGCAACCACGACTCACCCGACACCGTCGCGGTCATGCGCTCGATCCCCGGCGTGACCGTCTTGGGCACCAAGACCGCGACCGGCTCCGGCGGCTACCACGTCGGCGCGCAGGACATCGCCGCCTACGGGCTGACCATCGCCGCCATGCCCGACCCCCGCGTCTACGGCGGAGCCGGCGACTACGGCGCCAGCGACGGCGCGGCGGTGAACCCGCTGGAGCACCACGCCGTCGACACTGCGGTCGCCGACGTCGCACCGCAGGAGCGCTTCGACATCTTCGCCACCCACGAACCCGTCGCCGCCCAAGAGCTGATCAAGGATCTACCGCACCAGATCCGGCAGACCAACACCGGGCACCTGCACGCACAAAACAGCGACAAGGACATCCAGAACGGATCGCCGATCACACTCAACGAAGGCTCCACCGGCGCGGGCGGCCTCGACAACCTCAACCGCGGCGTCCCCGCCCCGCCGATCGAGTTCAGCGTCGAATCCGTCGCCGCGAACTGCCAATTCACCAAGATCACCCGCTTCCAGATCACCGGCGCGCCCAGCTCAACCAGCAACCTCACCACCGGCGACTTACCGCAAGTCACCGCCTCCACCCGCTACCTCAAACCCCAGGACATCGCCAGCAACCGCGACTGCAGCACCAGCCTGGGCCTATCACAACCCGCCGAGCTCTGACCGGGCCCGCACGGGACATCGCCAGACGCTCGTTTCCAGCTCCCCGCCACCGGCTGCCCGGCACGACAGGCGGCGCGACCGGCGCCTCGCCGGCGCCGCACCCGACCGCTGCGCCAGCCGCCTGGCACGCTTGGGGACGACCACCGTGCCGAACGTCGCGACCCGATCCCGAGGCACCTCGATGCCCACCTCGCCGACATCGGTGCGCACCGCCTTCGTCCTCGTGCCATTATGTGAGTCGCCGCTAGCACCCCCTGACGGATCGTCGCGCACGTAACCGAGATGCTCGCCCATCTCGAGCTGCAACGCCGTCTGCAGCACCTGTTTCATCGGCCCGGGTCGACAGCCCGCCCGGACCGGTCAACTGCACTCCCTGCGCCCGCGCCGCGGACACCAGCCCCCTGGCCAAGGCCGCCAACCCGCGTCGTCACCGACATCGGCCGGCACCAACTCGCCAGCCGACTGCTGCGCCAGCACGATCTCCTTGCTCGCCATACGTGATCTTCCCCAGCCCAGGACCCGAAGCTGTGGAGGTCACACCGCGCCGCTTACACAAACGTCCCGACGCTCCCGGGCGGGCGGCTCGGGTCGATCTCGCCAACGGATGGACGCTCCGTGATGCTCCGTGATCATCCGGGTAGCCGGGCCAAGGCGGTCACGCGGGCGACCAGAGTGCCCGGCGACGCGACGATGACCAGGATGCAGGCGGTGAGGCTGACGCTGATGAGGTCGACGGTAAGACGCGGCAAGCCCGGGACCGCCATCAGGCAAGAGGTCGCGCTGGCGAGGATGAGCAGGTCACGTCCGCGCTCCCGGGCGATCGGCGCCAGGCAGAGCGCACCCCAAAGCACGTACCACGGGTAGATCACGGGGCTGAGCAGCGCGACGGCGACGAGACCGAGCCCGGCGGTTGCCTCTAGCGCGCGGCGCCGCGCGGTCACGCTCAAGTAGGCGACGCTGCAGCCGGCGGCCAGCAGCGCGACCGCGCGCCCGCCCGCGGCGAGATCGTCAAACGAGGCCGGCTGGACGATCGGCTTGAGCAGATCGCCGACCAGGCTGGCCGGCGCACCCGGCGTGTAGCCCAGCGCCGGCGTTCCCAGAGCGTCTATCCAGCCCCAGCCGTGCGGCACGAGCATCGTCAACCCCGCGCACGTGGCCACGCTCACAGCGGCGTCGCGTGCACCGCCACGCCACGCCTGGCACCTGCTCTGCCCCTGCCGCTGCCAGGCGATGATCGCGAGGACGGCCACGAAGGCCGGCGCCTTCACCGCACCGGCCGCGCAGGCCAGGACGATGCCAAGAGTCGGATTGCCGCGGCGCACGGCAACCAGCGCGCCAAGCAGCAATGCACAGACCAACCCCTCGAAATGCGCCGCGGAGACCACCTGAAGCAGAACGAGCGGGTTGAGCACCGTCAGCGTCAACGCCGGGATGCGGCGCGGGCCGGCCAGGTCAGCAGCAAGCAACCCGATCGCGACCACGCAGCCGAGCGCCAACAGCCGCAACACGATCACCGCGCCGAGCGGTCCGCCCCCGCCGAGCACCACAGCGAGGCTTTCGAGCCGCGTGGCGAGCGGCCCATAGGGGCTGGGCACCCCGCGCCAGGCAGGGTCGACGGCCGCCACCGCACCGATGTTGCCCAGCGCGGACGGCCCCACCGAATACGGGTCGAAGCCCCGGTCGACGAGCAAACCCTGCGCAGCGTAGGTGTAGACGTCACTGCTGAGCAGCGGCGGACCGACCACCAGCGGTAGCGACCACGCCCCGGCGATGGCCCACACGCGCGCTTCGGTGCTCGTCGCCGGCTGCGGACGCCGTACCACCTTGAGCCACAGCAAGACGAGGGTGAAGATGCCCGCCAACAGCAGCAGGCCCGGCACCGCCGAGCCGCCTGGGCGGTAGCCACTGGGCGAGAGGATCCCGAACCAGGTCGTCAACGGGATCGCGAGCCGCACCGTGCCGGCCCGGCCGCCAGCGAGGACCGTGAGCGTGCTCGCGGCGAAACCCGCCGCGGCAACTACCATCGTTGGCTGCCGCCGAGCCTGCGCGATCAACCAGTCCGGCAGGTGACGTCGGCCAGCCCACACCTGGCGCGGGGCGCGCGGCTCAGCGGGCGAGACAACCATGAGGCGGAGCCGACAATCATCAAGGAACGGCGAACCGGACCATTATGACCACAGCGACGTGCAGCGCCAATGAGGTGTTGGCCAGCACTCAGCGTCGGGGTGTGGTCCTGCACCGCGTTGACGAGCAGCCGAAAAGCCCGTCCCGGCTGCTTAGAACCTGATCACCCACCGGGACCCGTTGCCGAGCGCGGCGGCCCACGCTGATGGCGTCTTATTGGTCAGGTTCCGGGCGGCGGAGGCGGGTGGTCGTCGGGGTCACTTTCCCGCGCAGCTTCGGCGCGATGCGCACGGACCCGCCAGATGAGGATCGCGACAAGAACGAGGCCGAGGACCACGAGCGCCGCGCCGCGTCCGACGGTTTGTTCGACGTGCCGTGATGCCCGCCCTGGCAGGCACCTCCCGCATGCGCTACCGGCGATTTCTCGCCTTCAACGCAGCCGGCGGCCTGGTGTGGGGCGTCGGATTTGTCTTGCTGGGTTATGTGACCGGCAACTGGGAAGAACGCTACGAACCGGCCAAGGAACACAGCCAGCCGCCGCGGCGACGCAGGAACTCTTGAGCGTCGTCCAGGCGGCGGCGTCTCTTGTCCAGGATGCGTAGTCGCAGTATTCGGGGACCGGCGTGGCGGCCGACCTCGTAGCCGACGGTGTCGCCGACGATGGCAACGGCGACGACCAGCACGATCACCAGCCACAGCTGAACACGGCCCTGGCTGGCGATGACGCCGCCGAGCACGGCGGCGGTCTCACCGGGCAGCACGAAGCCGACGAACAGCGCGTCCTCGGCGAAAGACCAGGGCGGCGACGACGAGGTAAACCAGGACGCCGTGCAGGTGCAACAGCCGGTCGACCAGGCTGTTCACGGCCCTACGTCTGACCCGCTCGCAGCCGCGCCGTCCGTGTCTTAGCCACCAGCAGCGGTTGTAGCCGGGGTTGGTCGCGTGACCACGCAGCCGCCCGGGTGAGCGGCACCCGCAGGAGAAGCCACCCAAGGATCGCCACGGCGGCACCGATGACCAGCCCGGCCAGGACATCGCCCGGGTAGTGCGCGCCGACATAGACGCGCGCGAACGCCATCAGCACGGCCGCCACGACCGCGACGAGGCCGAGTTTGCGCGACACCAGGAGCAGCCCTGCCGCGGTGGCACCGGCCATCACGGAGTGATCGGAGGGAAAGGACAGATCCGCCGAACGGGTGACCAGAACAAGGACGGTGGGGTGGCCGGTGTAGGGGCGTGCTTCGTGCGCGGCGTGCACGATCGGCTGGTTCACGGCGACCGCGATCAGGACCGCGATACAGGCCCAGACCGCCGCGGCGAGCGTGCGCGGTGTGCCGTGCCGGCTGCGGATCAGCCCGACGATCAGCAGCAGCCCGAACAGCACCACTCCGTCCTTGGCGTAGTCCACCAGGGGGGAATGCAGCCATCCGGTGTCTCTGGCGAAGCTGTTGACGTCATCGAACAGTCGATGATTCAAGCGCGAAATGCCACTCATGACTGCTGAATCCAATTCGTAGTCTCGACCCAGCGAAGTACGGCAGCGGCTCGGGGACTTCCCCCGCGGCGCGTCGATGCCGTCCCACACCACCCTGTGATGGCAAGAGACGAGAACCGTGACGAGAGGTCACTGCTCCGCGCGGGCGACGCCGATCGGCTACTCACACCTGATCCCTTGCGGCGCGGGTGCGAAGCAGTTCGACGCCGAGCGGGATGAGGGAAACCACGATGATCACCGCGATCATCGGGAGCAGATAGTGGTCGACATTGCTGATGTGCGAACCGAGCAGGTAGCCCGCAACGATCACGCCGAGTGACCACACCAGGCCCCCGATGATCTGCCACAGCGTGGAGGTTCGTTGCGGCACGCCGACGGCCCCGGCGAGCGGGTTGAGCACGGTGCGGACGACGGGCACGAACCGGGCCAGCAGGATGGCTTTGCCGTAGCCGTAGCGGGCCAAGTAATGCTCGGCGCGGTCGCGTCCCTCGCGTAGCCGTATCCGTTGGGGGCGGTCGAAAAGCGCTGGGCCAGCTCGCCGCCCGAGCCAGTAGCCGACCTGTGCGCCGACGCACGCGCCGAGCGCCGCGCAGATCAACAGCCAGCCCAGCGGAACATGTAGTGCCGCGGAGGTGGGTGCGGCGGCCAGGACACCGGCGGTGAACAGCAGGGAGTCGCCGGGCAGGAAGAGCCCGATCAGCAGACCGGTCTCGGCGAACAGCACCACACCGACCCCGGCCGGGCCGAAGGAGGACAGCAGCGAATGCGGGTCAAGGACGTTGACCGCCAGCGTGTTCGCGGCACTCATGCGACCGGCACCGCCGCGTAGAACGCCTCGATCGCGCGACGGCACGCAAGATCCTGTGCACCGTCCTTGGACGGGGTCGGTGAGGCGAGGATCTGCCCACGGCCGTACGGCACGTGTATGCCCGCACCGGTGCTCCAGTCCGCGTCCTGGGCCGGGACCGCCCGCAGCCGGCGCCGCCAGCCGCCCAGCCGCACCACAAACCACGCGGCGGTGTAGGGGTCAGAAGTGCAGTCCACGGCCACGATGCGACCTAGACGGCGGCCGTCGAGATCGGCCACCGGCATACCGAGCACCTGGCTTGCATCTTGGATCTTCACGCCACCCCGCCCATCGGACTCCTACGTTGATGTAGGAGCATAGCTCCTACGGCAGTGTCGGTGTCAACGCGGGGGTTGCTGCTGGGTCAGTGCCTGACGATGAACAGCGCGATGGCGATGTACTGGCAGGCGACCGCGGCCCCGACGAATGCGTGGAACACCTCGTGGAAGCCGAAGACCGAGGGAGCGGGGTCCGGCCAGCGCCGGTGGTATGCGAGTGCACCGAGCAGGTAGAGCACACCACCGGTGAGCATCAGCAGCCCGGCCGCCGGCCCACTGTGCATCCACACCGCCCGCAGCGCGGCTCCGGCTGCACAACCCAGCGCCACAAAGATGGCACCGACCAGCAGCTCCGGGGCTTCCATCCACAGCAGGTGCGTGACCGCCGCGCCCAGCGTCAGCGTCCACAGGACGAACACGCCGATGACCCCCGGCCGGCCCGGCAGGTCGATCAGAAACGCCGGTGTCGCGGTCCCCGCGATCAGCAAGAAGATCATCGAGTGATCCAGGCGCTGCAGCAGACCCGCTTGCCGGGCGGTCCACCGACCACGGTGGTGCAGGGCACTCGTGCCGAACAGCGCGCTCACCGTGGCGACGTAGATCGCCACAGCGGCGGTGCGCAGGCTGCCGCGGGCCGCGATCGGCACAAGTGTGCCGGTCACCAACGACGCGTGGAACAACGCGAGGTGCAGCCAGCCGCGTAGCAGCGGCTTGCCATAGAAGCAGCAGCGCCGCGCGTCATACAACATGCCCTCGGCCAGCCCGCCGGTGGCGACGTCTAACGAGCCGCGGGCCCCGTCCGCGAGCGTGGCTCCGGCCGACGGCGCGTCTGGGTCGCCCTTGCGAGGCGCGGGCGGGGCGAGAACCTTCGAGCGTCGGTACGGCAGGCTCAGGCCACCCCGGGACGCCACGTCACCGCCACCGCACGCCGCCGCAGCGCCATCCCCGCATGCGCGGCACCCGCCACTCGCCCTGGATCGTCACGCCACCACTTCCCCGAAACTCCTACGGTGCTGTAGGGCACACATCTCCTACGGTACTGTAGGGATTCGACGTCGGCGCGCGCACCCGACGGGCTCCCCCCGCCCGGTAGGTGTGCCCGCCGCGTCGCGGTCCATCGAGCGGGCGACATGCGGGAGCGGCAGCGTGAACAAGCGGCGGCAGCCAGGCGGCCTTGAGTCAGAAGTCCTGGCGACGCTGTGGGCCGCCGACAAGCCGCTCACTACGGGCGAGGTCGTCGACGAGCTGGGCGGCGAGCTCGCGTACAACACGGTGCAGACCATCCTGACCCGACTGCACGGCAAGGGTGCCGTGCGCCGCCAGCAGGCCGGCCGCGCGCACGCCTACACCCCGATCCTCGACGAGGCTGGCCTGGCAGCGAACCGGATGCGCGCGATGCTCGACCGCGGCGGAGACCACGCCGCGGTCCTCACCCGGTTCCTCGGCACGCTCACCGCCGATGAGGAAGCCACCCTCGCCCAGCTGCTCAACCACCCCAAGGCCGCCGACGGTGAGACCTGATGCATCTCAGTGTCTATCTGCCCCTCCTGTTCAGTGGCCTGTTCGGTGTGGTGGCGCCGGTGCTGGCCCGCCGGCTTCCGCCGGCGGTGGGAACGTGGCTACTGAGCGTGGGTGGCATGTTGGCCGCGGCCGGCTCCGCGGCGTCGCTGGCCTTGCTCGGGTTCACCCTCGTCGGTCAGAGCCCGCTACTCGCGGCCCGCGGGCACTGGTCTGACACCGCCCTGCGCCACGCAGACCCAGTCGCCGCGCCAGTCGCCGTCGTTGCTCTCATCGTCCTGGCCGTGCTCACGGTGCGCTTCGCCGCCGCCGGCGTGCGTCGGCTCACCGCCCTGCGCGACGCCTACCGGCTCGCCGCATCAATGCCGGCCTCGGGCGGAGAGCTGGCCGTCATCGAGCATCCCGGGCCGCAGGCCCACGCCGTCCCCGGCCGACCCGGACGCATCGTCGTCTCCACCGGCCTACTGCGCGACCTGGACGCCGGCCAACGGCGCGCGGTGCTGGCGCACGAACGCGCACACCTGACCCACCGCCACCACCTACACCACACCGTCGCGCACCTGGCCGCCGCAGCCAACCCGTTGCTACGCGGCCTGCCCACCGCGGTTGCCCTTTCCACCGAGCGGTGGGCCGATGAGAGCGCCGCCGTAACGTGCCGCCGCGACACCGTCGCCGCTGCGCTGACGCACGCCGCTCTCGGCCGCGCTCGTCTGCTCGCCGTGCCCTCGGTCGTCCTCGCCGCAGCCGCGACCGAGATCGTCACCCGCGTGCAGGCGCTGCGCGCCCCCGCGCCCCGGCTGACCCTGTGGCGTGTAGCCCTCCTCGTAGCGCTACTCCTCGCGACGGCGGCGACCGTCCTAGAAGCGGCACGTGAAACCGAACGGCTCTTCGAACTCGCCCAATATGCCTACCGCACCGCACACCGCTGACCCGGTGACCAGCGAGCCCGCACCGCCACTGACCACCACTGACGATCCCACCCGCCCGCTGGACCGCGCTCAATCGGTCGGCGCACTGTCTTCCTCGAGAGCGGTGGAGATGTACCTGCCAGCAGTAGGAACATCGCGCGAGCGCCAGCAGGCGCCCGCCGGAGGGGATCACCAAACGGACTCAGCTTCGCGCGACTCGATCCGGAACGGGGCCCGCTCGTGCAGTCGGCGGTCGACCGGACGGTGATCATCGGTCGCCGCGGGCGATCCACGCGCTTTCGATGATGTCGCGCAGGTTGTGCGAGGCGCGCCAGGGTAGGTCGGCGTTTGCCTTGTTGTCGAGCGCGACGATTCGGGCTGGATCACCCGGTCGGCGCTCCACGACCTGGTAGTCGATCGGTGTTCCGGACACCTCGGCGACGATTTGGATGACGTGCTTGACCGACACGGCTGCGCCCCGTCCGATGTCGTAGGTGGTGTTGGGGGCACGTCCGGCGGCGAGTGCACGCGCTGCGACGAGGTGCGCCCGGGCCACGTCCGCGACGTGCACGTAGTCGCGCTCGCACGAGCCGTCCGCCGTTGGGTAGTCAGCGCCGAAGACTTTGGGGCGCCGTCCGGCCGTGATCGCGGACAGCACGAGCGGGATTAGGTTGGACTCGCTGCGGTCGGCGAGGTGAGGCGCGGTCGCGCCGGCTGCGTTGAAGGTGCGGAGGCTGGCCCAGCGCATCCCGGTCGCGCGGGCCACGTCCTGGATCATCCATTCGCATACGAGTTTGGTTTTACCGTATGGATTGGCCGGCCAGGCGGGATCTGCGCTGGATGCGTCCTCTACCGGGTTGCTGTAGACGGCGGCGCTAGATGCGAATACGAGCTGGTCAATGTGTTCGGCCTGCATCGCGTCCAGCACGCTACGTGTGCCACCGACGTTCTCATGCCAGTAGTGCAGCGGTCGCGCGACGGACTCACCGACCGCTTTTTTGGCGGCGAGGTGGACGACGCCGGTGACCGCGTACTCGCGCAGTGCAAGTCGCACGGCGCCGGTGTCGAGAACGTCGGCTGGCACGAACGCGGTGTCTGGTGCAAGCCGGTCCCGTAGGCCAGTGGATAGGTCGTCGAGCACCACGACGTCCAGTCCGGATTGGGTGAACGCCTGGGCGACGTGCGCGCCGATGTACCCGGCGCCGCCGGTAAGCAGCCAGCTCACGAATCGTCTGCGCTCGCCTACGGGTGGCCGGATTGACTGGTGCCGCGTTTATCAGGAACGGCCTGGTACCAGTTGATGTAGCGTTGTAGTCCGTCATCGAACGGCGTGCTGGCCTGCCAGCCGAGCACGTCGCGAGCCTTGTCGGCTGAGACCTCTTTTCCGCGGAAGTCGCCGGGGCGGTCGGGCAGGAACTCGATCGCGATCGGTCGGCCCAGGATCTGCTGGATCGATTCGGTGATGCGCCGGATGGAGATCGGCTCACGTCCTTCGAGGTTGAACACCTCGTTCTTGCCGACGTCGCCGAGGCACGAGGCGTGTGCGTCGGCCATGTCCTCGACGTAGACGTAGTTGCGGAATTGCGAGCCATCGCCGTTGATCGTGATCGGTTCGCCGTGGAGCGCCTTGCGGACGAACTGCGGGATGACCAGTTCCTCCCGCATCCGCGGGCCGAAGGGGATGCCGTAGCGCAGGATGGTGAACGGCACGTTGTACAGGTCGGCGTAGTTGTGTGCGACCAGCTCGCTGGCGATCTTGCTGGACGTGTACAGATGCCCGGCGCTGGGCAGGTGGAACGGTGACTCCTCGGTGAGCGGCTCGTCATCGCGAGCCCCCGCGTACAGCCACACTGTGCTGGCGAGCACGGTGCGAGCAACGCCGTTGCGGCGCGCCGCCTCCCAGATGTTTGTCGTGCCGAGCACATTGATGCGCATCGCATCGACCGGGCTGTCGTAGACATCATTGACGTTGGACATGGCAGCCAGGTGAAAGATGGCATCGCAGCCGCGAGTAGCCAGCGTCGTCTCGGCGAGGTCGGTCACGTCGAGGCGACGGAACAATACGTCGGGACGGTGCGCAGGGCGAGTATCGAGCACGACAACGGTGTGACCGTCGTCCACGAGCCGGTCAACAACGTGGGAGCCGATGAACCCGGCCCCCCCGGTCACAGCGATTCTCATGCAGATTCCGTTCTTTCGAAGAGTGGAGCCCGATCGAGTACGGCACGCACGCTGTCCACGACGAGATCCGCTTCGGTGGCGGTCATGTCGGAGTGGATGGGCAGGCAGATCTGGCGACCGCACACGTCCTCAGCCACCGGCAGCGGCCCTATACGCAGCTCAGCGAACACGGGCTCGAGGTGCAACGGCGTCGCATACACCTCGCCGCTGGCCCAGACGCCACGCTCGCGCAGCTGCCGCTTCACGTCGGCCCGGTCGATCCCGGGCGCGAGGAGCGCGACGTACTTGTAGTAGTTGCAGACCGCGCCCGGCGGGGCAGGCATTGGGTGGATGCCCTCGATCTCGAGCAGTGCCTTGTCATAGCGTGCGGCGACCGTTCCTCGCGCGGCTATGAACTCGTCGAGCCGGCGCAGATGCACCGACGCGATAGCGGCGTGCACCTCGCTCATCCGCCAGGCGTAGCCGAGCCGGACGTGCTCGCCGCCGAGGAAGCCGGCCTTGCCCTGGTCCCGGTAGATGATCGCCTCATCGCGCAGCCGCTCGTCACCGGTAACGATCATCCCGCCCTCGCCGGCGGTGATCACCTTCGTGGGGTAGAACGAGAATGCGCCAGCAACACCGAAGGATCCGGCCAAGTGGCCATCATAGGAGCTGCCGTGCGCATGCGCCGCGTCCTCGACTAGCCACAGGCCGTGCTGATCACAGAACTCACGGACTGCCACGATCTCCGGTGTGATCATCTCACCGATGTGCACGATGACCACGCCCGCGGCCTGGGGAGTCAGGGCCATTTCGATGCTCTGGACGGACAGCGCCAGCGTGCTCACGTCGACGTCCGCGAACCGCGGAACTCCGCCGGCATGCAGCACCGCGGCGGCGGTGGCGAAGAACGTGTTCGCTGGGACGATCACCTCGCGTCCGGTCACGCCGAGCGAACGGAATACGATCTCCAGCGCGCTGGTGCCGCTGCTGACGGCGATCGCGTGCGGGGCGTCATGCCGCTCAGCGAACGCGGCCTCAAGCGACCGGGTGTGCGGGCCAAGGGTGAGCGAGCCAGTCCGCAAAGACTCGTCGATCATCGCCAAGATCTCGGCGCGATCGCGCTCGGAGAACACGACACGCGCAGCCGGAACAACGCGAATCACGCGCTCTTCGGGCGAGCGCTCATTGCTGTGTTCGCCACCGGCCTCCACGTTTGTGCGCCCGCGCTGCTCACTCACCGGCATCTCCTCGTCAATATCCGGCACAGGTGCTCGCAAGTTACCGTCATCGGTGCTGTCCACAACGGGCTGGGCTCGGCCCGGCCAGATGTCGGTGAGACGAGGGTTGCCGGCGAGCCGCCACAGCCCGAGCCCGGCGACGACGACCGCGGCGATCACGCCCACGGCTCGCAGCGCGCCCAGGGTCACGTCCTCCCCGAACAGCCCAATGCCCCACAGCGACGCAACGGTCGGCTCGACGACGGCGATGATCGGCAGCGAGAAGCGCAGATTGCCGGTCTGGTACACGGCCTGCACGAGCAGCACTGCCGGGACACCAGCGGCGATCAACGCCCACAGCGGCCAATCGCGCACCAACGAGACACCCTGGTGCAGGTCCTGGGCGAACGCTTTGGTGATCACCGCGACGAACCCGTTAGCCAACCCGGCCGCGAGACCCAAGCCGCCCGCGCGACGGCGCCCGCCCTGCCGGCGCAAGGCCCACCAGGCTGGAGCGCCAACCGCGACCACAACGATCCCGGCGCCGATCCACCACGCCGGCCCACTCGCCCGGCCGACCCTGTCGACGTCAGGGTTCGCGAGCAGCAGGAACGCGACCACGCCGGCAACGACCGCGACGACCGCGGCCCACTCGCCTGGGTGTAGCCACTCCCGGGTCCATATCGCGACGAGCAACAGCGCGAAGATCACCGTCGTGGCCATCAGCGGCTGCACGACGACCAGTGACCCGCGACGCAGCGCCGCGGCCTGCAGGAGGAATCCGACACCGCTGGTTGCCACTCCGAGTAGCCATATCGGACGCTGCACCAGCCGGGCGATCATGCCGACCCGCAATGCCTGGTGATGTGGCACCTCCGAGGCCGCCCGCTCTTGCAACGCGACCGACGCGCCGAAGGCCAGCGCGGCGCACAAGGCCAGTACGAACGTCACCGACGCACGCTGCTGGACAGGCAGGCGCGATCGATGGCGTACTCATCCCAGCCGTAAGAGCCGCGCACGAGGCGCACGCCGACCAGATCACCGGAGCAACGCTTGCCAGATGTAGCCAACTGGGCGAGCAACGCGCTCTCGGTTTTCGCCGCACGATTCCCCGGGTGTACGAGCGTGAGAACGTAATCGACGTTGCGCGCGGCAAGAAACCTCGAGTAGCCACGCGCATTCGCGAAACGACCGAACCACATGCTCTCTGGGAAGAACTCCGAGTCGAGGCGGCCACCGCGCCGGATCAGCTCGTACATGCCGACCTTGCCGTCTGAGCTGCGCAGGACCCGGTAGGTGGCACCAGGCCGAAACTGGGGTGTGGCGGTGAAGGCGGCCATGGACTGATCTGGCTGGCGCCGCAGCGCACCCCACGAAAAGCGCGCATCCAACGGGGCGAACACGACCACGTTCATGACCAGCGCGAC
>WNGL01003974.1_pt1 | contig 20027 bp, 18 predicted proteins | sample 5400591 | NCBI WGS metagenome assembly WNGL01 (sample SAMN13153377, study PRJNA577476) | soil metagenome | isolation source: 80 cm soil or saprolite under Garry oak tree replicate 1 | place: USA:California | collected 2016-06-15 | reverse complement strand
GCCGTTTAGCGCAAACCAAACGGGCTTCTTGGGAGACCCAAATTGGGATAGTCCTTCGGTAGAGTTCTCGTTTACACTTCCTCCACAGGGTTCCGGTCAGAAGTGGCACACTTATCAGACGATCGCGAGCTTGATTGTAGAAATTGCAGATCCAATTGTAGACATTATTGAAAGCCCCTTCTTCATCATTACATAAAGTAAGTTTCATATCTACAAAATAGCTCACTAGGGGGGTATTAACCCATCGGGCAAAATCGTCCCTTGGAGTGATTTAGCTGTTTTTACCTGTTCAAGAGTGATGGTCGCTCCACTCAGGTCGGCTCTACTCAGGTCAGCCCCACTCAGAAAAGCCTCACTCAGGTCGGCTCTACTCAGGTCGGTTTCTCGCAGGTCGGCTCCACTTAAGTAGGCTACCACTAGATGGGCTGCACGTAGCTTGGTTCCTCGCAGGCTGGTTTCTCGCAGATTGGCTCCGCTTAGATCAGCTTTACTCAGGTCAGCTCCACTCAAGTCAGTTTTTTGCAGGTTGGTTTCTCGCAGATTGGCTTCACTCAGGTCAGCTCCCTTTAAATCAACGATACGCTCGCCTTTGGCTATAAGTCTGGCATCATGTAAAAATTTGATGACCGTCCTTTTGCGTGGCATATTGCTTGGTGAGTCTAGATTTGGCAGGACAGTTAATGTCCGTGCCGTGGCTATATTCCGTACTTCGTCGTCTGGTTTTGATGAACGTAGATTTTTCTCAAGTAATAGTTCAGACATCTTATCAATATAAGCTTGTAAAGCCTCTTCATGCTGGCTATCAACCGCAATCTCACGATCATGATTTTGCCGTGCAGTGAACCAGAGAGCACCAAGAGTGAGTAGGGCTGGAACAAAAAGAAGTTGCATCCAATCCCAAAGGGTCTTCCCACGCTGAAAGTCACTATCTTTGGAGTGAGGAGGACTGATATACGGGCCAAGTCCTGTCCAGTCCCAACCAAATACATATACTGCTAGAGCAAATAGGATAAGGAGTCCAATAATAACAAGAGCAATAATAAGCCGTTTATTTTTCTGCCACCATGAGCGAAGCCTTATCAACATCGCATCTCTCCTGTTACATAATCGATAAGCCAAGCGAGAAAGCTCAAGAGAACCTGTTCTGCCTACATTTGTTTAGCAGGCAGAGCATAACTCGAAATCTGTAGCAGAGTTAGAGCCGTAACATACTTTCTAATAAATTGTGTCTGAAGATAAACACTAGAGGAATTATATTCTATATTTGGGGAATGCGGGAGGATGGGTCGCACATGGTTTCGGCTTGTTGAAAGATAAAACTGCTGAGTTTTGATGAGTGCAAAATACCACAATTCACCGCTAAGAAAGCTACGATTCTCCCATAAATGAGAGTGGAATATGAGGGTTTTCTTTGCTAAGAAACTCTATTGTAGAGTTTCTCAACAGGCTGGAGCGTTTGTGAAACTTGCTCGATTTTTTCTTGTGAGAAGAGAATGATATTACTTGCCAAAGAACCTTTGCGTAAAGGTGGCAATGAAACTGATCTCGATAAATAGACCGACAATAGCTTCGATGGCAGCGAGTCGAGCATAGGTATCTCCCAACGTCATATTTTGAGTAAAGAACCCTCGTCCGTGGAAACTGCTGATACTCAGGACAAGTGCTTCATCCCATCGAAGGGGTGGAGTGTCAAAGTGAGCATTGAGCAAATACAGCCCCATAAAGCCGAAAATGATGATCAGATAAGCAATCAGACTGCGCAATGGTCGGTAGCCATAGCCAGCCAGCAGATACAGGAACCATGACAAGAGCAACTTTAACGGTCTCCTTTGCAGTCGCCAGACGGTTCGTTGAAGCAGTTGCCCTCGGTAGGCAAAAAGGTCTGCTTCCTCGTTCAGTCCTTGTGATTGCAACACCGCAGCTAATTGCCGATTAGCTTGAGTAGCTCTTTGATACTCTAAAAGTCGTCTGCCTTTTGGTTTTGCCTTGCCATTCTGATAGCGCAACTGCCTTGCTTCATACTCATCACGTAGCATCTTGATTGATTTCCACTCCACAGCAGTGACATCTACGCCTCCCCAATGTGCACCGCCCAAACGAATACCCACATGTTTCTCATCACACATCGTGATACGGTCAAGTTTTGTTTCAGCATCAAAGAAGGCTTCAGCTATATCAGTCGTTGGCAGCTTGGTGTAGGAATTTCCTTTCACCATTTGTGTCCATCCTTGACTCTGAGGTTTGTCCCCTCTAGATGGACGGTCGCCATCTCACGCTGTTCTTCTGTTGCTCTCACCCACTCTTCACCTGAGAGTCCTCCTTGCGTTTTAGCCAGAGGTAAACGGGTTAGATCAACGAATTGCAGATCGGCACCACGTAAGTCAAGCCCTATACGAGCAGCTAATCCTCTTTGGCTCCCATCGACAGGCCCACGTATCCCTTTACTCTCATGTGTTGCCAGGAGCCATTCGGCATCAGCACGGTTCAATTTAATGTCCTTGAATGGGTAAATGCCTTGCTTAATATCTGGGGTAATACTTCGCCGCTCGGCAAGGTATTTCTGTCTTTCAATGCTAATTTCTGGTTCAGTGCGCCATTCTTGGCCTTGTGCTTCCCAATATGCTTTCCATGCCCCTGGATCATTTGTAGTAGGACGTTGTATAGCAGTTGCTTGTCTGCCGTCTTGCTCACTCATTCCCGTTTCTCTCTTCCTCAAGAACCATCAAATCTTAACTGAAGAAATTATATTCCATAATGAGATCAACGGAGAAAGAGGTGGATCATACAACCAATGCTTTGCATGAGTTTTGAGACACAGGAGAGCCTGTATTGCATCGTGGTTTCCTTTCAAAAGCAAAAAAGCGTGGGGTTCATTTCTCAAGGGTGATTGAGAACAGGGAGTGGATTATCTGCAAGAGTGATACCTAAAAGACGCGCTAGTTCTGCGGTTACCGTGTCAAGGTCATGGATGTTAATAAACGGGATATGACTAGACAAGTCCTCTGTTACAAATACCCAAGAAGGGATATTCCTTCTTGGGTATTCTGTGGTAGTTGCAGCTAGTGCATCATTGTCGCCGATGCAGAAGCTTCAACTGCACCCTCAGACGCCTGACTGCTCGCGGCGCCAGGAGAAGCGCCGCGCAAGGGAATCTCCTTCAGGAAGAAGATTGCGACAAATCCCACGCACATGAGGACCGTACTCAGCACGAATACGTTATGAATGCCGCCGGTCAAACCAACCTTCACCGCTTGTAGCAGTTGGGTATACAACATTTTACCCGTTGGGCCAAAGGCCGCGAATTTCGCCTGCAACTGACCCTGTAAGTCTGGCGATAACAGAACGTTTGGATTGTCAAAGACACTGAGAAGCTTACCTGGAACAGCCGCTTTGATGGTAGATGAAAGGGCATGGTGAAAACCAGGGACATAGGCTGATGTCAAAAGCGAGCCCATTGCCGCTACCGCAATTGTGGCGCCAATAGAGCGGAAAAACGTGAGTCCAGACGTTGCCTGACCGATAACCTTCGGCAGCGCGTTCTGTACGATAACCGTGTAGAGGGACATACTGAAACCAAGCCCTAGACCCAACACAACCATCGCAATAATCAACTGCGTATACGTTGAGTTCACATCCAGACGTTGCAGCAGTAACGAGCCGCCAATAGTGATCGCCATACCGACAAACGCAAGCCATTTGTATTTGCCAAAGCGCGATACCAATTGACCGGAGATGACGCTACTGACTATCAGGCCACCCATCAACGGTGTGAGGATCAGGCCACTATTGGTAGCTGAAATGCCCAGCACGCCCTGTGCATACAGAGGTATGAACAGGATACTACCGAACATCCCCATACTCGTGATCATGGTGATCATGACCGATACCGAGAAGATGCTATTCTTAAACAGGCTGGGATTGATAATTGGTTGCTCGTTCCGTCGCTCCAGGCGAGCCTCAAAGAGGATAAACAACGTCACGAATACAATTGATCCTGCAAACAGGCTGAGGATCTGCCACGAGAGCCAATCATACTGGGAACCAGCCCAGGTGAATCCCAGTAAGAGCGGGACCGTACCGGCAATTAATAATGCCGCGCCGAGGTAGTCAATCGAGGGTTTGCCAGTGTTTTTACTCCGCAGGGATGGCATCAAGAAAATCAATACCAGCATGGCAGCTAAACCAACAGGCAGGTTCACATAGAACACCCAGCGCCACGTGGAGTTGTCCGTAATCCACCCGCCGGCTGTCGGGCCAAGAACGGAAGACAGGCCGAACACTGCTCCGGTCAGACCCTGCCACCTGCCGCGTTCGCGTGGCGTGAACAGGTCTCCAATCACAGCCAGAGCGATTGGTATCAATGCGGCTGCTCCTAAACCCTGGAAGGCGCGGAAGGCAATCAACTCATTCATTGATTGGGAAGCCCCCGACAGGGCTGAACCAATCAGAAACACGACTACACCAAAGAGGAAGATCGGTTTGCGTCCGAAAAGATCGGAGAGCTTTCCATAAATAGGTACCATCACGGTTGATGTCAGCAGATACGCGGTCGTTACCCATGTATAGCGGTTAAAGCCTTGCAGATCGCTAATAATGCGGGGCATAGCTGTACCCACAATCGTCTGATCCAGCGAGGCGAGCAACATGACAAGCAAGACACCGGTCATGGTTAAAAGCGTTTCACGCCGCGTGAAACGGGGAGTATTACTATCCCGATCCGCAGAACTTCCCCCTCCGCTCATGTCGTTGATCTGCGATTCTTGGGCTACTGTTTTCATAAAAAAAATCTTTCTTACTTTTCCTCGTGCTTTATTATGCCGTTGAAGTAGACACGCTGGAGATTTTTGATCTGATCTTCACGTGAGAAATCTTCCCCTAACAGGAGATGATCATACATCTTGGGCGAAAACAAACTAAAAAACGAGAACACCATAATTTTTGTTGGAAGAGAGAAATCAAATTCTCCCCTAGCCTTTCCTTCTTCAAGGAGCTGTGTAACGAGTGAAACCAAACGTTCCCAGAGTTCACGTACGCAGCCGCCTTTTTCAGCAATCATCCGCTTCAAGTCTATGGCATTGTACATAGATGAAAGCAGGCGCGTTTGTTTGCTATACAGCCCCATATAGATGAATTGCAGGAGGGCCTCAAGCTTCGCCCTCGGCGTTGGCTCAGTTTCGATCACACCATCAATCCCGTCAAGGAATTTCTGCAGGTCGCGCCTGAAAATCGCGACCACCAGTTCCTCCTTTCCAGAAAAGTGTGCATAGATCGTGCCTTTGGCAATACCAACCCGAGCGGCAATCTCATCCATCGAGGTCTCATAATACCCTTTTTCCTGGAACACTTCTTCCGCCGCCTGAAGAATGAGTTCCTCGCGTTCCTTGCGCTGTTTTTCCTTCAGCGAAAGAGCCGGTGTCTGAAACGTTTGCATAGTAAGCCTCATTGCTACCATTGTACTCATCGATTAACCAATACGTAGAGAAGTACCATATATATTGACTATCGGTATTATTGGTGACTCATGAATATTTTCATGACTCATTAGTCATAATTTTACAACAAAGTCATACATATGTCAAGAGGTCAGGATGAGAGCTTTTTTTAGTGTTCCCACCTCCGATCGAAGCCTATCCAGTTCCAACGCTTGTTGTCCACACAGTCGCTCCAGATGGGCAATCTGTTCGTGTGCATTCTGCGGTCGATCGATCTCAGGGGGACAGGGAAAGGCCTGAGCTGGTACAAAAGCCGCTGAATAGCTCTGATTGTGTGCCATAGAGCTTCTCCTTTCGCTCCCTCTTGACACTCCACACCTGCTGACAGCATACTCAATCAAGTGTGTCATCTGTCAAAATCGCCTGGTATGGCTCCATTGGGGTCACTCTAGTCTTTACGCTTGCGTTGCAAGAATGGTTTGGGAAAGAGAAACGCCTAACAGGCTGGCAAGTTCGGTGGTGAGCCTGTCAAGGTCATGGCTGTTAATAAACGGGACTTGACCAGACGATCCCTCTAATAGCGTTGCTCTTTTTTCTGTTGTGCAAGCAAAGTTGGCATGGTAGCAAAGAAGTGAGCAATGAGCAAGTAGTTCTCAAACCCCTCAAAACCCATCAATATTGTCAAGAGATGAAACAGAGATGGTAAGATGAGTTGTGAGAAGGATCGTTCTTGCTAAGAGTCTGGTGAGCACTGGAATGAACAAACTGAACAAAGACGGACCGTTTCTGAGACACTTGAAAGGATCAGTAAGGGATATCACTTCCCGAAAAACCTTTGGGTGAACGTTGCAATGAAGCTGATTTCAATAATGAGGCCAATCACCGCTTCAATCGCTGCACACACGACTAACGGATTGCTTAACATGAGTTGGTGTTGACCTTCAAAATTAGGAAAGAACCCTCTCCCGTGAAAGGAGGCCACGCTAAAAACGAAAGAATCGGGAAACGCTGGCTGTCCGAACGCGGTGTACAGAGAAGCAAATCCTCCAATAATCAGAAGATAGGCAATGATGCTTCTGCCTGGTCTATAGCCATACCCTGCGAGTAAATCGAGAAGCCAAGCGAAGATATACCGCCCATAGGCGATCTGTACTCCCACAAGTGGCCGGAATTTCGAGAAAAGACGCCCAATAAAGTTGGACATTTTTCGAATCAGAAAAAACCACGAATTAAACTTAAACCGCCCTATAAAGAGAGCAATAAACAAGAGTATCCATATACTAATCGCTACCATAAGCAACCAATCTAAATGAGAGAGAAGAGCATTTAAAAGAATATACACTCCTATTGGAATGAGTACTTGCAAGAGACTCATGAAGAGAAAGAACAAGGCAAGAGATGCTTCTGGAGTAAAATAGAATAGCAGACCGACGAGGCTAAGACCTATGAACACTATCCCGAAAATCGTTGCTAGTAAGACAAAACTCGCGTCTGTATTTGATGGGGGGGCAAAGAAAATAGAATGTGTTGACCAGTGAGAATTAAGAAGGAGGCCGAAGCCAAAGATCAGGGTACCCAGTAAAAGTATCAGCTCGGCAATCCTCTGTTCTGCTTGCTTTCCCTTTGGCTTCTCGACGAACAACAGGGCTGCTACCCATGATATTTTTATTTGTTGCTTTAAATGCTGCATGAGTTGAAGGAACAGTACATATTTTTGGCAGAGTTGTGCGTGATAGGCAAAGCGTGCGGCCGCTTCATTCAGTCCTTGAGTCTGAAGTGCAACAGCAAGCTGACGATTGGCCCGAACCGCCGTTTGGTACAAAGTGATTTGTGTGTCCTTGTCTTCTCCCTTCTCTTTTGACTGCCGTGCTTCATACTCGTCGTCAAGCACTTTCAACTGCGACCAGTCTACGATAGCAAGGTTAGTATTGCTCCAATAAGCATCAGCCAAACGAGGGCCTACATGCTTCCCATCACTCAATAGAGCACCTTCAAGTTCAGTTTCCACGAAATGTGCTCGTCCCAGTTTGACTCCTTCTAGGTGTGTCCTTCGGAGTTGAGTCCTTTCTAGATGTGCTCCATAGAGGTTGGCACCCGTCAAGTGAGCCTCATTCAAATAGGCTCTCTCTAGAAATGCTCCGTAGAGATCAGCTTCTTCCAAATGCGCTCTATAGAGATCAGCCCGCTCTAGATGGATTTTTTGGAGATTGGCTCCTTCTAAATGGACTGCTGCCATCTCACACATCTCTGCTGTAGCAAACATTCTTTCATCTTCATTGAGTCCACCACGTATACGTGTCAATGGCAGATTACTGAGGTTTAGTTGGCGTAGGTTTGCACCACGCATATCCAATCCATTCCGTGCCCTTTGGTTCTCTTCGTTCCAATCAACGGGCCCACGCCCATTCTCATGCGTTGCTAAGAGCCACTCCACATCAGCACGGCTCAGTTTGATGTCCATAAATGGATAGATACTTGACTTTATATCAGGCTTGATAATACGTCGCTCTGCCAGGTACTTTTGTCGCTCTGTGCCAATTTCTGGCTCTGTACGCCAGGGTTGACCCTGTGTTCTCCAATAGGCTTGCCATGCTTCTTTATCGTCATTGGTGGGACGTTGTGCAGCAAGAATTTGCTTGCCATTCTGCTGATTGGCAGTGCTTGTTTTGCGGCTCCTGCGCTGTTGTGTCGAGGACTGTTTTCCGTCTTGCTCACTCATGGGGCTTCCCTCTTCCTTGAAAAAACCCATAAAACCTCAACCTGCGTAATTATATTCCATAATGAAATCAACGGAGAAAGAAGTGGATCATACAACAGTTGCTTTTCATGGGTTTTGAGACAGTATTGCAGAGTTTCAAAAAGGAGGCAGGCTGTTGAAAAAGTATGCAGATCGTCTTGTGCCATCTCTCGACCTGCAATATAATACTATAAAATTGAGCTTGAGGGAAAAGCCTTCTGCATGCAAAGAAGTGAACGCACTGACCACACGCTTAACTTCCAAAGAGAAGGATACAATTTCTTAAGGTACTACAACTTACTGTTTTAGAAGTCGGAGGAGCAGCATGGCTCTTACACAATTCCCACAGGTAAATTCAAAAGTAAATCACCTTCGAGAAAAAGCTCGAAGTTTGGGAGCAACGTTAGGGGCAGAGCGATTGACATTTGTCTATGAGAATTTGGACAAACTCTCTCCTGATTTTATCTATGCTTTCCTCGATTTAGATGCGTTTCGAGCAGAGGTAAAGGCTGCTCAGGGGTCTAAAGCCAAGTTTTGGTATACTTTGTGTACGATTCTTGGCGTATTGATACTTGTCCTAACTGGAGTTGCACTATTTTATGCAAGTATTGGGTACCAACAAGATTTGGCCGCGCATCCCGCTGATATAAACCAACCATTCCTTCAGCTCTGGCAAAATGGGTTTCACGGTACAACGCCACTTACTTTTGGTTTGACGATACTCGTAGATTCTCTCCTTTTATTGTTCTTACTTCTTTGCGTATTACAAGCACAGCGACTAGAGCGCCGTGCGCAGAAAGACGCTAGTAAATTAGCTCAAGATTTACAAGATATCACCGGAGAACTCATTCTCCTATGGACGAATTATGGTGGTACCAAAAGTCAAGACAGGAGGAAGGGCAGTTTTAAGAGCTACTCTCCTCCTTTTCCTTTCTGTGTGTTGCTGGTCTTACAATGAAACCATCGATGTTCCTGTTGAATACACTTCAGCAGGAGTTCGGTAATCAAGAGCCTGGTGAAGCCGCTGATGATTATAAAACTCGAAATACTGGCTCAGCTGCTGGCGAGCTTCTTTTGGTGATGTGTAATCATGCACGTTAACCTAAGCGAGGGAGTCGCCTCCCCCGCTCGGCTTCAGAACCGGACGTGACACGTTAGCGTCATCCGGCTCCTCAGTGATCTGGCCCTTGTCATGAGTACCATTGACCCGTCGTGCGTGTCGTTGATCATGGCAATGTCGATGCAGTGCCAATTTGTTACTCAGTTCCTCTCCTCCGCCCTGGCTGCGCGGGGTAATGTGATCAATGTCGATGATGTCTCCCTCTTGAAAGAGGAGTTCACACCATCGACATTTTCCAGCTTGCTTCTGAAGGAGCTTTCCCAGCAGTCCATTGAGCCTGGGATGGGTTCTGAGTCGCTTGCTCCAATACAGCAAATCCCCATTGTAGGGACTGGCTGTTCCTTTGATTTTAGTATGCCGTTGGATCTCGGTTTGGTCGTGTTGCCACAGGATGGATCGCCGGTCGGTGAAGTGCCATCCCTTCCCTTCATCTACATGCCAGTAGGTATTTGAGATCCACCTCTTTCCTTTGTGAGGATGTCGACGTTTAGCCCATCGTTGAAGCTGCTGAAACAGGATGTATCGACAGTGATGGAAGGTTTCTTTGGCAACCATACTGCGATAGTAATTCGTCCATCCATGGATCACTTGATTGAGCTCTTTGATGAGCTGTCCTTGTGAGGCATGGATGTTCTTTCTGAGAAGAAGCTTCAATTCCTGGATATGTCGTTTGACCGCCTCTTTACTCGGTGTGATGATGGTCTTGAAGCCAAGTGCATTTCCCCATCGATCTGTGCCGGTATGCGTTTTTCCCACTGGAAATTGTCGCACCGTCCAGCCCAGAAAATCAAACCCTACCTTCCCTTGATACCGGTGCAGGGTATGAGTGATATGAGTTTTGCTCGGCTTCAGTTCCAGTCCCATGTCCTTTAGCCATGTGGAGATGAGCCCTTGTGCCTGTTCGATGATTTGGAGTTCTTCGTCCAGGACAACGAAATCATCCGCATAGCGTATTACCGTTGGACTCACCTTCTGAGACTTCTTACCCGTCCTTCTGGTGAGTTGGTGTACGACAAAGGTTTCTAGTCCATGAAGCGCTACATTCATGAGCAAGGGTGAAATGACGCCCCCTTGAGGGGTCCCACGAGAGGTGGGCGCAAACACCCCTTGATCAAGTATCCCCGCCTTCAGCCAGGAGTGAATCATTCGTCTCATGGCTGGATAAGTGTTGAGTTTTGAAAGGAGCGCTTCCTGGTTGATGTGATCGAACGATCCTACAACACAATACCCTATTCAAGAACCCAGATGAAGAGAAACAACAAGAGATTGAAGTTACAGATCCCACTCATCCCCTCTTCGGGCGTCGCTTTGCGCTGATTTCAGTCAGTTCGCCATTGCACGGACCAGGCAACGTCTTGGTCTCCTATCGAGACTATATGGCCTTGCGACTGCCGATAGCCTCGACTACACTGGCAGTATCTCGGCCCGTCATCTCCACCAAACTCACCTCTGAGGCAGTCAAGGAGCTCGTGACCATCGCCGAGGATTGCGAGGCCCTCAATGCCCTTTGCCCCACGCGAGATCTGGACTCACCTGCCAGCAGAACTGCAACACCAGATCCGCAGCGAACTCTCGTCGATCCTTCAGGAGGTACTCTATGAGCAAATCCGAACTGGTGCATCTTCAGCACCTGGAGCGCAAGGCGCTCATCTACATTCGACAGTCGACCCCCCACCAGGTGCTTTCCAATCAGGAGAGCCTGCGCCTGCAATACGCGTTGCAGCAACGCGCTCTGGATTTGGGGTGGAGGCCAGATGATATTGAGATCATCGATGCTGACCTGGGCATGACAGGAGCCAGTGCCTCGCATCGCGTTGGGTTTCAAAGCTTGGTGACCAGAGTGACACTCGGACAGGTCGGCATCATTCTCTCTGTCGATGTGACGCGCCTCTCGCGCAATTGTTCCGACGGTATCCTTTGCTCGATGTGTGTGGCTATCGTGGCTGTCTCATCGCCGATCGAGACGGCATCTATGATCCAGGCTCAGCGAATGGGCGCTTACTGCTTGGACTCAAAGGACAATTGTCTGAGCTCGAATTGCATACGATCAAAGCGCGGATGACGGCAGGTCTGCTCAACAAAGCACAACGGGGGGAGTTGGCATTGTCACTTCCCATCGGCTTGGTGCGCGATGCCATTGGCAAGGTTCGCAAAGAGGCCAATCGTGAGGTCCAGGATCGTCTTGATCTCATCTTTACCACGTTCCTGCGGCTCAGATCGGCCAGCAAAGTCTTGCAATTTCTCAACGCCCATGATCTGGGTGTGCCACGGCGAGATCGCTTTGGCGATGTGGTGTGGAAGAAACCGACGGTGGCCGCCATTTTACAAATCCTCAAAAACCCCGCCTACGCAGGGGCCTTTGTGTATGGCAAAACCCGCTCCATTCGCAAAGACCCCACCTCTCCTCACACGCAAGAAGTTCGCTTACCCATGGACCAGTGGAAGATTCGCGTCAATGATGTCTATCCTGCCTATATTGCTTGGGAAACGTTTGAGCAGATTCAACAGATGCTCGCCGACAATTATGCGGCCTACGATCGCAACAAATCGCGCGGGGTTCCTCGCGATGGCGCGGCTCTGCTGCATGGAATTGTGTACTGTGGAGAGTGCGGGCACAAAATGGTGGTGCAGTACAAAAACGGCACCCGCTATCTCTGTAACTATCTGCGTCAGCAATATCATGTCCCGGTCTGCCAATACATTCATGCTGATCCGGTTGATATCCAGGTGGTGGAGGCGTTCTTCCAGGCGCTTTCACCAGTAGAGTTAGATGTCTATGCAGCAGCGGTCGCTATCCACCAAGCGACCGCTCAGCAGATTACCCATGCTCATCAACAGCACGTGGAGCGTTTGCGCTATGAAGCGCAGCTTTCGCAGCGTCAATTCAACCGCGTTGATCCTGACAATCGCCTGGTGGCCGCCGAATTGGAAAGGCGCTGGGAAGCGGCCTTAGCCGAACTCAAACGAGCAGAAGAGGAACTGGCAACAGGGAGCGTCTCCCCTGCTCCTTTGCTTGCGCTGAGTTCAGAACTGCAGAGGGCCTTTCAAGCCATCGGGCAGCATTTGCCTGCCTTGTGGCAACAGGGGCACATTCGTCAGCAGCACAAAAAGGCCCTCCTACGCACGCTGATCGACAAGGTGGTGGTTCATCGTTTGGCCCGTGATCAGATGCAAGCTCGTATTGTCTGGAAAGGAGGGGAAACGACCACACTGTTGATCCCGGTTCCCATTGGCACGTTCAAGGATCTGGCAGGGGCAGAGACCATGCAGCGACTGATTCTCGAACGGAGCGTGGCCGGAATCCCGGATGAGGCTATTGCACAGGAATTAACTGAGTTGGGCTATCGCTCTCCCATGGGTCTGGTCGTTTTACCCAGCACCGTCAGAGGCATTCGACTCAAACATGGCATCTTTCAAAAACGCTCACAGTCCCATCCCAGGCGCGTTGAGGGGACACTCACGATTTCACAGATTGCAACTGCCCTTGACATTGATCCTCATTGGATTTATGATCGTATCCATAACGGAACGATTCACGTCGACAAAGATCCAAACACACGCCTGTTTTTGTTTCCGGATTCGCCGACCACGTTGGAGCAGTTTCGACACCAGCGTTCTGGAAAGTTCCAGAACTTGCGTTTTTCAAGGGGGCATCAAGATGCATGATCGAAGCATCCGGCGATATCTGCATCTAACACATATTTCGGCTTTTTACAGATAGCAAGAAAGATGGCCTGGATCGCATCTTGACATGAGCGTCCGGGGCGAAAACCATAACTGTTGGCCTCGAAGCAGGCTTCCCATTCCGGTTCGAGAGCGCATTTAGCGAGTGCTTGCTGCGCTCGCGTTTCCATCACAGGAATCCCGAGAGGACGCTTTTCGATCTTTCCCGGTTTCGGAATGTAGATTCTGCGTACCGGTGGTGATTTCTTGCGTTTCCCGTGTTTCGGGTGGATGCATTCGACCATTTCCAGTCGCTGTAAGGGCGGGACAGATTTGACTCCATCCACTCCCGCTGTCTTCTTTCCCTGGTTGTCCTGCGTGACCCGGCGAACTGCCAGTAGGCGCGCTGCCCTAGACTTCATCAACAATTTTTGGAGTTTGTGAACTGCTCGTGTATTGCCTTGTTGTTTGGCTTTGAAGATGCGTTTTTGTATGCGATAGACATGCTGCTCGAACTTGCGCCAGGGCAGCTTGTTCCAACTCTCACTCTTAGGATCAAGCACAGGCTTGATCTTGGGTGCCTTCGTCTGTGCCATACTTGTCACACCTCTTCATTCCAGATCACCGTGCCTACGTCAGCATATCCAGCAGCTTTCCTGCTGGCTTTGGCTTCTTAGGCAATCCCGCTCTCAAGCGCATGCGGGTGGTTCCCTGCTCGTTGCATCGATCTGCAACGAGAGCGGGCTTGAGAGTTATCCCGTTCCGATGCTCCGTTTTGCGCTCCTGTAGGCGGATGCTCTCCACCGGGTACTTTTCGGGCGAGATGATGAAACGTGTACAAATTTCATCCCATTGCTCATCATGTCTACAGATGATGAGCCTGTGTACCGTTACCATTTTGGTCAAGTCTTTCAGCCTGTTTGACTTGTTCGAAGTAACGATGGGTCAGCCGCATCTTCAGTTCCCTTCGCCATAGGAGCCTCGCTCAGGAAGGTGCCGCGTTCAGGCTCGCAGAGCTTCCCTTGATGCCCGCTTCACGGATTGAGGACCAGTCGCTACCGTGGGGCCTTGCTGTTCCACGTTCGCCTCGTGGGTGAGGGTTTTCGCCTCACATCGGATCATCAGTTATCAAGGATTACTTCCTTGTCAGCCATCCCCTCATCGGAGAATGAGTTTCGGCTGAACGGTTCGCACATAAACTTCTTCATATTTGACCGTTCTCCAGAGACGTTCCGTAAAGATATTGTCTAAGGCACGACCTTTGCTATCCATGCTGATCTGGATATGCGCATCTTGCAGCAATTGCAGGTAGTGTGGACTGGTAAAGTGACTTCCCTGATCACTATTCCAGATGACTGGAATGGCCGTCGAAAGAGCACGCTCAACGGCTGTTAAGACAAACGGCATTTCGAGCGTGTGATCGAGCTCCCAACTGATCACGTAACGCGAGTACCAATCCAAAACGGCTACCAGATACATCCACTCTTTCAGCATGCGAATATAGGTAATGTCAATTCCCCACACATGATTGGGGGCACGGATCGTGAGATTGCGCAACAGATACGGAAAGACGTGCTCTTTATGGTGCCGTCGGCTCAGGTTCGGCCCTGGATACACGGCCACAATGCCCATCTCGCGCATATGTCGTTGCACCGTTTTCCGCGTGATCAGCACCCCTTCGCGACGCAATTGCGCTCCAATTTTGCGTGAGCCGTAAAAAGGATGTTGCGTGTAGAGTTCATCAATCCGATGTTTGATGGCAATTTCTTCCGCTGACGGCTCACGCGGCTGATAGTATAAGCTTGAACGACTCACACTCAGCAGTTCTGCTTGTTGTATGAGTGGCAGCTCACTGCTTGCTCGTTCGACCAAGCCCACACGTTGCTCGTGACTCAGATTTGACACTTTTTTTTGAGCCAATTCACCTGCGTCGTTAATTTGCCAATCTCTGCGTAGAGCTCAGTCAATTGCTGCTCGTATGCTGCCTTCAGTTCTGCTGTACTATCTTGCTTCTCAAAAAGACTGGCCAAACCTTCTACAGCAATTGCTCGCCAGTTTTTCAATTGCGTTGGATGGACCGCATACTCTGAGGCAAGTTGAGCTAGCGTTTTCCTAAAAAAATGGTTAGAATTTGTACTGAGCTAATTGTTTTATCTATTAGCTGATAAAGAACACTTATCCCAGAGATTGATATACCAAGATAGAGGAAATATAAGTTAAAGGTGCTCGTAGCATCATTTGATACTTGTTTGAGAGAATCCCCTCTGAACCTGAACTCCTCTATTAAAATGCTTTCTATTTTCAGATCGTTCTCGGTGATAATCTTGACTTCTGTTAAGTTGTTCAGGTTCTGAGGCGCAGGAGATGAAATAGCATCATGGTTTGAGGAATGAAGAAATCTGTACCAAGCGAGCGGTTTTTTCTGCTGCGACATCACCGTTTCCTTTTTAAGTGATTTTTCAGTTTATATACAGGACATTATATCTTAGAGAAGTTTAATTAGGAAGTCAAAATAGTTCAAGCCACTGTTGATGCATCACAACAGTTATGCCCCTGTAAAAGCTTGATATAGGCTCAAGAATAAGGTATTCTTTCCACTAAATGACGCTTGAAGAAAGGGTAAAATTGCGATGGCGAACCAGGAGCATCTTGAGATACTCAAGCAAGCTGCACAGATGAGACGTTTCGTACTAAATAATATATCTATATGGAATACATGGAGAGAAGACAATCCATCTGTACAAGTTGATCTTGCGGAAGCTAATCTTTGGGGACTCAATCTCTGGGGAGCCAACCTTGCGGGCGCACAGCTTACAAATGCCAATCTTGAGCATGCTACCTTAGTCAGTATTGATTTTAGGGGAGCTAATTTGAATCATGCAAATCTCAAATGGTCGGAACTTGAAGGTGCTATCTTTTCCCGCACCCATCTTGAAGGAACTGATCTAAATTATGTCTCTTTTGGCAGCACTATCTTTGTAAACTGCGACCTGAGCCATGTATTGGGGTTAGAAACAGTACAGCATAAAGGTGCATCAAGTATTGGGATTGATACCATTATTGACTCTCATGGCAAAATTCCCGAAATCTTCCTACGTGGTGCAGGCGTACCACAATCTATCATTGAACAAATTCCTACCCTTACTGGTTCGCTTAAATCCATTGACTACTACTCCTGTTTTATCTCGTATTCAAGTAAAGACCAAGATTTTGCAGAACGGCTTTATGCTGATCTACAAGCTAAAGGGATACGCTGCTGGTTCGCGCCGGAAGATATGAAAATTGGAGATCGGATTAGAACCCGCATTGATGAGTCCATCCGTATTCATGATAAGCTCTTACTCATCCTCTCGGAACACTCAGTTTCCAGCAAATGGGTGGAATTCGAGGTAGAAGCTGCAATGGATAAGGAGCAAGAAGGGAAATCACCTGTCCTCTTTCCCGTTCGCTTAGATAGGGCAGTCATGGAGAGTACCACTGCTTGGGCTGCCCATATCAAGCGCACTCGGCATATCGGTGACTTTACTGACTGGAAAAACCATGATGCTTATCAGAAAGCATTCTACCGATTGCTTCGTGATCTGAAAGCAGAAAGCTGACGATGCGGAAACCTGTTCAACATTATTGGCGATGAGCAGCAGGGAGTAACTTTCGTGCATCGATCTCTGTCACTTCTCCTCTAACGATAGATGTATCAGTTAGTGGTTTCTCTTCAGGGGAACCATACGCTATATGACAAGTACCCGGGCTGACCTCCTCGAAAATCGGACACCATCCCGAGTGTTGTGTACTGGTAGAGCTTTCTAAAGAAGTGGATGTGAGAGAATACTACAGGCATAGAATGTTCGTGTGACATTCTTCCATCAAAACAAGGAGGGAACTATGCCTGTACCTAAGAAGCGTACCACATCACCATCAGAAGCGGCAAAAGTGGCGTCATCGGACCACCCCATGCCAGATGAGCAGGAATTTCGCCAACGCATGCGAAACCTTGCCGTTAGTGCTATGCGGGTCTTGATTGAAGAAGTCATGCGCGAGGAGCTTGAGATGTGCCTCGGTGCAGCGTGGGGGGAAAGCACGCCTTCGCGCAAAGGCTATCGCAACGGCTCTTACACGCGAGACCTGGTGACCAAGACCGGGCGCATTGAGGCGCTCTCAGTCCCCCGAGATCGTGAGGGGCAGTTCCAGACGCAGGTGTTTGAGCGCTATGGCCGCTATGAACCCGAGGTAGCGCAAGCCCTGACGGAGATGTTTGTCAGTGGGACAAGCACCCATAAAGTCGGGAAAGTCGCCCAAAGACTGATGGGAGTTGCACCCAGCGCTCGCGCCGTGAGCCGCCTCAACCAAACCCTGACCGAACAATTTGAAGCGTGGCGCGAGCGCCGTCTGCTCACCCACTCTCGCATCCTCTACGCAGGACGCTGATCCATTTTACGGTTCGCCATGGAACGCAAACGGACTCCACCATCATCTTAACTGCCCTTGGTGTGGACCTGGAAGGCAACAAGGAGGTGCTCGCATTGCGGGCCTGTGCCGAAGAAGACAAAGATGGCTGGAGTTGCCTCTGACAAGACCTGCGCAATCGCGGGGCGACCGAGGTCGACCTGATCGTCACCGATGGGCATGAGGGACTGCTGGCAGCCCTCTCCTCTCTGTTTCCAGCCACTCCCCGACAACGCTGTGTGGTGCATAAACAGCGCAATGTACTCAATGCTATTCCTCATCGCGAGCGCAAAGAGGTCAGCACAGAATTAGCCGGGATCTTCAAGCAGGAGAAGAAAGAGGATGCGCTGCTCAATGTGGCGGCCTTCAAAGCCAAGTACCAGAAGCGCTATCCAGAAGCGCTACGCAGTCTCACCGAAGATGAAGAGCATTTGTTGACCTTTTATGCTTTCCCGCCGGTCATGCATCGCTACATTCACAGCACCAATGCCATTGAAAGTTTCTTTAGCAATGTCCGACAGCGCACGGATCAGATTGACGCTTTCACGACAGAAACGAGTTGCCTGACCATTGTCTGGGCCGTGATGCAAGATATTCGCTTGCCAAGAATTCCGGTCAACTAAAAGCTCAGCACGGACGGCTCTTGGGGGACAAGCAACCAACCGAAAAGGGTGGTTCAGAGGGAGGTAATGTTTTTTGATATTCCTGTGTAACAGGAACGCAACCAGTCCTTCGGGAAAGAGGTACACAGCCTTTTCGGCTGATGGCTGATGCCGCGCCTCTGCCGCTTTCTCCGTTCTGTCAGATCCTTTGGAGCGGTTGGCTCAGTCTCATCTCTCTGCTCGTTTGTTGGCCGCTCATCTTTACACAACACTCGGGATGGTGTCTCCTCGAAAATCGCTACGTAAAGTGGATGTCCTTCGATAGTATACTGACGAATGTGTGTCTTCTCTCTTCGGATATATCGGTTACCCCAGAAGCTATTCTGGCGAGGTAAAGAAATAGAAAGGGGGGTATTCACCTGCGTTTTCTGAGCACGAATAAGCAATATGCCGTTTGTTGGGTAATGCCTCATATACCTTCTAGCTTTGATCCTTAACCGTTCAAGAAGGATGTTATAAACCTGCTCTTCCTTTGGAAGCGTTGGGTCTACTGATATATGTGGGCGTGGAGGAGCAGAAGATGATTTTGGTATGGGGGTGGAAGGAGATGTGGCAGGCGAACGAGGCACAAACCATTGCAAAAAACCAAAGAGGGCGCTGAGTACAACAAAAGTGGCACTTATGGGAGTTGTCCAAGTTGCGTTGATTTTTCCCGTCGCACTCAGTGCCAGAACTATACCGAACCCGACCAGGGAAAAGATCACAGCATAGAGGAATAAAAGGTGTGCCAATTGTCCGCACGTAAATTGTTTCTTTTGTCTTCTTTGGGGCTGCATGACAGAGTCTGCGCCTTTCCGAAATCACAACGCTCTCTACGTGGCTCTATGAAGAATTATCAAGATTATATCACTTGGTTTCTTTCAAACCGCTATGGCTCTCTGGGGATGAGAAAAATTAGAGAAACTTCTGCTGCTCCGGCTCCTGTGCTTTTTGGGACTGAGGTTGGCTCTTCGTCACATTGTGTGCAAGGAGAATCGTGTCGAGAAGCGGCAGGAGCCCTTATCTCTTCCATTGCAGATGCCTGTGATGTTGCTCAACAAAGAGCTCAAGACTGCTCTCTTGATTCTCTCCAGCCGCAACAGAAGGCATTTGGGGCCACCAGTGACCGGTGGAGTGACCCGCTGTGCGAACTGGCTTGCGTCCTGCGTTCCCGCTGCACGGAATGTGACGAAGAGCCTGAGGTTTCTTATCTTTATTCCAGAACTGCTTGAGCCATTCCAGTTTCTGTTTCTCTCGCTCAGTTAAATTGCATTCGTCGGAGTGGTCAGTCTTCATAGCGGGTTTGTTCTTTCAACTCCTCTCAATCGGAAACTCCAGGAGCCTCGAAAAGAAACGGGTCTACTTGAACAATAAGGTAAACGGCACTTATCCTTCAGGCAGGAATAAAACTAAGCGCCACTATCAACCCACATTCCGCAGTTTGGTATCAACTTTTTCGGAATATCATGATTTGGCAGTGAAACGATGTTTTCATGCACGAAATACAGGTATTGCCCATTCTATGTGACGAGTTTAGCGAAGTGCTGTTTCGTTTTTGCACATCTATAGATCTATTAAAGTATGATAAAACGAGTAAAAGATGCAGTAGCTAATATTCAGAAAAACGCATTCCGAAACTGCGGAATGTGGGTATCAACATAGCAAATTAAGGAAAAAATGCAAGAGACAGATGCAATGTTGATGCTAGTGGATTTCAAGAAGCTTCGCTATCACGAATAATTCCAATCCGAGGCAACCTGCCTTCAAGAGCATATTTGCCTCCTGAAGATAAACTCAGATAATGCCATGAACTTTTATTGTCGAGTATACTGCGGCGAAGTTCATCTGTAATTCTTAAATACCTAAATTTCGCCCAAACTAGTGGCAGTGTGCTGCCAACAGAAAGGGACTTGCCAAAGCAAGGATGATGAGTCATACCTATCAAAGGAACAGAACCCGAAGATAGGAGGACCATCATCATGAATGAATCT
>WNGL01014481.1_pt1 | contig 20032 bp, 18 predicted proteins | sample 5400591 | NCBI WGS metagenome assembly WNGL01 (sample SAMN13153377, study PRJNA577476) | soil metagenome | isolation source: 80 cm soil or saprolite under Garry oak tree replicate 1 | place: USA:California | collected 2016-06-15 | reverse complement strand
GCAAGTCCAAGCTCCACCGCGCCACGGTCACGCAGGCCGAGCTCCACTATGAGGGGAGTATCACGATCGACGCGGACCTGCTCGCGGCGGCGAACATCGTGCCGTTCGAGCGGGTCCAGGTGGTGGACATCGCGAACGGCGTGCGGTTCGACACCTACGCCATCGAGGGAAAGCCAGGCTCGCGCACGGTGTGCGTGAACGGCGCAGCGGCGCGACTCGTGCAGGTCGGCGATCCGGTCATCGTGATCAGCTATGCTCAGATGACGCCGGACGAGGCGCGCCAGCATCACCCGACGATCGTGGTGCTCGAGAGCGACAACTCGATCCACGAGACGGTCGCGGCCGATCGGGCCACGCCCATCGAGGTGCTTTCGGAGTCGCTCTGATGCGCGCGGCCTGGCGCATCGGGTGCGCCGGGTGGGCGATCCCGCGGGCGGCTGCCGCACGCTTCCCGGGGGACGGCTCGCACCTCGAGCGCTACGGGCGGGTGCTCCCCGCCGTCGAGATCGACTCCTCGTTCTACCGGTACCACGAGCCCGCAACCTACGCTCGCTGGGCGGCCTCGATCCGGCGCCCGTCCCCCTCGCCGCCGAGCCCGGCGGGTGGCCCAAGGTCATCTACTACCGGCTCCACGGCTCGGCGCGGATGTACTATTCGGCGTACGGGGACCAGTTCCTGAACAAGTTGGCGAGCGAGATTCGCACCCGGGCGCGCGGCGCTACGGTGTGGTGCATCTTCGACAACACCGCGGCAGGTGCGGCGACGGGGAACGGCCTGGCGCTGCTCAACCTTCTGGGACAAGGAGAAAGCCGAGAAGCTCACGCCCCTCGGCTTTCACGACGCAGCGAAACGCGCTGCGGAGACCGGTAAGTGTGCTTAGCATATCTTGCCGCCGGATGTCCGTCAAGCCCCGGGCGGCGGTGCCGGCGGCGAGATTCGAACTCGCAAGGGCGTGAGCCCAGAGACTTACCAGGTCTCCGCGTTTACAAGTTCCGCCACACCCGCACCGTCTTCCGGCAGTCGGCGACCACTGACGTACCACGACGCAGTCCCGGCAACGGGCGATGCCGCTGGCCGGGTGAACGTTGGGTGTGATTTCGTGGGCGGAGCTAAGCAGAATTACGCAGAGTGTGGCGAAGAAATGCGGGAGGCCTCGCCGCTATATGCGTCCTTGCGCCCGGCTCGGCGATCGAGCCAAGAGCAGGGGTGTGGGTCAACTTGTAAGCACTCCGCGTCCACGAAAACGAGCACCTACTGAGCGCGCAAATCGACCTCAACGCGATCGCCGTTGACGAGGACGATGCTTTGATTCGCCAGTTGTTGGCTCGTGATGTCTGCCTCTGCGAACTTCAGCATTGCGCCAAGCGGAAAGTACGCGTCGATCGTATCGCTTTTGGTGTCGCTGTAGGACGGAGCGGTCCCGTGAATGCTGGTTTGTTCCAGCTTGAGCCCGCTAATCACAGTGTGCGGTACCGCGATCTTCGTGAACGCCTTGAGCAGCGCCAGCTGGTTGTCGATCACGCGACCGACGCGTGCCATCCGAGTCACACGGAGATCATTCCACGTGTGGCCGTCACCGATAAGCACCATGGTCAAGTAGGTGACTCCCTTGTACGTTTCCGAACCGAGGCGAATCCCCTGGGCCGTTGAGTCCGCGAACCTCAACAAGAGGAGGCGCTCAGCGGACGTGAAGTGCTCGAGCGGACCCGTAAAGAACCGCGTGCCCAGCGAGTCGTACGCCACCTTCCGGATGGAATCGGCGGCACTGAGAGGCGCCACAAGCGCACGAATCACCTGGGGCTGGCCCGCTGGGGCATAGAGGCGATGCTTAAAGCCAGCGAGGGCTGTAGTGAGAGTCACCTCGATGAAGCGCCCATCCGCATCCTGGCGGCTCACAATCTTCAGATTGGAGACGAAGAAGTGGAGTCTCGACGGAAAGCGTCCGAATCGCCAATCCCGTTTCCAGGTTGAATCGCGAGGGTCTCGGACCTCCACCACACCGTCAGAATCGCGGGCCTCGACCTCGAGATTGATGTCGCGGCTAGAGGACCCACCCCGGTGAACGACCGCAAATCCCGCTGGCAGCGTGAGCACCACCGAGTCACCCTTCACGAATCCGACATCGATGTCTTGGGGCAGCGGGGGGGCGCCCGGACCAGGGAGTGACCAGACGAGGGCTAGGATCAAACCGATTCTTGTCGGGTGCATTTCGACTCCCTTCTGTTGATCGGACCTCGAGACCCATCGTAAGAGCAGAGAGAGAAGGTGAGGAATCAATGGCTCCGCCGCAACCTCCCGATCCCTGAAACGCACAAGAGGCCGCGAGCTTTCGCTTCGCGACCCCTCAGGCGTGGCAGAATCAGCCACGCAGCACACCCACAATGTGGACTTAGTATCGTCTTCCGGACGGGCCGAGTCAGGAGCCAGGGTGCGGGTGAGGAGAGTCGAACTCCTACGGGCTTTCGCCCCGCACATTGTGGGTGTGCTGCCTTCACCGGTTTCGCCGCGCCGGGACCTTTCCGGTTGCGAACCCTGGTAATCCCGAAGGCCTGGACGCGAGACCCGACAAGCGCTACCGTGCCGCAGGGGCACTAGCGGCGACACGCGCATGACCGATGTAACCATTTCCACCCGCCCCACCGTCGTCATCGTCGGCGCCGGGTTCGGCGGCCTGCGCGCCGCGCGCGCGCTCCGCAGGGCGCCGGTCGACGTCGTGATGCTCGACCGGCACAACTACCACCTGTTTCAGCCGCTGCTCTATCAGGTCGCCACCGCCGGGCTCGAGCCGGAGCAGATCGCCAAGCCGGTGCGGGCGATTCTGCGCCGCCAGCGAAACTTCGAGTTCCGGATGGCCGAGGTGACGGGTCTCGACCCGGCGGCCCGACGGCTCGCGACCGCGGACGGCCCGGTCGCGTACGACCACCTCATCCTGGCCGTGGGCGGCGAGACGAACTACTTCGGTCTCGAGAACGTCCCGCGGCACGGCTTCGGTCTGAAGGATGTGCCGGACGCGATCCGGATCCGCAATCACGTGCTCCACCAGTTCGAGCGCGCGATGCTCGAGCCGAACGCGGAGCGGCGCCGGGCCCTGCTCACCTTCGTCGTGGTGGGCGGCGGGCCGACCGGCGTCGAGATGGCGGGCGCGCTCTCCGAGCTGATTCGCCTCGTGCTCGTGAAGGACTACCCGCGCTTGAACATCAAGGACGTCCGCGTCTTGCTGCTCGAGGCGACCGATCGGCTGCTCGGCCCGATGCCGCCCCGGCTGCGCGAAGCGGCGGCCGAGACCCTGTGGCGCAAGCACGTGGAAGTCCGGTTCGGCGCCGCGGTCGCCGACTACGACGGTGCGCGGGTGCTCCTGAAGGGCGACGAGGTGATCCCGGCCCGTACCCTGATCTGGGCGGCGGGAGCCAAGGCCGTGTCGCTCACCGCGCGTCTGGGGTTGCCCACCGGCCGTCAGGGGCGGGTGCCGGTCGAGCCCACGCTGCGCGTACCTGGGTATCCCGAGATCTACGTGATCGGCGACGCCGCCTACTTGGAGGCGGACGGAGAGCCGTTGCCGATGATGGCGCCGGTGGCCCTCCAGATGGCGGACACGGCGGTGACCTGGGTGGTGTGGCTGGTGGTGCACATCATCCAGCTGATCGGGTTCCGCAACAAGCTGTTCGTGCTGCTCAACTGGGCGTGGGACTACTTCTTTTTCGAACGCGCGGCGCGCCTCATCACGACGATGGACTGATCAGTGCGGGGTGGGGCGGGGCGCCGGTCGCCGGGTGTACGTTCGGGACGCCGCGCTCTGGACACGCCGCACCACACCGTTCCAACCACACTCGAGACACCAGCGGCGTTGCAATGCGGGGACCAGCCGGTCGAAGAAGCGGTTGCGGATGGCTACCATCTCGGCGCGGCAGTGAGGACAGAGGGGGCCCTGCGGGAGCAGCAGGTACGTGACTGCTCCGACGATCGCGACGCGGATCAAGACGGTCGTGAGCAGGACCGCGACGATCAGCATGCTTCATGATAGCGCGCGGCCGCCGACCCGGCCACCTCACCCCCCTATCCCCCCTCTCCACTGTGTGAGGGGGGAACCAGAGGGGGGTGCGGTCTCACGAACTCCAGGATCCGCCGCTCCAGCTCCGCCAGCTCCATGGGCTTGACCAGTACCCGCTCCCGTGGCACGGGGGTGTTGCCGGGCTCGGCGAGCCGGGAGATGTCCCCCGACAGGAACAGCACCCGGGCCGCGAGCTCCGGCCGCTCGTCTTCCAGTCTGGCATAGAGCTCCACCCCACCCATCCGCGGCATCCGCAGGTCGGCGAGGATCACGTCCACTTCCAGGCCCGCGAGCCGGGCGAGGGCGGCTTCGCCGTCACCGGCCTCATCCACCTGCGCGCCCCGGCGCTTGAGGAAGCGGACCATGGGCCGCCGGATCGCTTCCTCGTCGTCCACGATCAGCACCCGGAGCCCCGCGAGCGACGCGGGCGCGGTGGCGGTCGCGACGGGGGGCTCGGGCCGGGCCGCGGGAGCGTCCACGGCCGGCACTGAGAGCACGAAGCGGGCGCCCTCACCGGGTGGCGAGACCAGCCTGAGGTCGCCCCCGGCCTCCCGGGCGATCTGGCGCGAAATGTAGAGCCCGAGACCGGTGCCGCGCCGCCCCTTCGTCGTGGCGAACGGGCGGAACAGGCGCGCCGCGACCTCGTGCGGGACGCCGCGGCCGTTGTCGGCGATCGCCACGGACACGAGCCCATCAGTCACGCCCGTATCGACCGTGAGGTGGCGGGGCGGCTTCATGGCGTGCAGTGCGTCGATCGCGTTGGAGAGGAGATTCACGACGACCTGTTCCAACTTGATCGCGTCGCCGTCCACCGGAGGCAGGCTGGGGTCGAGGCGCCCGCCCACGGTGATCTCGTCCACGCCGAAGCGGTAAGACACGAGGTCGAGCGCCCCGCGCACCACGTCGTTCAGGTTGACGCGGGAGACCTCGCGTTCGGTCGCCCGCACGAACCGCAGCAGCCCGCGCAACAACTTCGTCGCGCGCCGCACCTGGCGGAGGATTTGGGTCATTTCACTCCGCTGGTCCTCCGGCAGCGCGGCATCGGCGAGACGGTTCTCCGCGTGCGTCGCGATGGCCATCAGCGGGTTGTTCACCTCGTGAGCGACCCCGGCTAGCAGCTCCCCGGCCGCCGCAAAGCGGCCCTGCTCCTCGGCACGGCCCCGCAGGACGCGGGTCATCTCGTTGAAGTGCTGTGCGAGCCGCCCGGTCTCGTCAGCCCGTCGCACCGGGATCGCCGTGTTCAGGTCGCCCTCGGCGACCTGGGCGAGCCCCGTCTCGAGCTCGTGCAGCGGGTCCCAGATGCGGCGCCGCAGGATGAACAGGGTGAGCGCGATCGCCACCGTGCCCAGCGCGAGCCACAGCAGCGTGTCGCGCAGCACGTCGCTCGCGGCGGTCTCGAGCGCCCGCTGGCGGTCGAGCAGGTATTCGCGGATAAGACGCCCCGCCTCGAACGCCGCGCCATCGGCGGCGGCATCGAGCCGCGCCGCCATCTGGAGATGGGCGGCGGCTTCCCCCGGGGCGGCGCGCGCCAGCGCCGCGAGCGCCGCGGTAAGCGTGTCTGCAGCCAGGCCCATCGCTTGATCCGCGCGGGCTAGAGCCGCGCGCAGCGGGAGGGGGACGTCGACGCGCAGAGGGGTCCCGGAATGCGCGGCGCCGAACGCGACGAGCCGCCCGATCGCGTCGAGCGTGTCGCGGCTCGGGTGGGTGCGGTCCCGGATGAGGTCCTGCGCCAGCCAGGCTGCCCGGCCGAGCGCGGCGTTCCGGCGGGCCAGCTCGTCCTCGAGGCTGACGGTCGCGTTGGTCCCCGCGCCCAGCGCCCGCGCCGGTGCCCGCATGCGCACTACGAGGTACACGGGGAGCGCGCCGGCGTACGCACCAGCGGCGAGCGCTACGCAGAGCAGCGTGGCGCGCAGGCTGAGGCCGGCACCACGTCGTGGGGGTCGAGTCGTCAAGGCATGCGTGCCCCGGCGTAAGATAACGTTCGACTGGCGGGTTGGCGCACGAGCGTCCACATTTGCCCTCTGCCCCCGCGCCCCTACGACGCGAAGCGAGGTCGGCATGGTAAGCGAGACCGGCGACCGCATGAAGGTCGTGATCTACTACGCGGTGTGGGCCACCCTCTGCGCCGTGGTGGCAGGGATCGCGATCGCTCTCATCCACACCTGGTTCTTCAGCTACAACCCCGGACGGTCCTGGCTCGTCCATACGCTCGTGAGCGATATCCTGACGGCGATGCTGCTCGCAGCGGGGCAGGGCGCCGTGGCGCTCGTGACGGGGAGCCTGCTCGCCCATTGGGGGCGCGAGCTCCAGGGCACTGTGCTGCTCGGCTTGCTCATCGGGGCGTTCGACTTCGTGATGAACTTCGTCCAGATGGCCCTGCCCGCGACCGAGGTGGGGTGGACTCCGGACCTCCTGATTCTCGCGGGCGTCACGATCGTGATCACGGCGCTCGGGTCGCGCGCCACCGCGGCCACCCGGTGAGCGACGAGCAGCACGAGGCGCTCGAGCGCCTCGAGCGGCGGGTGGAAGTGCTCGAGCAGATGATGCGGCGGCTCCTCACCGCGCCCGCCGCACCCGACGCTCCAGCGCTTCGCCCGACGCAGCCTATCTCCCCCTCACCCTCCCCGCCCCCTCGACCCAGCCCGCCGCGGCTTCCCGAGACGCCGCCCCCGCGCCAGGGGCCGCCCGCCCGCGACTTGGAGCAGTGGTTCGGCCAGCGTGGCCTGCTCGTCGTCGGCGTGGTGGCGCTGCTCGCGGCCATGGGGTTCTTCCTCAAGTACGCGTTCGATCGGGGGTGGGTCCCCCCGGCCGCCCGCTCGCTGCTCGCCGTCGCGGCGGGTGTGGGCGTCGCCGCGTGGGGCGAGCAGCGCATCGGGCAGGGCATGCGGCGCTACGGCGCCGCCATGATCGGCGCAGGCGGCGGCCTGGTCTATCTCGGCCTGTGGGCGGCGGCCGGCCCCTATGCGCTCCTGGACCGCCGCGTCGGGGTGCTGCTGCTCGCCGCCTCGACCGTCGCGGTGACCCTGCTCGCGCTGCGGCACGAGATCGAAGGGCTCGCGATCTGGGCGCTCGCAGGCGCCTACCTCGCGCCCATTCTGCTGCCGCCCCCCACGCCTAATCCGGACGCGTTCCTCGGCTACCTCGAAATCATCGGCCTCGGCACGGGCATCCTCGCCTACACGATGACATGGCGGCGCACGTTCGACCTCGCGCTGGCCGGTTACCTCCTCCTCGCCGCGGCGGGAGCCGGGACGGCCCTCGAGAGCGCGCTCGGCTGCTGGTTTTTGGCGGCCGGCGCGCTCCTCACGGTCCACGTCACGCGCCGCCGCGGCTGGCCGGAAGCCCGGCTCGGCATCCTGCTGCTCGCGTGGGTCGTGCTGGGCGTGAGTCTCGCCGCCGTCCGCGCCCCGGAGCCGAAGATCTGGCTCGCGCTCGGCGCCGCGGCCGTGGTGGCGGGCCTGCTCTGGTGGCAACAGATGGAGCGCGATCCGTTCGCCGGCGCGACGCCCGGCGACACCGGGGCCGCCGTGGAGCGGATCCTCTTCCTCGTGAACCCGTTTGCTTTTCTGCTGCTCGCGCGCGCGGCGGGGCCGAAGCTGGTCGAGCACGCGCCGTGGGCCTTTCCGGGGCTGCTCGCGGCCATTTATCTCGTGGCGGGCTGGCTGCGCCGCGCGGCACCGCTGTTCATCATGGGGTTCGCGCTCGCCGCCTTGGCCCTGGGCCTCGCCGCCGAGCAGACCGCCACGACGGACGTGGTGGGGTGGACCGGGTTGGCGGTGGCGGCGCTCGCTGCGGAGCGGTGGGCACACCGGCCGGGCGGGCGGGTCGCCGCGCTGGGCCTCGCGATGCTCGCCTTCGTGTGGCTCTTCGGCGTCGCCGGCTCGTCCCGCGAATCCGGTGCAGCGGTCTTCACCGATGCATGGGCGCTCGCGCTGTACACGTACATCGCCGGCAGCGGCCTGTGCGCTCGCTGGTGGCAGGCCCCGGCGAACCCCGCAGCCTGGGAAGCTCGGGGTGGCGAGGTCTTCTGGGCGCTGTGCGGCGGGGCCGTCTTCGCCGGCGGGTCTGTCCAGTTCTATCAGTACTTCGGCCGGATGACGGAGCTCGCGGGGAACCTCGCGTTGAGCGTCTGGTGGCTCTCGTACGCGGGCGCGCTGGTGTCCCTCGGGTTCCGCTTGGACCGCAAGGCCGTACGCTCGGCAGGGCTCGCGGTGGCCGCGGGGGCGGGGCTCAAGATCGTGCTCTACGATCTCTCGACCCTCGAGGCGCTGTACCGCATCGCGTCGTTCTTCGCGCTGGCGCTGATCGCGCTGGCGGTCGCCTATGCGTACAACCGAAAAGGCGGCGCAACGTCGAGTAGGAACGTCTAACGGAGACGTCAGCGTCAGAGTCTTGGCAGGGTGATCCCCTGCTGGGCCTGATATTTCCCCTTCTTGTCCTTGTAGCTGACCTCGCACTCGTCCCCTTCGTCCGCGGTGAAGAACAGCACCTGCGCGATCCCTTCGTTGGCGTAGATCCGGGCGGGGAGCGGCGTCGTGTTCGAGATCTCTAGCGTGACGTAGCCCTCCCACTCCGGCTCGAACGGCGTGACGTTGGTGATGATGCCGCAGCGGGCGTAGGTGCTCTTGCCGACGCAGATGGTCAGGACGTTGCGGGGAATACGGAAGTATTCCACGGAACGCGCCAGCGCGAACGAGTTGGGCGGCACGATGCAGACGTCGCCCGTGAACTCCACGAACGATTTGGGATCGAATCGCTTGGGATCGACGATTGCCGAGAGGGCGTTGGTGAAGATCTTGAATTCCGGCGCGACGCGCATGTCGTAGCCGTACGACGAAACGCCGTAGGAGATCGCGCCCGCGCGCACTTGGTTCTCGGCGAACGGCTCGATCATCCGGTGCGCGGTCGCCATGCGCCGGATCCAGCGGTCGGACTTGATGGACATGGGGCGGCAATATATCGGCGCCGTCGACACTTACGCCACTCGGTTCGGTTGACTTTGAGGTGGCGCGCGAATACGTTTCGGCCGGGGTAAGTGAATTTTTTCACGAACTCATGAACCAGCCCTACCTCTCCTTCCTCATCCTCCTCGTCTTCGTCGCGTGCAACGCGGCGTTGCTCATCGGGCTCTCCCATTTCCTCGCCCCCCGCAAACCCACCGCCCTGAAGGACTCGCCGTACGAGAGCGGCATGCCGCCGCTGGGCGGTGCGCACGAGCGGTTCTCCGTGAAGTTCTACCTCGTGGCGATGCTGTTCATCGTCTTCGACCTGGAAACGGTGTTCCTGATTCCGTGGGGGGCGATCTATTTCGGCGGGGGCGGGGCGGGAGGGCCGGGGATGGGGTTCCTCCTGGTGGAGATGCTGGTGTTCATGTTCATCCTCGCGGTCGGATACGTTTACGCATGGAAGCGGGGAGCGCTTCAATGGGACTAACACCGTCCCGGAAAGGCGTCACGGAGGCGCGTCGCGGGGAGGCGTCTTGTAAGACGTCCGGTGACGATTCTCCGGGACGACGGTTCGTGACGATGTTCCGTGACGAGGCTCGCAAATGAAGCACGTACTCGAAACCAAGGAAGTCTCGGGAAGTCCCAACTGGCTCACAACCCGCTTCGAGGAGCTGACCAAGTGGGTGGTGCGGGTGACGGGCGCCGACAAGGCGGTGAACTGGTCAAGGGCCAACTCCCTGTGGCCCATGCCGTTCGGCACCGCGTGCTGCGCCATCGAGTTCATGGCCACCGCCGCCAGCCGCTTCGACTTCGCGCGCTTCGGGATGGAGCGGCAGGCGTTCTCCCCACGCCAGGCCGACGTGCTGATCTGCGCCGGCCGGCTGCCCTTCAAGCTCGCCCCGGTGATCCGGCGAGTGTACGACCAGATGCCGCAGCCCAAATGGGTCATCTCCATGGGCGCGTGCGCCTCGACGGGCGGCATCTTCGACAACTACGCCATGGTGCAAGGCATCGACACCATCGTGCCGGTGGACGTGTACGTCCCCGGGTGCCCGCCCCGGCCCGAGGGCCTGCTGTACGGCGTGCTGCTCCTCCACAAGAAAATCAAGGGCGAATCGCTGCTCGATCCGTCGCTCCGCGAGGAGCAGCCGCTCGACGAGCGCGGCTTGCGGCTTCCGCCCGAGACGATCGACGAGATCTCCGAGCCGTTCGGGAACTCGGTCCACCAGTTCCGTTCGGCGTGAACGCCTCCGTCGACGCGCTCCAGGCGACCTTCGGCACCGCGATCGGCCGCGCGATCGAGTTGTGCGGGGACACGATCGTGTACGTCGCGCCCGACCGGCTGCGCGACGTGCTGCGCTGGCTGCGCGACACGCCCGGGCAGCAGTACACCTACCTCGTGGATGTCACCGCCGTCGAGTACCGCGACCGCGAGCGGCCGCTCGAGGTCGTGTACAACCTCCGCTCGCTCGAGCGGCGCGCCGACCTCCGGGTGAAGGTGGAGCTCGATCCCCGCGGCGACCTGACGGTGGATTCGGTGGTGCCGCTGTGGCAGGGGGCGAACTGGCTGGAGCGCGAGGTCTACGACATGTTCGGCGTGACCTTCCGGGGCCATCCCGACCTGCGGCGCATCTTGATGTGGGAGACGTACGCCGAGGGATATCCCCTGCGCAAGGACTTTCCGCTGCGCGGGCGCTTCAGCCGCGCCGAGCAGGTGCGCCAGGCGCTCGGAGCCAACCCGGAGGCGCACTACTCGATGGAAGAGCTCTCGATCGCCGAAGCGTTCGCCGAGCTGCCACCGGACATGCAGGAGCGGCTGCGCCGGGGGGAGCGCGGCGACGTGCCGTACTCCGAATGACCAAGCGGACGGTCGAGCTGGAGCTCGCCACGCCGGGGGTGGACCCCCGGGGAACCCCGGTCCGGGTGCCGCTCGGCGCGGCCAGCGGGGACGAGACCGCGATCGAGCCCGACCTGGCGGGCGAGCACATGCTGATCAACATCGGGCCGCAACACCCGGCCACGCACGGCGTGCTGCGGCTCGTGGTCGAGCTCGACGGTGAAACCGTCGTGCGCGTCATTCCCCACCTCGGTTACCTGCACTCGGGCTTCGAGAAGCTCGGCGAGTACCGTCACTACAACCAGATCATCCCGCTCACGGACCGTACCGACTACCTCTCGCCGATGGCGAACAACGTCGGGTTCGCGCTGGCGGCGGAAAAGCTCTTGGGGATCGAGATCACGCCGCGCTGTACGGTGCTCCGCGTGATCGCCTGCGAGCTGAGCCGGATCATCTCCCACATGGTGTGGCTCGGGACGACGGCCATCGACCTGGGCGCGTTCACACCGTTCCTGTGGGCGTTCCAGGAGCGCGAGCGCGTCTACAACCTGCAGGAGATGTGGACCGGAGCGCGGCTCACGACGAGCGTGACCCGCGTGGGCGGGATGATGGCCGACATCCCCGACGGATTCGTCCCAAGCCTGCGGCACTTCACCGCGACCTTCCCCAGGACGCTGGACGAGATCGACCGGGTACTGACCCGCAACGCCGTGTGGGTGGGACGCACCCAGGGCGTCGGCGCGCTCACCGCCGACGAAGCCATTAACCACTCGCTCTCCGGTCCGATGCTGCGCGCCAGCGGCGTGGCGTACGACGTCCGTAAGGACAAGCCCTACCTCGGCTATGAGACGTACGATTTCGACGTCGTGGTCGGCGAGCACGGCGACGTGTACGACCGCTATCTGGTACGGCTCGAGGAGTGCCGCCAGGCGAACCGCATCCTGGCGCAGGCGGTGGAGCGCCTCCCTGACGGCCCGGTGAACGTCGCCGACCCGCGCGTCATCCTGCCCCCCAAGTCGCGCGCCATGAACGACATGGAGGCGATGATCTACCACTTCAAGCAGGTGATGGAGGGCGTCAAGGCACCGGTGGGGGAGGCGTACGTGGGGATCGAGAACCCCAAAGGCGAGTTGGGCAACTACCTGGTGTCCGACGGCACGGCGAAGCCCGTGCGGTGGCGGATCCGGCCGCCGTCATTCATCAACCTTTCGGCGCTGCCGAAGATGGCGGAGGGGCACCTCTTGAGCGATTTGATCGCTATCAACGCGTCGGTGGATATCGTCATGGGTGAGGTGGATCGATGAGTGTCACGGCCCGTCGGGGGGCGCGGGGGGTGGGGGGTGCAGGGGGGGCGGGGGCGGGCACGGAGGAGTACGAGCCCGTCTTTACGGGGAAGACCCTCGGGCAGCTCAACGAGATCATCACGCGCTATCCCACCAAGCAGGCGGCGCTGCTGCCGGCGCTACGTGAAGGGCGTGGTGACGTTCTACACGATGTACCACCAGCATCCCGTCGGGCGGCACTTCGTGCAGGTGTGCACGACGTCGCCCTGCAACATCTGCGGCGCGGAAGCGGTGGTGCAGGCGCTGCTCGAGACCACGGGCGCGAAGGAGCTGGGTGCGACGAGCCCCGACGGCAAGTGGACCGTGATCGAGGTGGAGTGCCTGGGGGCGTGCGGGTTCGCGACGCCCGTGCTTATCGACGACGACTTCATCGAATCGGTGACACCGGACCGCGTTGCCGAGATCGTCAGGAAGTACAAGTGATGAACAAATGCGGAGTGTGGAATGCGGAATGCGGAATTGATGGGGGACGTTCGATCCACGTAGCTTGTTCACGAGCTCGACACCGGCGCGATACATTCCGCATTCCGCACTCCGCATTCCGCATTCAGGAGTCGTGATGGGCTTCCCCCACAAACCGCATCCCAAAGAAACGCTGCTCCTCTCCAAGCATTTCGGCGAGGCCGACGCGCGGAGCTACAAGGGCTGGGCGAAGCGCGGCGGCTACGAGGTGCTCCCGACGGCCCGCGATGGAGCCGGGCAAGATCATCGACATCGTGAAGGAGTCGGGGCTGCGGGGGCGCGGCGGGGCCGGGTTCCCCACGGGCCTCAAGTGGTCGTTTATGCCCAAGGAAAAGAAGAAGCCCCACTACCTGTGCGTGAACGCCGACGAGTCGGAGCCGGGGACCTTCAAGGATCGCGAGATCATGCGGTGGACGCCCCATGCCCTGCTCGAGGGCACCGCGATCGCCGCGCACGCGATCCAGGCGGAGATCGCCTATATCTACATCCGCGGCGAGTTCACCGAGCCCTACGCCACGATGGAGAGGGCGCTCGCCGAGGGGAGTGCCGCGGGTGTGTTCGGGAAGATCAAGATCCACCTGCACCGCGGCGCGGGCGCCTACATCTGCGGCGAAGAGACGGCGCTCATGAACTCGATCGAAGGCAAGCGCGGCAACCCGCGGATCAAACCGCCGTTCCCCGCGGCCGCCGGCCTGTTCGGGATGCCGACGACGATCAACAACGTCGAGACGCTCGCGGCGGTGCCGCACATCCTCAAGCAAGGCGCGGCCTGGTACAAGGGGCTCTCCCTTTCGAGCCCCAAGAGCACCGGGACCAAGCTGTTCTCCGTGTGCGGTCACGTGAAGCAGCCCGGCAACTACGAAGTCACCATGGGCTTCCCGCTCAAGGACCTGCTGTACGACCTGTGCGGGGGCATGGGCCCCGGCCGCACCCTCAAAGCCTGCATCCCCGGCGGCTCGTCCGTGCCGATCCTGAGCCGCGATGAGACCGAGAGCTGCCTGCTCGACTACGAGGGCGTGATCGAGAAGGGCTCGATGCTCGGCTCGGGCGGCGTGATCGTGTTCGACGACTCGGCGGACATGGTCTATCAGATCATGCGGCTGGCCCGCTTCTACGCGCACGAGTCCTGCGCCCAGTGCACCCAGTGCCGTGAAGGCACCGCGTGGACGACCAAGATCCTCGAGCGCATCCTGGCGGGCCAGGGCAAGATGGCCGACCTGGACCTGCTATTCGACCTCTCCGAGAACATGACCGGTAAGACGATCTGTGTGCTCTCCGACTCGTGCGCGGCACCGGTCGTCTCCGGGATCAAGAAGTTCCGGAGCGAGTTCGAGGAGTACATCGCCGGCAAGCGACGCCCGGTCATGGTCGCGTGATGGCCGACGACTGACGACCGATGACCGACGACTTGATCAATCTCACGATCGACGGCGTCCCGGTGAGCGTTCCCAAGGGAACGCTCGTCATCGAGGCCGCGAAGCAGGCCGGCGTCCTCGTGCCGCACTACTGCTACCATCCGGGGCTCCCCGTGGCGGGCCTGTGCCGCATGTGCTTGGTCGAGATCGAGAAACAGCCGAAGCTCGCGATCGCGTGCGCCACCCAGGTGGCGGAGGGCATGGCGGTGAAGACGCAGACGCCGCAGGCGAGGAGCGCCCGCACCGGCGTGCTCGAGCTCCTGCTCATCAACCACCCGCTCGACTGTCCGATCTGTGACCAAGCGGGGGAGTGCGAGCTCCAGGACTTCGTCTTCCAGGAGGGCCGGCCCGGCACGCGCTACGCGGAGTACGCGAAGCGCTTCAACCCGGTCGAGGACTTCGGGCCCGACGTGCTGTACGTCCCCAACCGCTGCATCCTGTGCACGCGCTGCGTGCGCTTCATGGAGGACGTCGCGCGCGAGCCGGTGCTGAACGTGTCGGAGCGCGGCGACCGGGCCTACATCGGGATCCACTCCGAGGCTCGGCTCGATCATCCCTGGGCGGGCAACGTGGTCGACCTCTGCCCCGTCGGCTCGCTACTGTCGAAGGATTTCCTGCACAAGGCGCGCGCCTGGGAGCTCGACAAGACGGCGTCGGTGTGCACCGGGTGCTCGCAGGGATGCAACGTGACCCTCGACACGCGCGAGAACGTGGTCGTGCGCGTACGTCCGCGGCCCAATCTCGAGGTGAACCGCTACTTCATCTGCGACCACGGCCGGATGAACTACCGCTGGATGAACCGCGGTGACCGGATCGAGGCGCCGCTCGTCCGGCGCGACGGCGAGCTGCACGCGACCGACTGGGACGAGGCGTGCGAGCGCGCGGCCGCGTTGCTGCGCGGCGCCGGCGGCAAGGCCGTGGCGCTGGTGTCCCCGCGCGCCTCGACAGAGGCGCTGTACCTCGCGCGGGAGCTGTTCACCGGGCGGGAGTGGACCGGCGCATTTCAGGTCGTGATGGGCGAGGAGGCGCCGCTTACGGGCGTGCCGAACCTCGCGCTCCGGGCGGAGCGGGCGCCGAACGGCACCGGGGCGGAGCTGCTGGGCTACAGCCGCGACTACGCGGCGGCGGTGCAGGCTGCCGAGTCCGCCGGCCTCGTGCTGGTGCTCGACGAGCCCGAGACGACCGTACGGACGGCCGGCAGCCTCATCTATGTCGGAACGGCGCTCCCCGAAGGTGCCCGCGGCGCCGAGGTCGTGCTCCCGATCGCGAACGCGGCGGAGGAGGACGGCACCTACGTGAACCGTGACGGCCGGGTGCAGCGCTACTGCCAAGCCAAGCCGGCCCCGGGGATGGCGCGGCCGGCGTGGTGGGTGCTCTCCGAGCTTCTCGCGGCGCTGGGGGGGAACCAGGGCGAGCATCTGGTGAGCGCCGCCGAGGCGTTTGCGCAGCTCGCCGCGGGGGTGGATGCATTCCGCGGCCTCTCGTATGCGGAGCTCGGGTTCGGCGGCAGGAAGGTCAACGCGACCACGGGAGTGCCGGTGTGACGTTCTTCCTCGTGAGCTCCGTCGTCAAGATCATCGTGGTCTTCACGGCGATCATGGTGGGCGTAGCCCTGCTCACGCTCGCGGAGCGCCGCATTTGCGCCTGGATGCAGGACCGTCTCGGCCCGAACCGCGTGGGCCCGCAAGGGCTGCTCCAGCCGGCGGCCGACGGCCTGAAGAACCTGATGAAGGAGGAGACCCTCCCGGCCCAGGCCGACAGGGTGCTGTTCATGCTCGCGCCCGCGATGTCCTTCGTGCCGGCGCTGCTTACCTTCGCGGTCATCCCGTTCGCCACGCCGCTTCCGACGCCCTGGGGCGAGGTGGACATGGTGGTCGCGAACCTGCCCGTCGGCTTCCTGTACATCCTCGCGTTCGGCTCGCTCGGCGTGTACGGCCTCGTGCTCGCGGGGTGGTCGTCGAACAACAAGTACTCGCTGCTCGGCGGACTGCGCGCCTCGGCGCAGATGATCTCATACGAGATCGCGATGGGGATGAGCACGGTGGCCGTGCTGCTCCTCGCCGGCAACGTGACGCTCACCGATGTGATCGCGAAGCAGTCGCCGTCGCTTTTCACGTGGAACGTGTTCCCGCTGGCGCTCGCGTACTTCATCTTCACAGTCGCGGCGTTCGCCGAGACCAACCGGCTGCCGTTCGACCTGCCTGAGGCGGAGGCCGAGCTCATCGCGGGCTATCACACCGAGTACAGCGCGATGAAGTTCTCGATGTTCTACATCGCCGAGTACGCGAACATGGTCACCGCGTCGGCGCTGATGACGACGTTGTTCTTCGGGGGGTGGGACATCCCGTTCACCACCTGGGACAACACGCCGCCCTGGACGCTGCTCAAGACGATCCTGACGCTCGCGATGTTCTCGTCCAAGGTCAGCGTGTTCCTGTTCCTCTACATCTGGGTGCGCTGGACCCTGCCGCGCTTCCGCTATGACCAGCTCATGGCGCTGGGATGGCGGGTCATGCTGCCGCTCGCCCTCGGGTACATCACCGTGATCGCGACCGCGATGTGGTACCTGCATGAGCGGCTCGGCTGGACCTACGACACGCGCTTCGCGCTCACCCTGTTCGGCCTCAACGTGCTGCTCGCCATCCCGCTGTTCTTCGTGCTCGACCGCGGGCACATCGTCGTTGGCTCCGTGGCGGAGGAAGGCACCTGATGGGGATCGGCGTGAAGGTCATGAAGCGTCCGGGGGCGCAGGTCTCCTATGTCCGCGCCACCCTCCGGGGCATGGCACTCACGCTGCGGCACCTGTTCCGGCCCAAGGTGACGATGCAGTACCCGGAGGAGAAGAGCACCAAGGATTGGACCATCTCGTCCCGCTGGCGCGGCACGCACCGCATGCTCACGGACGAGCAGGGGCGCGCCAAGTGCGTGGCGTGCGGCATGTGCCCGCAGGTCTGCCCGGCGAACTGCATCAAGCTCGTCCCCGGCGAGGACGAGACCGGCAACCGCTACCCGCTGATCTTCGAGATCGACGAGTTTCGCTGCGTGTTCTGCGGCTACTGCCAGGAGGTGTGCCCCGAGGAGGCGATCCACGTCGGCGTGCACTACGAGAATTCCGAATACTCGCGCGACCGGTTCGTCTACGATCTCGAGCGGCTCTGCGGCCAGACGCATCCGGTCTCGACGCTGTGGGATCCCGCCGATCCGAAGGGTGAGTAGGGAATGCCCGGAACGCTGATCGTCTTCTGGGCGTTCGCCGGGCTCGCGATCGGGAGCGCGCTGGCCTGCATCACGCGCCGCAACCCGGTCGCGAGCGCGCTGTGGCTGGTCGTCACACTATTCTCGCTCGCCGCGCTGTTCGTGATCCTCGACGCCCAGTTCATCGCGGTGCTGCAGGTGCTGGTCTACGCCGGCGCGATCATGGTGCTGTTTCTCTTCGTGATCATGCTCCTCAACCTTGGACGCCCGGGGCCCAGCGACATCAAGGGATCCCTGGGCCTCGCGGTGGGGGTGGTGCTCGCGGTCGTGCTGTTCGCCCAGCTCGGCGTGCTGCGGGCGGCGGACCTCTCCGCGCCGATCCAATTGCCCCCGGAGACGATGGCTCGCACGGCGGCGGAGCAGGGGATGGTGCCGAGCGTGGCCCGCCCGCTGTTCGACGCCTACCTCGTCCCCTTTGAAATCACCAGCGTGCTCCTCCTCGCCGCCATCGTCGGCGCGGTCGTGCTGGCCAAGCGCAAACTGTGATGTTGCTCGGGCCCGCCCTCCTGGTTTCAGCCGTGTTGTTCACGCTGGGCGTCGCCGGCGTGCTGCTGCGGCGCAACGCGATCATCATCTTCATGTGCGTCGAGCTGATGCTCAACGCCGTGAACCTCACGTTCGTGGCGCTGGCGCAGCGGCTCGGCGTCGCCGGCCAGGTGTTCGTCTTCTTCGTGATGGCGGTCGCGGCCGCCGAGGCGGCGGTCGGCCTCGCGATCATTCTCGCGATCTACCGTCACCGCCAGACGGTCAATCTCCAGAACATCAACCTGCTGAAGGGCTGATACCCGGCTTGCTCCTGAACGCGCCCCCCGCGCCCCCCGCGCTCCCCGCGGCCCCCCTCTGGCTGGTGCCAGCCCTGCCGCTGCTCGGCTTCGTCCTGAACGGCGTGCTCGCGCTCGCGCGCCCGGCGACCAAACGGGCGGTGTCGCTCATCGGCGTCGGCGTGCTCGTGCTCGCCTGCGCCGCCGCCATCGGCGCGGTGGCCGAGTTCTCGCGGCTCCCCGGCGCGGAGCCGCTGGTGTTTCGCCCCTGGGAGTGGCTGCCCGTGGGCGATCTCCGGGTCGACTTCGCGCTCCAGCTCGACCCGCTCTCGGCCGTGATGATCCTCGTGGTCACGGGCGTCGGCGCGCTGATCCACGTGTTCAGCGTGGGCTACATGCACGACGACCCCGGGTACGCCCGCTACTTCGCGTACCTGAATCTGTTCGTGTTCTTCATGCTGATCCTGGTGCTCGGGGCGAATTTCCCGGTGATGTTCGTCGGGTGGGAAGGGGTGGGGCTCTGCTCCTACCTGCTGATCGGCTTCTGGTTCAACGAACAGGTCAACGCCGACGCGGGGAAGAAGGCGTTCATCGTCAATCGCATCGGCGACTTCGGGTTCCTGGTGGCGATGCTCCTGATCTTCGCCCACACCGGCTCGCTCGATTTCGGCGACGTGTTCGCAAAGGCGTCCGGGACGTTCCCCGCCGGCGGCGGGGTGATCACCGTGATCACGCTGTTCCTGTTCCTCGGATGCGCGGGCAAGTCCGCACAGATTCCGCTGTACACGTGGCTCCCCGACGCCATGCAGGGCCCGACGCCCGTTTCGGCCCTGATCCACGCGGCCACCATGGTGACGGCGGGCGTCTATCTGGTGGCGCGCTGCAACGCGCTGTTCGCGCTCGCCCCCGTGAGCAGCGCCGTCGTCGCGGGTGTCGGCGCGCTCACCGCGCTGTTCGCCGCCACGATCGCGCTCAAGCAGTGGGATGTGAAGCGCGTGCTCGCGTATTCCACCGTGTCACAGCTCGGCTACATGTTCCTCGGCGTGGGGACGGGCGCATACGCCGCCGGGATCTTCCACCTCGTGACGCACGCCTTCTTCAAGGCGCTCCTGTTCCTCGGATCCGGGAGCGTGATCCACGTGATGCACCGGGCCTACCACGACACGCACGTCCAGGACGACGCGCAGGACATGCGCAACATGGGCGGGCTCTCCCGCTACCTGCCGTGGACGTGCGCCCTGATGTGGATCGCCACGCTCGGGATCGCCGGCATCCCGCCGCTCGCGGGATTCTTCTCGAAGGACGAGATCCTCAGCGCCGCCTTCGCGCAGGGCTCGGTGCGGCCGGTGTGGTACGCCTTCTGGGGCATGGCCATCGCGGCCGTCTTGCTCACCGCGTTCTACATGACCCGGCTGATGCTCTACACCTTCCACGGTCCGAACCGGACCGGCGAGCGCGAGCGGGCGCAGCTGCACGAGGCGCCGTGGGTGATGACGGCACCGCTCGTCGTGCTCGGCGCCCTCACCGTCCTGGGCGGCGCGCTCAACGTCCCGCAGCTGTTCGGGGGCGGGGCGTTCCTGCACCGCTGGCTCGAGCCCGTCACCACGGTCGGCGATCGCCTGCAACCGGCGGTCGAGCTCTCCCCCACTACGGACTGGGCGTTGGTGCTGGGCGCCGTCGCCGTCGCGGCGCTCGGCATCGCCAGCGCCCTGCGGCTGCTCAAGCCCGAGGCACTCGTTCCGGCGCGACTCGCGCCGCCCGAGACCGGGTTCGGCCGCCTGCTCTGGAAGAAGTGGTATGTGGACGAGATCTACGACGCCGTCGTCGTGCGCCCCGTGATGTGGTTTTCCCGTGAGGTGCTGTGGAAGGTCGTCGACGCTCGCCTGGTGGACGGCTTCCTCGTCAACGGTACGGCCGCCGCGTCGCGCGCGCTCGGGTGGGTCGGCAGCCGGCTGCAGACAGGCG
>WNGL01010978.1_pt1 | contig 20038 bp, 19 predicted proteins | sample 5400591 | NCBI WGS metagenome assembly WNGL01 (sample SAMN13153377, study PRJNA577476) | soil metagenome | isolation source: 80 cm soil or saprolite under Garry oak tree replicate 1 | place: USA:California | collected 2016-06-15 | reverse complement strand
AAATGAAATCCAGGATCTTCGATTCCTGGTCGGGGGTGACTCCCCGCTTCGGCTTGTGCGTAAGCAGGGCTTTCCCTGCTGCTCCAATGGCCAAAGAGAGCGACACAGGGAGTTTCCTCTCCAGAATAATCTTGACGATACCGAGGGCCGCGCGGCGCAGTGCGTAGGGATCGCTAGAACCTGTGGGGGCGATTCCTACCGCGAGGCATCCCACCACTGAATCGAGTTTATCCGCAAAAGCTACTGCGCAGCCCGTTAAGTTGCGCGGGATGGGATCATCCAACCCCACCGGTCGATAGTGGTCATAAACAGCATCCGCGATTTCCTCAGATTCGCCTTGTGCGCGAGCATAAAGCCCGCCCACAATGCCCTGCAGCTCGGGGAACTCTCGCACCATCTCTGTGACTAGGTCACACTTGGCCAGTTCAGCAGCACGGTCGGCCTCAGCGACGTGCGCCTGGTGTATGCCGAGATTAAACCACTGTTCGGATAGCCGCCGCGCAATGTCCCGCACGCGTTCGACCTTGTCGCGATAGTTGCCGATGCGCGATTCGTACGTAACCCGCTCCAGCTTTGGGAGATAGTCGGCGAGCCGACATTTCTGGTCGGACTCCCAGAAGAACCGGGCGTCGGCAAAGCGGGCGCGTAAAACGCGTTCGTGCCCCGCACGAATAATTCCCTTGGCATCCTTGTCCGTATTGATAACCGCCAGAAACTCTGCGGCAAGCTCGCCGTTCTTTTTCTCGACCGCAAAATACTTCTGATGATCCCGCATGACGGTGACGAGAATCTCATCCGGCAGGTTCAGGAACGCAGGGTCGAAGTCACCATGAATCACCGTCGGATATTCGTTCAGGTGCGTCACAAGAGTGCGCAGGCCGGAATCCTCATGTATTCGATAGCCGCCACGATTTGCAAACCCCTCCAACTCTTTGCCGATTTTTTCTTGCCGCCGGGCCGGGCGAACAATCACGCCATTCGCCTGCAGCTTCTTTTCATAGTCCTGAAAGCTACTCACGCGGATCGCTGCCGACCCGAGGAAGCGGTGCCCGCGCGTTGAGTTCCCCGCGGCAATTCCTCCCACTGCAACCTTCAAAGGCTTGCCACCGAACACGGCAACCACCCAACGAATTGGCCGGATGAAACGCGGCCCGCTGAGCCCCGTCCAGGTCATGGAGCGCGGCCAGGTCAAGTCGTGCACCGCGCGCGGCAACATGGCGGTAAGAATCTGTTCTGTCGCGCGGCCCACCTTGACTTGCTTCGCCGCAAGGTACTCCCCTTTTGGTGTTTGGACGAGATACAGAGAGCTGACGTGCACGCGCTGCTTCTCTGCGAAGCTCAACGCTGCTCGAGTCGGCGCGCCGACAGCATCGTAGGCCACGGACTTCGGTGGTCCAGTAACCTCGAACTCCACATCCACCTGCTTGTAAGGGAGTCCCCGAACCCAGGCCGTCAAACGCCGCGGCGTACTGAACGTCTCCACCGTTGCTTCCTTGGAAAGATCCTCGGCCGCCAGCAGTTTTTCGATATTGACTCGCAAATCCTCTTCGGCCTTGGGCAGCATCCCTGCGGGAATCTCTTCACATCCAATCTCGAAAAGCAATTCGGCGGGATTCCTCTTGGCGGGCGATTTCATGCGCGCACCTCAAGAGCCCGTTCCGACCCGCCCACTTGTTCGAGGTACGAGGCGGCCGTGCGACAGGCCAGCGTACGTACGCGGGCCATCAGCGCTGCGCGCTCCGTTGTCGAAATCACGCCGCGCGCATCCATCAGGTTGAACAAGTGCGAGCATTTCAGGCAACGGTCGTAAGCGGCGAGCAGCGGGTAGCGCTCACGTGCCTTCCCTTCCACGGCCTTGAAGCCGTCCAACAACTCCTTGGCTTGTTTTTCGTGGACCTCAAACTCTGCGCGGATGGCAGCAGCATCGCTGCGATCAAAGCTGTACTCCGAAAGTTGCTGCTCTTCGGCAAGCCGGATATCGCCATAAGTCTTGTCCGAAGACCAACGCAGCGAGTAAACACTCTCCACGTTTTGCAGGAACGCGCAAATGCGCTCCAGCCCGTAGGTAAGTTCGACGGAAATGGGGTCGAGGTCAATTCCCCCGCTCTGCTGGAAGTAAGTGAACTGCGTGATCTCCAACCCATCCAGAAGCACCTGCCACCCTATTCCCCAGGCGCCAAGCGTAGGAGACTCCCAATTATCTTCCTCAAACCGAATGTCATGCTTTTTCAGGTCGATTCCAATCGCGCCAAGGCTTTTCAAGTACACGTCCTGAACATCCGCCGGCGAAGGTTTGAGGATGACCTGATACTGTGTGTGCTTGTAAAGCCGATTGGGATTCTCCCCGTAGCGGCCGTCGGCGGGCCGACGACTCGGCTGCACAAACCCGACGCGGTAGGGCTGCGGCCCAAGCACCCGAAGGAACGTCTCCGGGTGCATCGTGCCGGCCCCGACTTCCACGTCATACGGTTGCTGGAGAACGCAGCCCTGCTTTCCCCAAAATTCCGAAAGCTTCAGGATCAAATCCTGAAACGTAAGCCCCCGGTTCTTCTCTTCAAGTTTTACTTTAACTCTCAAGGAGTCTCCAATAATTCCGGCGTGCTCAACCGCCGTTCTGCGTTCAATTCGATCCAGGCCAGCGCCGCGCGCCGCAATTCCTCCACGCTCGGCTGCATCGACTTCTCAAACGGTACGCGGTCCAGTCTTTCGCCCGTGAATCTCTCTGCCAGCGCTCTAGCTTCGGCGTGCATAGGTTTCATGTCAGCGCGCCGACATTTGTCGCAGAAGAGCCCCGCGCGATGCGCATCATAGAAAACCGGCCCCCGGCCAAAAGCCGACTGGCACTCAGCGCATCGCTCAAATCGCGGTAGCCACCCGCCAAGCCGCACCGTCCAAAACGCGAAATAGCTCAGGGGCAATTCCCAATTCCCCGTTCGCTCGATCTCTCGAGCCGCCAGCAGAATCAGCCTGAACATTGCCTCCGACACTTCATGCTCCGGCAGAACCAGTTCCGTAATCTCGCTGATCACAGCCAGGCCTGTGCTCAGCCCGTAATCGCTTTGCGCTTTGTGCAGAGAATCCAGCGGCTCCGCCTCCTGGATCCGCACCAGTTCGCGGGTCTCCTTCTCGACATACCAAATCTGGACGTGAGACAGGATTTCGAGCGTCGAGCCAAAGCGGTTCTTCAGGCGCCGTGCCCCCGGAGCTACACCACGAAGCCGCCCCGAAGTGCGGCCGAAAAAACTCACCACGCGGTCCGCCTCGCCCAGCGGAAATGTTTTCAGGATGATAGCTTCCGTTTCCCGGGCAGGCATGAGCAGTCGGCGCGCCGACGCTGCGTCGGACCACTGCGAGACTCCGTCCGAATCGCACGCGCACGCAGAACTCAATTACTTACCACACGCCTCCGCAAGACGCAATCATTCCCTGCGCTAAAAACATAAAACCATTTCCCGAAACCCAAGAAAAAAAACGGCAGCCTTTCGTCCCCTTGCGCTGCAACACGCATTCAATCCTCTTTGCACCAGCCCTGCTGAATACGTCCGTGCGTAAGATCCACATCATTCACCGAGATTTCCAACAGCGACCTTTTTAACACTCGGCCCAGCCCTTTTTCGCTGCCAATGAAGCACGGGTTCACCGTAACGTCCGCAAATTGAAGCAGTTCCACGGTCAAAATGTTCTGTTAACCAATACATTTCCACTACAAACATTATCAGACCCATCGGCCGCTTTTCATTTGGCTCGTGGTTCGCTACTCTGCTCCGGGCCAAATCTTATGTTTATTCCGCTCAAAGACATCAACCCGTCGCGAAGCTACCCCTTCGTCAACATCAGCCTCATCGTTGCCAACGTGGCCCTGTTCTTCTATGAACTGAGCCTGCAATTCTCGATGACTCCCAAGGCCTATGCGGCCTTCCTGACGACCTACTCCACGGTTCCCGCCCGGCTGCCCTCGTTCTTTTCCGGGCACGGCACTTTTCAGATGGCATTCTTCCCCATCGTAACCAGCATGTTCCTCCACTCCGGCTTCCTGCACCTCGCCGGGAACATGCTCTTCTTATGGATTTTTGGGGACAACGTGGAGGACTTCTTCGGCCACATCCCGTACTTGTTTTTCTATTTCGTCTGCGGCATCGGCGCCGGCATGGTTCACATCCTCTTCAATCTCTACTCGCATGTGCCAGCCCTCGGGGCTAGCGGCGCGATCTCGGGCGTAATGGGGGCTTATATCTTGCTTTACCCACGGGCGCGAATCTTGACGCTCGTCTTCGTCTTTCTTCTCCCCATCCCCGCAGTATTCGTTTTAGGTGAGTGGTTCCTCGGCCAGTTTCTGGCGAGCTTAAGCCTTCTCGGTGGTGGAGCTTCTGGCGGGGTCGCTGTGATGGCGCACATCGGGGGCTTCCTGCTGGGAATGCTGATCACCGCCATCGTCCGATGGCGTTAGCGGAAGCCGTCCCCGCCTGCGAAGGCTCGTAACGCAATTCTCACTCAGGGCTACGCGCACCGCGGTTCGGATGGCCGCGGCCTGTAGCTTCCATCCCAAAAAATCGAGCATCATTGCAGAAGTCAGCACCGATCCAAGCGGGTTAGCTATGCCCTTGCCCGCTATATTCGGCGCCGATCCATGAACCGGCTCGAAGAGGGATGTCTTGCCCGGATGGATATTCCCGGACGGCGCCAGCCCCAACCCGCCCGCGAGCTGCGCTCCCAGATCGCTGACAATGTCCCCAAACAGATTGCAAGTGACAATCACATCGAACTGCCGCGGATCGCGAACGATCTCCATCGCCAGCGTGTCTATAAAGAGATGCCTCGAATCAATGTCCGCATATTCCTGCCGAACTTCCTTGAACACCCGCTGCCACAGGCCATGCGCAAAGGTCATCGCATTCGACTTATCGCTCATGCACACGCGCTTCAGATCGTTCGCTCGGGCATACTCGAACGCATACCGAATAATGCGCTCGACTCCTTTGCGCGAGTTGACATCTTCCTGCACGGCGATCTCATCCGGAGTGCCCTGCTTGAAGGTTCCGCCAACTCCAACATAAAGGCCTTCCGTATTTTCGCGAAAGACGATGAGGCGAATATCTTTCTCGGTACGGTCTCGCAGGGGCGTGAGCCGGTCGTGAAGCAATTCCACGGGGCGGGCATTTACATAGAGGTCGAGCTTGAATCGTAGACCCAGCAGAATGTCAGCCGCATGTTGATTCGAGGGGACGCGCGGGTCTCCAAGCGCGCCAAAAAGAATGGCGTCAAACTCATCGCGCAGCATCTCGACCGCACCCAGCGGCAAGGTCACGCCTTCCCGCAGATATTTATCGGCGCCCCAGTCGAATTCCACAAATTCGAGCTGTCGATTGGTCGGCGCGCAGATCGCTTTCAGCACTTTCACAGCCTCCGGCGTGACTTCAGCCCCGACGCCGTCGCCGGGAATGACGGCGATGCGCGCCTTCGCGCCGCCGTTTCGCATGGGAATGCCGGACAAGGTCAGACCTCCTGTACGGCCGCTGCAGCCGCCCGTCCTAGCCTCTCAACTGAATGGACGCGCTATTCTTTCACTAAAGGGAACGCTGCGCCAGTCTACGCGCAGCGGGGACAGGAATAATAGCCAGGAATCGAAATCTCTATTTCAACTTGGCGAATTCCGCGCGGGCGGCCTTAAGGATGGCGAGGTCGGGATCCGCCGTCTTCCACAGCTCGAAGAATCGCTGGTAGGAGTTATGCGCCGAATTCGAAGATCCGGCCATTGCCTGAGCACGAGCTTGGCCCAACAGCCCCAAAGCTCCCGACCAACAATTCCCGACAATTCCCCGGTTGTCGCTCAGTTTCTCAAATTCAGCGAGGGCTGGCCCTCCTTGCCTGCTTGCCAGGTACGCCTCGCCACGCAGATATGCCGGGATCATGCACGCGTAACTCAGATTGCCGATGAGCTGTCCGCGCTCGTAAGGCTTTACAACCTCCAGCAGCTCCAGAGCCTGTGCCGGTTTTTGATTGACGAGGTTGAACTGCGCACGGATGGTCGGCACCCACGCAGATTGCACCACCGTGTTTGAAACATGCGCGGCCGCCAGATCATCGAGCATGCTCTGCGCCCGCCGCAGCTCCCCAATGCGGGCAAGGACAAGAATCGTCAACGTCTGCGCATCGCGGCTATTCGGGGCAATCGTGAGAACCTTGTCAGCTCCTGCCCGAGCCTCTTGCGTCTTGCCGTAGACCGCATCCCGCAGCGCCGAGATTGCTTGCCAAATGGCTGCCGGTTCAGCAAGATTCGCGCTCTGCGCGGCCTGCACCGCGCGGCCGGAGAGTTCGCGCGCCTTCTGGAGATGCCCCGCGTACGCTTCCGTGTCCGCCTGCAAAGCCAGCATGGCGTCTTCGCCGCCCGCCTTTCCCACCGACCATTCCATTTCGCGCTGCATCGCACTCGTATCGCCCTGCAAGAAAGCGAGCGCATACACATCGGTGTGAATTGCGGGGTCTTCCAGCTTCCGCGTAAAGGCCAGATTTAGAACATCGCGGGCCTCATTGAGGCGCAGGAGAGCGATGTCAGCAGTGGCAACATTCTCATACCACGCGACGCTTCCTGGATCGAGCTTCAACGCCTGAGACCCGAAGCTGGCCGCTTGCTCGTAATCGCCAATCAAGAAGTATTCCGACGCCAGATTGCCCTTCGCGATGTCATCGCGCGGATAAAGCTCGACCCATTGTTTGTAGCTTTGAATGGCCTTCTGCACGTCGCCGGTGCCCAGGTCATAGTAAAGCGTCGTAATGTGCAGGCGGTCGCGCGCGGTTTGGCGGTCGGCCAGTTCGAACGCCTGGCGAATGCTGTCCGCGGCCAGAGCGTTCTGGTTCAAGTTGTAATAGCTGACCGCCAGATTGGAGCGCGCCAGCGCAAACTTGGGATCGAACTCGATGGCTTTCTTGAGCGCGGGAACCGCATCCAGTGAACCTTGCTCGCGGCTAAGGCGCCGCCCTTCCGCAAACGACTTGATGGCGTCCACCGAGGAACTGCTAGCGCGCTCCAGCGGAAGATTGAATTTCTTCACGGAGTCCGGACTCTCCCCCAGTTGACCGCGCAGTTTCGCCGCTGCCTCCCCAAGCGCATGCACCACCTGGCCTTTGCCGTGTGCTTCACTCTTCGCGCTGGAAATCTCTTTCGACGACACGCATTCGAACGTGCTGAGTTTCAGAAGATAACTGTCTCCGTCTTTGGCGATGGCGCCCGTCAGGAATGCCGTGGCTCCCACATGCCCGCAAAGCTTTGGGGCAAGTTCGCGGCTCACCGGAGTGTTTGAAGGAAGCGATTGCGCATGCAGCGCCTCCGCCGCCTTTTCTGCGGAGACAAGATTCAGCGACGGTGATTGAGCAAGGCCAATAGATAGCGCTTCGCGGAGCGACCCGTCGAAAACCGCATCACCCGTCGAATTCTCAAAGTCACCCACGAGCAGAGTGTCTTTATCCGTCAGCTTGACACCGTTTCCGGAATACCAGAAGCCTCCCGCCACAAGCAGGATAAGAAGCAACCCGGCCAGAAGGAGTTTGGTCCTCATGAACGATAAACAGATAAACCTTGGACCACGGGTGAACTGGCTCAAGACGAACCCGTGCGTCCCAGCCGGATCCTCGAACCGTCATCTGTAGGGGAACTGCCGTGAGGGCAAAGCCGACTTAAGTCGATATTAGGTACTCCAACGAACGCGCGTCAACGAAGTTGCGTTGCCGCGTTTACGGAACAGTATTAGCTTTCACGACAGCCGAGCGGCCGGATTCAATCCAATAGACTCCGCCTAACGACATGACGGCTCCGAGCACCTGGGTCCACGAGCCCTTTTCGCCTAGCCACACGATTCCGAGGATGGTCGCAAGCACCGGAAGTAAGTAAGTGAATGCGCTCAACTGTGACGCTTCCAGGTATCGCAGCAGCCAGAAATAAAACACATAGGCAAGCGCTGAACTAAAAACGGCCATGTACAACAATGCGCCCCAAACGCGCCACGGTTGCTGCCAATGCCCGGCCGCATAGAGTGCCCGGCCTTCATGAAATGCCAACGGAAGCACAATCAGCGCGCCGGCAAAATGAGTGAAGGCGGTCATCGTCAGAGTGTCGTACTTTCCCGTGACGCGTTTTCCAAGGACCCCGTACATGGCAAAGCCCAGGGAGCCTGCCATCGTAATCGAGTCGCCTTCGATGGATGCAGAATGTGCGGAAATGCCGTTTTCGGATGCCAGCACAGCCACTCCCGCAAGTGCGATGAGCATGCCAACGACTTTATGCCCCGTGGCTCGCTCAAGCCGGAAAAGAACCGCCAGCACCAGAATGTAAATCGGGCTCAGGCCGACGATCACCGCGGAATGGCTGACGCTAGTAAAATGCAAGCCAATCGTGAAGCACATCTGATTGACCGTCACGCCAAAGAAACCGAGGTAAACAAACGTCCAGTAATCGCGTGCAACGAAACCTCGCCGCAGCAGTTCGGCCGCTTCCGCAAACGCTTTTAACTTCAAACAAAAGAAATAAACCGGAATCATCACCGCTCCGGCCAGCACCACGCGGAAAGAGGCCATGGCTAATGGAGGCAAATACACCAGCCCGATTTTGGCTGCGATGAAATTGCCGGCCCACACCACCACCAAAACGGCGATAGAGGCGGCAATAGCAGGGCGACTGGGCGCACGACCCGTGGAAGATTCGATCTTCACTGCATCAGACCAGGCGTTCTTTGCGAACCGTGACCTTCTCGATGAGATCGAGCCGTGGCTCGAATCCGATGCCGGGCCTCGTAGGAACACGAATCGTGCCTTGCGGCGACACGGTAACTTCTGGCGAGATAATATCCTCCGCCCAGTAGCGCTTGCTGGCCGTCACGTCGCCGGGAAGCGAAAAATTGGGCAACGTCGAAAGCGCAATGTTGTGCGCGCGGCCAATCCCCGTCTCAAGCATGCCGCCGCACCACACCGGAACACTGTGCTGCTGGCAGATGTCGTGAATCCGGCGCGCCATGCCGTGGCCGCCCACCCGGCCCATTTTGATATTGATGATCTTGCACGCCCCCAGCTCCACGGCCGCCTGCGCTTGCTCTTCGCTGTGCACGCATTCATCCAGGCAAATCGGAGTCTCAAGCCTTTTTTGAAGCTCGACGTGGCCGTAGAGATCGTCCCAGCCAAGCGGTTGCTCGATCATCATCAGGTAAAAGCCATCGAGCTCCTTCAACAGCGAAAAGTCCGCAAGCGTGTAAGCGGAGTTCGCGTCAACCATCAGTTTGATTCGTGGAAATTCTTGCCGCAGCCGCCGCACTTGCTCTAGATCTTTCCCCGGCTTGATTTTGATCTTGATGCGCTGGTAGCCCGCCGCTAATTCCTTCTTCACCGTTGCCAGCAGCTCCCCTAGCGAATCCTTGATCCCAATGGAAACGCCGGAGGCAATTTCTTCGCGCGTTCCTCCCAGCAGCTTCGACAGCGGAATTCCCCTCTGCCTGGCTTCCGCATCCCATACTGCCGCTTCCAGGCAAGCTTTGGCCATGTTGTGGCCACGAACGCGTTTGAGAAGGCCCCAAATCTCACACGCCGAGTCGAATCTCTTGCCTTTGACCATCGGCCACAGAAAATCCCGCAAAACCGGCCACGCCGTATCCAGTCGATCCATGCTGGTTTCGAACGGCGTCTGCAGCTTCATCGAGATTTCGCGTAACGTGATTCCTTGAATTTGCATGTTTGTGCCGGGCTGCAACCTTTCTTAAAAGTCGCTCCAGGGAGCCAGAAAATACGCGGGGTTGCCTCGCCCGGTCCGCAACCCGATCGCCGCGTAGCCTTTCGCAAACCATTTCGTGAACTCTTCCCGCATCCGCGCCTGGACTTTTTGGATTTCCGGCGCGTTCTCCTGTTGCCACTGCTCCAGCTCCGCGGGCAATTCAATGCTCGCGGGAGCTTCCTCCGGATCCTTCACCAGATTCTTGATCGCCCCCACCACCCGCGCGGAATCTAGCCGCCACTCCACCAGCAACCGGTCCGTCGCCAAGCCGCGGTGCAGCGGACTGGTCGTTACACCATAAAGATTCGGCAGGTACTCCCTGCAAATCGCTCCGAGCCGGTTCAGATTAAAATGCGCATTCCGAAGCTCTAGCGGATCGAACGTCCATTGAATCAGCCGGATTCCCCGGCTCAACGCTTCGTCGCGCTGAAAAAGCTTCAGCATCCGGCCAACGCCGCGGTCGCGGTAATCCCGCAGCACCCCCGTCATGTGCGAATGCAGGTACGCCACGCCATTGCGCACGCCAACCACTGCGAGCGTATAGCCGATCATGCGTCCGTCATCAAACGCCCCCAGCACCTGGCCCCCGGTCTGCGCCGCCACAACAAACGCCGTGACCGGCTCGACCTCCAGGTCCGCCTCGCCCCAAATCTGCCGCTGGAGTTCTACGCAGCATTGAAACTCCTCGAGCTTCTCGCACTTGCGGACTTGGATCTCCCCCCTCATTTCCGCGCCTGCGCCTTCACCAGCTCGCGCATAGCCGATTCTCCTTCCGCATTCTTCGTCGCGTCCCAGAGCGCTTCCATTTCTTCTCGCGGAAGATCCTTAAACTCGCGCCCCGATTCGCGCGCCCGTGCTTCCATCGCGCGGAACCGTCGCGAGAATTTCGCGTTGGCCTTCTTCAGCGCAATTTCCGGATCAACATGCAAAAATCGCGCAAGGTTCACTGCTGCAAACAACAAATCGCCCATCTCCTCTTCCGTTTTCTCCTGATCCTTGCCTCGCAAAGCCTTTTCCAGTTCGGCGGTCTCTTCTTGCATCTTTGCCATGACACCTTGCGCGTCGTCCCAATCAAATCCGATTCGCGAAACTTTGCGCGTAAGTTGAAAGCCCTCCAGCGTCGCTGGCAACGCCCGCGAAACGCCGTCCAGCAACGAAGGCGCTTCCGCCGCGCCGTCTCCTCTCTCACTTTGCGCTTTGCCCGCTCGCCGCTCCTCCGCCTTGATCTGCTCCCAATTCCTCAACACTTCCTTCGAGTCTTTCGCATGCGTCTCGCCAAAAACATGCGGATGCCGGCGGATCATCTTGTCGTGAATCTCGCGAATCACGTCCGCAACCGTGAATCGCCCTTCTTCACTCGCAATCTGCGAATGAAAAACAATCTGCAGCAGCAGGTCTCCCATCTCTTCGGCAAACTTCGCGTCATTCCCCGTGTCGAGCGCCTCCAGCACCTCGTAAGCTTCCTCCAGGAGGTACGTTCGCAGGGTTTGGTGCGTTTGCTCCCGATCCCACGGGCACCCTTTCGGCGCGCGCAACCGCACTTGCACGGCCACGAGTTTTTCAAACCATTCGCCGGGAGTCAAATGTTTCATCTTCCCGAAACGCGTCTTCCCCGCGTTTTTCTTGGCTCTTTTCCTCTTTTTCCTTGTGCGCGCAGCCATCGGTTTAGTCAGCAATCTCCAAAGTGAATCAAATGTTCCACTCTATCTGCCACAGGTCGGTTTTACAAGCCGTGAGTTTTGTGGCTACTTTAATACAAAGCAGGCCCCGCCGGGCGTTCCGGCGACTTGTTCGAGCAAGCCATGTTAAACTGAAATCCGAAATTATCACTGGGGAATAGGCCCCATCCGACTATGTCCGATCATAAGCAGGATGATTCGTTTCGCGTAATCGACCGCCGCCCGTTTACTTCGGAGGGCGAACTCCGCAAAGACGTCGTGGAAGAGCAGGAGCGCGAAGCCAAAGTGGAAGCCGCGAAGGCGCCGCCGTCAACGGCGGAAAAAGCAAAAGAGCCGGTCAATGCGCCTGCCGCCGACGCCGATGCACCAAAGCGTCTTCCCGCCTTCGAAAGTCTCGTGCGCATGCTCGGCCAGAACGCCGCGATGGTTCTCGGCGCCTACGCCGACCCGCGCACCGGTCAGCCCATGATCGATCCCGACGCCGCACGCGAATTGATCGACATGCTCGACGCTTTGCACGAAAAAACCAAAGGCAACCTGGCTCCCGAAGAGGACGAGCTCCTGTTGGACTTGCTCGGCAAGCTCAAACTGACTTACGTCGAGATTAACCAGGCCGTGGCGGCTCAGGCGGCAACGCAGGCCAAGGCGAAGACGCGCTGAGCGCGCACGCAACAAGCCGGCCTGTGCCGCGTCGCGATTCACCGGCTCATTTCCTTCAATTCGAATGGGCAAGATGCCTCGCACTCCGCTAAAAATTACCGTTCTCGGCTCCGGCACCTCTATGGGCGTGCCCACGCTCGGCTGCCCCTGCCGCGTTTGCCATTCGAATGACCCGCACGACAAACGCCTTCGCCCGTCCATTCTTCTCTCCCGTGACGGCCACAACGTGGTCATCGACACCACTCCCGATTTTCGCCAGCAGGCCATGCGCGCCGGCATCGATCGCCTTGACGCCATTCTTCTCACCCACGGCCACGCCGACCACGTTTTGGGATTCGATGATATTCGTCCCTACAACATCCGGCAACGCGCGGCTCTTCCTGTCTACGGCAACGAAGACACGTTTCGAATCATCCGCCGCATCTTCGCCTACGTTTTCGACGATCAGCCGACTCTCAGCACCGTGCCAAGTGTCACGCTCAATGTTATCGACGATCGTCCATTCGAATTGCTCGGCATTCCTTTCGTTCCAATTCCCTTGCTCCATGGCGACATGAAAGTGCTGGGCTTCCGCTTCGGCAGCGCGGCGTATCTCACCGATTTCAGCACTTTGTCCAATTCCTCCATGAAGTTGCTGGAGGGATTGGACGAACTCATTCTCGACGCGCTTCGCGACATTCCTCACCCCATGCATCAAACTGTCGATTCAGCTCTGGCGCTCATCGAAAAACTCAGGCCGCGCCGCGCCTGGTTCACGCATATCGCTCACGACTTGCCCCACGCCGAAACTAACGAGCGCCTCGCAAAAATGGGCTTCCCTCACGTGCAGCTTGCTTACGACGGACTGCAGTTCGAAGTTCGCGTCGACGCCGCCGACGAGGCGGCCCCCGAACTTGGCCCCGAACTTGGCCCCGAACTTGGCCATGACCGCAAGAGTTCGTCCGAAAAACGCTCCTCAGCCACCCAGCAGCCTGCGCGCTTTTCCACGTTCACTTCTGCCGAAGCGTGGCACTCGCGCTTTGGAAAATTCGATCAGCGCAGCGTGCTGGCCATCGGCAGCTTCGATGGCATTCACCTGGGCCACCAAGCCATCCTGCGGTCCGTGGTGGCGCGTGCCCGCGACCTGAACGCCGTGCCCACCGCGCTGACCTTTGACCCTTCGCCGCGCGCCGTCCTGCGCCCGGAAACCGCCCCGTCGCAAATCTCCACGATTGCGCAGCGCATCGCGGGCTTCCGCGCACTCGGGCTCGAAGCTGCCGTCGTGCTTCCCTTCACGCTGGAGTTGTCGCGTCTCACCCCGGAGGAGTTTGTTCAGCAGATTCTGCTCCGCAGCTTGCGCACGCGCGCACTTTTTGTCGGAGAGAATTTCCGTCTTGGACACAAACAAGCTGGCGACGTGAATCTCCTGCGCCGATTGGGCGCGGAGCATGGCTTCGAGGTCGTGGTTCTTCCGCCGGTGATCTACCGCGGCGAAGTGGTTTCCAGCACGCTGATTCGCAAAGAAATTGCCAATGGCGACGTCTCTCGCGCGGCGCGGCTGCTCGGACGCCAGTTCGTCCTCACCGGCGAAGTCGTTTCCGGCACGGGAACCGGCCGCCGATTCACGTTTCCCACCTTAAACCTCGCTCCCGAACAGAGTTTGCTTCCCTGCCGCGGCGTTTACATCACGCGCACCTGCCTGGAAGGCGAGAACTTCGGCCGCCGCTCGGTTACCAACATCGGCATGCGCCCCACGTTCAACGGTTCCGCCCTCAGTATCGAGACTCATCTTTTGGACGAACAACTTTCGCAAGCACCCAAGCACATCGAAGTTAGGTTCTGGGAACGCCTCCGCGACGAAAAAAAATTCAGCGGCCCAGACGAACTCCGCACGCAAATCGCCCGCGACATTACCAACGGCGACAAATTCTTTTCGCGTCTGCGCCGCTTCCGCTCCCTCCGAGACGCCTCGCTTTCCGCGCCGCGTTCCTAGAGCGCCGGAGGCGCGTCATATTTTCTTTAGCCCAGCCCCTGCCTCCCCACCTCTAGCCACTAATCGCCGCCACCGTCTCGTCCTTCCTGTGTGAGAGCACAATATCGAAGATTTCCGGGCGGCAGCCGGAACATCGCACCTCAGAACATAACTAAAGTATTTCCCAGCCTCTATGCGGGTTTTCTACTCGCACCAATTAAAGAGACCACCGGATTGTCTGTCGCTGCTGTGCTCGTTACCGTCAACTGGCACGAATCAGAGGGAATTTAGCAAAGGCTGACCCCGGAGCAGAAAGAGGGGAGAAATCATTTCTGTTCCAGGAATCACTTTCGGTTCCTTCCGACATTTTTCTAACGCACGTTAGGCAGAAAAATAGGAGGTTTGAATGAAACGTATGAAGCACAATCGTTCAGCATCAGCGGCAATCGCCCTGATGCTGGCCACCCTGTTGTTATGGCCTGCGGGCACCTTAGCCCAGTTGGGCAGCACGGTCACGGGACAAGCCACTGCCGCGCAAGTAACCGTTCTGGGGCTTCTCGGGACCGCGACCACCACCACTCTCGGCAGCACCGGAATCTCTGCCGCGAATGCTGAGAGCGATGTAGGTCAAGTGACGGGAAGCGTTCCCTCTTTGCTTGGCGCAGAAGTCCTCAACGCCGCCACTTACAGTTATTCCAATGAGGTTGATTCCATGGCCTCACTCGCGAACGTGGGCTTGACTGTCGCTGGGATCAGCATCTCCGCTGACTCCGTTACTTCACAGGCGTCTCAAGTACTGGGCGCCGCTGGAAGCGGTACCTCAACCATCACCAACCTCGCCATCAACGGCGTGCCCGTCACAGCCGATGGGACTCCCAATCAGACTGTCGCGATTCCTGGCGGTCAGATGACCCTCAATGAGCAAACCATTTCGTCCACTGGCAGCGTGGTTGTCAATGCGGTTCACGTTGTCGTCAACGGCGTCGCCGATGTCGTGCTGGCCTCGGCTACGGCAGGGATCTCGTAGCGCCGCGTCAAGTGGCCTGCTTAATACGAAGGGATAAAAAGAACAATGAGCAAAAAACAAATCACCATCACGAAGTTTGTCTCTCCACTTTTGGGGGCAGGACTCCTTGTAGCGTTGCTGCTGCTCAAGAGCACGCCCGTGGCAATAGCCCATATCGTTCCGAGCCCGTGCGACTTTACGACCGGCGGCGGATTCGTCATCACCGACAGCGGCAATCACGCGAATTTCGGCCTGGTAGGCGGCTGCAAGAATGGCGGCTTCTTCGGCCACGTTAACTTCGTTGACCATGACACTGCCGGGATATTCGCCGGGCTGCATGTGAGCAGCGACACCATTGACGGGTACTTTGAGCCAGCCGCAGGCTCGAATGTACGAGACATCTGTGGCACCGCCGACACCAACAACCCCGCCTTTCCAACTGTTAAGTTCCGCGCAAGGACGGAGGACAACGGGGAGCCTGGCATCGGAGTGGATAAGTTCGGGCTAAAGCTCACGGCTACCAGCGGCCCGCTCAGTGGTGCTTCTGGGGTGGTGATTACCACGCGACCCTTGGCGGGCGGCAACATCCAGTTGCACAAGCCAAACCCATCTACCACGGGGCCCAGCACGCCGCCGGATGAAATTACGGCCTGCGGTTCTAACGACGATGGACTAGGATCCTGATCCTTTCGAGACGGCGCCGGAAGCGCCAGGCCGCTGATGGTCCTGGCGCCGCCGCCGCCAACAATTTCTTCACCCGCCTCCGCCGCTTTCGCGCTTCGTCAACCCGCCGCAGCATGAGGTTAACAGCCGACAGTTCAAAGCTAACCGCGAGAAACCCCTCTTGGCCTTTGAAGAGGCCGGGGCTTCAGCGCGGCGCTTTGGGTTTGCTCGCCACTGCCACTCGTCGCCCGCCATCTGCGGTAGACTTGGCCTATGCTCCGTCAGATTGCGCCGGTGTTCTTCACCAGGGACATTCCCGCAACGCTCGTTTATTACACAGGCAAGCTGGGCTTCGCATGTCTGGGGACGTGGCTGTCTGCGCAGTCGCGCAGCAGGATCCGCCGGTCAATGCCATGGAGTGGGCCATCGTGGCGCGCGACCAGCAGGTGATTCGATCCGGACTTTTCGCTTTGCGGGCTCCAAGTAGAGCCCGCACCCGTGCACCGAGCCGCCCACCGCCAACCCGGACAAATACGCGGACGAATTGCTCGACGCGTACCTCGTCGTTGAAGATGCTGACGCACTTTATGCCGAGTACGCCGCCCAAGGCGTAGAGTTCGCTCGGGAACTTGGCAACACGCCCTGGCGCACGCGGGGGTTCGTGGTGAAGGATTGCGATGGGCGTCTGCTGGCCTTCGGCGCCAACCTGTAGACCCGGAAAGCAGAAAGCAGAAGGCAGAGAGCAGAAAAAGAGAGCAAGGACATGCCCCGCCAGGGACCTCAAGTAATACTTTCACTCCCACACCTTCCAGGGATACCCCCCACCCCCCGGCAATTTGCATCGTTATCAAAACAAAGGGGTTGCAAAATTTGATTGTTGTATTTGTATGAAAACAAACAGGATAGCAAAGGGCAAAATGGGCAAAACAAGAGCCATTTGGGTGGTTAGAGGATAGTGAGCAGGGATCAGCTGGGAGACCCAAGGAGCGCATGGCGCTGTCCGAACGGATGATTTGAGATCTACGAGCTAGCGCGTGGGTGAAAAGGGCACACATAGTCGTCCACGAAAGTGCCCCAACGGTCAAACACCCTTATATCATAGAGTAATATATTTGTCTAGTGGCTAGTAAGTCTTTCAGATGCAAGAGATTAGAGTGGGAGGAATTGTTACCGGACGTGCGGTTGGTTAAGAGACTCTTAAGCTCTTTCGATGCAGGGGGTTAGAGGCGAGAAAGAGAGAGTCAAAACCCGCACTCTGAAACCCGCAGGGATGCGGTACACCGCCGATTCATTTTCGTTCGATTCCGGCCAGAGCGGCACTAAAATGGTTCAGTGATTAAAGGGGAGAGCTATGAGAAGGACATTTCTTGCTGCACTCATCGTCCTGGTGGCGATCACGCCCGCGCTAATCAGAGGTCAAAAGGGCCCAAAAGATAAGGATATTGTCGGAATCACGGCGGCGCAAGTGCAGTGGTTCACCCCATCCTATTACACTGATGGCCGGCAGCGAGCGCAGCTATATGGCGATTCCAGCCAGGGCGAGCCGTGGATCGACCGTGTCAAGATACCGGCCGGGAAGTATGTCGCTGCCCACACTCACCCGCAGGACGAGCTGGTTACAGTAATTGACGGTACTTGGTTTGTGGGCGTGGGAGATAAGTATGATCCAGCAAAGCTGAAGGGCTACCCCCCGGGCAGTTTTGTTGTGATTCCGGCTGGCCTCCCGCATTTCGTCGCGGCGAAGGAAAGTGCCGTCATCGTCCAGCTAAGCGGCGGCAAAAAATTTCGCACCGAATATGTAGAGAAATAAGCGGCACAGAGGAGATTCAGCTTTCTTCCGATGGCAAAACCTTCACGATGACCGTCCACAGCGCAGGCCGAAGCGAGCCGAACATCCTCGTGTTTGAACGGCAATAGAACAGCGGGTCGGCCGGTGGCCATACCCCGAGGTTCGAAGGGTCACTCGTCACTGTTTTTGTGCTATGCTGTGTTCATGGCGAACACACGCAGCGCCACTCTCAGCATACGCCTCAAGTCCGAAACCAAGCGCCGCCTCGCAAAGCTGGCGGAAGCCTCGGGCCGCAGCTCCAATTTTCTGATTTCCGATGCCGTCGAATCTTATGTCGCCGATCAGGAGCGCATGCTGGCGGAAATGCGCCAGGCCGACGGCCAGGTGAAGTCCGGCCACTACGTCCGGCACGAAGACATGAAGGCTTGGCTCCTTTCCTGGGGCACGGATCGCGAGTTGCCGCCGCCGAAATGTGTCTGCGGCAAAGTCCACGCTGACGAGTCGCCGCGTCCACGCTCGCGCGGCTGAGATTGCACTTGCCAAAAAAGCGCGGCCCGCTAGAGATCGTCTGGTCGCCCCTGGCTTTGGCCCGGCTCCAGGAAATTCGCGCCTTCATCGCCTTGGACAAGCCGGACGCCGCCGAACGCCTGGCCACGCGCATCGTTTCCGTTGTCGAAGCTCTGCGAATTCATCCCTATCTCGGCCGCGTCGGCCCGGAGCCCGGCATCCGTGAACTCATTATCGGCGGCACTCCGTATTCCATACTCTATCGCGTCCGAGCCAACCGCCTCGTCATCTCCACCATCTCCCACGCCTCCCAATCTACATAAGCTCCACTGCTTTTCGTTTTCTCGCCACTCACCACTGTCTTTGTGTCGAATGTCTGCACCATCCAAAATTCCCCTTTGCAAATCGATGGTCGACCATGCCAGGCGTAAGGACCAGAGCCACGAATAGAAGCAACGTGGCTCTGGCCTCTACATCAATTTGGGGAAGGTTGTTAGGAGCAAGTGATGTCAGACTGTGCGGAGGCGACCACTATGTCGAGGCTTGGCCCGGTGACGTGCAGAGCATTCACCGTGATGGATCCGCTCGTTCCGCCAGAAGAACTCGTCTGTTGATTGATAATGACGCTGATTCCGCCCGGCAGGGAGATTGAAAGGTTCGGGTTGGAGACGACGATGGATTGGCCCGCAACGGTCAATCCCACCAGCTGCGCATTCCCGCTGGTGCTCGCCTGCCCGCCGCTGCATGTGGCGCTTGAATTGGATTTCACCGCCGTGGCGGCAACCAGGCCATTCAACAAGTTTACGTCCGCGAGCGTGGATTGCGATTGACTGCTGCTGCCGCTCCCTGACGTAGAACTGCTCAGTGTGTCAGCCGAGGCTATGCCAGCGACATTGACACTCGCCAGCGAAGTGCTCAGATTCCCCCCGCTGGATGGGAGCGCCCCGGTATCGGCAAGTGCGAGCGAGATCCCCACTGCATTTGCTTTCAGAGCCACGGCTTCTCCGCTGAATGTCGTGGTGCTTTGCGCAAAAGTGATCAAAGGACTGAAGGCCAGGAGTACTGTCAAGCAGATTGCGATCGTCGACGTTCTTTTCTCGTTCATCGTACGTTCTCCTTTGGTAGTTGATGGCCGACTCGTGCATGCGACGGTATGCAGCGGGGCAAGGGGTAGCAACACTCGACTGGGGGTCACTTGCGTAGAATTCGGTTGCAGCACAAGCACATTAGGTTGAAAACCGTATCTGCGCAATCAGGTTTTTACTTGAATCGTGTTACAGAATTCACTGATGGTGGTGTTGGTAGAAACACCTGAATCGTGATCTGAGGGAGTAACGAAAAACGTGAAATTCGATGGCAAGGATTATCCGAATGTGGGCCCGAACGTCCCCGCAGGTCTTGTGTCCTCCGCACGACGAGTGAACGGGCGCACTCTGGAAATAACCGACAAGTCCAACGGCAAGGTCGCGGGCACACAGGAGATCCAGCTTTCTTCCGATGGCAAGACCTTGACGATGACCGTCCACAGCGCAGGCCGAACCGAGCCGAACATCCTCGTGTTTGAACGGCAATAGAAGAGCGCGCCCGTCACACCGACCAAACATTCATTTCGGATCGAACTCCAATGTTTGTGCTTTCATCTAGAGCGCCGGAGGTGCGCTACCTACCCGAAAAACAGATGCAGGGATGAAGGTTGGGTCGTTTGGATGCTTTGGGATGTCGGCACTGGAGAAATCGTTAGAAAACATCCCGTGTGTCCCGGGTGCTCAAGACTCCTGGTCAAAAGTCGGGGGACTTCGCCCAACGCCCTTCAAAGGATTCAAAAAGTGTCTTTCTAATATCCTTTCCGAAGGGGTCCTGAAGTAGAACCACGAACGATTCCTTGCTCCCGATATCTTTGATGCCGTGACCCACAAACCAGACCTCTTTGTCGAATAGCATGTACCTGTCGTGCAGCTCGTGTGGGACTGGATAGGCCTTAAATTCTGTGTTAGGGAATTCTTTCTTAAACCTGGCCACCTCACGCTGTAGA
>WNGL01006791.1_pt1 | contig 20038 bp, 16 predicted proteins | sample 5400591 | NCBI WGS metagenome assembly WNGL01 (sample SAMN13153377, study PRJNA577476) | soil metagenome | isolation source: 80 cm soil or saprolite under Garry oak tree replicate 1 | place: USA:California | collected 2016-06-15 | reverse complement strand
GGAACCGTGTACCACACCTACACGGTCACGGCACCAGACCCGTTCGTCGCTCCCTACTTCAGCTTCCTGCTCGACCGGACGCCGAAGCCGCAGCCCGACGAGCCGCTCAACTACCGCAAGGACGAGTACCCGGACTGAGGTCCCGCGGAGCCGCCGGAACGCATCGTGCTGGCGGGCGTTCTTCAGCCGGTGAGCGTCCGGTGCCGTTTTCGGGCACGATGAGATCACGCACCGCGGTCATGCCGCGTGGCAGGTATCACAGTCAGCTGCCGCGTTGCTGACCGTGGCCTCTGCGCCGCTGATCATGGTGGCGGGTGAGCCGCGTAGTGACAGACCGTGGGTAAAACCCGCGGCAGGAGCATGCAAGATCCGCCGATCTGCGCGGCATCAGCAATCTCGGCGTCCATCCACCGAGGCGTGCAGAACGGCGTGATCTGCAGCTCCCCAGCATGGCCACGGGGAATACGCGGTCATATTGCATCTGGGGTGATATCGCAATGGCGTTTGCGCAGGTACGCCGACTCTTGAACTCGGCAGCGCGCCGGACTCATGATCCGCTGATCAGAGCTAGCATCATGGTGCCTAGCTGAGGGGGCTCGCCGGGAAGTTCTGATTGCTGCTTTGGCGGGCGGTCTGGGGCGCGCTAGCTGGCTGGTTCGCCCAGGTCACCCCAGCCCCCATGGTGGGGCCGGGTTTCCGTCGGGCTCTCGTCCGAACCGGAACCGCACACTATGGTTCCCCTGCTCGCTGAAAATCCCGGACCGCCCCTCCGCCGGCAGTAGGCCGACCAGGGCGGCGGCCTGCTTTCCAGCTCCCGCCTCCCGCAGCAAGCACAGCAGGTTCTCGATATCCACGCCGCGGAACGGGTCGTTCGGGCCTTCGACGGTGACATGAGCGGTGGCCCGGTCAGCCAGGACACTTACCTGCGCAAGCGCCCCCGCCAAGCCGCGCGAGCGCGGTGATCACCGCGCGGTCGGCCCAGCCCGGCTTCGGGCGGGCGACCTGACGGCGCAGGACCGCGACCTCATGCCGCAGTACCAAAATCTCCACGTCTTTGGAGGTGCTGCTGCGGGCGAGCAGCGCCAGCCAGCCGAACAACCGGGCCATCAGCAAGTAGAGGAGGCGGAAGAGCACGATCGCCGAGGATAGAAGCCCAGCTCAGATGCTTTGCACGAGTTCTGGCACGCTCACCTGTCCAATTTCGGCGCGTTCGCCTCGCCGGAGCGGCGGCTGGTCTTCGACGTCAACGACTTCGACGAGACCCTGCCCGGCCCGTTCGAGTGGGATGTCAAGCGGCTGGCCGCGAGCCTGGCCGTGGCGGGCCGGGACGACGGGTTCGCCGCCAAGGCCCGCCGCAAGATCGTCCTGGCGGCGGCCGAAAGCTACCGGACGGCGATGCGCGGCTTCGCGGAGCAGCCGTTCCTGGACGTGTGGTATGCGCACCTGGACATCGAGCAGGCCTTGGGGCAGTTCAGGTCCCAGTTCAAGGCGAAGAGGCTCAAGGAGGCCAAGCAGCTGCTGGCCAAGGCCCACACCAAGGACAGCACGAAGGCGCTGGGCAAGCTGACCGCCCTGATCGAGGGGTGGCGGAGCTGGTAAGCAGCGAGGGGCGGCCCTGATGGGCCGCCCCTCGGGGACTGTTGGCTGCTTCGCGGCCAGCCGGTTCCTTTCTCAGGCGCCGAAGGCGACCTGGTTGTTGATGGCGTCGAAGGTGTCCTTCGCAAGCTGCTGGGTGGCCTTGACCTGGCCGTACCAGACCGAGCCGCCGCTGTTGGACTGGCCAGAGGCGTAGGACAGCAGCTGGTTGACCGTCAGGCTGGTCGCCCCGCCGAAGGCCGAGCTGACATTCTCGTAGGTCCCGGAGCACGTTGCGGTGGCACCGGAGCCATCGATCATCTTGCAGATTTGGGTCAGGTCGATCGAGGTGGTACCGATCGAGCTGTTGAAGTACACATCCAGTGCCGTGGCCAGCATCTGGGCCTTGAGCATGGCGTTCATGCTCGAGCCGCTTGCATTGGCGGCCTTGATGACGTTGGTGACATAGGTGGCGACCTGGGCGCACGTGGCCGTGGCGCTCAGGTCCTGGAATGGCAGGTACTGCCGCAGCGCGGTGCCCGAGTTGCAGACGCCGCTGGTAGAGGCGCCGCCAGTGATCTGCGCCTGGCCGTTCTTGTTCTGCCAGTAGCCCATGGTTAGCGCACCGGTCTTGGCTGGGCCACAGACCTGGACCGACCTGCTGTCACTGCCGGTGGCCTTGGTGTCGCTGGTCATGAAGGTCGCCGTGTTGTTCACCGTGATGCAGTTGAACTGCGGCACATTCACCGTGTTGCTGTAGGTGAGCGCCTTCGGGCTCGGGTCGGTGTAGCTGACCGTGCCCAGGCTCCCGTGCAGCGTGTCGGTGACGTTCACGCTGCCGTCAATGATGTTCGGGTTGGCATTGGCGAAGTCGCCCTTTGCCGTGCCGTCCTTGGAACCTTCAGCAGTGAAGGCTGCGGCCGGGTCCCAGGTGGCGGTGGCGGTGTTGGTGAAGCTCGACGGGCTAGGCGCCGAGCTGTAGGTGCAGGTGTAAGGCAGCGTGACGCTGTCCTTCGGCGCGATCGTCGCGGTGGTGTTACCCGAGACAGAGCACTTCCCGCCGTTGTCGATCGCGTCGGTGACCCCGGTCAGCGCCACGGACTCCCAGTCGTTCGGGTTGGTGACGGTGATGTTGCCAGCCGTCTGCCAGTTGCCAGGAGTGCCGCTGTCGTGGGTCACGTTCACCGTGTAGTTGAAGGTGGCCTGGCCGCCGACCTGGTTGACCTTGGTCTTGTCCACGGACTTGGTGATGCCCCAGGTGTAGGTGCGGTCGAAGGACGGGGTCGCTGTCTTGTCCACCTTCAGATCGGCGCCGACACACACCTGGACCGTCTTGCTGGCACTGTCGGTGGTCCCGGTCGTGTTAGTGGTGAATGTTGCCGTGTTGTCGTGGCTGGTGCAGGTGCCAGCCGGGTCGCCCGAGAACGTGTACGAGTAGGTGAGGTCCTTCGAGCCAGTAGTGGGATCAGTGTCGCCCACTGACACCGTGCCGAGGTTGCCCCCGAGGGTGTCATTTACGCTCACCTGGTCATCCACCGCGTGCTGAGTGAACTGGATGCCCTTGGCCGAGGCAGGAGCACTGCCCGCATTCAGCTGGGATCCGTCACTGAGCGGCTGGGCGTCCCAGCTCACCGTGGCGTTGTTGTCCAGCGAGCCAGAGGGCAGCGCGTTCAGCGGGCAGGTGTACGGGAGCTTCAGGTCGCCGTTGGCCGGCACCGTTGCCCCGCTCGCGCCCGTCACGGTGCAGTTCGTCCCGTCCGACAGCTGGTCGGTCGCGCCCGAGAGCTTCACATCGGCGCCGTTGGGGTTGGCGACGGTGATGTCGCCGCTCACCCCCACGTTGCTGTCGGTGCCAGCGTCGTGGTGCACGGTCACCGTGTAGTTGAACTTGGCGGTGCCGTCCGGCGCGATGTTGATCTTGGTCTGATCGACGGCCTTGTGGATGTCCCACTTGTAGGTGGTGGTGTAGTCCCCGGCAGCGGTCTTGCTGGCGGTCAGCAGCTGGGCCGCCGCAGTGCCAGCGCAGCCGTGGCTGATCGTCAACACCCACTTGCCGGTTCCTGTGGTGTTCACCGTGAAGCTGGCGTATGCGCTTCCGCCGGGGCCCCGCGTGATGGTGCCCGGGTCGATGTATGGCGTGACGATTTGCCAAGCACCCGGAAAGCCGAAGTCCGTAACCGAACTGCCCGGCTTGAAAGCGTGGCCGTAGGTCACGTTGTTGATGGTCAGGGTCGGCGGGGGCGTGACGCTCCCGCCATCAGTCGCGAAAATCCAGAGCATGTAGCTGCCTGCGGTCGCACCGTTCTGGTAACCGCCAGCGCCGGGATCAGCGGAATCTCCGCACAACTGGTTCACCGGCGAACCCTGACCGCTCCAGTAGAGCGTGGTGCTGCTGGCTGTGACTTCGCTCGGCGAAACCGCCGCAAGCGCCACGCCAGCGCCTATCACCGTGAGCACCGTTGTGCCCGCGACGATAGTCGCAGCGCGCCGAAGCGCTCTCCTCCATGTTCCTTGCATTGCAAGGACCTCCCAATGGTCCTCGTGGGAAGCCCCCTATTAGAGCCTCCCCCCCTTTTACTGCAGGCTTGCGCCCAGGCTCCTTTCTTGCGCGGACACCCCCCAGCGAGGCATCCCCCCAGCGGCCCGGCGTGCCTACGACGGCACCACTGCCAGATGCAGGGCCAGGCCTGGCCTAACGTATTACCCCGATGATGATCCCCAATGAGGAGAGCGACGCCGGTGAGCCCGCTCGGCATACTCGGTGCCGCCGGGCACAGCGGGAATGTGCGGCGGGATAAAGAAATGACCAGTTCAATCTCCCCTGACTTGTTCGCCGCCTGGCTGAGCCGGCCCCGCGCCAGAAGGCACATTCTTGACCGACAATCCATGGTCGCCGTAATGCCATTCCCTCCCTGGCAGACCCTGTCCGCTGCTGTGCCTCATGGCTTTTGCAAGGCGCATGACTGCGCTGACCCCACAGCGCGACCGGCCGGAACGCACCCCATCTGACGCAGCATGTTCATCCCAGCAGGTTGGACCCGCCCCAGTCCCTTGCGAATACTTGTTCTCGTAAACCAGCCCCATCCGGCCAGACAGGTTCAAGGGGCTCCAGTCTGTGGATTACGGGAGGTAAGTCCCTTTAAGGGGCTTTGCTATGTTGACGTATAACTGCCGCCTTCGGAGTACCCAGCGATGAATTTATTTGTGAGCACATCAGGCAGCCTGCCCCGATGCCCGCGCGGCCCGCTAGCAACGTGGCGATCAAGGCCAGGCGAGGGCGGTCAGCAATGAGCCAATTTCGTGGTGCTGCTGCGGGTGGCGACGGCGACGGTCATGAGCAGGTAGCCGACCTGGCTGATGGTGGGTAGGCGAGCAGCCGTTTCACCGAAGTCTGGAAGAACGCGGCGAGGTTGCCCAGGGTCATGGAGGCGACCTTGAGGGCCTGCCAGGCGACCTCGGCCGGGTCCTGCCCGGGGCGAGCACGAACCCTAGCGGCGCCCCGTCCGGGACCAGCCAGCCCAGCCAGGTGGCGAACTGGTCGCGCAGCGGGATGGAGATCGCGCCGGGGATGTGCCCGGCGGCGAAGCCGGCCACGGGCCGGACGTCGATCACCCAGCCGTCCTGGTCCATCAGGGAGCTCACGGCAGCCGGGGTGAGCGGGGCCAGGCCCGGCTGGCCGGGCAGCAGGGCGGGACCGCGGCGGTTGACCTCGCCGAGCCGGGCGAAGTAGGCGAGCAAGCCCAGGCTGGCCAGCAGGCGGCGGGCGAAGGCGTCCTCGTCCGGTGCGGCCAGCAGGGGGTTGGCTGCCTTCTGCTCGCCGATGGTGGTGACGCGGGCGGGGCCGGGCGGGGCCGAGCAGACGACCCGGCGCGCGTCGCTGACCTCACCGAGGTTCGTCAGCTCCGCGGTGACGGAGTGCACGCAGTGCCCGCGGGCATCGCGGCAACCCGCCGATGTCATGGCGCAATTCCCGGTCTCAGGACCGGACCAGGCGGGCGATGGCCTCAGACGCCTCGCGGACCTTCGCGGCCGCCACCTCGCCGCCCTCGGCGGCTCCCTGGGCTACGCAGTGCCCCAGATGGTCTTCCATCAGGCCCAGCGCCACCGACTGCAGCGCCCTGGTCACCGCCGACACCTGGGTCAGGATGTCGATGCAGTACTTGTCTTCCTCGACCATCGGCTGCAGCCCGCGCACCTGGCCCTCGATCCGGCGCAGCCGGGCGAGGTAAGCCTCCTTGTCCGCGGAGTATCCGTACATATCGCTCCCCCTCGCTACCGTGCCTGGCGCCCTACCGTACCCCGGCACAGTATCCACTGTAGTAGCTCACGTGCCCGCCAGGTCGCGGCGGGCGAACGCCGCCGCACCGGCGACAGCGGCGGCGATCCCGATGGCAACAACGATGGCGGCGCTGTCCCACCGCACGCCTGCGGCGGGCGCACGGGCGACGTGGTGCAAGATGGAGGTGTCGAGCAGCCAGCGGCTGACGCCGAGGCTGGCACCGATGATCTCGACGAGGAACGACCAGGCCACGACGGCGTACGCGGCGGTCACCGCGAGGCGTGGGGCGAGGCCGTGGACGAACGTGCCGATGCCGAGCACGAACACGCCGGCCGGGATGACGTTCACGCCGGCGGCGAGCAGGGTCGCGAAGCTCAGGCCCGCGCCGGTGGCCGCCGCCCCGATCCAGGTGAACAGGCCGGCCGTCAGGCCCGCTCCGGTCAGCAGCGTCACCGACACCGCGAGCCGGCCTGCCAGCCAGGGCAGCCGGGCGACCGGCCGGGCGAGCAGGCGCCTCCCGAGGCCCCGCCGAGCTTCTGCAGGGCCCCGCCGGACTGGCTCGAGAACACGGTTTCGGTGCCTTTCGCGGTCAGTCCCAGGATCAGCCCGCCGGCGGCCAGGCCGCCGAGCCAGCTCAGGGCGCTGCGCCGGGCCAGGCGGGCGGCCAGGCCGAGCGGGCTGGCCCAGCGCAGCCACATCAGCGAGGTGCTGGTGTAGCCGATGAGCCGGATCAGGCAGGCGACACCGAACACCGCAGCGGCCATCGCGGCCGCCTGGCGGCGGGTACCGGACAGCTGGCTGCACAGCGCGCCGACGGCCATGAACACCGCCGTCGCCGCCGTCGCCGCCACGGCCGTGAACAGGCTCGCGGTCACGGAGAAATGGGCACCGTAGCTCCGGCCGGCAGCGATGGTGACGGCCGCGGTCACCGCCCACAAGATGAGGAGCCCGGCGCCGAGGCCCGCCATCGCGGCGGCCGCGGCGCGCCGGCGGGTGGTGTGGCCGGCCAGCAGCAGCTCCCAGCGGCCAGCCTCTTCTTCCCCGCGCGTCAGCCTGGTGGCGGCCAGCAGCCCCCAGATCGCGCCGATGAGGCCGGGCACGCCGAGGGCGTGGTAGGCGGTGTATCCGGCGACCGTATCGATGTGGTGTGCCATGCCGAAGATCGCCTGCAGCCCGACGTCGGAGCCCATCGTCTTGGTGAGCATCGCCCGGGCCGCCGTGGTGGGGTACTCGTTGCCGAGCTGGCTGACGAGTTCCCACACCATCAGCCCGAACACCGCGCCCCAGATCAGGGCGCCCCGCGTCGCACCGCGGGCGGCACGGCCGGCCGCTGCCAGACCCGGATAACGGGCGGCCCGAACCGGGCGGCGGATGCCGATCGTCTCAGCGGACATCGCAGGTCACCTCCTAGTTGGCTGGCGCCGGCCCGGCGCCGTACTGGGCGAGGAACAGTTCCTCCAGCAAGGGCTCCCGGCTGAGCAGCTGGGTGACGCATACCGCGGTCAGCCGCTACAGCAGCGGCTCGACCGAGCCGTGCACCTGAAGGCGCACCCGGTTGCCGTCCACCTCCACATCGCTGACGCCGGGCACCAGCGACAGGTCCGGCGGCGCGCAGGTGAAGGTGGCCTCCACCGACAGCGCCGACAGGTGGCGCAGGTCGGCCAGCGTGCCGGCCTCGACCAGCCGGCCGCCGCGCAAGATCGCCACCCGGTCGCACAGCGCCTCGACCTCGCTCAGGATGTGCGAGGACAAGAACACAGTCTGGCCCGCGGCCCTGGGCCTCTAGCACGCAGCGGCGGAACTCTCGTTCCATCAGCGGGTCAAGGCCGCTGGTCGGCTCGTCCAGCAGCAGCAGGTCGGCCCGGCTGGCCAGGCCCGCGATCAGGGCCAGCTTCTGCCGGTTGCCCTTGGAATAGCTGCGCACCTTCTTGGACGGGTCAAGGGCGAACCGCTCGATCAGCTCGTCCCGGTAGGCCGGATCGGCACGGCCCTGCACCCGCCCCAGCAGGTGCAGCGTCTCCGCGCCGGTTAGCGACGGCCACAAGCTGGTCTCACCGCCGACGTAGGCGAGCCGCCTGTGCGCCGCCAGCGTGTCCCGCTGCGCGTCCAGGCCGAAGATCTCGGCCCGGCCGGACGTCGGCCGGAGCATTCCCAGCAGCAGCCGGATGGTGGTCGTCTTGCCCGCCCCGTTCGGCCCCAGGTACCCCAGCACCTCGCCCCGGCTCACCGCCAGGTCAAGGCCCGCCAGGGCCCGGAAATCACCGAAGCGCTTGGCCAGGCCCTCGGCCAGGATCGCGGTTTCCATGACGCTCATCCTTTCCTATATACCCGTAGGGGGTATACAGGAAGAGATACCCCCTAAGGGTATCCTCTCTTAGGGTCCGAGGGCCCGGATCAGCAAGACCTACGGCCCAGGACCTGCCCGCTCGGGACCAGGCGCACCTGCCTGTTCACCAGCCAGGAGGCCATAGCCTGTCTGTTCTAGACATGAAGACAACGGGAGCCCCGGTGCCGAACGCCAAGAAGGGCAAGCAGGCCGCCCGCCGCGAGCGGGTCGCGGCCCTGCGCGCCCAGCAGAAGCGCGCCGAGCGGCGCCGCAACCTGATCACCATCGGCGCGATCGCCGCCGTCGCCGCAGTGATCATCGGCGTGGTGGCCTGGTACGCCGCCAGCCGCAACAGCAGCGCCAGGGCCGAGGTCATCCCGCCGGGCGTGGGCGGCACGGCGACCGTGCACGCTGCCGCGCACCAGGTGCCGGACACCTCGGGCATTCCCGGTGTCGTCGAGTACGTCACCACCGGCTGGCCGGCCGCGAGCCATAACGGGCCGGCCGCGCAGGCGCTGGCCCACGACCATGTCACCGGGCCGGTGACCTACTCAGTCATCCCGCCGGTGGGCGGCCAGCACAACGCGACCTGGATGAACTGCGGCGTCTACGACCGGCCGGTGCCCAGCGAGCGCGCGGTGCACAACCTGGAGCACGGCGCGGTCTGGATCACCTACCGGCCCTCGCTGCCGCAATCGGAGGTGAACCAGCTGCGGGCGTTCGTCCAGAAGCAGGCCCTCGTGTCATCTGCCGAAGGCGCTCCCTCCCGGTACATAGACCTGACCCCGTACCCGGGGCTGCCGTCGCCGATCGTCATATCCTCCTGGGGATTCCAGCTGAAGGTCAGCTCGCCTGCGGACCCCCGGCTGCAGCAGTTCGTGAACAAGTTCCGCGCGTCGCCGACATACACCCCCGAGCACGGCGGCGCGTGCACCGGAGGGGTCGGCACCCCGCTGCAGAAGTGACAAGGCGGGTTCGGCAGATGCCGATCGGGAATTCATTAAGCCGAACGAACACTGGTCCAGCCATGAGCGGATGCTGACCCGCCCGCCGCGCCGTGCAGGCTCGGCGCTGTACGGGCGGGCGGCTCCGACCAGGGTGGAGCGTACCAGCCGCTCATCGGGATCTTCTGCACGTCCATTCCGGTCTGCCGGGCGTCGATGTGTAGCCGCCACCCACGTACATGGCGACGTGCCCGACCCCGTCGAAGTACACCAGGTCACCCGGGGCTCGAGCGCGGACGTGGAGATGACCTAAGTCCGGACCCACCCCTGATATCTGACTCTGCTCCGAGGCCTGCAAGCGCACCGTCACCGCGATCGGCATCCTCGGCAGCCAGCTCGTGGCCAGCTACAAGCAGTCCGGGTTCTCGGACCGGGCGCCGGCCGGGCATGGTGCAGTCCGCCCGGGACACCCGCTATGCGGCCTGGCTTGCGGGCCTGGGGAGCCGGAGGCCCCTGAGCAGCAGGGCGTTGACGGCGACCAGGAAGCTTGACCCGGACATGGACAGGGCGGCGATCTCGGGCCGGAGGACCAGCCCGAACGCGGGCTCGAAGACACCGGCCGCGATCGGCAGCGCGACCGAGTTGTAGCCGATGGCCCAGCCCAGGTTCTGGCGCATCTTGCGCAGGGTGCCGCGGCCGATCTCGAGCGCGGTGGGCACGTCCAGCGGGTCGGATCGCATCAGCACCACGTCGGCGGTCTCGATAGCGACGTCGGTACCGGCGCCGATGGCGATCCCCAGGTCGGCCTGGGCCAGGGCGGGCGCGTCGTTGACGCCGTCGCCGACCATGGCGACGCTCTTGCCCGTCTGCTGCAGCTCGGCGATCTTACTGGCCTTGTCGCCGGGTAGCACCTCGGCGATCACCGTCGGCACACCGAGCTGCGCCGCGATCCGCTGGGCGGTGGCCTGGTTGTCCCCGGTCAGCATGACCACCTCAACCCCGTCCTCGGCCAGCGCGGCGACGGCGGCGGCCGAGGTCGGGCGGGGGGCGTCGGCGATGCCGATTAGCGCCACCGCCCGCCCGCCGACGGCCACCCACACCACGGTCTGCCCGGCCGAGGCCATCTCCTCCCGCCGGCCTGCCAGCTCCCCCAGGTCGATGCCCTCGCGCTGCATCAGGCGGGTGTTCCCGACCGCCACCGTCCGGCCGTCCACCTGGGCCAGCGCGCCGTGACCCGGGACGTTCTCGAACCCCTCGGCGTGGGCGGCGGGAACACCCAGGCCGTCCGCGTGCTTCACCACGGCCTCGGCCAGCGGGTGCTCCGACTCCCGCTCCACCGCGGCCGCCAGCCGCAGCACCTCCCGCTCTGGCAGGGCGTCGGCTACGACGCCGGTCACCTCCGGCTCTCCCTTGGTCAGGGTGCCGGTCTTGTCCATCACCACCGCGCTGATCCGGGCGGAGGTCTCCAGCGCCATGGCGTTCTTGAACAAGATGCCCCGTTTGGCGCCCAGGCCGGTGCCCACCATGATCGCTGTCGGGGTGGCCAGGCCCAGCGCGTCCGGGCAGGTGATCACGACCACGGTGATGGCGAACAGCATCGCCGTCGCCAGGGACCGCCCGGCGCCCAGCCAGGCCAGCAGGGTCACCGCGCCGCCGATCAGCGCCACGAACACCAGCCAGAACGCCGCCCGGTCGGCCAGCCGCTGCCCGGGGGCCTTAGAGTTCTGCGCTTCCTGCACCAGCTTGACGATCTGGGCCAGGGCGGTGTCGGCGCCGACCTTGGTGGCCCGCACCCGCAGCGTGCCGTTCTTGTTGATCGTGGCACCGATGACCGGCGAGCCGGGCGCCTTGGACACCGGCAGGCTCTCCCCGGTCACCACCGACTCGTCGACCTCGCTGCGGCCCTCCTCCACCACGCCGTCCACCGCGATCTTGTCGCCGGGCCGCACCAGCAGCAGGTCCCCGGCCACCACCTCGGCGGTGATGACCTCGACAACTTCGCCGTCCCTGATCACGGTGGCCCTGGGCGGGGCCAGATCCAGCAGGGACCGGATGGCGTCGTTCGCGCCGCCCCGCGCCCGCATCTCAAACCAGTGACCAAGCAGCACGAACGCGGCCAGCACCGAGGCGGCCTCGTAGAACGTGTCGCCACCGCCGGTAAGGGTCACCACCAGCGAATACAGCCATCCGGCGCCGATCGCGACCGCGACCAGCACCATCATGTCCAGGGTGCGGGCCCGCAGCGCCCGGACCGCGCCGTCGAAGAAGATCCACGCCGAGTAGAAGATCACCGGCAGGCTCAGCAGCAGCAGCCAGACATCGTCGCGCAGGCCGAACGGCGCCGCGGCCGTGAACCCCAGCACGGTGCGCCCGATCGGGGACCACAGCAGGATCGGCACCGACAGCACCGCCGCCACCAGGAAGCGGTTGCGCATGTCGGCGACCATGGCCTCCATCGACATGCCAGCCGCACCGCCGTGGCCCATCATCTCCTGGGCAGATGCCGCGTCCTCCCCGGCAGCCATCTCGTGCCCGCCGTGCTCCACTGCGCTGCCCGCCGGCCAGGGCGCGGCCGGCACCGCACCATGCCCGTCCACCGGGTCGGGCTCGGCCATCGGGTCGCAGACGTGGGAGGGCACCGACTGGCCAGCGCAGTGGTAGCCGCATTCCTCGACCCACCGCCGCAGCTCGGCGACCGAGGTCCGCGCGGTGTCGAAGGTGACCGTGGCGGTCTGCGACACCGGGTTGGCCTCCACCAGCCCGACTCCGGGCCGGCGGCCGAGCACCTGCTCCACGACCGCCTTCTCACTCGCCCAGCCCAGCCCGCCCACGTGCAAGACCGTCGTGGCGACCTTGCCGGCGGGCACCTGGCCGCTCTCGCCCGCCCGGGCATCGTATGCGTTCTCGTGGTGTGCCATGCCGCCCCTCCTAACCCTGGCCAGGCCGCCGTCGCTGTTCACACTCTCGACTCTATACCCCTGGGGGGTAGCGACTCCGGACGCAGGATTACGGGTTCAGGCGCCGGACGGTGCCGGTTACCGGATAGCCGCGCCCGGCGCGGCAGTGCCCGCCGCGGCGTACCGGTCTGGATCGGCGTCGAAGGCCGCGGCGCAGCCTGCCGAGCAGAAATACACGGTGTCCGCTCCGCTGCCGCGGGGTCCGGAGGATGTGGCGGGCTCCACGGTCATCCCGCATACCGGATCGGTTACCGGCACGACTTCAGCCTGGCCGGCGCCCGCGCTGCTGGGCGTCTCGATCTGCGGTTCGGCGTGAACCTGGCCGGCGGGCGAGAGCGGCGCCTGGTGGTAGCGGTGCAGCCGGTTGGCGTTGCCGACGACCGATAGCGACGACAGCGCCATCGCCGCGGCTGCGAGGATCGGGGACAGCCGGATCCCGGCAATCGGGTACAAGATCCCGGCGGCGACCGGGATGCCGATGCTGTTGTAGGCCAGGGCGAAGAACAGGTTCTGCCGGATGTTGCGCATCGTGGCCCGGGACAGCGAGATGGCGGTGACCACCCCGGCCAGCGACCCGGAGATCAGGGTGATGTCGGCGGCTTCGATGGCCACGTCGGTGCCGGTGCCGATGGCCAGGCCGACGTCGGCGGCGGCCAGCGCGGGGGCGTCGTTGATCCCGTCGCCGGCCATCGCGACCGTGCGGCCCTCGGCCTGCAGGCGGCGGATCTCGCTCGCCTTGTGCTCGGGCAGCACCTCGGCCAGCACCCGGCTGATCCCGGTCTGACGGGCGATCGCGGCGGCGGTCCGGGCGTTATCGCCGGTCAGCATGACCACTTCTACGCCCAGGCGGCGCAGCGCCGCGATCGCGGCAGCCGAATCCTCCTTCACCGGGTCGGCAATCGCCAGCACCCCGGCCGGCTCGCCGTCGATGGCGGCCAGCACCGCGGTCCTGCCCTGGGCGGACAGCTCCGCGGCGGTTGCCTGCAGGGCGCCGGCGCTGATGCCGGCGGCGGCGAGCAGCCGGGCGCTGCCGACCAGGACCGGGTGCCCGGCCACCGTGGCCTGAACACCCTGGCCGGTGACCGACTCGAACGCAGTTGTTGCCGGGATGCTGACGCCGCGTCGGTGAGGGCGGGCCGTCCGGCGGTGATGGTGCCGGTCTTGTCCAGCACGACCGTGTCCAGCTTGTGCGCGGTCTCCAGCGCCTCCGCCGACCGGATAAGGATCCCGGCGCGGGCGCCCTTGCCCGTGCCCACCTGGATGGACAGCGGGGTGGCCAGGCCCAGCGCGCACGGGCAGGCGATGATCAGCACCGCGATCGCCGCGACCAGCGCCATGGTGAACGCCGGCGCAGGCCCGGCGACAAACCATACCGTGAAGGTCACGATCGCGACGGCGATGACCGCGGGCACGAAGTATCGTGATGATCTGGGCCAGCATGGTGTCGGCGCCCACCTTCTCGGCGCGGACCCGCAGCGACCCGGTGGTGTTGATGGTAGCGCCGATGACCGGGTCCCCGGAGCGCTTGGTGACCGGCATCGGCTCGCCGGTGACCATGGACTCGTCCACCGCCGATGTCCCGGACACCACGACGGCGTCGACCGGGATCTTCTCCCCGGGCCGGATCGCCACCTCATCGCCGACTACCACGTCCTCGACCGGGATCTCGGTCTCCTCACCATTGCGAAGAACGCGGGCGGTGCGGGCCTGCAGGCCGAACAGCTCGCGGATGGCCTGCCCGGTGCCGGCCTTGGCCCGGGTCTCGATCAGCCGGCCGAGCAGGATCAGCGTCAAGATGACACCCGTGGTCTCGTAGTACACTCCGCGAACCCCGGCCGGGAGCAGGCCGGGCGCGACGGTGACCACCAGGCTGTACCCGTAGGCGGCCGCGGTGCCGATGGTGATCAGGGTGTTCATGTCCGCCGAACGGTGCGACAGTGCCAGCCACCCGGTCCGGTGGATCGGCCACCCGGTGTAGAACATCACCGGGGTGATCAGCGCCAGCTGCGTCCAGTGGTTCAGCAGTATCCCCGGCACCCACGCCTTGAACACCTCGTGGGCCATCACCGCGTACAGCACGGGCAGCGTCAGCACCGCCCCGGCGATCACCCGGCGGGCCAGGTCAGCGATCTCCGCCTGGCGTTCCGCCGCCTCGGCGTCTTCCGTATCGCGCGCCGTCTCGCCGTCGGCCGCCCTGACCAGCGCGCCGCTAGCCGCCTGGGCGGCAGCACAACATGGCCCGGCAGCGGCCTGGTCCTTGCCCTCACCAGCTGTGCCGCCAGCGGAGACGCCGCCTGCGGCTGGCTCGACGATCAGCATGCCGCGGATCATGTTCATCCCGCACGCGAACCCGAACTCTCCCGTCTCGCCGGGATCAAGCCGCACGGTGGTCCGCTGCCAGGCGGGTAGCGCGGCGCTAACCCGGAAATCCGGGAACACGACGCGGGAGGTGCAGTCACCGGATTCCTGCCGATCGAAGGTCAGCTCGACGGGCACGCCCTGGCGCACCCGGATCACCTCAGGACTGTATCCGCCCTTCACCGTGACTTCCAGCCGCTGCACCCCGCCCGCGAGCACCGCGGTCTTGGCCTTGCGCGGCCCGAAGAAGAACCAGCCCAGCCCGGCCAGTGCCGCCACCGCGGCCACGATGACGAGAATGTCTGCTGCGCTCATCGCAATCCTCCCTGCAACGTCATCGCCATGCTGCCAGCATATACCCCCCGGGGGTAGTGACTATGGGCGGGCAGGCCCGGGACCTTCGGCCCCCAAGCCGTCGGCTGGGCTTGGCTGCACGCCGGCCGGGCCGCGCGGCCGGGTAGCGGGAGCAGCACCTTCGGATGAGGTTTCCCGGCAGCGCCGGCCTGGCGGGCCGGAGGTCAGGTGATGTAGCCGATGATGCCCATCATCCCGGACAGCTCGTGGTAGACGTTGTGGCAGTGCGTCATCCACTGCCCAGGGTTGTCGGTGTCGAAGTCGCAAGTGACCGTCTGCCCGGGGAGCACGTTGACGGTGTCCTTGAGCGGCCCGGTGCCGTTGACCCGGAATGTGTGTCCGTGGATGTGCATCGGGTGCCACATCTTGGTGGTGTTCACCCAGGTGATCCGCATCCGCTGCGACTGCCGGACCCGGACCAGGCGGGGGTAGGACGGGCCGAGGAACTCATCGCCCATCGGGTACATCCGGCCGCCGAACCCCCACGAGTAGCTGCCCATGTTGCCGGTCAGTTCCTGCCGCGACACCATGTCGGGCTGACCGCCCGGCGGGGCCGCCGACGCGGGCGGCTGCAGCTTGCGGTAGCCGCGCAGCACCCCGGCCAGCTCCGCGGGCCGTACGCCGGGAGCGGGCACCGCGCCCGTGCCAGTGCGGACCACTGCCAGCGCGGTGGCGTTCTTGCCTTCGGCGTAGGCGACCAGCGGGAACACGCCGTCCTTGAGGGTGACGAGCACGTTGTACCGCTCGGCCATGCCCATCAGCAGGGCCCGGGTGCGGACCGGCTGGCAGGGGTGCCCGTCGGTGTGCGTCACGGTCATCACGTGGCCGCCGAGGGCCACCCGGAACGCCGTGTCGCCTCCCGCGTTGAGTATGCGGATCCGGACCCGCTGGCCCGGCTTGCCAGTGAACACGTGCGGGGCTGTGGGGACCCGCCCGTTGATCAGGTAAGCCGGGTACCGAACGTCCCCGGCGTCCCCGCCGAGCAGCGGGCTGGTGGCCCCGGAAAGTAGCACGCCCCCGCCGCCCTTCGGTCCCATGGAGCCCATGGAGCCGCCGCTCATCCCGCCCATGCCCTGCCTGAGCAGGGCGTGGACCTTGTCGGGGGTGTAGCCGCGCACCCCGTCAATCCAGTCGTCGATGACCACCAGCCACTCCTGGTCGTAGCCGCCAGGCTCGGCGGGATCCTCGACGATCAGCATCCCGTACAGGCCGCGGTCTATCTGGGTGCCGACATGCGGGTGGTACCAGTACGTGCCCGGCTCGGCGGCCTTGAACTGGTAGGTGAAGCTCCCGCCGGGCCGGATCGGCTGCTGGATGACCAGAGTGCCGTCCATGTCGTTGCGCAGCGCCACCCCATGCCAGTGCACGGTCGTCGGCTGCGGAATACGGCTGGTGAAGGTGACCCGCACGATGTCGCCCTTGGCCACGCGGATCACCGGCCCGGGCACCACCCCGTCATAAGTCCAGGTCCGCACCACCGGCCCGCCCAGGTCCACCTCGCCCGCGACCAGTTCGATGGCCCGGGAACGGACCCGGCCGGTGGTGAACCTGGCCTGTTCCGCCTGCGCCACCAGCGGGCTACCCGGCAAGACCAGCGCCCCCGCCCTCGCAGGCGCCCCAGAAGGGCCGGTGCGGGCCGTGCCCGTCACCCCGTACGCCGTCCCGGGCCGCGTACCGCCCGACTCGCACCCGCCGAGCACCGCCGCGCTGGCGGCAGCCAGCCCTCCGGCCAGCCCGGTCCGGAGTACCGTCCGCCGATCGATGTCGTGCACCAGCATCCTCCGGCGCGTGCGCGCAGGCTGTGTCGGGAACCACTCTGGTCAGCAAGGCGCTGGCACCGGCCAGGTAACCTCGTCCGGCCCGCCGGCCCGCCGCAGGTGGTTACGTTACCCGGCCGGGGTATGACCCGTGACCAGATCGAAATAACCCGGCCCGTTCGGAATCATGGAAAGTTTTCACCTTCGTTCAGCTGCCCAAGCACCTCGCTTAGGCGATCGCAGTGCTCCGCACCACGGCCACCACGATGATGACCTGCCAGGGGAGCGGGATGCCCTGCATTCACACCACCTCGTTGCGAGTTTCGCCAGAGCGTGGCGGCCGGTACGGCTGGCGAGGGCCGGGCCCACGGCTCATGGTGTCGTCCTTCGCGGGTACCTGTTAGGGCCGGACTTCGTAGTGGAGGTTGGCGGGGTCGCCGACATCGTGGAGCTGGAAGCGGCTGAACCCCGCCTGACGGCACATGCGTTCCAGCCGTGACGGCGGCAGGCCCAGCGTGCCCAGCCCGACGCCGCCGGATTCGGACAGCCCGGACGGCAGGCACGACGCGACGGAGTTGCCGTACAGCATCGCGGCGACCGGGTGGGCCAGGTTGTCCTGCCAGGTCTCCCCGGCCCGGATTTCCTTGACCAGCCAGGTGCCGTCGCTGGTGAGGCACCGGCGGATGGCCCGTGCCGCCTCATCCGGGCGCGGCATGTCGTGCAGGCAGTCGAAGGTGAGGACTAGGCCGAACAGTGGCTCGTCCGGTAGCTGACCGGCGGACCGCTGGTGGAAGGCCACGTTAGCCAGTCCTCGCTCGGCGAGGTTGCCGCGTGCCCGCGTGATCGCGTACTCCGACGGATCGTAACCGTCGAAGCGGGAGCGCGGGAACGCCGCGGCGAGAGTGAGCAGGGCGATGCCGCTGCCGCAACCGACGTCGGCGACGCGAATCCCGGACTCCAGCCGCCGGGTGACGCCATCCAGCGCCGGCAAGATCGTGGGCACCAGTGCCAGCCGCGACCAGGGACCGAGCATGCGCTCGACCTTGGCGGCAGCGGCGGGGCCGAAGTCATCGAAGCTGAGGCCGTCGCCGGTGCGGAACGACTCGGCCAGCCGGTCTACGGTCTGCTCGGCGGCGACGGCGCCCTGAAAGGCGCCGGCCGCGAACCACACGCTGCCCTCCTCGTCGGCCAGCAGCTGTGCGGCCTCCGGGGTGAGCCGGAAGACCTGCCCGTCAGCGGTGTCGAGCAGTCCGGCGGCGGCCTGACCACGCAGCCATTCCCCTGCCGACGAAGGTGGCGTGGCCGGGGAGCCCGCATCAGCGGTGGCGGTCATCGCGCGCTTGTTTCGGCGGGCGGGCGAGCCTGGCCGTTGGCGGGCCGACCTTCGCCCTGCAAGACCGCCAGGCGTCGCCGGTACTCCTCCTCGTCGATCTCGCCGCGGGCAAACCGCTCGGCGAGCAGCCGCTCCGGAGACTGCGGCGATTCCAGGGACTGCAGCGGTCGCGGCTCCGCGGGCGGCTGGCCGCCCCGGCCGAAGTGGCGAACCAGCATCACAATGCCGAAGATCACCGTGCCCCAGAACAAGATCATGCTGACGGTCATGAGCGCATACCCCCAGCCGCTCATCCCGCTGCCATACCAGTACATCATCGTGATCATCTCCTCGCGGCCAGAGGTTTCCCGGGCCGCTTAGTCACGATGTCTGCCATTACCCCCTAGGGGTAGTGACCTCGGTCCCCTCACCCCCGGGTCGATAGACCTGCTCCTGGCGCTACCCGGGAGACCGACGTGCCCGCTAGGGGCCCTTTTATCCGGTGGCCGTCGGTCATGATTCCTGCGGGCAGGCCGATCCGCAGGATCAGCGCGAGAGCACACGACACCAGGGTCACCGTGGTAGTGACTGGGCTCCGGTCCCTCATGGGTGGCATCGGGTGAACAGCCACCTGGTGTAGGCGGACCGCCTCCTCGACGAACTCGGACACGGCCCTGCTACCAGACGGTGAACATGACGGCAGATCGCACCACGATCACCCGCTGGCGTCGCGCCACCGGCACACGACTCGGTTGTTAGACTCGGACAGCGGCGCAGGTCACATAGTGATCTGCGTCGGCGTGGGCACCAGGCATGCGGCAGGGGCCGCGCGGGCCGGCCGGGCCTGGCCGGTCCGGATCGAAGCGCGGCTGAGTGACCTGGGCGCGGTCGACGAGGTATCGGTCTTGCCCCTAGTGGAACGGCTTGTGCCCGAGGGCGTCGGCCTGACCGGCGAGCCGGGGGGGTCCTACCTGATCCAGGCGGGCGGGATGCGGGTGCTGTTCGACTCCGGCTTGTCCGGCGGCAAGCCACAGTCCGCGCTCGCCTGCAACGCCCCGATACTGGGCGCGCGCCTGGGCGACCTGGACGCCGTGGTGATCTCCCACCTGCACGCCGACCACGTCGGCGGCCTGCAGGCGATGCGCCGCCGCACGTTCGCCTTCGCCGCCGAACCGCTGGAGCCCCGCGGCGTGCCAGCCTACGTGCCCACCCCCATGCAGCACCCCCGCGCCGACGTCGCGGTCACCACCGGCCCGCGCGTGATCGGGCCCGGCCTGGCCGTGCTGCCGCCGCTGCCGCGGATGCTGTTCTGGCCCGGGTACGTCACCGAACAGGCCCTGGTGGTCAATGTCCGCGGCTTCGGCCTGGTCCTGATCAGCGGGTGCGGTCATCCGCGGATCGAGCAGATCCTGGCCGTTACCGAGCAGGTCCTGGACGTCCCCATCCGGGCGGTGATCGGCGGGCTGCACCTGCCGGTGCACGCGGCCGGGACCCCGCTGGTCCCGCAGGCGGTCCTGGGCAACCCGCACCCGCCCTGGCAGCCGATCAGCGAGCGTGACGCCGGGCACGTGCTGGAGCAGATCGAGGCACGCGGGCCGCGGGTCATCGCGCTGTCCGGGCACGACAGCACCCCGTGGACCTACGATGCGTTCCGCCGCCGCTTCGGCGACCGCTACCGCACCCTGCGAATCGGGGAAGAACTGCGGATCACCGCGGCAGACCGCTGAGCCGCCCGTGCGCCGGGCGCGAACACGATGCTGCCTGGTCGCGGCTTAAGTGGTCGGCTGGGGCGGGCAGGTGGATCAGCCGGTGGTCGGGGGTGAGAGCCGGCGGATCAGCAACATGGTCTTGTCGGCGTCGGATGGCCCAGAAACCACGGTGATGCCCGCCCCCGGAATCGACGCGATGACCTCGTCCAGGATTCGGCGGCCCGCGCGCACGACGGTCACCCGACGAACTCCGCCTTCTCCCGATCACTCGCTGGCGGCCGGGAGGGTCGTGCGGAGGGGGAGGATGAGGACGAAGGTGGCGCCGCGCCCGGGCCCGGGTGAGGATGCGGTGACGTCGCCGCCGTGGGTGCGGGCGATGTTGCGGGCGATGGTGAGCCCGATGCCCGAGCCGGCGGAGCGGCGCGGCTGCCCGGGGGCGCGGTAGAACCGCTCGAACACCCGCTCCA
>WNGL01003093.1_pt1 | contig 20046 bp, 19 predicted proteins | sample 5400591 | NCBI WGS metagenome assembly WNGL01 (sample SAMN13153377, study PRJNA577476) | soil metagenome | isolation source: 80 cm soil or saprolite under Garry oak tree replicate 1 | place: USA:California | collected 2016-06-15 | reverse complement strand
AACCTGTACACGGAGCTGCTTGATTCGGCCCTCGATCTCACTGGCCTTGCCGGCGCCCGCAACGATCGTAGTGTTGTCCTTGTCGATAGTCACCTTCTTGGCGCTGCCCAGCTCTTCGATTTTCACATTCTCGAGCTTGCTGCCTAGGTCCTCGGTGATGGCCTCCCCACCAGTAAGAATGGCAATGTCTTCAAGCATGGCCTTGCGGCGGTCGCCAAAGCCAGGGGCTTTTACCGCCGCGCACTGCAGTGTGCCGCGCAGCTTGTTCACCACCAGAGTCGCCAGGGCTTCGCCCTCAACATCCTCAGCGATGATCAGTAGCGGCTTGCTCAATTTGGCTGTTTGTTCGAGCAAAGGCAGCAAGTCCTTCATCGAGCTGATCTTCTTCTCGTGGATCAGGATACATACGTCCGCGAGTACGCATTCCATACGCTCCGGGTCGGTCACAAAGTAGGGCGAGAGGTATCCGCGGTCAAATTGCATGCCCTCGACTACTTCGAGGGTGGTCTCCATCGTTTTCGATTCTTCGACCGTAATAACGCCGTCCTTGCCGACCTTCTTCATCGCCTCGGCGATGATGCTGCCCACCTGCTTGTCGGTGTTGGCACTGATGGTGCCAACCTGCGCGATCATGTCGCCCTTCACCTCGCGGGAGAGCCTCTTGATCTCCCCGACGGCGACTTCCACGGCCTTATCAATGCCGCGTTTCAGCGCCATCGGGCTCGCGCCTGCGGCAACCGTTCGTACACCCTCACGGAAGATTGCTTGGGCCAGCACGGTCGCGGTCGTGGTGCCATCCCCAGCCACATCCGAGGTCTTAGACGCAACCTCGCGCACCATCTGTGCACCCATGTTCTCGAGCGGGTCTTGCAGCTCGATTTCCTTTGCCACCGTCACGCCGTCTTTTGTAATGATGGGCGCCCCGAACTTCTTCTCGATCACCGCATTACGCCCCTTCGGGCCGAGCGTGATCTTTACCGCGTCAGCCAGAATGTTGACTCCGCGCAGGATCGCTTGCCGTGAATTCTCGCCAGTTACAATTTGTTTTGCCATTTGACCTCACCCCTCCCGGGTGATTGAGCACTTCTTCCCCGTCCGAAATCCTCGGCTCGGGTGAAAACTACTTCTTGCCGGATACCGCCTTGGCCATTCCGCTCAGTTTCAACAAGATTTCCTCCTCGCGCAGGATCAAATACTCCTGGTCGTCGATGCTGATGTCATTGCCGGTGAATTTGCCAAACAAGATCCGGTCGCCCACCTTTACGTCCAGCGGGACACGACGGCCCTTTTCCATCCTGCCGGCTCCGATGGCCATTACTTCGCCCTCTTGGGGCTTTTCTTTAGCCGTATCGGGGATAATGATCCCGCCCTTCGCGGTTTCTTTCTCTTCCAGCCTTCGTACCAGAACGCGGTCATGTAACGGGGTAACACTTACACTCATTTTTCTAACCTCCACATAATCCATTTCTCTAACACGCCCAAAGATTGCCTTTTACAATCTACTCCGACGACTATGGGCGAAAACTCTTTTGATTCTTCTGCCGCGCCGCTTCGAGGTCGTCGGTTTGCTTTTTCTGACGCTCCTCTTCTCTTTGCGGCCCTTCTTGTTTGTCGAGTTTCACGGATTCGGCAGTGGCAAGTTCAGCTTCTGCATTCGCCCGCTTCGAATAGATCACGAGGCCGAAACCATCGGTAAAAGAAGACCGGACAAGATTGAAGGAATATTGTGAATCTTCCCACGTCGCAACAAGCCTTTGCTTCACATCATAAGAGTCCATCTTCGCGGAGTCGACCTCCGGCACAACATTTGTCGCCGGGCCATAGTTTGCCGAAATCGCACTCATCATATCCGGCGCAGTGAGTCCTTCTATGGAAGATCGATCGTAAGTCAAGGAAATCTTGTAAAGCTCGCCGTTGTAGAAGGAGAAAAGAATCTGTTCAACGGTATCCGCTTGGAATGAAGCCCCAGGAAGGTTCGGCGGCCACCAAGTGAGTTCCTGAATCAGCGCTGGGCGGCTGTGAATCACCTTTACGTCGGCCATCTTTTGGTCAGTACGCTCCAGCACTCTGGTCAAGCTCATCCCAAGAGTAAAGTGCCGATACTTGGAAAGATCCTGTGCACGCAGCAATGGTGCCAACAGGAGCAAGACAGCAAGACAAAGAATCGAACTGCGCATCGTTTTCATTTTCATACCTCCTACGAATTTCTAAGAACTTGAAATCAGAGCCACATGTTGCACTGTAGCGACTTCTCTGTTTGCAGCGACAAAGGGCATTGTCTGGACCAAATCCTTTGCAGGGACCAGGCCAACACAGCCTGACAAGCCAACAGCAGTCCTGAGTTTAGGCCGGACCCTCTAGTTTCCGTGTGGCACGACTCTTAGAGTTGTCGGGCGTAAACCCTTCTGCCGTTCACATAAGCGGCGAGCATAGTCACAAGCACTGCGCCAACCATTGCAACCAGCGCTGTAATGACCGTTCCACTGTTGCCAACGAAGCCCGCGGAGCGCATCAGCAATCCGCCTACCACGGCACCACCAACGCCCATGAGGATGTCCATAAACGGACCATACCCATTACCTTGAAAAACTCTTCCTGTTCCCCACCCAACAACTGCCCCAATGACAATCCATGCGAGTAAGTACATACATTCCCCTTTGCCGAGTCAGCGTCTTAAAACTGGGACAGACTTGGCTTGCCCCTCGGATCAACTAACAGGCTGGCCTTACGCGGCTGCAGCTAGCGTAGTCGCGCTCTTGTGAAAGGTTGAATTTAAGGTCTCGTAGGTATCGACGTTGGGAGTCCCTTCGATCAGCCCGGCCAGCTTTTTCAATACGGCGGGATACGTTTCACGGCTGTAGGTTTCCGCGTTCGATGCCTTGTCCCAAAGGCTGATACTTGTTACCGCGTCCTCGCTGGGCGCAAAGAATGTGATCACGTCCTGGAATCCGTTCTCCTTGCGGAGCGTGGGAATGACTTCTTCTTCCATCAACTGGCTGAATTTTGAAATGCTGTTCGGTTTTAGAAGTATGGTCGCTTTACGTACAAACATAGGACTATCCTCGGTTTCTTGGTCAGCTGTCAGGGGGAAGCAACTCTTCCAGGAGGCAGATGAGCAGAACGGCGAGATGACGGACACTCTTCTGCCCGCCTAGAGTTCCTGCCACGATCGCACTTGATCGCCGTCCACTGATAAATCCTATTCGTAGTGAAGACAAATAACTGTCCAAAATGAGACAGTCTGTGAGGAAGCTTCCTGGCAGGCCAGCGACAGCGCTGCAATTCCTCGATGCTACATGGTGCCGTCTGTTCTGGATTGAACAGGAGTGAAGGGAAACTCTCAAGACAGTTGACTGTTCTCTTTTGCACAGTTTTGTGCGTAACCTACTTGGTAAAATTAAAAGGGTTGTGGAGTGCCCGTGTAGAGGGGCGTTCCCACTTGAAAATGAAATCAAAAAAACTAAATAAGAATGGAAATGGAAAGGCCCACACTTTCGACCCGCAGGTTTTCCTCGACACCGCCGGCGTGGCGAGAAAAGTTGCAGAATTTCGGAGAAACGAATCGATCTACACGCAAGGCGAGGCTGCAAATAGCGTCATGTACGTCCAGAGGGGCGGCGTGAAATTCTCCGTTGTAAACGGATCTGGAAGAGAAGCGGTAGTCGCGATGTTTGGCCCAAGTGATTTTTTTGGCGAGGGCTGCATGGCGGGCCAGACGGTTCGGATGGGGACGGCTACAGCCATTACACCAACCACGCTTCTCGTGATTGAGAAAGACGAGCTGTTGCGCGTACTCCATGCAGAGCATGAGTTATCCGACCACTTCATCCGATACATGCTCGCGCACAACATCCAAGTCGAAGAGGATCTGATCGATCAACTGTTCAACTCCAGCGAAAAGCGCCTGGCGCGCACGCTTCTGCTTCTCGCACGTTATGGAAAACAAGCTCAGCCGGACCGCATACTTCCGAAAGTCTCGCAGGAGACCCTGGCGGGCATGATCGGTACCACGCGTTCGCGCGTAAACTTCTTCATGAACAAATTCAGGAAACTGGGCTTCATCGAATACAACGGCAAAATCAAGGTCAACAAATCATTGCTGACAGTTGTCTTGCACGAGTAAGGCCGCAAAGTGTCTCTATTGACCGGGCGCATTCCCGGATCCTGTAGCAAAGCTCGTTCGCCAAAGCACATCCAATGCGGATAGCCTGTTGGTAGCAATGCGGTGGTTTCTCCCGCGCGTCACGGATTCACAGGAGGTCGAATGCCGCTGCCGAAAACAATACCGTTGACAGAAACCGTAGACCTAATGGACTCGGCCTCTCTCGTATTGGAAGAGAAGACAGTCGAGCTCACGCTTCCATCGCTGCGCCAGGTACTTCCAGGGAGAATCGCGGTCGTGGGGAACTACCTTCCGCGACATTGTGGCATTGCGACGTTCACTACAGATTTATGCGATGCCATCCATTCGGAATACGGTGCGGCGGAACTGCTGGCACTCCCGGTTAACGATACTGATGAGGGTTACGCCTATCCGGCCAGAGTGCGGTTCGAACTGTCGGAAGATAACCTCGCTTCCTACCGGCAGGCCGCTGACTTTCTGAATTTCAGCCGTATCGATTTGGTTTGCCTGCAGCACGAATATGGAATTTTTGGAGGACGAGCCGGCGGACACATCCTGGAGCTACTGCGGCGACTGCAAATGCCTGTCGCAACTACGTTGCACACGGTACTTCGCGATCCAAATCCCGACCAGCGGGCGGTGATGGAAGAGATTGCGGCCCTTTCGGACCGCATGATCGTCATGAGCAGGCACTCCGCAGAGATCTTACAGGAAGTGTTCCACGTTCCGAGCAACAAGATCGATCTGATTCCGCATGGCATCCCCGATTTGCCCTTCACCGATCCAAATTTCTACAAGGACGGCTTCGGAACGGAAGGAAAAGATGTTTTGCTCACGTTTGGCCTGCTGTCGCCCAATAAGGGGATAGAAAATGTTATCCAGGCTCTGCCAAAAATCCTCTCGCATCACAGCAATGTTGTTTACATGGTTTCCGGCGCAACTCACCCACATATCCTGCGGCGCGAAGGCGACAAATACCGGGTTTACCTGCAGAACCTGGCGAAGGGTCTCGGAGTTGAGTCCAATGTTATCTTTCGCAATCGCTTCGTGACTCCCCGAGAAATGGTTGAATTAATCGGCGCGGCGGACATTTACATCACGCCTTACAAACATAAAGCGCAAGTCGTTTCCGGCACGTTGGCGTACGCTTTGTGCGCGGGCAAGGCCATCATTTCGACGCCCTACCTGCATGCGATCGAACTCCTGGACGACGAGCGCGGCACACTTGTTCCTTTTGATGATCCTGAAGCTATAGCCGCAAAAACTGTTGAACTTCTGGGCGACGATACCGCCAGGCACGCCATGCGGAAACGCGCTTATCTATACGCGAGAGACATGGTGTGGAATCGCGTAGCACAGAAATATATGAAGAGTTTTGAACGCATCTACAACGAGCGCTTGCGAAATCCACGCGCCACATTCTTGGCGCAAAACACGGAAAAGACTCTCGACCGGCTTCCCAGCATAAAGCTGGATCACCTGGTTCGAATGACCGACCAGACGGGAATCGTCGAGCACGCGGTTTTCGTGGTCCCGAACTATCCGGAAGGTTACACAACCGATGACAACGCACGCGCACTGATAGTAGCCATTCTTCTGGAAGAGTACGGAGCCGGAGCACCAACAGGCGCGGCCGATCTAGCTTCCCGATATCTAGCCTTTCTGTGGCTTGCTTTTGATCCAACCACGAAACGGTTCAGAAACTGCCTGAGTTACGAACGCCAATGGCAGGAGCGGGAGGGCTCGGAAGATAGTCACGGGCGAGCCCTGTGGGGATTGGGAACTGTTCTCGGCAGATCCAAAAACGCAGGATGGAGAGGAGCTGCTGGGCGCATGTTTGAACTTGCTGTTCCCGCAGCCATCGAGTTTACGAGTCCCCGTGCCTGTGCTTTTGCCCTGCTGGGACTGCAGGAGTATCTCGATTCGTTCCCCGGAGATCGCGCGGCTCTCAGCGCGTCTGAGACCCTGGCAAATCGCTTGCTGAATTCATTTCGATCCTACCGATCCGATGACTGGAAGTGGTTTGAGGATGGACTGGCATACTCAAATGCGCGATTGCCGCAGGCTCTGATTCGAGCGGGAATGCGCTCCGGGAACGAAGAGATGGTTTCGGCGGGGCTCGAAGCTTTGGATTGGCTGGTCGCGATTCAGCGTTGTGAGGTAAAGGGCCATTTCGTGCCGATCGGATCGCAGGGCTTTTATTCCATGACGACCGAGAAGGCCCGCTTCGACCAACAACCTGTGGAAGCCTGTGCAGTCATCTCGGCGTGCTTGCAGGCCTATCGTGCTACCGGAAAAAGCCGGTGGCGCAAAGAGGCCTGGTCCGCCTTTAATTGGTTCCTGGGAGACAACGATCTTCAGATTGCGCTCTACGATCCGACTACCGGGGGTTGCCGAGACGGCTTGCATCCCGACCGGGCAAATGAGAATCAGGGCGCCGAGTCGACCTTGTCCTTTTTGATGGCGCTGCTGGAACTGCGTAAGTTGGAACAAGCCGACGGCACAGAAAACAAGCTGTGACGAGCAGGGCGGTCACTTTAGCCTGAACAGGATCTCGAGAGAGCAATTCAATGAGTACCGTGAAAACCTCTATGAAAGCAACGATGAATCAATACGAAACGCTATTCTGCCGGCACCCAGCGAATCCCCTCTTGACGGGAAAGGACTGGCCCTATTCCATCAACAGCGTTTTCAACGCCGGCGCAACACTTCTGGCTGATGGTTCAACCCTGCTGCTTTGCCGCGTGGAAGATCGCCGGGGGCTCTCTCACTTGTGCGCTGCCCGCTCGGCGAACGGCGTCGACGGATGGCAGGTCGATCGCGAGCCGACGCTCGTGCCTAATCCCGAGCAATACCCCGAGGAGGTCTGGGGCATTGAAGATCCGCGCCTCACCTACGTGCCGGAACTCAAGAAATTTGCTGTGGCGTACACCTCCTATTCTCGCAGTGGTCCCGGCGTGTCTTTGGCTCTCACAGAGGATTTTCGAAGCTTCGAAAGATTTGGTGTCGTGATGCCGCCGGACGACAAGGACGCGGCACTGCTGCCTCGAAGAATCAATGGATTCTGGGCATTGATCCATCGACCTATGACAGCTCTCGGTGCTCACGTATGGATTTCCTACTCTCCGGATCTGCGTCACTGGGGGAGTCACAAGCTCATGCTGGAAGCCCGCCGTGGAGCCTGGTGGGACGCCAACAAGATTGGCATGTCGCCTCCGCCGATCGAAACGTCAAGGGGATGGTTGATGATCTATCACGGCGTGCGAAGAACGCCATCAAGCTCCATTTATCGGCTGGGTCTGGCGCTGTTCGACCTTCAACAGCCCGATAAGTGCTTGACCCGCGGGGATTCCTGGATGTTTGCGCCTGAGGCCGAGTACGAGCGTCATGGAGACGTCCAAGACGTCGTATTTCCCTGCGGCTACACCTTGGCAGCGGATGGGGACACCATCAATCTCTATTACGGCGCTGCCGATTCAAGTATCGCCTTGGCGCATGGAAGCATTCGCGCGCTCCTGGGCTGGCTGGATGCCAACGGCCATTCGGAACACAGTGGAGATCGACGTCACAAATGAGCTTTTGACAGGACTGCCACAACATCCTCGTTACATGCACTCACACATAGTTTTCTCGGTGGGCGAATCGTGTGTATTTGATGACCTGATAAGATTGGGGCCAAACTTCCATTTCGGCTTTGTGGCATATCCGATTGCACCATGGTTTTGAACTACACCGGTGTGGTTTTGGCTTGACCGCGCCCGCTGGAGATTGTTAGAAAGATAGTTGAAGAACAAATCCGGCAGGAAACAACGACCAAACAGGATCAAGGAACCAAGAAGAAACGTTGGCAATAGATCTCTTGTGGCAGCAAGAAGATTCTATGGCTAGGTCTAGCACATCTTCTCAGATGGAAGTGTGGAAGCAATCGTGAATCACCGCAAAAAAAAATCCAAGAATATCCCTCGGGGAACACACGGATTTGATGCCCAAGCCTTTCTCGATTCGGCCGGCGTGACGAGAAAAGTCAGAAAGTTTAAAAGAGCGGAGCTCGTCTACTCTCAAGGTGATGCTGCTAAGAGCGTAATGTACATACAAGAAGGCGGCGTCAGGCTCTCCGTGGTTAGTGAAGGCGGCAAAGAGGCCGTCGTCGCGATGCTGGGATCGGGCGACTTCTTTGGTGAAGGGTGTCTGGCAGGTCAGTCCGTCCGTATGGGGACGGCTACCGCGATTACGCCCAGCACTGTGCTCGTCATTGAGAAGAGCGAAATGTTCAAGGTGCTTCATGAACAGCACGCCCTTTCCGACCGGTTCATCACTTTCATGCTGGCGCGGAACATTCGAATCGAGGAGGACCTTGTCGATCAGCTATTCAACTCCAGCGAGAAGCGCCTGGCCCGCACGCTTTTGTTGCTTGCCCGTTACGGCAGAGAAGACCAACCCCACGGAGTGCTTCCCAAAGTATCGCAAGAAACGCTGGCGGAGATGATCGGCACAACACGTTCACGGGTCAATTTTTTCATGAACAAATTCAGGAGATTGGGCTTCATCAGGTATAACGGCGGTCTTCAGATCAACACTTCCCTCTTGAGCGTTGTGCTGCACGAATGACGCAAGCCACCACGCCCACCATCGGGTGTCTGAAACTTACGTTTGGTAATTTCCGACTGCAGTCCGAATTTGTGCGCTTAAAGACTAGTTCACGGAAACTGGCCAATTCCCACGCAGGCCACAATTGCCTTGACGGTCTGCCTCAATGCCAAGCTTGATCGCAATTGCGGCCAGGCACTTTGCCCGTTCAATCAATTGAAATTCGCTGGCAGACGGGCTCCGTGGAACGCTACAGTACATCTCCAGAGATCCGAGCAGTTCGTCATTCTCCGCAACCACGCGTTCAGAACAGAAAGGATACAGACCAAAAAACGTTGCGTTCATGGCAGTTGCAGCAAGATCGCTTGCATCGTCCCCTGGCAGGGAGATGAGCGAAACTACGTTGCCAATCTGACAATCGAGAGCACTGCAGATTCCATTCAGCACTTCCGCGAGGGGCGCACGCGCGGAAATCGATTGAAGGAGTTGTTCTTCCGCTCCCAATAAATATTGGGGCTTGTCGTCAAAATTGCGATGCGGTTTGTGTTTTTGCGTTCTATCGCGTGATCCGGAATCATATTCGTTCATCTGCGCCTCCCCCTCAGGTCGTGCTCAAATCAAGTGAGCGTAGTGCCGGATACTGGGAGCGGTCTATTCATGACGCGCTCCCTCGGCCGATGCATGCAGCTTTCTTTTCACCCGTGTACCTTCTGGCTAACGCCCGTCGTGATCGTGGTCCGGATGACGGTGACGCCACTTCCAATACGCCCTTTGCTCCTTCTCTCTCATTTCCGCAAACGGCCGATACTCTCTGTGTCTCTCCCCCAGGTACAGACGATAGGAGTGGTCTTCGTTGTCATTCCAATTGTGATAATCCCTGTGGTCACGGTCATAGAACCGGTTACGGTCACTGTCGTCCCGACGGTGTTCTTCTTGGCGTCCATTGTCCTGCGGCCTGGTCGCAGCCATCATTGCCGTTGGAGCGGCAATGGCTGCAGTAAGCAAAGGGAACTGAAAAGATATCGATGGCTACGGTGCACGTCGTCTTCCTCCTGGCTTGAGATTTCCGTCTCGGAAACCTCGGCACGCAGGGAGCATGCATCTGTAATCTCGTTGAAGATGTTCGATACCGCACATCTGCTGAACTCATTCGAATTCATTCGCGGCCGCCGCAAAACCCTGGATTCGGAATGGGTAGAGGCGATCAAGTACGCTGACCGGCCCCGGCAGCTTTTGCCCGCTTTTCTTTCATCCCGTACAGGGCCCTGTCCGCCGCGTACAGCAGGGTCCCAATGGTATCGGCATCCTTTGGATAACTGGCAACCCCCACGCTGACGGAAAGCATTGGCTCCTCATTGTCCTTCGCAAGAAGATCGCAAATCCGGTGCGCTACTAATGTAGCGGCGGCCATGCTTGTCTCGGGGAGTACCAGCGCAAACTCGTCCCCGCCATGGCGTGCTGCGGTGTCGATACCGCGGCAGCAGTCCAGCAGGATCTGTCCGAGTCTGCAGAGCGCTCGATCCCCCGTCAGATGACCAAACTGGTCGTTAGTCTTCTTCAAGCCATCGAGGTCCAGCAATACCAAAGAGAATTCTCTGCCGGTTCGTTGGGATCGGCAGATCTCCGCGTGCAGCACCTCGAAAAGACGGCGATGATTGGCTAAGCCAGTCAGCGAATCGGTCGATGCCTGAAGGCGCAACTGATCCTCAAGCGTTCTCTGTTCTGTGACGTCTACGGCGATTATTTCGTGGCCCGCAAAGTTCCCGCAATCGTCGTGGACGCCCCGGCCGCTCAATCTCACCTTCAGGGTTGTTCCGTCCTTGCGCTTCCATTCTAGTTCGACCGGCTCCATCTGCTTTTTCTCGGGCGAGCGTGTTCCCAATGGCGGGCCGTTGGGCAAACTTGGAATGATCCCGGGCTTATGATTTCCCGCGAGGAGTTGTTCTTTCGACTCATACCCGAGCATCGTTAGCAATGCTTGATTTACGTCGAGCAATTCTCCTCCAGCGTCACACCGGTACACTCCGTATGCCGGATTGTCCACGAGCGCTCTATACAGAGATTGCGAATGCCTCAGGGCTTTCTTGGCTTCTCGTAGTTCATCGCGCAATTTCTTTTCGTTCAAGACTCGGCGAACGGTCAGTGGCAATTGGGCGAGATGCTCTAGCTCAACGTAATCGAAAGCGCCATCGGCAGTTAGATGCACGATGGATTCATTTCCCATGGCCGTGGTCACGAACAGCAAGGGGATCTCCTGCACTGTTTGACGGAGGAGTTGCAAAGCTTGTGATCCCTTCCAATTCGGGCTGGGGTACTCGGCAACAACTACATCGTAAGATTGGAGGCGGAGCTGTTTTGCGCACTGCGCTAAAGTCAAGACGAAATCGGCGCTGACAGTGAATTGCGCTTTCTTGAGTTCTTCCAGGCAGTTGTCAATCACGTCTGCATCGCGGTGGACGAAAAGGGCGCGGAGGGGACGGCGTCTGTGGGAAGCCGTGTTCTCCGGACGGCCACTCCTTTGATCAGACTGGATTTTGTTCTGAGCCAAGTGTGACATTGATGCCATGCGCAATCAGCGAAGCCGCGTAGGAACATTAAGTAAGCGGCTAGGATGTGGACCCCCATGCTCACCATACGATGCCAAGATAATGGAGTCTGTTCAATTTTGCACAATCGCCCTGCCATGCAACCACCACGCGGCACCCCAGTCGGCGCGTCACGGCCTTGCTTGGTACGAGTTTGACTTGAACTGGTACGGAATCATGGCATTACGAAGGCTCTGCCTCGCGTGGGATATTAAGCTTCCACGGCTTCGAGTGATGAAATTCCGCACGCCCACCCCGCAGACGGACAAAATGCTTGAGGAAAGTTCTGAAAGACGGCAGCCGAATTGATGAGAACTACGGTGGCGTTTCCCATTTTTGTCTCAAGGCTTTTGTCCACTCAGAGGTTCTTGCTGCCCTCCTGCTTTTTCCGCTCCCGGCTCTTAAGAGTCCTATCGAGGAAACCAACCGCTCCGACCCATACAGTGGCCGCGCAATAGCCTGCGATGACATCGCTTGGGTAATGCACTCCCAGATAAATGCGCGAGAGTCCAATCATTCCAACCAAGAGCGCAGCAGTGATCCAGACGCAGAATTTAGCACCTCGTCCGCGCACACGTCCGGCGAGAATCGCGGCCAGTATTCCGTAAAAACAGGTTGAACCAAGCGCGTGGCCGCTCGGGAAACTATACGAGCTCGGCGTAGGACCGAAAAAGGCGACAGGGCGAGGGCGATGGAATGCATGCTTCAATAGCACATCGAGCGCAGCTACTCCAAGCATCGTGATCGCCAGTAAGGCAGCCGTTCGCGTGTGACGAAAGTAGAGAGACACGCAGACCGCGACCAAGCACATCGTGGTCACTGCCGCGACTGACCCAAGGAATGAGAATACCTGCATCAACCGCGTAAGGCCGGGTGTAGCGAGATGGTGCACGGCAATTCGCACGAATGTGTCGAACTGCTGAGTGTCCCCCTCGAGCATCTCTTCCGCCAGCCACCCGAAAATGAAAAGGGCTGTCGCGGCGATCAGTAGGGCGCCAAGAAGCAAGAGTCCGCTTTTTACTTTTTTGGGCTTGTTCATGTCGTTGGATTTGAGAGAATCCGGAATCTTACCTGCTGACAATCGATTGGTCGATCACAACTGGATTCCGCCGAGAACGCGCTTCTCCTAAAGGCGGCACAATTCTTAAAGAGGCAGCTGCTCAACTACCGAGGTTTTTCTACTATGTCTACGTCCTTATCGCCTTTCCCCTTGGAAAATACCGGGCTATCGATCGTTCCATTGATTCGAAAGGGAAACTGCAGCTTACCGTCTTTTAATGCGGCTCCGGACATCCGCGCAACGGTGTTGGTGAAGAAGCTCTCCTTGGTTGTAATCTCAGCCAACCCGCGATAGTTCAACTCGTCAGAACCTGAGACGCTAACACTGCCCGAGCCATCCACATCGACGCCGTAGCCGTCGAGGTCTATAACCCTGCTCGAAATCCGCTGATTGTCCAGCTCCAGATCCGTGGTGATCAAATTAAACGAGGAAGGATCATTTTTCGCCGGGCCAAGATCGTTGAAGTGCGCAAGCTTCATCAAATTCGCGTTGAGCTTGAGACTTGGCATTTGGCCGTTGCGCACGGTCACGTGTCCGGCTCCATGCATTCCTGCCAGCGGGCGGGACGTGTGCTCGATTTCTCCCGCTAATTTTACTTCTCCTTCCATCTTCCCGGTCATCTTTCCACCGCCGTTTGGGAAGGCCGCCAGGAGCTGGGCCACATTGACTCCGCTCACTCGCGCATTGGTCCTAAAGCTTGGATTCTTGCCTGACAAGTCAAAGGTGAGGTCACCTGCGGCACTCCCGCCATACACTTCCGCTTTCACATCCTCGAAAGAAACGTGTCTCGACTCTAACCGCAATTTGGATTCAAGATTTCTCACTTCGACGACTCCGAAGCGCAGAAGACCCGCCTTCAGGCTGCCCTGGCCATCCATCGAGGAAGACGAAGGATTGATAATCCCCACCAGGTTCACCTGTTCCAGATCACAGGAGATCTCGTGGGCTTCGAAAAAGATGGGGCCCGCCGCATCGGATGGGAGTAGGTTCGACGCTATCAGTTGCCCCCGCTTAATTTGTACTCTCGAAATCACTCCGAGAGGAAAGGTGCTCTGCGAAACCTGCGCTTGTGGATTCTCGAAATTCCACGGGCCGTCGGGATCCGAAGTCATATTTAAGACCGGGTCCTCAAGTACCAGCGACTTAATGGCCACCTGCCTGTGCAGGAGCGCAACAACGCTGAGTTCAGCATCGATCCGCGCCACCTGGACCACATAACCGCGCGGAAATATGGGAGGGTTCTTCACGCCGAAATGATCAATGTGAATCGCCACAGGAAAAAAGGTGAGTGTCAGTCGCCCGATTTCGACCTCCTTTCCAGTTTTCTCTTGCAGATAGGAGATAACCTGCGGCCGGTAGCGATCCACTTTAATGAGTGCGGGTCCAACGAAAATAAGCGCGAGCAACAATAACGCGGCGCTTCCAACCACGATTAAGCCGGTTCTTCGACGGACGGCCATAGCGACCTCCAGAATACAGTTGTTTTTGGTGCGACGAGGAGGGCTGCGAGAAGTTAGAACCGCCTCCGCTTCGCAGCAATTAAATCGCGTCGGTCGAGAGGAGCCACCGCTATCTACTCACAGAGTAGGGACCGTCCGCCGCCGGACGGTAGTCCGAGTAAGTGAGGATCCTTGCGATATCGAGACTCTTCAGGAAAAGGATTCTGGCACTCGCTCGCATTTCGAGGTGTCTCGGCACCCAGACCGCGTCCCCGACACACGTCTGCTCCATGATGATGCGCGAGCCACGCTGCACGCGGGCCACGAATAATCCCATCGAGAACGACTGCGTCACCTCGCCGTCGACCTTGATCCAACCGAAGTCCTGCTTGTCGATCCAAAGCTTGCCTTCCACCTTGGAGAACATCTTGCCGTACTTGCCGTGCGCGTGATAACCCGGATGTGGCGTGGCTTGAAGTACGGAGGCCGGCCTGCCGCCGACTGTCTCTTCCCCGATGAGGTGGAAGTCGAAGGCCTCGAGCAGGTCGCGGAGAAAAGACCTGTTTTCCTGGTCCTTGCGGAGCCGTGCGGCCCGCTCGTCAGGCGTTTCATGCTTCAGCTTTTCGAGATCCTCGTCGCTCTTCCGCTGTTCCTTGACGGATGGAAGCTTTCCGTTGTGTTCCATGAGCTGTTCGAAGTGAGCGCCGTTGACAAGAATTATTCTGGTGACGTCCACATTTTCCGATTTCATGTTCCCGAGCGAGTCCAGGCGCTGATCCTCATCACGCTCCATGTACGTGTAATGGTCACGCGCCTGCCAACTGCGCTCGGTGGCCACGATCGACAGTTCCACAATCTGACGTGCGTCCAGGACGCTTGCATCACTCTGAGGTTTCCCCGGCCCGCTACTTTGAGCGAGAAGTGCGGTTGCAGCCGCGACCATGACCAACAGCATTTGCATCCGGATTTTAGTCAGGATTTCCATTTTTGACTCGAAGGCACCGAAGCTGAAACCCCTGAGAATCAGAATCCTTGGATAGCCTAGCGCGTTGAGAGTTGAGAGTCTGTGTCAAAAGGAACAAGTTTAACGTGTGCGGATGGGGACAGACCGCTGTGCTTTAGATTTACTAAAATTACTTGGTTATAGCAATCGAGTCTTTTCGTCGCACCTACCGCCTTCGAGCGAAATGATGTTGCCCAAGTCATTCTACAAACACTTGTTCTCTGCCTTGCTCCTTGGTTTGGCCCGCGACCGCACCCAGCGACATCCCGCGCGCAGCTATTATGGATTCCCATCGAACGCGCCGCCGCCATGTGGTTCACTCCGAGAATTGCCCTGCTCCCCTACTCTGGAACACTCTGGCCACTGAGCGATGGCTGCCATCAAGGTTCGGCAGGTTTCGAGATCACCATCGGGTTCGCATTCAACAAGCGCGCTTCGATAAGTTCATCGAGGTCTTCAACAAGGAACGACCGCACGAGGCGTTAGCCATGAAGTGTCCTGCCGATGTCTATCAGGCCTCGACTCGTCCGTACCAGAGCTTGCCAGACATTGACTATCCTTTCCACGACCAAACCATCGTGGTCACCCATTGCGGCCGAATCTGTCTCGGTCGAAAAAAAATCAATTTCAGCACCGTCTTCGCCGGGCAGGCTGTCGGCATCAAGGAAGTGCACGACGACAATTTGGCTGGTGAGCTTTATGGATTATGATTGGGGATACTTCGATCTGGAGACTCGAGTGCTCGAAAATCCCTTCGGCCCAAAAGTGTTACCTATGTAGCCGGTACATCGTGTAACCCATGTCTCCGGGCCGGACCCTAAAAGATTGGTCGGGGCGAATGGATTTGAACCATCGACCTCCTGGTCCCGAACCAGCGTAACAAAAATCCTAAATGCTTTATCTGGTGTCGCTTAGGGACGAGGACCCGATTTTCTTCCCCTCTTAAATTGTACGTAAGTTGTACGTAGCGCCGGCAAACTTGGACCCTAAACCCTTCGGTTAACCGCCGAACAACCAATTTAATCAGAACTTGCCGGAGTTGGCGCTAATCGAAGGAATTCAGCAAGTTGCGATGAAACGAGACGAATCAATTTCTCCTTCTTTATTCACCTTTCGTTCGCGTTTTGCCGTATTTCACCGCGATTGGTATTACGTTTTTATGACAGATGACTTCACAAGCATTCGTAACTGAACAGAATTAAGTTTCTAGAACATGGCAGGTCTCGCCAGTGGGCTGCGCGAAAAGGCCGAGGCGTCTATCTCCGGAGCGGTCCCGCGGAACGGATGAAGTCGATTAAACTTCCGGATTGATGATAATTCACCAAAAGTGAAGAGAAGCGCGTTTATCAGGATTTGGTGTCGTATGGTCAGTACGTGTTAGTAGCCCACGGGAATGAGTTTATTGTCACGACTCCGGGCCCAAAGCCCCCGGCGCAGCTAGGTGCGGTCGGTTCAAATTTGTAGCTGAAAGTGAAACTGTTCCCAGTCGGCGGCGTTGGCAGGGTGATGCTTGCCTTGCTTGCCGCATCGGTCAGGCTGAATGCGTCACCAATCGCTTTCCTGATAAAGTTAAGGAACTGATGCTCTCTGGCTGGCGTTTGCCAACACTTTGACCGTAGCGATAAAGGCCGCAACCGTAACGCACGCAATGGGAACGCCAGAAATCCCTTTTTCCGCCGTCACGTTTGGAGCATTCTCCGTAAAAATCTTATTTAGGAGCCCGCGGGAGCGTCTAACTCCAAAAAAAACGAAAGCAAACGTTAGAGGACGCCCTGCGCTGAAGAACCGGTTGGTGACGAAACGAGACTCATCCGCCTATAATTTTTGTCGAGCCACATGATCAGAACTTTTGCGAAAACCGCACGTGTGTTCCTCCTTGGCCTGCTGGTGCAGCCGACATGGCCGGCGCCAGTACCATTTCCGCAGACCGAGAGCCTGGCCCTCAAGTCTCAGCGGGCCAAGCAGTTCATGGCGGAAGGCAAATTCGTGGAAGCCATTACGCTCTACCGCGAACTCAACCTGGCAGTGCCCAATAACCCCGGACTGAAGCTAAATCTGGGCATGGCTCTGCATATGGCCGGAAAGAAACGAGAGGCTATCCCGGAGTTGGAAGGGGCGGTCAAACTCAAACCCGACCTTGTGCCGGCGTGGCTCTTTCTGGGCACCGCGCGCCTACAACTGGGAGCAACGACGGCGGCGGTCAAGGCCTTCAAGACCGTTCTGAGCCTGCAGCCGGAAAACCGTGAGGCTTCGCTAATGCTGGCTGAGGCGCTGTCCTCTTTGGGCCGCATCGAGGAAGCAGCCAACCAATATCAGCGGCTCGCTGAGGTCTACCCTGAAAGCCCGCAGGTTTGGTACGGACTGGGGCGCTCGTATGAATCGCTCTCTGCGCAGGCTTTCGAAAAATTACAAGAGATTGCTCCACAGTCTTCCTATTCCCTGGTGCTACTGGGAGAAACGCGCCTTAGGGAACAACAATTTTCGAGTGCGTTTTATCTTTACCGACGCGCATTGGAAGAGAAACCGGCCTTGCGCGGCCTGCATAAGGCACTTGCAGAGATCTATCGGCAAACGGGACACTTGGACTGGGCGGAGACTGAGGAGAAAAAGGAGTCACAAAATTCTTCGCCAGAATGCACCGGCCGGACGCTGGAGTGTCATTTTCTTGCGGGCCGGTATAGCCAGTTAATCGTTGCAGCCAAAGGATCCCATATGCCCGATTCTTTTTACTGGCGGTCACGAGCGTATAACGAGTTGGCCCTCCAAGCATTCACGCAGCTCGGCCAGTTGCCGCCTTCTGCGGAACTGCACGAACTGAAGGCTCACATTTACAACAGCCAGAAAAAATATGCCGAAGTTGCCAGCGAGTGGCGGGAAGCGCAGAAGCTCTCACCGGCTGATGTGGAAATCCAGAAGCAACTTGCCATCAGCCTGAAACTTGCCGAGGACTACAGCGCCGCCCTGCCCCTGTTTCAAGCACTCCTTCGTCAACAGCCTTCTTCGGCCGAACTGAATTATTTGACTGGTGATACGCTGCTCGACTTGCAGCGTGCAGAGGAAGCAATTCCCTTGCTGAAGCACGCAGTCGTTCGCGACCCGAAATCCCTGGCTGCGCACAAATCCCTGGCTCGGGCTGACCTGGCCGAGGGAAAAGCGATTGAAGCAATTCCACACTTGAAGTTAGTGCTACCGGGTGATGAGGACGGCAGCTTGCATTTTCAACTCGCCCAGGCCTATCGAGCAAATGGCCAGACAGAACTTGCTCAGAAAACTCTAGCCGAATATCAAGCGATTCAGAATTCTGCTGCTGCGGCACGCGAGGCAGCCAAGCGCGAGACAGAAATTACAGCACCGTAAATGGGTGAAAGAGCGCGCTAGCTATTTCTCAGGCTCGTGCACTTCGAGGACTTGGTTGGTTGCAACGTTTCGAAGCAGCTGAACAATGCCGCTCGGCCAGCGAATCTCGATTCGCTCGATTTTCTCCAACGGGCCGGTTCCGAAATGTACCAGCGACGGGCTCGAAGAAGCGTACCCGACGGCCGTGGTGACGTGATTGAACTGATTGCCTAACCGGATGTTGGCGCCGATTCCGTCGCGATTGCTTCGCGTGCCGGTTAGCTTCAGGATGAGCCAGTGGTTCGTGTCGGGGCTGACGTTTTGCCAAAGCTCTGCCGGCTCACCAAGCGCGCTGACGACCACATCGATTTTTCCATCCTTATCAAAATCTGCAAAGGCGCTTCCCCTGTGGGCGCGCGCAAGATCAAAGCCCGCTTCCGAGGAAACATCGCTGAACGTTCCGTTCCCAAGATTGGCGAAAAGACTGTTGGGCTGCTTGTAGTGCGTGGATCCAAAAAGATCTATCACATCATTTACATCCGAATTGGCCGTAAACAGGTCCTTCCAACCGTCATTGTTAAAATCGAAGAAACCGTTGCTCCAGCCGCTGCGCGCAGTAGAAAGCGCGGCCAGCCGGCTCTTGTGAGTCACGTCCTGGAACGAACCTTTGCCTAGATTTCGAAATAGCGGAAAGGTTTCGCCGGCCAGCGCCGTGATATTGAGATCGCAGAGACCGTCATTGTCAAAATCCCGAAAATCCGCTCCCATACTGGCCACGGGAAGGCCATTATTGGTTAACGCCACGCCCGCCTGCAGTGCCACGTCTTCAAACGTCCCGTCGCCTCGATTATGGAACAGGAAGTTTGGCAGATTGTCGTTCGTGACAAAAACGTCCGTGAACCCGTCGTTATCGTAATCGGCAAAAGCCACGCTCATGCCGCGGCCGATGTGCGGCGCAATGCCCGCTTTGGCAGTGACATCCTCGAATGTTCCGTCCCGGCGGTTCCGGTAGAGCGTATTGGGTAATCCCTCGAAGTATTTGGGGTGGCAGTAGACGCGCAAGTTGCGGTCACGCTCGCCGCAATAACGATCAAAGTCAGGGGTCCAGTGAGCATAGTTAACGACAAACAGATCCAGCCAGCCGTCATTGTCGTAGTCAAACCAGCCGCCAGCGACGGACCATTTGTCGCTCTTAATTCCCGATTTTTCCGTAACATCTTCGAACTTTCCGTTTCCGAGGTTGCGATAAAGAATGTTGCGGTAGACACCCGCCACAAATAAATCGGTATGGCCGTCGTTGTCATAGTCTGCGGCGGCGGCGCCCATTGAATAGCCCGCACCGGCCACACCCGCCTCCGAGGTAACGTCAGTGAATTTCACCCCGCCGTCGTTTCGATACAAGCGGTTGAAGAACTTTGGCGAGTCTTTCTCCAGGCTTGGAATCGACGCGCCATTCGTGAAGAAAATGTCGATTCGGCCGTCGTTGTTGTAATCAAAGGCCGCGACGCCGCCCGGCATCGTTTCAATCATGTGCTTGCGTGGAGTGGGATTGTTTTGAAGAACGAAGTCCAGGCCAGCACGCTGCGCAACCTCGCGAAAGCGAATAGATGAAACTGTGAAAGACGACTTTGAATCAGCGCTTTTTCGTGGTAGCTGCGGAAGGAGAAACGCACCAGCCCCAGCCAGGAAGTTTCTTCGCGAAAACATTAAGAGCCAGGAGCAAGCTTCGGACGCGCACCAATCCCGGCGCACATTCCGAAATTGCACAGGACTCTTTGGATGGGTTCAACCACGGCCATTGACCAAGCGATCAAAGCGCTTCACCACGTCGCGGAGGTAGGCTTCGTCGCCGCCCTCGAGCTCGGTCACGGCACTGCCCGAGTAACCAATGTCGGCAAAGGCTTGCCGCACTG
>WNGL01015635.1_pt1 | contig 20048 bp, 23 predicted proteins | sample 5400591 | NCBI WGS metagenome assembly WNGL01 (sample SAMN13153377, study PRJNA577476) | soil metagenome | isolation source: 80 cm soil or saprolite under Garry oak tree replicate 1 | place: USA:California | collected 2016-06-15 | reverse complement strand
TAGTCGTAGACGGTGGTGCGGTGCACGCCGACGGCCTCGGCGATCTCGGCGACGGTGTGCTGCCGCTTGCCGTCCGGGCCGGCAGCTTCGTACATGCGGCGGACCGTGGTGGCCTGCCGGCTGTTCAGCTTGGGCTTGCGGCCCCCGGTGCGGCCGCGGGCGCGGGCGGCGTCGAGGCCCTCGCGTGTGCCCTCGATGATCAGCTCGCGCTGGAACTCGTCGATCGCGCCGAGGATGTGGAAGACCAGGCGTCCGGCCGGCGTGGTGGTGTCGATGTGCTGCTTGAGGACCACCAGGCCGACGCCGCGCTCGCGCAGTTCGTCGGCGAGCGCGAGGAGGTGCTTCAGCGACCGCATCGCGCGGGACAGGCGGGTGATGACGAACACGTCGCCCTCGCGCAGGTAGGCCAGGGCCTTGTCGAGCTCGGGCCGGGCGGCGAGCTTGCCGGACGCCTTGTCAATGAAGATCTTGTCGCATCCGTAGTCGGTCAGCTCATCGACCTGGCTGTCGTCTTTCTGGCTGCGGGTGGACACCCGCGCGTACCCGATCTTCGCCATCACGTGGACCCGGCCCGGCGGGCGGGCGGCCCGTACAGCCGACCGAGCCGGAACTGCCCGCGCCAGTACCCCGCCGCGGCGACGAGCTGGATCGCTGGCATGACCCTGACTGTAGCGTAAACGGTTAGCGTGCCTATTTTTCCGACATAGTTTTGCCGACATGGTTTCCCGACACTTTTGTGCCGGGTGTCGTACCCCTCGCGCCGCTGCGCGCCGGTGTAGGGCTAACGGTCGTTTCCCCTACATCGCAGAGACCTGCGGACGGGAGCCGCCTGCGCCCGGCCCGGCCGGGCAGGATCAGCCAGCCTGTCGGACGTCGACTGCTGCATATTGGCGGGCCAGCCACTGGCACGAGCAGGCCGACCGCCTCCGCTTCACCAGCGGCTAGCCGCCAGACATCCGATCGGGCCTGCTACGCGTGCACCTCGATCACGACTTCGGGCGTGAAGCTCAGGTGTCCCTGATAGATGGCGTCCGAATTCGGGCCGGGTCCGAACACGATTCCCGTGTAGTAGCCGCTGGCGAATTGCGACAGGTAGCTGGACGGGATGTCCACGTTGCACCAGTCGTACTGTTGCAGATTCGCCAGCTCGGCGATGTTGGTCGCACGCGGGACGATGCTGGTGAAGCTGGCCGGCGGTGAGGACGATGTTACGCCGTGCACGCCGACGACCGCGGTCATGCTGCCGTTGTCAGGATAGACGCAGCGGAACGACACGTGCATGCGGTATTTGGTGCCTGTCGCCATGTCGGCCGTGAAGGAGTTGAACGCCGCGACGCCCGCGACCATGGAGCCGCCTGACGTCGCCAGCGGTGACCATCCTTGATAGAGCCCGTCTGACCAGGAGAGCTGGTTGTCGTTCTTCATGATGTAATTCTGCGACCACTTTACCGACGATCGGAAGCAGTAGGTCTGCCAGCCATTGCCGGGGTTCCAGAAGTTATTGATCATGTGGCCCCACCAGCCATAGGGCTTGTCATTGGAGTCGCTGAAGTAATTGTCTCCGTAGACCGTCCAGATCGTCTGGCCGACGCCTATGCTGGCGCAATAGCTGAGGTAGTGCTGGATCTCGTACGGGCTTCCCCAGTTGAAGCTCGAATTCTGCGCGAACTCGCCATTGACGACTTGGTGGGAGCCGGCCCAGTTACCGAAGTCCGTAGCCCACCCGGCGGTATCGCCGCCCGGCCCTGATGCCGGATGATGGAACGAGTACACCAGGTGGCCGGCCGAGTCGGTCAGGCCAGGACAGCCGCTCAGCGAGGCGGCGAAGTTGTCAGCGTCCGCCCATAGCTGGTTCGAGGTGACGCCGAGAGTTGACCGGATGTAGGAGATGAGACCGTTGTAGGCGTTCTGCCAGGTGGTCCAGTTCGGGCCGCACTGCGGTTCGTTGAAGAGATCGCAGATGACCTTGGAATTACCGCGGTAGTTCCCTCCCTTGGAGGTCAGCATGTAATCCCAGAACGCATTGGTCGCCTTGTTGCCGTCGTTCGGGTAAAGGTAGGTTCGCGTCGTCCCGGTTCGCTCGGTCTGGCAGTTGATGATCACCGTCAGCCCGAGGCCCAGCGCGTAGTTGATCGCGCTGTAGACGGTCTGCGCGTAGGTCGAGTTGTATTGGGTTCCGTCGCCGACGAAGGTCTGCTGCTGTATCTGGAGCCGTATGTGCGTCGCCCCGAAGTTGTTCTTCGATGCGGCGATCTCCGTCTCGACCTCGGCCAGGGTCTTGTTGGTGTTCCCGCTCGTATCAGTCTGCAGGCCGGACAAGGTGATGCCCTGCACAGCGGCCGTAGCCGAAGCAGCGGCAGCGGCAGCGCGCTCGCTCGCGAGGGCCGACGGGCTGCCGAGCAGCTGCGCTCCGCTCCCGGTCAGCACCGCTCCGAGCGCCATCTGAGATGACCGGCGGAGGAACTTCCTGCGTTCCATTTCCTTGGCCAGCCAGGCGGGGTGTTCTGCCATGTTCTCCGATCCCTTGCTGAGCGCGGCCAGGAACACGGCAAGCACCGATGAAGCGCTCGCGGGCTCGCCGCGCGCCTTCCGTCGAGAAGATGATCTATTCGAAATGCCAATTTATACTCTCATGGACGTACCGGAGCCCGCATCACGAACACTTAAGGATCTCTTCGCCGGTTGCCGGAAGCCATTCCAGCCAGGAGCCGTGGCCGTCGGCGAAGGCGAGCGGATCGCGGCCGTCGCGGACCAGCAGGAACGGCGCGCCCTGATAGGGCGGCACCGGCACGCCAGGCACCAGCCCGGGCGCCTCGTTGGAAAGCCAGGTCGCGGGCAGGCCGCGAACGATCGCGGAGAACCTGGCCCGGTCACCCGGTTCGACGTAGGCCAGCACCGCGGAGTGGAAGATCATCAGCGTCGCCCCGGCGGGAGCCTTGGCCGCCAGTTCGGGCAGGTCGGTGAGCAGGTCGCCGCGGTGGTCGACGGCGATTCAGGCTGCCTGAAGCGCGCAGGCCAGTTATCAGAGGTAACGGCGCATTACCTCTGATAACTCGCTTGTTGTCCTATGGGAATGACTTGTGACCTTCGGCGAAGGTAGCAAACGGCGCCGCGTCCGAGGTCTGATTCCTGCGCATTATCTCTGATAGTTGCCACTCGATACCAGGCCTGCCGCCACTCAACCCAACCGGAGACATTCGGGGCTCACCGTTGCCGGTCACGGAGTGTTACGTGGATTGGGAAGTCCGTCATGCTGGGGTTGCCATATCCGGCCAGTTCCAGGCCCGGCGCCTGACCTGGATACCGGCTATCCGGGCGAGGGTCTCGAGGTCGTGTACGACGATGGTGCGGTGCTGGCGGGTGGAAATGATCCCGCGGCTGCGCCAGCGGGCGAGGGTCCGGTCGATCATTTCCCGGCACGAGCCGATCCAGGAGGCGAGCTCGGCCTGGCTCAGCTGAAGCGGAATCCGGGTGCCGGGCACGTCGCCGTAATCGGCTACGCCGTAGCGTTCCAGATCGCATAGGAGCCTGGCGAGCCTGCGGTCGACGTTATCGCTGGCCGTGCTTGCGATCCGGGTTTCGGCATCGGCCAGCCGTTCGCACAGGCCTGCAGCGACCGGCCATAGGACAGCGGGGTGCTCGAGAAGGAAGCGGCGCAGCTGCTCGACGGGGAACACGCGGGCGGTGCCGGCTGTAAGCCCGGTCACCATGCGCCGTCCAGCGACGGGCCCGGCTGTGTCGGCTGGGGAGGCCTCGTCGTAGATTGCGGTTTCTTCGCCAACGAGCTCGCCGGGTCCGCGGATCGACAGCAAGATACCGGCCTTGTCCCTGGCCGCTGCTTCGGGCCCAGCGGCGCCGGGCAGCGTCACCTTTACCAGGCCGCCGGTGATCAGCACGGCATGCTGACCGTCCACGGTGAACAGCGGCTGACCCGCGCTGAACCGCCGGCTGCGGCCGAGCCCGGCCGCTGCCAGTTCCCGGGTCCCGGGCCGCCAGGCACCCCTGAGGCAGTCGAGTGCGCGCACGGCTACCGGCCCCGCAGCGCTTTGATGATGGGAGGGATGGCCGCCAGGACAGCGGCGAACGCGGTGAGCACCGCGGCGGCGACCGCCGGGGAGGTCACGCTGAGCTGGACTACCAGGAACCCCGTCAGGCCGATCACGGCCAGGGCGATCAGCATCCCGGCCGCCATTATGTATGGATCGCTGTTCCGCATGGACAAAACCACTTTCGCTGAGCCCGGCCCACGCAATCACGTCTGGCAAGCAGGGTTATTCGGGTGCTCTTCCCTGGTAGGGGGAAGAGCCGACCTTCCTTGGTAGAGGGAGGATCACCGGCCCAGTGCCAGCCGCGCGTGAGCTTGCAAACAACCGTATCCGCGGCGGCCGCTTCCCGCTGGTAAGCCACACTGCAGCAAGACAGTCCGAAAACAGTCCGGAACGAACGATAGGAGGCCTCCGGGCTACCACCCCCGAGGGCCTCCTACCTGGAGTAATGCGCCGGGCTCAGCGAAAGTCACGGCCGCACTTGTAGACAGCGTAAGACAGACGGTGGGGGGGAAGTTGCGACATAGTCCGCAATTTTTGAAGCGGCGAGACTGGCCAGCGGCCCGGCTACACCGGCAACCCGTTCCGGCCACGCTGACCACCCGCCGACCGTGCCCGCGTTCAGGAAACTGGACGCCGTAGCGGTGCTCACGGCTCGATTGTTACCAGCACCCCGAGCTGCGCCAAATGGCAGGCTACGGCTTGGAGACCTCAGGTCCCAGAGCCGCCACCTTGCTTGGCGTTGGCCCACACTTCGGCCGGGTATCCGGCCAGGGTCAGCCAGTGACCGACGCTCGCGTCGTGAAGGTCGAGGACGGTCGTCAATATTGCGACAAACATCCCGACGTCCATGTCGGTGGGGATCATCTCCACCTTGGGATCTGACGACGGCTGGGCCTTGTAACCCGGAGCCAGGACCCATGGCTTCGAGTGAACGTACCCCGACAGAAACCGGAACGCCGTGGAGCCGGCCGGGAGGTACCGGCTGAAGAGGTCGACGTCCTTGCTCCAGGGTTCACCGAAGCCGATGACCTTGCCGGCTGTGCCGTCCTTCCGCTTCTCGCGCAACGGCGCTATTCCGTTCGCGAGGGCGCGCTGTTCGAGGTGCTGCACACGCTGGTCGTAATGGGTCTGGCCCGGTGTAGCCATGACCTTGAACAGCTGGTTGATGTTGTCGAGCCGTTCGTTCATCCCGCGCGCGAGGCGCGTCTGCTCGCTGATCGCTGGGTCGAGCAGGTGCTTGGCGCGAACTACCGCGTCGGCTGCTGCCCGCAAGAGGGTGTAGAGCGCAAAGCTGGGCAATGGTCCCGTTTTCAACACGAGGAGCGCAGTCCGCAGGTGATCCTCGCACGCGTGGATCAAGATTCCCGCGATGTCATAGGCGTCACGCAGGTCCGCGGTGTGGGCATGGCCCATCCGTGAGCCCGGAACTGGGGGGTTGGCAGCTTCAGCGGTGAACTTTTCGGAGGCACTCAAGAGGCGGGCGAGCCGTGTTGCTTCCCGCTGCAAGGCGGCCGTTTCCTCCGGCGTCATGTCGATCTGGGCGAGCTGACTCATAGCGATCTCACCGTATGCCACGCGGATCCCTGGTCAGCGTTGCAGCACCCGCGCCGAGGTCAGCCGCCTGAACTGCGGATAAGCCGTGCGCTCGATCGACGTCATCCGCGAGCCCTTTCCGGGCCAGCCGACCCAGGACGCGCACACCATAGCGTCGGCCGACTCGCCCTCACCCCCGCAGTTCACCAAACCGCAGCCAAACCAGCGCAAGACATCACGAACTCAGACGACGGCCGCCCTATTCACCAGGCCCATTGCCCCTTTCGGGCTTACTTGGTCTGTCCCCGCTGTTCGGCAGGCCTTGTTGACATGCCGACATGTATCGTTAGCGTGCTCCTTAGCGTCTATGCCCTGAGAAAGCCTCGGGGCAGAGGAGGAGCCGACATCATGATCACCTTCTCGGGGATCTGCCGGGCCGCAGCGCTTCCCGCTTGCCTGACCCTTCTGGCCATCGGCCTCGTAGCTACTTCCCCCGCATCGCCCGCAGCTGCGAGCAGCCAGGCGACCGCAACCGCGGCAGCTGCGGCCCTCGCAAACTACCCCGCCTCCGCGGTCGGCTCCGCGTACACCCAGACGGGTGCGTCGCACGCGGCCACGCCCGGGACGATCCAGTCCGACCCGTGCACCTACGGATCGTCGAACGGGAACGTCAACACCTGTATGTCGTACAGCATCTCCGGCACGTACATCAACTACATCGATGGCACCGCGACGGTCATCAACGTCCCGCGAAAGCTGACGATTTGCATCCACAGCAGCGTAAGGGGCACGATCAAGTGCAACCGCGAGGGGTACATAACGGTCAATCCCGGGGGTCATATCTACGTCAACTGGAACCCCAAAAGTACCCAACCGTCCGCGAACTACTGCGTACGGACCTGGCGGAAGAACAACGACGGCACCAATACCCTCATCGGCGAGATCTGCATTTCGACCTAGTCTGGCCGGCGGATACCCTGGTGACGGGTGAGTTCCGGCGTCAGGCAGCTTGAACCAAGTTTCAGAGCTTGATCATGGCAAAATGCGCGCATCAGCGCCTGCCCGAGCGGTGTGGCGTCCAGAAGTTCGCCGGGCCGCTGGCTTGGGGGCGCTGCGGACGGTCGGTAGCCTTGCCGGTGTCCGGAGCGTGCAGCGTAGCCGACGCCAGGAGTCGATGGCGATACTTGGCAGCGAATCGCCGAGAGCGCGGCCAGGTGGTTGGCCCCGCAGGAGTTATCCCAGGCCCGCCCGCGGATGCAGCAGCGCGAACCTGGTGTCCAGGCCTCCGACGGCGAAGCGGATGCCAGTGACCTCGGCCGACAGGATCCCAGCCCGCTGCTTACCGGCAACTTGCCGACGGCGGTGTGGTACGGGCTCGCGGCGCTGGCGCTTGTGGGCGCCGACGTGTCGGCTGGTGTATCCGTTCCGTCCGGTCGGCCGGTCCGCTCAAGGGCTCCGGCGAAGGGTGAGGAGCTGATACGCTCCCCCTCTAGGGGTACGGCCAAGATAAGCCCGAAAGGTGCAGTAGGCGGCCTGACCGCCGGTCGAGGACCTCGACCTTCGTCACCGCCGAGGGTCCGGTCACCGAAGGAGCTGGTTGTTCTCTGCAGCCGTTGACCAGGCCTTTCGGGCCGAAAGCTTCGGGTTCTCTGAAGTCGGAGCGGGGGTTCGCTTCAGAGAACGAGTCTTCTCTGAAGCCCTGGACTGCGCCTGGGAAGGTCCGCGTCCCGATTCGGCCGGCACCACCGCTGACCAGCGGGAACGCTTCCTACTGCGGCTTTCGGGCTTATCTTGGCTGTACCCCATACAGTTGCTGCGCGCCCAGGCCGACGCCGACGACGAGAAGGCCGCCTCACGACTGGCCACGCTGCTGGGCCAGCGCGGCGACCTGGCCGAGCTGCGCGCCCGGGCCGACGCCGGTGACCAGAGTGCCGCCGAGCAGCTGGCAGTACTGCTGGCCCGCCGCGGCGACTTGGATGAGGCCAAGCAGCTACTGCGCCCCTATGCCGACGCCGGTGACGAGCAGGCCGCCTGGCTGCTGGCTTATCTACTCGCCCAGCGTGGCCACTTGGAGGAGCTGCGCGCCCGGGCCGACGGCGGCGACGAGAAGGCCGCCTGGCGGGTGGCCGAGTTGCTGGCCGCGCGCGGCGACCCGGACGGGGCCAAGCAGATACTGCGCGCCCGGGCCGCCGTTGGTGACCAGCAGGCCGCCTTTCAGCTGGCCCGACTGCTGGTCCGGCGCGGCGACCTGGCCGAGCTGCGCGCCCGGGCCGACGACGGCGACGAGAAGGCCGCCGAGCAGCTGGCCGAGCTCCTGGCCCAGCGCGGCGACCTGGCCGGCCTGCGCGCCCGGGCCGACGCCGGCGACTGGCACGCCGCCCGGGAGCTGGCCGAGCTCCTGGCCCAGCGCGGCGACCTGGCCGGCCTGCGCGCCCGGGCCGACGCCGGCGACTCGCACGCCGCCCCACCACTGGTTGACCTGCTGATTAAGCAGGGCCGTAATGAAGAAGCGGAGCGGCTGCGTCGGTTCGGCCTTAACCCGGACGGGTCGATTGCTTCGGCATGAAGACGGCAATGAACGAGCTCCCGATGCAGGACTTAGCTGAGAGGGGAACTACCCATGCCACATCCCGGCACCAGCGCGCCGCGTCGCTATCGTTCCGGCGCCGCCTCGCCTGTTCTTCTCGCGACCCGGGCGCGCCCCCATAATCCGGCCCATGCCGGGCGAAAACCAGTACTCGGTGCCATTCTCGGGACTGACGTGCTTACAGATCGTGCCGGCCTGTTCCAGCCGCATCAGCGCTTCGTAGACCAGGGCGTGCCGGGTGTCGAGCCGGTTGGCTATCTCGTCCTGTACGTGCCAGGTTCTGACGGGGCGGTCCTGCCGCTCGATGTAGACCTGGACGGCGTCCCTGATCTGTGCGATGCTCGCCGGCGTCGGCGGTGGCGGCTTGCCCGGGAGATGGTATGTCTGGCCGGGGTGCGACAAGCTGGGCTGATGGTTATCGAGGTCACCCGGATCGGCGGGGATGGCAGCATCAGCCGGGCGGTGGTGGACACAGCCGGGCGTGACGACGCGGCCCGCTGGGAGCAGCTCGCGCAGCAGGCCACCCTGGAGGTGCCGCCGCCGTACCGTCCGCAGCCGGGGCAGCCCGTCTATGAGGTCTCGGCCGGCGGGCACGCCGCCCACGTCGCAGAGAAGGACCTGGCAGGGCCGCTGCGCGAGCTAGTCAGCGCCGTGCTTGCCACGGTTAACTTAGTCGACCGCCGCGACGTGCTGTCCTGAGGGCCGAGATCCCCTCCGTGCGGGCCGAGGCCAGCGCTCACGTCCGTTCCCCGTTTCCCCGTTCGCCCTGCTCCAGCCGCCACGCGGCACAGGAGACTCAAGCCAGGACCCGCCGCTCCCGCCGATCCGCCGCCAGCACCACCAGGAGATCGCCACCGACCTGACCGACCGTGACGCGACGGAGCGGCGAATCACCGAGCTATACACCAAGGCGGTCGAGCAGCTCGGTAACGACAAGACCCCGGTCCGGCTCGGCGGGGCTGTATGCGCTCGAGCGGCTCGCTCAGGACAACCCAGCGCAGCGCCAGACCATCGTCAGCGCCTGCGGGTTAGGGGAAGATCCGTACAGCCGTTGGCGCTGGCGATGGTCTTGGCCGGGCCGCCGGTCATCCCGGTGTAGTTCCGCGTGTAATGACGGTTATCCGCGATACCGGACCTCGCGACCTGCGGCGATATGCTCTGCCGGACGGACAGCTCGCATGCTTATCCGCGATAAGAGCCGTTGGCGGGAAGATCCGGCCGGATAGTCCCACGACCCGTACTCGGCGAGGTCGGCCGGCACCGTGCCGTAAGACAGCGGGTAGGACTCCAGGAGGTGGACCTGGGCATCCATCACCGGCAGCCCGTGCTCGGTCAGCCATCCGCGGGCCTCGATGCTGGACCGGGTGCCGCGCCGCACCTTGACCATGAGCACCTGCGTGAACACCGGCGAGATCGCGTCGACCTCGGCGGCGAGCGTGAACGTGTCCGGCAGCTGCTCAAGCTCGACGGGGGACGGCGCGGCCGTCACGATCAGGTCGTCGGTGACCATGAGGGCCTGCCGCAGGATCGCCGGGCGCTGAGGTCCCGTGTCGATCACCACGTGGCCATAATCGCCCTGCATGGCCCGGACGCGGCGCGCCAGGTCGTCTACCTCCCAGCTCACGACGGTGATCCTGGAGGGCCAGTCGGCGGCCATCGTGGACCACTTGAGGCAGGTCCGGTTGGTGGCATCGGCGTCGACCAGCAGGACGCGGTCACCGCCCGCGGCGAGCCCCAGCGCGGTGTAGACACTGCTGGTGCTCTTGCCGACGCCGCCTTTGAGGTTGCCGAAGGTGACCCGCACCGGCCGGGCGGTCACGCGGCGCTGCCCTGTGCAAGCCGCGCCTCGATCTCGGCGCGGTGATCGAGCACCACGTCGACCAGGGCGGCGAGCACCTCATGCCGCGGGCGGCGCGCGGAGTAATGGAGATCATCGACGGCGGCGGCCAGGCGGTCGGCGACGTCGGATCGCATGTAGAACGAGCGGTGCCGCATGGAGGGCTGCGGCCCGGGCGGCGCTGGCGTGTCCATGACGGACTACGGTACGCCCACCACCGCACATATCTCACACATATGCGCGTGTCGGGCTATCTTATGTAACACAAGCGCTTGCATTACCGCAAGCGAAAATGCAAGCGATAATGCTTCGCGCTGGCCAGCGGCCCCGCTAGCGTGTTACATAAGACGCATTGGAGGAAGGTTCCCGGAGGGTACGCGAGGCGATCACCGAGGAAGAAGACCCGCAAGGCGGCAGCTACCGCTTGGAGCTGGTGAGCTGCGGCAAGCCGAACTGCACGCGGTGCGCGGAAGGCCCGGCCCACGGCCCGTACTGGTACCGGTACTACCGGCGGAACGGGAAGGTGGTCAGCAAGTACGTCGGCAAGCAGCTCCCGGCGGAGGTCGCTGACCGGCGCGGCGCCGAGTCTGAGCGCATCGCCGACAAGGTCGAGCGCGCGCTAGCGGCGGCCGGCCCGCTGGCCGGGAAGCCGGCGGACTACAGGACGGCCACGGCAGAAGAGGTCCGCGATCACGTCGACCGCTTGCAGCGCGCCGGGGTCTCTGTCACCTACGACGACGCCGGGCGCCCCGGCGTCCTGAGCCCGGTGACGCCGGCCACTGTGGAGGACCGGGTCCGGCGTCCGTAAACGATCGTCTGGTGAACACGCATGCCCGGTGGGCGCGACCTGCGGTTATGCGTGTACGAAACTCGCGCACTAAAACTATGTTCCATGAATACCGTTTGTGTTACGCTCCTCGTGCAAGGACCCGGGCGCCCGGCCCGGGGCTGACAGAGGGAGAACCCCGATGACCACTAAGAGCACCGCGCCGCCCGCCGCCAGCGCCACCTACACGGCGGAGCTCACCGCCGCGCAGATCTTCGGCTTCGCCGACCTCGTGCGCCGCATGAACCAGGCTTACGGCCCTGACGCCGACCGTTTCATCCGCCAGGACCTGGCGGACGCGCTGTTCGCGTTCCTGCAGCTGACCCCCGAGCCGACCGACGAGGACGGCGATGCCTACCTCGCCGCGGTGCGGGCGGGGGAGCTGCCCAACTGGGGCATGGACGACCAGCCGCTGACCGAGACGACCGGAGAATGGGCCGCCAGGGTCCGAGCCCGGGCCGCCGCGGGCAACGCCCCGGCCGCGGCTCCCGGCGCCGGCGTGGCCACCTGCACGGCTGAGCTCACCGCCGCGCAGATCTTCGGCTTCGCCGACCTCGTGCACCGCCTGGGCACCCGCACCTGCCGCCAGGACTGTGAGCGCCACCTGCGCCAGGACCTCACGGACGCGCTGTCCGCGTTCCTTCAGCTCCTGCCCGAGCCGTCCGACGCGGACAGGGACGCCTACCTCGCCGCGGTGCGGGCGGGGGACCTGCCCAACTGGGCCACGGACGACCAGCCGCTGACCGAGACGACCGGAGAATGGGCCGCCAGGGTCCGAGCCCGGCTCGCCGCCGCCTGATGGCCAGGATCGGGTACGCGCGGGTGTCGACGCGCGGGCAGAACGACGACAGCCAGGTCGACGACCTGACCGCGTACGGGGTGGACAAGCTGTTCGTCGACCGCGCGTCGGGCAAGCTCGCCGGACGGCCCGAGCTGGACAAGGCGCTGGCCTACCTGCGCGAGGGCGACGTCCTGGTCATCACCAGGCTCAGCCGGGCGATGCGCAGCCTCAGGCACATGCTCGCGCTCGCCGAGGAGCTCCACGCGCGCGGCGTCGGCCTGGTCGTGCTCAAGCAGCAGATCGACACCACTACCTCGCACGGGCGGCTGGTCTTCCACGTGCTCGCCGCGATCGACCAGTTCCAGCGCGAACTGGTCGTGGAGGGCACCCACGAGGGCCTGGCCGCCGCCCGCGCCCGCGGCCGCAGCGGCGGCCGCCGCCCGCGGCTGACCCCGGCACAGGTCAGGCACGCCCGCGAGCTGTACGACGAACGCGGCGAGGACGGCAAGCGCAAGTACACCGTCGCGCAGATCGCCGCATTGCTCGGCGGCGTCAGCCGGACCACTATCTACCGCGCGCTCGACCCCGACGACGTCGCCGCGCGCACGGCCGGGGCCACGGGCACCGGCAGCAGGCGGTCGCGTGCTCGATGAGGTAGCCGCCCGTGTTACATAAGACGGGCCAGAGACGAATACGGGCCGGGGGAGGTCAGGTGTCCTGCAGCCCGCGCGCCAGCGCCTCGATGCCCAGTTCCAGGTCGGATTTAGCGAGCACTGTCTCGATGGTGCCGTGTGACAGTTCCTCCGCGACGGCCAGGACTTCGCTGTTGAGCTGGCGCAGCTGCCCGATCGCGGCCTCGAACCCGGCGACGGCGTCCCGCTGGGCCGTGGTCAGGCCAGGGCCGGCCTTCCACCGGTCGGCCTGGTTCTGGAACAGGGTGAGGTCGGCGGCCTGGTCGTGGTGGACCCGGATGATCCGGGCCACGGTGGCGTCGTCAAGGATGCTGGGCCGGGCCCGCGCGGGCTGCAGCAGCTCGAGCTGGTGGCCGGTGACGGCGATGCCCTCGCGGATGTGGCCGGTGAACCAGCTCACCTGGCTGACCGGGTACCAGTTCTGCTCGCGCCGGGGCCGTTTGCTCACCGGGCCGAGCGTAGCCGCCGGCAGGCCAGCTCTGCCGCCGCATTGGCCAGATCTTCCGGGAGCGCAGCCGCGCCCGGCCAGCCTGAGAGGCCGCAGCTTGATGTCAGTGCGCTGGTCAGGCCCCCCCTGGCTGGCCAGAACGTCGCGCGACCGCGACCGGGCCGGCGGCGGGGGATCGTCGTCGTCATTTTAGTCACCTTGCGTAACGATATGTGCTGCGTGCGTCATTAGATTTCATTACATTAATTAATTACATCTCAGATTGACGTAATAAATTAAATGCTGTAGAGTCTGCCAGGAAACCAACGCCAGCCCGGGAGGGGCGATGACTGTCAGTTCGCAGCCGACCTGGCGCCTTCACACGTGAAGTGGCGCGACATGTGGCGGCCCTCGCATTTGATCTGGCGCGGCGCCAGATAGGTCAGCAACGGCGGGCCGAGGATGGGGCGCCGCTCCACGAATCCGCCACATTGGTTGAGAAGGACTAGGGCTCCAGTGCGACGGACGTAAGTGGCGCGCCGCAGGCCAGCGCCAACCGCCGCGCCAGATTGAAGGACAAGTGACAATGACTGTCAGGTCATCGCTGACCTGGCCATTTCTCAGGGATGTGGCCAAGCCGGTGGCCAGGTCTCACGAGAACTGGCCAATCCGCAGGTCGGCGCAGCCGATACCTAGGCGACCGACATGGTCGTCGTGCCCGCGGCCCAGGAATTGGCCACATGGGTTGAGGCAAACAGGCGGACGGCTGTCTCAGGACAAGTGGCCAACAGGCAGGTCAGCAGCATGAACACTGGCCAGACCAAAGGAGACCTGACAATGACGACCGAGCAGACCGAGATCGTGACCTGCAAGTTCCCCGGATGCGAGAACCCGCCCGAGCCGGCGGGCGACGGGCCAGGCCGCCCGCCGGGGTTCTGCGAGGATCCCGGCCACAACGCGGTGAGCGCGTGGCGGGAGCGGCGCCGGCTCACCGCGGAGACCGGCGGCCAGGAGACCCCGGCCGTGGCTGACACCGACCAGCCCGTCACCATGGCCCGGGTCAGCGGCGCCGAGATGCTGCGCGAGATGCGCGCCCTGGCCGACCGGCTCACCGGGCTCGGCACCCGGCTGGCCGACACCGCGGCCACGGCGACCGATCCCGGCGCCGCCGAAGCCGAGATCGAGGCGGCCCGCGCCGCCGCCGAGCAGCGCGCCGCCACCGCCGAGGCCCGCGCCGCCGACGCCGAAAAACGCGCCGAGATGGCGATCCGGCTGCGGGAACAGGCCGACCAGGCCGCCGAGGCGATGGACACCGCCCGGGCCGAGGCCGAGGCCCGCGCTCGCGACGCGGCCGGCCAGCTGTCCGCCGCGCTGACCGCCCACGCCGAAGAACTCGACCGGGCCCGCGCCGACGCCGTCGCCCGGATCCAGGCCGCCCACACTGAGCGGGACGACGCCGTCGCCCGGGCCCGCGCCGAGGCGGAAGCCGCCGCCGCGGCCGCCGCGCAGCGCGCCGAGGCGGCCGAGGCCAGCGCGCGGGAGCAGATCCAGGCGGCACGCGCCGAGGCCCAGGCCGCCGTCGCCGCCGCCCAGGACGCCAGCGACCAGGCCCTGGAACAAGCACGGCAGGCCGAGCAGCGCACGGCCGCGGCTGAGGCCCGCGCCGAGGACGCCCGCGCCGAGGCATCCCGGGCCCGCCAGGACGCCGCCGCCGAGCTGGACCAGGTCCGCGCCGCCGCCGCCCGCGAGCTGGACCAGCTGCGGGCCGCCGCCGACCGGGAACGCGAGCAGCTCACCACCCGCCTGGCCGGGACGCAGCAGCAGCTCACCGACCAGGCCACCGCGCACGCCGCCGAGCTGGACCAGCTCCGCGCCAGGCACGCCGCCGAGGCGGAGCGGGCAGCCGGGCAGCTGCAGGCCGCCGAGGCCCGCGCCGACCGCGCCGCCGACCAGGCGCGGGACGCGGTCGCCCAGGCCCGCGCCGACGCCGCCCGCGAACGCGACGAACTGCGCGAGGCACTCAACGCCCGCGCCCAGGTCCTCGAGGAATCCCGCGCCGAGCTCCGCGGGCGGGCCGAACGGGCCGAGCGGGACCTGGCCGCCGCCCGGGCCGAGCTGGACCGGCTCCGCGCTGCCGCCGACGCCGGGCCGGATGCTCCCGGCCGGGCCCGGCGCGGCCGGGCCGAGACCGCCGCACGCAAGGACCGCGGTGAATCCGGCCCCCGGCCAGGAGATGCGACGTGATCCTCACCATGTGGGGACTGGGAACAGGTGACCCGGGCGACTCCGTGGAAGGAGGCGCTCACCGTGGGACGCTGCCGGTCGCGACCTGGCCGACGCGCGGGCCGAGCGGGACCGGCTCCGGGAAGGCCGCTGACGTGACCGCCGGTGATCCCCTGGAGGCGAGCCAGGCGGCCCTGAACGAGATCGCAGCCGCCGGAAAGCGGACGCGAACCGGCCGCCGTTCTCAGACCCGTACTACCGGCGCCCGGGTGTTCCGTGACCACCGCTGCCAGCTCGCCGACGTCGGCGCCGATGTCACGAAACCGGCGCGCGGCGGGTGAGCAGTCCGGCCAGCCAGCGGGGGAGGGGAGCGGCGGGGACGTCGCGCTCGATGACGTACGCTGCCGCCGCCGCCGACCGAGCCGGGGCCCGCGAGGTAGGCAGCGGAGATCTTGGCAAGCGGGGCCACGCGCCTTATGTGGCCTTCGATTGTCGGTGGCGGCGCCTACACTGGCAGTGGCTGCCCGTGGTTGGCCAGCCTGCCCCGAGTCCTCTCGCCGCCCACGTCGGCACCGGACGCTCAGCATGGGGCAAAGACCGTCTCTGACTCCGCCGCCACCATCACCCCCCTTGACCGGCATGCGCCAACCGCGGCCTGACCGTGGCCGCCCGCCGCCGCCAGCGGGAGACCGGCGAGACGTACATGCAGGCCCTCGCCGCCGTCAAGCCGCCCCGGCTGAACCGGGACGAAGCGGACGCCACCTCGGCCATGACGACGATGGGGTTCGCGCAGCTCATGGCCGCCGGGGCGAAGGCCAGGGCGTTCCCCACGGTCTATCCGGGCGGGGCCGGGGCGGTGGTCCGGGAAGCGGTCACCCCGCTGTGGTCGCAGGTCACCCCGGCCGCGGTCGCGGACGTGCTGTGCGCGTGCGTCGACATGATCGTCAGCCAGGGCAAGTCTGCGGACATCCTGGACGGCTGGGGTAGCTGCCCGGTCGCGGCGGCGATGCTGAGAACTGCCACCTGGACAGCGGACGGGCGGTGGGTGGCGGCGAGGACCTGGGTCGACACCGAGCGGGAAGCGGACGTGCTTAGCGGCACGTGGGTACTGCTGGCCCTCGCTCACCAGCGTAGCGACGAGGATCTCGCAGCCGAGGCCGAAGGCGGCGAGGACGACGACTGGGACGACACGTGCGACGAATGCGGCGGTGACCTGCAGGGAAAGGGCACCTACGGCTGCTCCTGCTGGAACCCGACGGCGTGCGACGAGTGCGGCGACCCGAACGGCAACTGTGACTGCCACGACTTCTGACCTGGCCGGGCTGCTGCGCCGGGGCCTGGCCGTGTTCCCGCTCCCGCCCGGCTCCAAGGAAGCCGCCCCCGGCTGGCACCGCCAGTGCACGACCGACCTCACGGCGGCCGCCGGGTGGCCCGCCGGGTCCAATACGGGAGTCGGCTGCCGGGCCAGCTCCATCGTCGGGCTGGACCTGGACCGGCATGCCGGCAAGCCAGACGGAGTCGCCTCGTTCGCCTGCCTGGCCGGCGAGCACGGGGCGGGGTGGCCTTCGACGTTCGCCGTCGCCACCCCGTCGGGCGGGCTGCACCTGTACTTCCGCGTCAGCGCCGACAACGGGTTCGCGTCGGCGATCGGGTGGCTTCCCGGCGTCGACGTCCGCGGCCCGGGCCGGAAGACCGGCGGGTACCTGGCCGGGCCGGGGTCCGCCACGGCAGCAGGCCGGTACGTGATCGCGGCTGACGTAGAGGTCGCGCCCTTGCCCCGGTGGCTGTCCCCGCTTCTGCCCGTGGCAGCGAAGCCAGGCCGCCTACCGGCGCGCCGCGACCTCGCCGGGCTCGACTTCGGCGCCCGGTAGATCTGGAAACGGAAAGTCCCGCTGAGCCTGCCCCTAACGGCTCTGGCGGGACTTTCCGTTCCTCTGCTTCAACCCTCCTGGAAAACAACAGCTATGGCTGCAACACGCCAGCTCTCTGGGGAAGACCGGAGGACGCGCTGCTGGCCCCACTTGATTAAGTTTCCATATGGATACTTTCCTCGCCGTCGGACGCTGAGGGCCATAGCTTCCGCCAGCTTCCGCCAGTGCGCTTATTTCCCAGCTTCGCGCGGGCCGGCGTAGTCCACCTCCGGGGCGGGCAGCGTCCCGGCAGCGTTCCGCAGCTGCACGGCGGCGTCATCGTCGGCCAGGGCCTCCTCGAGCCTGAGCACCACCTGGCGGACCTGGCGCAGGACCCGGTCCCGCAGCACGTCGCGGACCGCCAGGTCGCCGGTGCCGAGGTAGGCCTCGAGCCGGTCGGCGAGCTCGTACAGCTCGAACACCGCCTCGCTGCCCTGCCCGCCGAAGGCAGGCCTGGCGTTCCGGGCGAAGTCCACCTCGCGGGTGAATCGTTCCCCGGCCGGGGTGCCGCTGCCCGCTTGCAGCGGCAGCGGTATCCGGCCGTCAGCCCATGCCCAGGCCGACCAGGCCGAAATGCGTTCCTCCGGGGTCAGCTCCACGTCGTGGCCGGGGGCGGTGTCCCGCGGCAGCAGCAGCGCGTTCGGGTTCACGCCGAGCGCCAGGGCGAACGCCATCAGGTCGTCAGCGTCGACCCTGCGCTCCTCCTTGACGAGCCGGTGCAGTACCGAGGGGAGCACCGGGCAGCCGAGCTCATCGAGGCGGGCCGACAGGTCGCGCAGCGACAGGCCGCGGATCCGCGTCAGCTCCTTGATATTCCGGACGACCTGGCGGCCGACCGGGCCGAGCATCGGCTTCCTCTCGCCTGCCATCGGGCACCACCTTCCGGGCTACGGGCAGCGGCTGGGCTTTGCGGCGGAGATGCCGATCCATCCGGGGAACGCTACGATAGCTCCAGTCGCATTATGCAGACCAGAATAGCAAAATGCGAACAGCAGTGCAAGACGAGCCGATCTACGGAGACGCCTCATGTCCCGCCTGAACTCATGACGACCAGCGAAGCTGCGGCTACCTCACCCGCCTCGGAGTGCGGCGCGGCGAGGGTACAGGCGGCCGTGGCCCCGCAGTATGCTTCCTGTTGCGCTGATCGCCCCGCAGGCTGGTCAGCAAGGGCACCGGAACGGTGCACTAGCCAGGCCCGGAACGGGCAGCTGTCACCACTCGTTCCGGAGGCTTCCGTGTACACAGGCACGATCGTGCCGCCACCCGCATCCCCCTGCCGCGGCGAGGCCGCCGGCACCGCAGCGCCGTGCCAGGCGCGGTGATGGCGGCGCTCAGGGCGGCCGGCAAGTTCCTGGCCGGGGCTGGCACGGGGGCAGCGTCGGCGGTCGTGATGGCCGGGCTCAGCATGCCCGGGTCCGGCTTCCTGGTCTTCTTCCTGGCCATCGTGCTACTCGGGGTGGCCTGCTGGGTGATCCGCAGCGACGCCCGGGCGGACCGGGTGAGCCGGATCCTGCTCGCCTGGCGCGGGAACGCCGGCTGCCTGGGAAGAGGCGCCGCCGCACCGGGCCCGCCCGCTCTGCGGTCACGGCACCGGCCCTGGCAGCGGCGTCTGCGAACTGGCCGCCAGCAGGGGTAACGTCGGCCGATCCCGCGGCTCGCATGCACCGCCGGGCGGTCACCGCCGCCGGGCCGGGTCCCGCTCGGCCTGGTGCCGGGCGAGCGCCTCGGCCGAGACGCGGGCGTACCTGGCCAGTGACCGGACTGAGGTGTGGCCGCTCCTGGCCATCAGCATGGGCGTCCCGGTGCCGTCCTCGGCGTCGTGGGTCAGCGCCGAGTGGCGCAGCTGGTGGAGCGTGGCGCCGCCGGAGGCCTTCGCGAACAGGGCCTCGGCCTGCTGGTAGCTGAGCCGGGCGTGGCCGTGCTCGTCCAGGTCGGCGGCCGGGAGCTGCACCCGTGCCTTCCGCTCGGTGATGAACACCGGGCCGGACGTGCGGCCCTTGAGCAGCCGGGGCAGGAGCCGGGCGGTGCCGGTCTGCCAGACGATCACGTCGACCGCGCCGCCCTTGCGGCGGACCCGGGCGCGGCGGTTGGGCAGGTCCAGGTCGCCGACGTCGAGTGCGAGCACCTCGGCCGGGCGGGCCGGCCATGCGCACGCCGTCCTGCCTGGTGGCGTGGAAGTCCGGCCGCACGCCACCCGGAGTCAGCGTCACCCGCCTCACGCTCAGGTCCACGCCCCCGAACGCCATATGCACCGGGCGCGCAGCCACCGCCAGCGGAGTCGCGGCCAGGTGGTCCCGGCTGGCCGCACGCGCGTCCTGGAAACCATGTGCCCCAGGACGGATGCTCAGCTCACCGGTCGAGAGCCCGATCCGGAAGCCCCTGGCCTCCAGGCCCCGCCTGGACTCCGCCAGGATCTGCTCGGCGCGCTGCTCATCCAGCAGGCCGAGCATCACGAACGCGTTCGCCACCGCTTCGATGCTGAACGGGACACCCGGGAGCGGCTCGCCCGGCCGCGCGGCGCTGAGCGGGGCGGTCATCGCGCGGAGAATCGCCTCTGGGTCCTCCCGGGCCATAAGCACAAGGTACAAGTGCCGCAGCCACAGCGCCTCGGGAGTGCGTGCCAGGCTCCGCCGGCCACGGGCTTCCGCCGGGCACAGCGCCCTGGTTATGCTGTCCGCATTGCGGCACCCCGCCAGGCGGCATGGCGGGAGCGGACCCGGACAACCTCATCTCCCTGATGCTTAACTCAGTCAGTGCAACCGCCCTCGCACGGGCAGGGATCCGGTTGCAAGCTCCCACCAAGCCCGCCACGGTGAGCCAGGATGCAGCTCAGCGGGCCGCGCTGCAGGCGATGCCCGGAAGCACGGTCCGCGAAACCGTCCTGGCCGACTTCAGTGACACCCATCATGTCCCGGCCATCAGCACGCTGGCGTGGGCAATCTCGCTGACCGACGCATCCGGTTTCCGCCCGCATCCGGCAGGTCCTGCGCGGGGCCGCGCAGTGGTGAAACCGTCACATCTGGTCGTGTTCATCGATGCCGGGACCGGGGAGTTCATCATGGCCACCAAAGGAGGCCGGCTCCAGGGCTAGGCAAGACCCGCACCCATGCCAGGGCCCACCTCACCGGCCGCCCCTGGACAGGCCGGCAGCCTAGCCCGGATCTCAGCTGATCGCCCGCCGGC